>Ga0209300_1000127_pt1 | contig 48129 bp, 50 predicted proteins | sample Shrwel_input2_RT_FD_187535 | JGI IMG/M metagenome (GOLD analysis project Ga0209300, IMG submission 187535) | Subsurface microbial communities from deep shales in Ohio, USA - Utica-3 well 1 S input2 RT (SPAdes) (version 2) ... | reverse complement strand
TGCTGCTGCAGACACAACTGAAAACAAAACAGCAACAATTACTGGGCGTTTAGATGTTTCTAATGCAGTATTGGATTCTGACTTTTCTACATTAAGCGTTACTGGTACAGGCGCTTTAAATGGTGCAGCAACAACCAACGCTACGCTTGATACGACAACTAGCCTTACGTCAATTGCTAATTTAGATATTTCATCAGCAGGTGGCTCGCAATCGGCAATCGATGTGATTGATGCAGCACTACAGCAAATTGGTAATGAGCGTGCTGAGCTCGGTGCGGTGCAAAATCGTTTTAGTCAAACAATTAGTAATTTGGCGAATATTCAAGAAAATGCATCGGCATCACGTAGCCGTATTCAAGATACCGATTACGCCACAGAAACAGCACAAATGACGAAAAACCAAATCTTGCAACAAGCGGGTACGTCTATCTTGTCGCAAGCAAATCAGTTACCACAAGCAGCACTTAGCTTATTAGGTTAATAAGTTAAAGTAATAGCTTAATGGTTAGCTAGCTAGTACATAAAGTCAGTATTAGTTTTACAAAAAAGGAGGTGGCTTTAGCTACCTCCTTTTGTGGTTTAAGGGTTTTAATTGAGCTATTGTTTAATTAACTAATAAATAGGAATCTGTTATGAATACCATTAATTCCAATGCAGAAGTTACATTACCAACTCCGCTTGCGGGTGAAGATAAAGTAGTTGGTCAAGCGGCTAGTTCGCTAACCGAACGCGCTGTTGACGATGTAAAGCAAGCTGACACACAAAATCAGCAACGATTACAGCAAAATCAATACGAAAAAAATAACCAAGAAGTAACTGCTCAGCCGTTAGAGCGTGAACAGCTAGAAAAAATGGCGCAGCAATTGCAGGAGTTTATGGGTGAAATGAACCGTAGCTTACAGTTTCAGGTAGACGAAGACTCTGGCCGCGATGTAATTAAAGTGCTAGATAAAGACACTGGCGATATTATTAAACAATATCCATCGGAAGAGGTGTTAAATTTAGTGTCTAAGTTATCTGAAACTGCGGGCTTATTGATAGATCACACTGTATAGCGCCTAAATGGTGGCTTAATTTTTCATTTAAATAGTTATTAAAGAGGGTAATATGGCTATTTCGTTTACAGGGTTAGGCTCAGGCTTACAAGTATCAGAAATTGTAGGTGCATTGGTAAATGCCGAAAAAGCTCCTTTTGAATCGCGTTTAAATAAAAAAGAAGGTAATTTAACCACAGATATTTCTGCCGCTGGGGCACTTAAGGCGGCACTTGTAAAAGTGCAAGAGTCTATGACCGCGCTTGGCAAGGTCGATAACTACCAAAAGCGCACAGCATCGGGTAATGATGATTTTATATCTCTTAGCTCAAACAAAGACGCGGAGCCAGGCAGTTATAATGTAAAAGTTGATGCACTGGCACAAGCCCATAAGTTATCGTCTCCTGCATTTGCTGCCGATGAGGCGGTTGGTGGTGGTGTGATTACTATTGGCTCTGGAGATAACAGTTTTTCGACTGTGCTGTCGCCTACTAATACACTGGAAGATTTAAGAGACCAAATAAATAACGGCCCATACACTGGCTCTGACTCTAATGACTCTGTGGTAGCAACGATAGTAACCAGTGATGCAGGTCAACATTTGGTTTTAACCAGTAAACAAACCGGTGAAGAAAACGCCATTACCATTACCGTACAAGATAGCGATGGTAACAATACCGATGTAGGCGGGCTCTCTCGCTTAGCCTATGACGTATCTGATGCGGACCCTGCCAACCATACGACTAATTTAACTGAGGTAAATGCGGCGCAAAATGCTCAAATAACCATTGATGGTACTTTAATTGCTTCAAGTAGTACGAACGAGTTTAAAAGTGTTATTGATGGCGTAGATATTACGGCTAAAAAAACCCAAGGTATTGATGGTGACGTAAGCACATTAACAGTAAAAGAAAACAATAATAATATTAAAGCTGGACTCGATGGATTTGTTAAAAGTTATAACGAGTTATTGGAGCTAAGTAAAAATTTAGGTAAATCTGGCGAGGATGGCGCTGGCGTAATGGCCGGTGACTCGTTGCTGCGCGGGGTGATGTCTAAACTTAGGCAAGAAATTACCAACAGCATCGATTTAGGTGAGGGCAACTCTTTATCACTATCACAGTTAGGGGTCGAGGCTGACCGCTACGGCAAGCTAAGCCTCGACACTGCGCGCTTAAATGAGCAAGTAGAAAGCAATGTTGATTTAGTGCAGCAGTTTTTTGTAGGTAAAAATACTGATGAAGGTGGTTTTGCCCAGTCGTTTGATACATTAATGGGTTTTTATACTAAATCAGATGGCTTAATTCAAAACCGCATAGACAGTAAGGAGGGCCAGTTAAACGATATAGATGACCAGAGAGTATCGTTTGCGCGTAAAATGGAGTCGTTAGAGTCGCGCCTGTATGCACAGTACAACAGTATGGATGCATTGGTGGCTAGTTTAAATTCAACCAGTAGCTATTTGCAAACTCAGCTGGACAACATGCCAGGTGTGGTAAGGCAGTCTAAATAATATATATTAGTAATTTAAAAAGGCCGCTAAGCATTTAACTTAGTGGCCTTTTTACTGTGGGATTTGGTGCATTTGATGCTGATACAGCTACTTTAAATAATTAAGTCGACTTATAAGCGTTAATGGCTTTATCCGACTTTTTATGTTTGAGCAGCGCACTAAATGACTCTGCTTTTTGGTTTTCTGCGGTTGCTAAAATCATATTAATTTGCGTTTGCAGTACACTTAACTCATCAACACTTGGCGGTGAGGTACTTTCGCACCAATTTACTAAGTGTTTATTTAATAACTCAAGCGAATTAGCAGCACCATCGGCACTGTTTTTATTAACGTGAGTTTGAAGCTCGCAGAGTAATTGTTTAACATGTTCTGCGGCTTTTGTTGGCTTTGTTGGCATAACTATTAAATAGTAGGTATGCGTTGGTCGGCAGGAATACCCTCCCAACCCTCTTTAATTTCCTTAACAATACCCGAAACCTCTGTAAGTGCTTCAACATCATTGTTGATATTTGCTTGTACTAAGCGGCGTTGGCAGTAGTCGTAAAGTGCCAATAAATTGTTAGCTATACTTGGGTCTTGCTCAACCTCTAAGTTTAAAGAGTCTTGCAAGGCACCAAATAACAAAATACAGGCTGATATGTTTTCACCTTTTTTTGCTATTTCTTTACGTTCAATAAAGCCTTTAGTGGCTGCTAAGCGACCAATAATGTTACTAAAAATTAGATTTATTTGTTCATACGGTGCCATTTCGGCGATGCTGCTGGTACGAACTTGAGAATATTTTTTTAACGAAGCATGAGCCATGGGTTAATCCTAAATTTAGTTAAATATAAAAGTTACTAAATGTTAGCAATTATAATGCCAAGCATTTTATATATGACTTGTTATCGGCATTTATACTAACAACTTAAGCAAAAATTTAATGTTACTTAAATTTTTATAGTCAGTTGATGTGCTTATGATTGCGCGCGATAATAAGGACAGTCAAGCTTTTGTAATACTTAATATCTAATCCCTAAGTATTGGGTTTAAGTGGTGTGTCTATTTTTTGGCGTGAATGTCAAAAAATCGCCGCTTTGTGCTTGCATCCAAATCCAACTGGCTTACAATTTGATTAATAAAACAAATTAGTGAAATAAATGGCTCGCTAAAGATGATCTTAATTTTAGATAATAATAACAATCGCTCTATTGGATTATATGCATCCCTTACTTTTATTGGTGAGGCGGTACAGTTGCAAACAGAAGCTGACTTTGAGCAGGCATGTAGTCACTATCAAAATAAAGAATGTATTGTGGTATTAGGGGCGCTGCAGTCTTTAGATCACGAAAGTTTAATTAAACGATACCCAACATTTCCTTTTTTACTCATTGGTGAAACGCTTAAACCGCTACTGAGTTTCGCTAATGTTGTGGGATTGATATGTGAGCCATTTACTCATGAAGTAACGACCCAGCTATTACATGACTGTCAGCAATATCAGCGCATGTTGCCTCACGAGCATAAATATAACAAAGAAAAAAGCACCTTTGATGGCCTTGTAGGTGAAACCAAAGCCGTAAAAGATTTACGCTTTTTAATTACTCAAGTTGCTAAAACCGATGCTAACGTACTTATTTTAGGTGAATCGGGCACAGGTAAAGAAGTAGTTGCCCGTAACGTACATTTGCTTTCTAAGCGTAACAAAGGCCCATTTGTACCAGTAAACTGTGGGGCAATTCCTGCGGAGCTACTAGAAAGTGAACTATTTGGCCATGAAAAAGGTGCATTTACTGGGGCTATTTCAGCGCGTAAAGGCCGTTTTGAGTTAGCGCAAGGTGGCACGCTCTTTTTAGATGAAATTGGTGATATGCCGCTGCAAATGCAGGTTAAGTTACTACGTGTACTACAAGAGCGTAGTTATGAGCGCGTTGGTGGTACCAAAGCGATCCAAGCTGATGTGCGTGTGATTGCTGCAACCCACCGTGACCTTGAAAGCATGATAGAAAAAGGCTCATTTAGAGAAGATTTATACTATCGCTTAAATGTTTTTCCTATTGAGAGTCCATCTCTTGCTCAACGCGCAGAAGACATACCATTACTACTTAAAGAGCTAATGCGCCGCGTAAATGAGCAAAGCGGTACTACTGCTAAGTTTACAGAACGTGCTATTGATAGTTTAAAAGAGCATTCTTGGCCGGGTAATATCCGTGAGCTGGCGAACCTTGTTGAACGCATGGTTATTATGTTTCCAGATAAAGTGGTGGATGTTCCTGATTTACCCAATAAATACCGCTACATTGAAGTTGAAGCCTATGAGCCACAGTACCCAGAAGAGCTGATGGAGCGTGATGCGTTTAATGATATTTTTAGTGGCGGATTTAGCGAAGATGAAATAGATCTAGAAGATGATTTTGTTCAGGCTGCACCTGGTTTATTGCCCGATGAAGGTATTGAGCTTAAAGAGTACTTAGCTGAGCTTGAAATTAACTTAATCACACAGGCATTAGAGCGCTTTGATTACGTTGTCGCCCGTGCTGCTGAAGTACTTGGTGTAAGACGAACCACACTGGTTGAAAAAATGAAAAAATATAACCTGTCGAGAGATTGAGAGCTAAGTACAGGTGTTATATTTTAGGTATTAGGTATTAGGTATTAGGTATTAGGTATTGGGTATTAGGTATTGGGTATTGGGTATTAGGTGTTGGGTATTGGGTATTAGGTATTAGGTATTAGGTATTGGGTATTGGGTATTGGGTATTAGGTATTGGGTATTGGGTATTAGGTATTGGGTATTAGGTATTAGGTATTAGATATTTGGTTAGAAAAACTAAACACCGGTAGTTACACTGAACCCGTTACCGGTTCTATTTTTTAGCAGGTTTACCCCACGTCTGCGTTGGGTGCCAACTTACTGTTTTTTGGGTAAATATAACAATTAAAGGGTTAAAACCAAAAAGCTTAAAGTTATGCTATTTGCTTAACCTTTAACCTTTAACCTTTAACCTTTAACCTTTAACCTTTAACCTTTAACCTTTAACCTTTAACCTTTAACCTTTAACCTTTAACCTTTAACCTTTAACCCTAACTTTTTAACTTCTTCCTTCCTAAAACAGTTATTACTATGATCGTTAACCATTCCGCACGCCTGCATGTAGGCATACACTGTGGTTGGGCCTAAAAACTTAAAACCGCGCTTTTTTAAATCTTTTGCAAATAACGTTGATGCTTCAGTAACTGCAGGGTAATCCGCAAGCGTCTCTAAATCGTTTACCTGAGGTTTATTACCAACAAACCGCCACTGGTAATCACTAAAGCTGCCAAACTCTTCTTGAATAGCAATGAAGCACTTTGCATTATTAATTGTTGCGGCTATTTTTAAGCGATTGCGAACAATTCCCTCATTTTGCATTAATGTTTCTATGTCGTGTTCAGTAAAGGCCGCTACTTTATTTACGTCAAAGTTGGCAAAGGCGTTTTTATAATTAGCGCGCTTTTTTAATATGGTGTACCAGCTGAGCCCCGCTTGTGCCGATTCTAATGTCAAAAACTCAAAAAGTAGGTGATCGTTATACACAGGTACGCCCCATTCATGGTCATGGTAATCCACGTAGTCTGGTTTTGAAGTATCTAACCATGGACAGCGATACTGAGCTTCCTCTTTCATGCTTATTCCTTAGCGCGTCATTTTTACGGCACGTATTTTAACTGTTTAAATTGTTGATATTATAAGGAAATAATTTTGGTACATATTGTGCATTATCCAGTGTATCTACATTATTTTAGAGAGTTGATTATGGCCCTTGCAAGTGTGCTAAAACCTCAGTTTATTTCTGCTAATCAGTATAACCCATGTTTACTGCAAGAGGAGTATGTTGGTGAGTTGAGTGATTTGCGTCAACAAGCAAGTTGGCTCTCTCATCTGGTTGATACCATGCCTGCGGGCGTGATTGTACTCGATGGTAAAGGAATGATCGCTAAGGCAAACCAAATAGCTATCGATATGCTCGGCGAGCCATTAGAAGGAGAGAAGTGGTTTAGCGTTATTCAGCGCTCATTTCGTCCTCATCAAGATGATGGTCATGAAGTGTCGTTAAAAGATGGACGCTTAATAAAGCTCGATATTACTGCACTCGCGCCTGAGCCTGGGCAACTTATACTAATGACCGATTTAACCGAAACCCGACGCTTACAAAAGCGAGTCGCGCATATGCAGCGTTTAAGTGCCTTAGGTAAAATGGTGGCGTCTTTGGCTCATCAAGTACGCACACCGTTATCAGCGGCTATGTTGTATGCTGCAAATTTAGGCTCAAAACGCTTACCCGAAGCTTCTCGCGGCAGTTTTCATACTAAATTAATGTCACGTTTAAAAGATTTAGAAACCCAAGTAAACGACATGCTGTTATTTGCTAAAAGTGGTGATCAGCAAGTTGTTGAGCAAGTGTCGATGCAACAGCTACTAAGTGAAGTTAAAGCCGGTGCCGATGCTATGGTAGCGCTCAATGATAGCGAATTAAATGTGAGCTTACCTGAACCCGATATTGAAATTATGGGTAACAAAACAGCATTGGCAAGCGCAATTCAAAACCTAATTCATAATAGTATTCAAGTCATTGGCAGTGGTGCACAAGTACATCTTAGTGCTTTGCGTGATACGCAAGACCCTGATTATGTCCGCATTAGTGTTAGTGATAATGGCCCTGGGATTGACTTAGCGCAAAGCGAAAAAATATTTGAACCCTTTTATACCACTAAAAGCCAAGGTACTGGTTTAGGACTTGCCGTTGTAAGTTCAGTGGCCAGTGCACATCAGGGACGTGTTGAAGCAAACAACAACCCACAAGGGGGAGCAATTTTTAGTATGTTGCTACCTATTAGTGTCACATCTAAATTAGGGGAGTCACAATGAGTAACACTATTTTAGTTGTAGAAGATGACGCCGGACTTCGTGAAGCATTAATTGATACGCTTGAAATGTCAGGTATAGCCTGTATGGCCGCCAATAGTGCCGAGCAAGCCATGGTGCTACTAAAAAAAGAAGCATTTTCATTGGTGGTCAGTGATGTACAAATGGGCGCAATGAGCGGCTTGGATTTATTACGTAGTATTAAATTAAATTACCCTGATTTACCCGTACTAATGATGACGGCCTACGCCACTATTGATGATGCTGTAGAGGCTATGCGTTTAGGCGCGATTGATTATATGGCTAAGCCATTTGCACCAGAAGTGCTATTGAATATGGTGAGTCGTTACTTACCAGAAAAAGAAAAAGAAACAGACGGGCCCATTGTCGCCGATCCTAGTAGTATTCAATTACTCGAACTTGCTAATAAAGTTGCTCGTTCAGATGCCAGTGTGATGGTGCTTGGGCCAAGTGGCTCTGGTAAAGAAGTACTGGCGCGTTATATTCATGACAAATCAAAACGCTGTAATGAACCGTTTGTTGCGATTAACTGTGCTGCTATTCCTGAAAATATGCTCGAAGCCACTTTATTTGGTTATGAGAAAGGCGCGTTTACCGGTGCTATTCAAGCTTGCCCTGGTAAGTTTGAACAAGCACAGGGCGGTACTATTTTACTTGATGAAATCACCGAAATGGATTTAGGCCTGCAAGCCAAGCTGTTACGTGTACTACAAGAGCGTGAAGTTGAGCGTTTAGGTGGTCGTAAAACCATTGCACTGGATGTACGTGTGCTTGCCACAAGTAACCGAGAGTTAAAAGAAGCGGTTGCTGAAAACCAGTTCCGCGAAGATTTATACTATCGACTCAATGTTTTCCCACTGCTGTGGCGACCACTGTGTGAGCGCCCAGGGGACATTATAGTGTTGGCTAAACATTTGATTGAACGTCACTTAAGTAAAAGCAAAGAGCCAATGGCGTATTTAGATAGCAGTGCAGAGCAAAAACTGCTTAGCCATAGCTGGCCCGGTAACGTACGCGAACTAGATAACGTTATTCAGCGAGCATTAATTTTACGCAGTGGGAATAGTATTGATGAGCATGCTATTTTTATCGAAAATCTAGCTCCAACGCATTTTGTGGCAGAAACTAAAGCTGACATTGAGCCTGTAAAAAGTAGTCTCAGTAACGCTTATTATGATGAAAAAGCAGCGCCTGCAGATGAGCAAAAAAATGATTTGTTAGCCGTCGATACTGGTAGTTACAAAGATGAGCTTAAAGATAAAGAACATCGTATTATTTTAGAAACCTTGGCACGCTGCCAAGGAAAACGTAAAGAGGTCGCCGAAACCTTAGGTATTAGCCCGCGTACTTTACGCTACAAATTAGCACAAATGCGTGATTTAGGTATTTCCCTCCCAGCATAACCCCCATAAGCCCTAAGTTCAATCACTTGAATTTAGGGCTGTCAAAACTCTGACTGCTTAATTATTTTACTTAAAGCGTTGTTTTAATTGATTTTAATTTTTGGCATGTTTTGTGCTTTATTCTCTTTAAGAGTTTACTGCATTATCAGAGACAATTATGAAAATTCAAAACAGTGCTTTATTTCAAGAAATGCAATCAATGGCTGCAGAAGCCACACGTAGTAATCAAGTTAATAACTTGCCAACGCAAGTGCAATCAACCTCTACAGCACAGTTTGGTGACATGTTGAGTAATGCCCTTAATACAGTGCATGAACTTCAGCAAGACGCAGGGCAAAAAGTAAAAGCGGTAGAGAATGGCGACAGAAGCGTGTCACTTGCCGAGGCTATGATTGCTTCGCAAAAGTCTTCTGTGGCATTTGAAGCTACGGTACAGGTTCGTAATAAGCTTGTTGAGTCTTATAAAGAAATTATGAACATGCCTGTTTAATTAGGTAGTGGAGAATTATTGTGGCGCAATCTAATCAATCTACAGATCTGGCACTTGCTGATGGCATGATGGAGCAAAGTGAAAACGAAGATCAACAAGAGCAAAAATCAGGCTATTTCAGTGCCCTTGGCGGTGTTGATGTTTTACGTCAAATTACCCTGATTGTTGCATTAGCTATTTGTTTAGCCATTGCTATTTTCGTTATTATTTGGGCTCGTCAGCCAGATATGCGCCCTTTAGGTAAAATGCAAACTGAAGAGTTAATAGAAACACTCGACTTTTTAGATGCACAAAAAATTGACTACCAACTTGATGGCAATGTGGTCTCGGTGGATGAAACTGAATATCAAAATATCAAGTTATTGATGACCCGTGAAGGTTTAGATCAAGGGCCTACATCAGGTAGCGACATTATTATGCAAGACATGGGGTTTGGGGTAAGCCAACGTTTAGAACGTGAGCGCCTTAAACATGGCCGTGAGCAACAACTTGCCCGTACTATAGAAGAGCTAAATAATGTTACTCGCGCCAAAGTATTGTTAGCTATTCCCAAAGAAAATGTGTTCGCTCGTCGAGAGAAAAAACCTTCTGCAACTGTTGTACTTACGCTTAAGCGTGGTCGCTCACTAGATAGCGAAGAAGTTGACTCAGTAGTTGATATGATTGCTTCTGCGGTACAAGGCCTGGAGCCTGCTCGCGTAACGGTGACCGATCAAAACGGCCGTTTATTAAATTCAGGTTCACAAACCTCTCTGGCTGCACGCTCTCGTAAAGAGTACGACCTAGAGCGCAAACGTGAACAAGAATACCTAGAAAAAATTGACAGCATTTTAATTCCCGTCGTTGGCTTGGGTAATTACACCGCCCAAGTAGATTTAAGCATGGACTTTAGTTCAATAGAAGAAACACAAAAACGCTATAATCCAGATTTACCAGCGGTAAGAAGTGAAACCACTTTTGAAGAAAATAATATAGGTGGTCTAGCGGTAGGTATTCCTGGTGCACTCACTAATCAGCCTCCGGTAAATTCAACGATACCTGAAGATGCGATGGCTGGCGGTGCGGGCACTGCTACGTCACCAAGTCGTACTCACAAAGAAGCTACCCGTAACTATGAACTCGATACCACTATTTCACATAAGCGTCAGCAAACCGGTGTGATCCGCAGAATAAGTGTGTCCGTGGCGGTCGATTACTTACCTACGGTGGGTGAAAATGGTGAAACAACTATGACGCCACGCTCGGTAGAAGCTTTGTCAAATATTCGTCGCTTGTTACAAGGTGGCGTAGGCTTTGATATGCAACGTGGCGATGCTCTTGAAGTAGTAACCGTGCCATTCGTTCGTGAAGACTCAGCGCTTGATTTTGAATTGCCTTTATGGGAACAAGACTGGTTTATGAAAATGATGCGCTTAGTATTAGGTGCGCTGGTTATTATTGTACTGATATTAGCTGTTGTTAAACCTATGCTTAAACGCTTAATTTACCCAGATAATACACTTGAAGAATATGATGAAGACTCTCTTAGTTCAGGTGTTGACCTTGGTGACAGCACATTAGATATGCTAAATAATGACTTTGATTCTGCTTCAGTTGGCTTCTCAAGCGATGGTACACTACGCTTACCAGACTTACATGGCGACGAAGACTTATTGAAAGCGGTTCGTGCCCTTGTAGCCAATGAACCAGAACTATCATCACAAGTAGTTAAAGCGTGGTTAACAGAAGATGACTGATCAAGAACAAAAACAACTACCACCGACGTTTGATGTTGATAAGCTCGATGGTGTAGATAAAGCGGCGATATTATTGCTGAGCTTATCTGAAGAAGATGCAGCGCAAATCCTTAAACACTTAGAGCCAAAACAAGTGCAAAAGGTAGGTATGGCTATGGCGGCAATCGATGATTTGTCGCAAGCTAAAATTAGCGCAGTTCATAATTTGTTTATCGAACAAATTCAAAGTTTTAGTACGATAGGTTTTCAGTCTGAAGATTTTATCAAAAAGGCACTTACAGCTGCATTAGGTGAAGATAAAGCCGCCAGCTTAATAGACCAAATTGTTATGGGCTCAGGCGCTAAAGGGCTTGATTCATTAAAATGGATGGACTCAAAGCAGGTAGCTAACATTATTCGTAATGAGCATCCGCAAATTCAAACAATTGTGCTTTCTTATTTAGAGCCGGAACAATCAGCTGAAATTTTAGCGCAATTTCCTGAAAAAGTGCGCCTAGATTTAACCATGCGTATTGCCAATTTAGAAGAAGTACAACCAGCAGCTTTACAAGAATTAAACGAAATTATGGAAAAACAATTTGCTGGTCAAGCAGGTGCACAAGCTGCGAAGATGGGTGGCTTAAAAGCGGCTGCAGATATTATGAACTACCTCGATACCAATGTTGAAGGGCAGTTAATGGATTCTATCCGTGAGCATGACGAAGAAATGTCGCAACAAATTCAAGACTTAATGTTTGTCTTCGAAAACTTAATGGATGTAGACGACAGAGGTATTCAAGCAATTTTACGTGAAGTGCCGCAAGATGTATTAATGAAAGCCATTAAAGGCACTGACGATGCCCTTAAAGAGAAGATTTTGGGTAACATGTCAAAACGTGCTGCTGAAATGCTCGCTGATGACTTAGAAGCTATGGCACCAGTGCGCATTAGTGAAGTAGAAGCGGCGCAAAAAGAAATTTTATCAACAGCACGTCGTCTATCAGATTCAGGTGAAATTATGCTTGGTGGTGGCGGTGGTGAGGAGTTCTTATAAACTATGAGTCACTCTAAAGGTCGCCCATTACATGCAGATGAAGCTGATGAGTTATTAAAAAATTGGCCAATTCCTGATGTTGCTCCCGATGAGCGAAGTTTTGGCAATCGCTCTACGGCTTATGGCACACCCTTAGCCGAGCTATACCGTAAAAAAATAGCAAAAGAGCAAGTAGAAGAACCGGAAGAACCAGAGCTGCCTTCATTAACTATGGTAGAGCTGGAGCGTATTCGCCAAGATGCCTACGAAGAAGGCCTTAAACAAGGGCACGAACAAGGCTATATAGATGGCTTTGACAAAGGCGTAACCGAGGGTAAAGAGGCGGGTTACAAAGAAGGTGTAGAGCTGGGTAAAACACAAGGTCAAGAAGACGTTAAACCATTAATTGATGAGCAGTTGACCAGCCTGCGTGGCTTACTAGATAGTTTAAGCGACCCGCTTAAAAAAGTGGACGAGCAAGCAGAAAAACAGCTGGTACAGCTAGCCACTATGCTCAGTGAAGCGATTATTTATCAAGAAGTAAAAACATCACCTGATATTATTTTACATACTTTGAAAAAAAGCATTGATGCACTTAATGCAGAACAAGAAAAAGTTCGAATTCATCTTCATCCAGATGACTTAACGCTGATAAAAGCCAGTTATGGTGAACAAGCTATTGAAGATAATCATTGGCAACTAATTGCAGAACCCACTCTAGAGCGGGGCGGTTGTGAAGTTAAAACAACGTTATCATCTTTAGATATGACCTTGAAAACCCGTGTCAAAGAAACGTTGGAAAGCTTTTTGCATAACAGTGGTATCTAACTTTTTTATTGGCGTGTTATGTCTGTGAGCGATACTTCATTAAGCGAACGCTTATCTCAATACCAACGGCATATTAAAATTCCAGCGCCTGCAGTCGCGGGAGTTTTAACGCGTGTGGTTGGTTTAACACTGGAAGCCAAAGGTTTGCGCGCTCCGGTAGGCAGCCAATGTAAAATTGAAACAATGAACGGCTTTGTTGACGCTGAAATTGTTGGATTTAACGATCAAACTTTGTATTTAATGCCTAACGACCACATTTCAGGTGTACTGCCTGGTGCGCGAGTTATCCCCCAAGTTAATGACACTGGTTTGCCTGTTGGCATGAGTTTACTTGGTCGAGTGGTAGACGGCTTAGGCCGACCTTTAGATGGCTTAGGTAAAATTAATGCAGAACATACACTCAAATTTGCTCAAAATGCAATAAACCCTCTTGCAAGACGCCCCATTAGTAAGCCTATGGATGTGGGGGTACGTGCTATTAACTCGGTGATTACTGTCGGCCAAGGCCAGCGCATGGGCTTATTTGCAGGCTCTGGTGTGGGTAAATCAGTATTATTAGGCATGATGACCCGAGGCAGTGAAGCCGATGTGATTGTAGTGGGTTTAGTCGGTGAGCGTGGTCGAGAAGTAAAAGAATTTATTGAAGAAATACTGGGTGTTGAAGGGCGTAAACGTTCAGTTGTTGTTGCAGCCCCCGCTGATGCCTCACCATTAATGCGATTAAAAGGCTGCGAAAGTGCGGTAACCATTGCAGAGTATTTTCGAGATCAAGGTTTAAACGTATTGTTATTACTCGACTCGGTGACGCGTTATGCTATGGCACAGCGTGAAATCGCGCTGGCTGTAGGTGAGCCCCCTGCAACAAAAGGCTACCCACCTTCAGTATTTGCTAAATTACCTGCGCTGGTGGAAAGAGCGGGTAATGGCGGGGAAGGGCAAGGCTCTATTACTGCCTTTTTTACCGTACTGAGTGAAGGCGATGACATGCAAGACCCGATTGCTGATGCTGCACGTGCCATACTTGACGGACATATTGTTTTATCGCGTGATTTAGCCGACAGCGGCCATTATCCTGCCATTGACATAGAAAAATCGATTTCTCGAGTTATGCCTCAAGTGGTGTCTGAATCGCACATGCAACAAGCTCGGGTGCTTAAGCAAGTGTATTCAATGTATCAACAGAACAAAGACATGATCACCTTGGGCGCTTATCAAAAAGGCAGTGATCAAATGCTCGATCAGGCGATAAACATGATGCCAAGAGTGAACGCATTTTTACAACAAGGGATGCGTGATGTGATTAGCTATGATGATGGCCTTCAAGGGCTAGCGCAATTATTAGGACAAGCATAATGGCAAAAAATAAACTGCATTTGTTGCTCAGGCTTGAAAACGAAAAAGAAGAAACGTTACGCATGAGCTACTTGCAAGCTAATCAAAATTTGCAAGTAAATCAGCAAAAGCTGCAGGGCTTAAATGACTTTCGACTTGAATACACGCAGCAACTTCATATTAAGGGGCAGTCGGGTTTATCAAGTGCCGGATTTAGTCAGTATCATGCATTCATTGCTAAGATTGAAGAAGCGATACGTCAACAAGCAAGCACTGTTAACACTGCAAAGCAGGTGGTTAGCCAGCGTAAAACCTTGTGGTTAAAGCAACAAGTAAAAGCGAAAGCGGTTGCTAAGTTAATTGAAAAACAACAGATAAAAGCGGATATGTTGGCCGCTAAAAGTGAGCAAAAAATGCTCGATGAATTTTCCTCTAATCAGTTTTATCAAAGGCATAAAGCACTATAAGGTAGGCATGCTAATTGCTTAGATTCTACAAGAGCAATGATTTTTAGGATTGTGCGGTGGGCTGTTGCCGCTTTTATTAGGTGATTTATGGCGATAAATGATATTTCAATGTTAGCGGTATCTGAGCAAGACTCATACTTAGTTAAAAAAGACAGTGATAAAACAAAGCTAGATAGCAGTAATGATGCTGGCTTTTTTGATCAATTAGCCCTTGCTAACCAAGCTTCTGAAACACACAGTACGCAAGCTAAAGCGCCAAACAAACAATCAGCAGATGAACAATCCGATCTAAAAGAGCAAAGTAGCGAAGAAAAGCTTTTGAGCGGTGAAGATATGCTGGCGCAAATTAATGCGGCACAAGTCATCGATACCTCAGTAAAAAATAACCCCCATGGTGGTGCGCAGTTAATAGACAAAGACGCTGTTAAAATAAACGCTAAGCCTGAAGATAAGCTGGCACCTATTGTTATTAATTTACCAAGTGATGAAATTGTTGATGATACGGCCATTGTGCAGTCACAAAAGACTGTAGGTTCTGAATCAGCAAGCAAAACTGCAGCTGAGTCTTCACAGCTTGACACGAAACCTTTAGCTACAGCTGCCCCAACCGGACAGTATGAGGCTGTTACAAATGAACTCGCGGCTGCTAAACCATCCGATAAGCCGACTGATACCACAACCGTAAAATCATCATTAGACTCATCAATTTTGGCGCTGTTATCAAAAGATGATAATGCCATTAAAGCAGATAAATTATTGGCAAATTTAACACCTGCTCAGCAAGGTGAGTTAGCCACTGAGCTTAATGCGATGAGCAAGCCAATTAATAAAGATAACCTAGCGGATTTAAAGCAATTACTCAGTAAGTATGTGAGTGAAAGTGAGAAGCCGCAAACACCTCAGCAGACCATTAATGCACAAATAAGTACGTTAACTACCTCAGAAAAACAGGCCTTACTCAATCAGTTGCAGGGTTACGTTAAAAATGAATCTTTATCAACGAAAGAACTTACCTCATTAAAAGGGGTAATTAGTGATTTAGAGACCGCGATTAACGCGGACAGCTTGTTTAGCGCCAAAGATAAGCCACTATTTTCAAATAATGCTTTGGCGGGAGCAATAGCGCCAAAAGCACAGGCTGGTACTGAATCAGCCAATGTAAAACCTGAGCTAAAATTAGAGAGTTCAAAATCGGTAGCTGATAACCCTGAAGAGCTTGCCAAACAGTTAGACGCATTACAAAAAGAGAGCATGCGCGGCACTAATGCTGAGCAAATGCCACCGCGTGCAGCACAAATTTTCTCTCAGATCATTAATATATTTGACAAACAGTCGCTTAGTAGTCTCGCTAAATACGATACTTTAGGGTACGAACAAGCTATTATTGAAGCGCAAAGCTTGCAAGCAGGACAGTTACAAAGTACAGCACAAGCGAAACAAGTAAGCATTGATCCTGCCACGTTACAGGCTTTAAACATTATTAAAAGTGATGCGGCAAAAATGCTACAAGAGCGGGTTAGCTCAATGTTAAGTATTAATAATAAAGAAGCTGAAATTCGCCTAGATCCGCCAGAAATGGGCAGCATGCAAATTCGTATTAGAAGTGATGCTGAGCAAGCACAAATCAACTTTGTAGTGCAAAACCAGCAAGCCAAAGAAGCGCTGGAGCAGTCGTTACCTAGGCTTAGAGAAATGCTGATGCAGCAAGGTTTAGAACTAGGTGAAAGCAGTATTTCTTACGGTGATTCCTCAGGTGAGCAAGCACAGCAACAAGAAGGTGATGCACAAGGGCAAATGGCCAATAATCGCTCTACAGATGAGACAAATAGTGAGCAACCAGATAAGCAAATACAGGGTTCTGGACAACAAACGTCATCATCAATAGATTACTATGCCTAAGTCCTGCTATTATAATAGTTAAAACAAGCAAATACCTTTGCAAATAAAGGAAATACAATGGCTGAAGATACTAATTTAGAAATAGAAGAAGTAAGTAAAAGTAAAAGCAAACTCATAATAATTATTGCCGCTGTATTACTTATTGTTGGCGCTGTGGCAGGGTACTTTTTATTATCAGGTGGTGATGAGCCAGTAGAAACCCTTGCAGATGCTGCTGCGCCAACAAGTTCTTCGGCAACGGTTGGCATTGCTTTATATGTTGCGATGCCTAGACCGTTTATTTTTAATGTGCCAGGGGCTAGTCGCGATAGAATTGTACAGATTAAAGTGCAATTGTTAGTGCGCGGCGATGATAATGAAGAAACGGCTAAAAAACACATTCCACTGATTGAAGGCACACTCCTGAGTGTGTTTTCCATGACAACGGCTGATGAACTTAGCACCAGTGTAGGCAAAGAAACACTGCGTTTTACTGCACTTGATAAAGTACAGGCCGCTATGATGGATGTTGAAGGGAATAAAGTAATTGAGCGGGTACTATTTACCGGCTTTGTGATGCAATAAGGGGCCAGTGTGAGCGATTTATTATCCCAAGACGAAATTGATGCACTATTACATGGTGTCGATGAAGTCGAAGAGGAAGATACACACGACGGTGAAGATGGTGAGGGAAGTACACTACAGTACGACTTTTCTTCGCAAGATCGCATCGTGCGTGGTCGCATGCCGACACTTGAAATTGTTAACGAGCGATTTGCCCGTCACATGCGAATTAGCTTATTTAACATGATGCGTCGCACCGCTGAGGTGTCAATTAACGGCGTGCAAATGATCAAGTTTGGTGAGTACATACATACCTTGTTTGTACCAACGAGTTTGAATATGGTGCGTTTTCGTCCACTAAAAGGCACCGGCCTTATTACCATGGAAGCACGCTTAGTATTTATACTGGTAGACAACTTCTTTGGTGGCGATGGCCGTTATCATGCCAAAATTGAAGGACGTGAATTTACCCCAACAGAACGCCGAATCGTGCAAATGCTGCTGAAAATAATTTTTGAAGATTACAAAGAAGCATGGGCACCGGTGATGGATGTGTCGTTCGAGTACCTCGATTCTGAGGTAAACCCTGCGATGGCTAATATTGTTAGCCCAACCGAAGTAGTGGTTATCAGCTCTTTTCATATTGAGCTGGATGGTGGCGGGGGAGACTTCCATATTGCGCTACCTTATTCAATGCTCGAACCTATCAGAGAGCTATTGGATGCGGGTGTTCAGTCTGATACTGAAGATACTGATTTACGCTGGAGTAAGGCGCTTCGTGACGAAATAATGGATGTAGAAGTCGACTTATCGACTCAGCTACTTGAAGTTGATTTAAGCTTAAAACAAATTATGGAGCTTAAGGCTGGGGATATTATTCCTGTTGAAATGCCAGAGCATATTACTGTGTTTGTGGAAGAGTTACCTACATTTAGAGCTAAAATGGGTCGTTCACGCGATAACGTTGCGCTACAAATAAGTGAAAAAATTAAACGCCCTGATTCAGTTAAATCTGAGCTGCATGTCTTTACCAAAGGCGGCAAAAAAATTGATTCAGATGCAGAATTAGCAGAACTAGAAGATGATTTACACCTTTCAAACGGTGTAGACTTAGACTGGTAATTGATTAAAAGGTTAAAAGTATGAGCGATGATCAAGATACAATGGACGAATGGGCAGCAGCACTTGCTGAGGCTGAGGGAACTGATGATAGTGCAGAGGTTAAAGTAACCGAACTTGATGAGCTGGATGATTCAAAACATGAGCTCAGCGGTGAAGAAAAACGTAAACTCGACACTATTTTAGATATTCCCGTTACTATTTCGATGGAAGTAGGGCGTTCTAAAATTAATATTCGTAATTTACTACAACTTAACCAAGGCTCAGTTGTTGAGCTTGATAGGGTTGCTGGTGAGCCGCTTGATGTATTAGTTAATGGTACATTGATAGCACATGGTGAAGTGGTTGTGGTGAACGATAAGTTTGGTATTCGCTTAACAGATGTAATTAGTCAGGTTGAACGGATCAAAAAATTACGATGATAGCATTACTTGGTTTAAGCAATTCAGTGTTTGCAGCTACCGATGCTGCAACACCCACCACAGACATTATTTCAATGGTGATGTCGTTAGGTGTGGTAGTGGTGTTAATTTTAGTGTTGGCTTTTTTTGTTAAAAAGCTCAATCCAAATTTAACCAACAACGATGAGTTTAAAGTGATCCGTAGTCTTCCTCTAGGATCACGCGAGCGATTAATGGTTGTTGAAATAGATAACGCTCAGCACCTATTAGGGGTGACCCCGCACAGCATTAATTATTTACATAAGCTAGAAACTCCTTTAACGGAAAAAGAGTTACCAGAATTAGCTAAGCGTTTTGGCAAAATGTTGAATCCGCAACTTAATCAAAATAAAAAGAATTAATATTATGACTAAATGGCTGCTTATCATTCTTGCCATCGTGTTCATTCCTGGTGTTAATGCAGAGGGAATTGATGCGCTAACCATAACCACTAATGCTGACGGCACACAAGATTACTCAGTGACGCTTCAAGTATTAGCGATCATGACGGCAATGAGCTTTATTCCAGCGGCCATTATCATGATGACCTCGTTCACTCGAATTATTGTTGTATTGGCTATTTTGCGCCAAGCGATTGGCTTACAGCAAACCCCTTCGAATCAAGTTTTATTAGGTATGTCGCTGTTTTTAAGTATTTTTATTATGGCGCCTATTTATGAGCAAATAAACGAACGTGCAATCGAACCGTACTTAAGTGAGCAGGTAACATCACTAGAGGCACTCGATTTAGCCAAAGAGCCAATGAAAGCCTTTATGCTTTCTCAAGTACGACTAAAAGATTTAGAAACCTTTGCAAAAATAGCTGGGTACGATCAGCTTGATTCACCTGAAGCAACGCCAATGATTGTTCTTATTCCGGCGTTTGTAACCAGTGAGCTACAAACGGCCTTTATTATTGGGTTTATGTTCTTCATTCCCTTTTTGATTGTCGATTTGGTGGTTGCATCGGTGTTGATGGCCATGGGTATGATGATGCTATCCCCCATGATTGTATCGCTACCGTTTAAGATTATGTTGTTTGTATTGGTTGATGGTTGGAGCTTGGTGATGGGTACGCTCGCTAAAAGCTTTGGTTTAGGCACATAGCAGTGCTTTATAAATTGAACCAATCACACTAGGAGTCGCCCATGGAACCTGAAGTATTTGTTGATATTTTAAGTGGAGCCCTGTTTTTAGTGATTAAGCTGGTGTCTGCTATTGTGGTCCCTGGTTTAATTATTGGTTTAGTAGTGGCAGTATTTCAGGCGGCAACCTCAATTAACGAACAAACACTGAGCTTTTTACCGCGTTTATTAATTACCATTGGTGCATTAATTGTGGGTGGACATTGGTTTACTCAAGAGCTGATGGACTTTTTTAATCGCTTAGTACTTCTTATACCCGAAATAGCAGGTTAACGATGGAGTTTCCATTTTCCGTTGTTATTCAATGGCTAAGTGATTTTTTACTGCCTTTGGTCCGCATAAGCTCAATGATCATGATCATGGCGGGTATTGGCGCCAAAAATGTACCCTCTCGAATTAAAATGGGCTTAGCTGTGGTAGTCACATTTTTAGTAGTGCCTGTTTTACCTCCTGCTACGTTTACTAATTTATTTTCTTTTGAAATGATTTTAGTGGTACTACAACAAATGCTGATTGGTGTCGCGATTGGTTTTGCATCTACACTATTGCTCAATACGTTTGTATTAGCAGGGCAAATTCTTGCTATGCAAACCGGTTTAGGTTTTGCGTCTGTTGTTGACCCCTCAAATGGAATGAGTGTGCCTGCTGTAGGGCAGTTCTACCTCATTTTAGCTACCTTGTTATTTTTTGTATTTAATGGCCACTTAATGATGATTCAAATGGTGGTGCATAGTTTTCAGGTATTGCCAATTGATGGTAATTGGTGGGCGGTTGATCATTACTGGGACATAGTGACATGGGGTGGTTGGATGTTTACCACTGCATTAGTGCTGTCATTAGCACCATTAACCGCCATGCTGGTTATTAATATGGCATTTGGTATTATGACCCGTGCTGCACCGCAGTTAAATATTTTCTCGATAGGCTTCCCGTTTACCTTAGTGGCAGGGCTCGTTATTATTTGGGCAACGCTCGGTAACTTTGTCACTCAGTTTGAGTTCCAATGGCTAAAAATGGTTGAGCTGATGTGTACTCTAATTGGTTGTTCCCCTTAGGAGAGCGTAATGGCTGAAGATTCCGGACAAGAAAAAACCGAAGAACCCACCCCAAAAAAAGTTGATGATGCTAAAAAGAAAGGCCAAATAGCGCGTTCTAAAGAGTTAGGTACCATGTTTGTGCTTATTTTTTCTGCTATTTCCTTATTAATGTATGGGCCTGAAATTGGCAAAGGCTTGTACCGCATTATGGGAAGAATGCTGAGTCTTAACCGCAATGAAACCTACGACACCACCAAAATGTTTGCCGTATGGGGAGAGGTGGCCGACGTACTGTTATTTCCTATGTCGATGTTTGTACTCATTATTGTATTGGCTGCATTTATCGGTAATACCATGCTTGGCGGCTTTAATTTTAGTTGGCAAGCAGCTGCGCCCAAAGCCAGTAAAATGTCGCCAATGAAAGGCTTTACCCGCATGTTTGGTCCACAAGCGGCTATAGAATTGCTTAAGTCATTATTAAAGTTTGGCTTGGTGGCCGCATTTGCTATTTTTTTAATTAATACGTTTTTTGATGAAATCTTACATTTAAGTATAGAAAGTGCGCCTGGCAATATTGTTCATGCTTTGGAAATTTTAGCGTGGATGTTTTTAGCCATGTCTTGCACCTTAATTATTATTGCTGCTATTGATGCGCCTTTTCAAAGTTATAGCCATAACAAACAGCTTAAAATGACTATGCAAGAGGTAAAAGACGAATATAAAAACTCAGAAGGTGATCCGCAGATTAAAGCGCGCATAAGGCAAACCCAACGTCAAATGTCGCAAAAGAGAATGATGCAGGATGTGCCAGACGCCGATGTTATTGTTACCAACCCTACTCACTATTCCGTAGCTTTAAAATACGATACAGAGCGAGCAGGCGCGCCTATTGTATTAGCCAAAGGTGTGGATGAGCTCGCCATGCAAATTCGTAAAATTGCATTGGGTAATGAAGTGCCTATTGTTGAGTCTCCAACTTTAACCCGAGCGCTTTATCATACTGCAGAAGTGGGTGAGCAAATCCCCGATCAGCTATTTACTGCGGTTGCTCAAGTGCTTGCTTATGTGTTTCAGCTTAAACGGTTTAAAAAAGGCCGTGGAAAACGCCCTGTTGCCCTTAATAAAAAGCTGCCTATCCCCGATGAATTTAAGTATTAACTGCTAACCAACTAACTTGGAATAGTTATTGCAATTTCAGCGTAGTGTCAATTTTTTGAAATTGTAGAGTTATGGAATTTAAAGCGGTATTACAACAACTTAATAAAGATAAAAAAGAATATGCGAAGGGCGTTGGTACACCGCTTTTGGTGTTGGCTGCGCTGGGCATGGTTATTTTACCGCTGCCTCCATTCCTGCTTGATATATTATTTTCGTTTAATATCGCGCTTGCGTTAGTTGTATTACTGGTCACCGTATACACCATGAAGCCGCTTGAGTTTGGTATGTTCCCAGCGGTGCTGTTAATCGCAACCATAATGCGCTTAGCACTCAATGTGGCCAGTACCCGGGTGGTACTGCTTGAGGGCCATAACGGTGGGGATGCCGCAGGTAAAGTCATTGAAGCATTTGGTTCAGTGGTAATCGGTGGTAACTACGCCGTGGGCTTGGTGGTGTTTTTAATTCTGATCATCATTAACTTTGTGGTAATCACCAAAGGTGCTGGTCGTATTTCAGAAGTATCAGCGCGTTTTACTCTAGATGCTATGCCAGGTAAGCAAATGGCCATAGATGCAGATATGAATGCCGGTTTTATCAGTGCCGAGCAAGCCAGAGAACGTCGTGAGGAAGTAACCCGTGAAGCTGACTTTTATGGTTCTATGGATGGTGCTAGTAAATTTGTAAAAGGCGATGCTATTGCTGGCATAGTCATTTTAGTGATCAATATTGTGGGTGGCTTATTTGTTGGCATGATCCAACACGATTTAAGTTTTTCACGCGCTATGGAAGTGTACACACTATTAACCATTGGTGATGGCTTAGTCGCGCAATTACCTTCATTACTACTTTCAATTGGTACTGCGATTGTTGTAACCCGTCAAAATGAATCGCACAACATGGGCGATCAGTTTAAGAAGCAATTAGGTAACGAAAAGTCGTTATTTATTGCCTCAGGTATCCTTATTGCTATGGGCTTAGTCCCAGGTATGCCACACCTTGCATTTTTAAGCTTAGGGACGCTTTTAGGTTACCTTGCATACTATACTCAGCAAAATAAACTGAAATTAGCCGCTGCAGAAGCAGAAGAAGCCGAAAATGCCGCCTCAGGTACCGGAATTGCGGCTAAACAAGAGCAAAAAGAACTGGGTTGGGATGATGTTCAACAAGTTGATGTTATTGGTCTAGAAGTCGGTTACCGACTCATTCCTCTCGTTGACCAATCACAAGGTGGCGAGCTGTTAAACCGTATTAAAGGAGTGCGCAAAAAACTATCTCAAGAGCTGGGCTTTTTAGTGCCGCCGGTGCATATACGCGATAATCTAGAACTCGACCCAAATGCATACCGCATAACCATGATGGGTGTATCAAGTGGTGAGGGTGAGCTTAAACATGGTGATGAATTAGCGATTAACCCAGGCCAAGTATTTGGCCCGCTAAAAGGAATTGAAACTAAAGATCCTGCGTTTGGTTTAGATGCAGTTTGGATAAAACCTGATCAAAAAGATGAAGCACAGTCTTTAGGTTACACGGTGGTTGATTCGGCTACCGTGGTGGCAACCCATATTAGTCAGTTACTCACCAATAGCGCCGCATTATTACTCGGACATGAAGAAGTACAAAACTTATTAGATATGTTAGGTAAGAGTCACCCTCGCTTAGTTGAAGGACTTGTACCTGAGGTATTACCGCTGACCACTATCGTGAAAGTACTACAAAATTTATTAAATGAAGGGGTAGCAATACGAGATATGCGCTCAATTGTTCAAACCCTTGTTGAATATGGCCCTCGTAGCCAAGACCCAGATGTATTAACGGCTGCAGTGCGAATATCACTGCGTAGATTAATCGTTCAAGATGCTGTTGGTATGTCTTCTGAAATCCCTGTCATAACCTTGGCGCCTGAGTTGGAACAGATGTTGCATCAGTCACTTCAAAATGCAGGTGATGAAGGTGCCGGAATAGAACCAGGGCTTGCTGATAGACTTCAAACATCATTGAATGAAGCGCATCAAAATCAAGAAATGGCCGGTGAACCTTCAATATTGCTAACGTCAGGAATGTTACGCACTGTGTTATCTCGATTTGTTAAATACACCATTCCAGGATTGCGAGTGATGTCTTATCAAGAGATACCAGATGAAAGACAGATCAAGATTGTCAGCTCTGTAGGCCAACAATAAGATTTTAAAGGGGTTTGAATTATGAAAATTAAACGTTTTTTTGCTAAAGACATGCGCACTGCACTAAAAGAAGTAAAAGAAGAGTTGGGTGTTGATGCGGTTATTATGTCAAATAAAAAACTAGCTAATGGCGTTGAAATTGTTGCTGCAGTTGATTACGACAAAGCAGCGACAAAACCGCCAGAGCAGACTCAAAGCCAACCTGCTGCAAGCGCTTCATTTGCACATACTGAGCAAAGTTCACATAATTTTGTTAAACCAGAACCACAACGTGCTCAACCTAAGCCACAAGCAAAGGTAGCTGATAGTTTACAAGCTTTATTAGAACGTCAATCTCCCCGTCCTCGTTCAGCAGAGCTTGCGTCAATGTTTTCACACTCTGGCATTGACACTTCTGGTCACTATCAAGAACAAGAGCCTGTGCAATCTCGACCTAAAAATATGTTTGAGCGTGAACCAAGCGCACCTGCACGTCCTCGTACTCAAGCTGATAGCTTGGGTTTTGATGATTTAGACAGTGGTTTTGACGATTTAGACTCACCGAGTGCACCTCGTCAGCAAACTATGCAAAACGAGTCGAGTGATATAAGCACTATGCGCGAAGAAATGAACGCAATTCGTCAATTACTAGAACATCAAGTATCAGGTTTAATGCAACAAGATATGGCACGTCGCGATCCAACCCGTGCATGCATGATTGACCGTTTAGTGGGTATGGGGATAGATAAAGAGGTTGCTGAGCAAATGGCATGCTTTGTACCCGACGATGTATCTCGCCAACAAGGTTGGAAAGCCTTATTGAATATGGTTGAAGATCAAATGCAAACCACTAACAACGAAATTCTTCGCCAAGGTGGTGTTTATGCACTAGTAGGCCCAACAGGGGTAGGTAAAACCACCACAGTTGCAAAACTGGCAGCATTGGGTGCACAAAAATACGGTGCCGATAAAGTAGCGCTTATTACGACTGATACCTACCGTATTGGTGCTTATGAGCAGCTAGCAACGTATGGTCGTATTATAGGTTGTGGCGTTAAACAAGTTAAAGATGCAAATGAATTAGCAGAAGTTTTATACCATTTACGAAATAAACGCCTAGTTTTAATTGATACAGCAGGAATGAGTCAGCGAGATTTGCGTTTAACTGAGCAGCTTAATACCTTAATGCGTAATCAGCGTGTAGATATACGTAGTTATTTAGTATTAAGTGCTACAGCACAAATTAATGTATTACAAGAAACAGTAAGGCATTTTAAAAAAGTACAGCTTAGTGGATGTATTTTTACTAAGTTAGATGAGTCATTGAGTTTAGGTGAGATTATTAGTATTGCGATTCAAAATCGTCTCCCAATAGGGTATCTTACTAACGGCCAGCGAGTACCAGAAGATATTAGAGTGGCAAATGCCGAAAAACTAGTAAAAAAAGCTGAGCAATTGTATTTGAAAAGAATAAAAGCACAACAATCACGACACCAATCAGTGGCGTCGAGCACAGTAGAGATGTATGATTAACACAGTTTTAGATCAAGCAAGCGGCCTTCGCAAAATGAGCAACAATAATAATAACGGCGTAAAAGTTATCGCTGTCACCGGCGGCAAAGGTGGAGTAGGTAAAACAAACGTATCCCTTAATACGGCAATCGCGCTAGGCCAACAAGGCAAACGTGTGCTGGTTTTAGATGCTGATTTAGGGTTAGCTAATTGTGATGTTATGCTTGGACTGCGTGTAGAGCGCAATTTATCTCATGTTTTATCAGGTGAGTGTGAACTTGAAGATATTTTAGTTGAAGGCCCTGCAGGTGTAAAAATAGTACCTGCAACATCGGGTTCGCAAAGTATGGTTGAGTTATCACCCTCAGAGCACGCTGGACTTATTCGTGCATTTAGCGAGCTTAACACTGATTTTGATATTTTAATTGTTGATACCGCTGCGGGTATTTCTGACATGGTATTGAGCTTTTCTCGTGCCGCACAGGATGTGGTTGTGGTGGTATGTGATGAGCCAACATCAATTACCGATGCCTATGCGCTCATTAAAGTACTGAGCCGTGAGCACGGCGTATACAAATTTAAAATTGTTGCCAACATGGTGCGTAGCTTACGTGAAGGGCAGGAATTATTTGCTAAACTTTCAAAAGTAACCGACCGATTTTTAGATATATCAATGGAGCTGGTTGCAACAGTTCCTTATGATGAGAATATGCGCAAATCAACGCGTCGCCAAAAAGTGATAGTTGAAGTTTTTCCAGGATCTCCTGCTGCGATTGCTTTTAAAACACTGGCGACAAAAATTACTAAGTGGCCAACACCTAGTCAAGCCTCGGGTCATTTAGAGTTTTTTATTGAGAAGCTAGTTAGTAACTAATAATGACAATATCGGTGAATAGAGCTATGGGATATCAGTCAACACAGAGTTTAAATATGATTGTTGAAAAGCATGCCTCGTTAGTCAAGAAAGTGGCGTGCCATTTAATTGCTCGTTTACCGGCCAGTGTGCAGCTAGATGATTTAATTCAATCGGGTATGATTGGTTTAATTGAAGCTTCAAAAAACTTTGATGCAAGCAAAGGCGCAAGCTTTGAAACCTTTGCCGGTATTCGTATTCGTGGTGCGATGATAGACGAAATGCGCCGAGGCGATTGGGTTCCACGTTCAGTTCACAGAAAAAGCCGTTTGGTTGCAGAGACTATTGTTGCGCTTGAGAACAGTTTAAACCGTGAACCTAAAGATAGTGAAGTTGCTGAAAAACTTGAAATTTCGCTAAATGAGTACCATCATATTTTAAACGATGTAAATGTAAGCAAAGTGTTAGGCATTGAAGACCTTGGTATAGATGATGATGTGATTACACCTCATGGCCAAGATTTAGCACTAGACAAACCGTTCAATAATGTTAAAAATGAACGGTTTAATGAGTCTTTACTCAGTGCAATAAAGTCGTTACCTGAAAAAGATGCAGTGGTGCTTTCTTTGTACTACAACGATGAGATGAATTTAAAAGAAATTGGGCATATACTCGATGTAAGTGAATCGCGTGTAAGTCAGATACATGGTCAGGCGATGATTAAGCTTAAAGCAAAAATCAATGACTGGATAAACTAGAAGTAAGTAAATAAAGGTTCAGGCCTCACTGGAGGATGTTTTGGATAAAAACATTAAAATTCTTGTTGTTGATGATTTCTCAACAATGAGACGTATTATTAAAAACCTGTTGCGCGATTTAGGTTTTACCAATGTTCAAGAAGCAGATGACGGCTCAACTGCTTTGCCTATGTTGCAAAATCAAGCGTTTGATTTTGTTGTAACAGATTGGAATATGCCAGGCATGCAAGGTATTGATCTTTTAAGGGCAATTCGAGCTGATGAAAAATTAAAGCATATTCCTGTTTTAATGGTTACAGCAGAAGCTAAAAAAGAACAAATAATTGCTGCGGCCCAAGCAGGTGTTAATGGCTATATTGTTAAACCATTTACTGCAGGTACATTGAAAACTAAATTAGAAAAAGTGTTCGAACGCTTAGGTTAATGAGAGGGAGAGGCTTATGTCAGCACCTGCTGCGCCTCAGATTACTTTAGAACAAGCTCGCCAGTTAGTGGTTTTTTTAGAAAATGGTGAGCAAGATAAAGCGAATCAGTTAATTTTAGAAACAGCTTCACAAGAGCAATCACAGCTATTTGCTGAGGTGGGTAAGTTAACGCGTCAACTGCACGAAGCTTTAAAGAGTTTCGAGTTAGACACGCGTTTAACAGACATTACCACTGATGCCATCCCTGACGCAAAAAAACGCCTTAACTATGTCATGGAAATGACAGAAAACGCAGCCAATAAGACAATGGATGCGGTTGAAGCAAGCTTACCATTAGCACAAGAAATCGCTGACGAAATAGCTGATATCAAGCCAACGTGGGATCGCTTAATGAACCGCGAAATAGAGCTTGGTGAGTTTAAATCACTTTGTCATAGTATTGATAAGTTTATGAACAGCTCTCATCATAAAACTGATGAGTTGCAAATGTTGATGACCAATGTGTTGATGGCTCAAGACTATCAAGATTTAACTGGTCAGGTTATTCGTCGTGTTATTGAACTTGTGCGTGAAGTTGAAGAAAGCTTAATCCACTTGTTAACTGCATTTGCAGCACAAGGTGAAGTTGAGCCAGCACAACTGACCGAACAACCAGAAGAAACAGAAGATTCCATTGTTGCACAAACACTAGCAGGCCCAGAAGGGCCTATTATTGATAAAGAATCGCGTAATGATGTTGTATCTGATCAAGATGAAGTTGATGATCTATTATCAAGTTTGGGCTTCTAATAGGAGAGTGCTGCATGAGCTTTGAAGTCGATGAAGATATTTTACAAGACTTTTTAGTAGAGGCCGGAGAAATCCTTGAGCTTTTATCTGAACAGTTAGTAGAACTGGAAAACAACCCAGGTGATACTGAACTACTAAACGCAATATTTCGTGGTTTCCACACTGTAAAAGGTGGCGCCGGCTTTTTGGCAATGACAGAGCTTGTTGATGCATGTCATGGTGCTGAAAACGTGTTTGATTTATTGCGCCAAGGTGTAAGAACAGTTAACTCTGAATTAATGGATGTAATTTTACAAGCACTCGACACCATTAATGAAATGTTTGCCACAATTAAAAATCGTGACCAACCAGAACCTGCTGATCCAGAGTTGCTTGCAGTCCTTCATAAACTTGGACAACCACCGACGGCAGAAGAGCTTGCTGGCGATTCTGTAGTTGAAGACACAGCCCCTGTTGAAACTCCCTCGGTAGAACCTGTAGCTGAGCAGCCAAGCAATGATGCGGAAGAAAATCCGTTTGCTTTTGATGAATTATTTAGCGGCCCAGATAGCAGTAGCTCAGACTCTCAGATTGATGAAATAACTGAAGATGAATTCGAAAGCTTACTTGATGAGTTACATGGTAAAGGTCAAGCTCCACAAGAAGAACAGTCCTCATCAAGTGATAATGATGTCAGTGGCGATATAACTGACGATGAATTTGATAGCTTATTAGATGAGCTTCATGGTGTTGGTAGTTTTGGCGAAGTCACTCAAAACGCCCCAAGCACACCACAGCAAGCACCATCGGCTCCTGTGGCTTCACAAAATAACGACTCAAGCGCGAGCGATGATGAAATAAGTGACGATGAATTTGAAGCGTTACTTGATGAACTTCATGGTAAAGGTGCACCTAAGTCGATAGAAACACCGGCTCCTGTAAGTAAACCAGAACCAGTGGCAGCTAAAAAGCCAGAACCAGTTGCTGCAGCTAAGCCACAGCCTAAACCAGAGCCAGCTAAGCCTGCTCCTGCGGCACAAGCAGCTAAGGCAGCGCCGCCTAAAAAAGCAGCGCCTCCACCGGCGGAGACAACAGTACGTGTTGATACCAAACGTTTAGACCAAATAATGAACATGGTTGGTGAATTGGTACTTGTGCGAAATCGTTTGGTAAGCTTGGCAACAAACTCTGACAGCGAGGCTATGGGTAAAGCTATTTCTAATTTAGATGTAGTGACTGCTGATATCCAAGGTGCGGTAATGCAAACACGAATGCAGCCAATTAAAAAAGTGTTTGGCCGTTTCCCCCGTGTAGTACGAGATTTAGCACGAACGCTGCAAAAAGATATTAATTTATTACTTGTTGGTGAAGACACCGATTTAGATAAAAATTTAGTGGAAGCATTGGCAGATCCACTCGTGCATTTAGTGCGCAACTCAGTGGATCATGGTATTGAAATGCCAGATGTTCGTGAAGCATCGGGTAAACCTAGAACCGGTACTGTTACTTTATCAGCGTCTCAGCAAGGCGACCATATCCTGCTTACCATCCAAGATGATGGTGCCGGTATGGATGCTGAAAAGCTTAAAAAGATTGCGATTAGTAAAGGGGTGCTTGATCACGACCAAGCGAGTCGTCTTTCTGATACTGAAGCGTATAACCTTATTTTTGCACCTGGTTTTTCAACTAAAGAAGAGATCTCAGATATTTCTGGCCGTGGTGTTGGTATGGATGTGGTTAAAACAAAAATCACTCAGCTCAATGGCTCGGTTAACATAAAATCAGAAATGGGCGTAGGGACTACTTTAGAAATCAAAGTTCCACTAACACTTGCGATATTGCCTACCTTAATGGTGGTGGTGGGAGAGCAAACCTTTGCGTTGCCGCTGGCGGGTGTAAGTGAAATATTCCACTTAGATTTAACAAAAACTAATGTGGTTGATGGCCAGCTAACGATTATTGTTCGTAAAAAATCGATTCCGTTATTCTACCTTGAACATTGGCTCATAAAAGGGGCCGATAGAGGTCAGCGAAAAGCACAAGGTCATGTGGTTATTGTACAAATAGGAACTCAAAAAGTGGGTTTCGTTGTTGACTCGCTTATTGGTCAAGAGGAAGTGGTAATTAAGCCTTTAGACGCATTACTTCAAGGTACGCCTGGTATGGCAGGTGCAACAATCACCTCTGATGGTGGCATTGCACTGATATTAGATGTGCCAAGTATGTTAAAGCATTACGCTGGATAATTAAAAGTAGGCATATATTTTATGCCTACCTATTCATTGAATAAGAGAGCGAAATGGCTGTTAAAGTTTTAGTAGTTGATGATTCAAGCTTTTTTCGCCGCAGAGTGAGTGAAATTCTTGAACAAGACAGCGGCATTGAGGTAATAGGCTTTGCTGTAAATGGCCGAGAGGCCGTCGAAAAAACAGCTCAGTTACGTCCTGATGTTATCACCATGGATGTTGAAATGCCGGTGCTGGATGGTATTAGTGCTGTGAAAGAGATCATGGCGAGTAATCCAACACCTATTTTAATGTTTTCATCGTTAACACGAGCAGGGGCATCTGCCACTTTGGATGCGCTTGATGCTGGGGCGATGGACTTTTTACCTAAAAAGTTTGAAGATATTGCTCGCAATAACGATGATGCAATTAAGTTATTGCAAAATAAGGTTAAGGAAATAGGCCGCCAGCGTATTGGAAGAATTACGAGAACGGCCCCATCTCCAAGTATTAGTAAACCAGCGTCAAACAGTTCTGAACGCTTTTCTAACCTTGCTAAAAAGCCGATAGTTCAACCTGATCGTAGCTTTAATAATGCGAGTCCTGCACCTACTAACAGCAGTGCCTCAGCGCGTGCCAGTGGTAAGCAGTATCAGTTAGTTGCTATTGGTACATCCACAGGTGGGCCAGTTGCACTGCAAACTATTTTGACGCAATTACCTGCTAATTTTCCACACCCTATTTTACTCATACAGCATATGCCTGCTGCATTTACCCCGGCCTTTGCTACTCGCTTAGATGGCTTGTGTAAGATTAAGGTAAAAGAAGCGCAGCAAGGCGATAGATTACAACCTGGGTGCGCTTATTTAGCGCCAGGTGGCCAGCAAATGATGGTAGAAGGACGTGGCTCTAATAGAACCCTTCGTGTGTTTGAAGATAAAAATGAACGAGTAAACTATAAACCAAGTGTTGATATTACCTTTGCCAGTGCGGCCAAAGCGTATCAAGGTGATGTGCTTGCCATTATTTTGACAGGCATGGGTGCAGATGGTCGTGATGGTGCTCGCATGCTTAAGCAAACTGGCGCTACAATTTGGGCTCAGGATGAAAAAAGCTGTGTTGTCTATGGTATGCCTCAGGCGATAGCCAGTGCAGGTTTAGCGAGCGAAAGCATTAGCCTTCATGATGTGGCTGCACGTTTAAAAAGAGAGGTTGGCTGTGGATAAGCTTTCTGTTTTAGGATTACTGGTTGCATTAGGTGCTATTGCAATCGGTTATTCTTTAGAGGGAGGTGTGGTATCTGCGCTGTTTAATGGGCCTGCACTAATTATTGTATTAGGCGGTACATTAGGTGCGGTGATGCTACAAACATCAGCCAATACATTTAAAAAAATGCTTAGTATTACTCATTGGGTTTTTGTTACCGACGACCATGATATTGAAGATGCTATTGAGCAAGTAAAACGCTGGTCGCATAAAGCCCGTCAAGAAGGGTATTTAGCATTAGAAAACGAAGCACTTGTGCATTCAGATCCCTATGCCGCCAAAGGACTGAGTTTATTAGTTGATGGCTGTTCAGAGCAAAAACTACGCGATACCCTCGAGATTGACTTATTACTTGAGCGAGAACGATTACTTGATGCTAGCCGGGTATATGAAGCAATGGGTGGGTATAGCCCAACTATTGGTATTTTAGGTGCGGTACTTGGGCTTATTCAAGCCATGTCATTTATTAACGATCCTGAGCAGTTAGGAACGGGTATTGCCACCGCGTTCATTGCAACTATATATGGTGTTGGTTTGGCTAATTTATTATTTTTACCTATGGCCAATAAGCTAAAGCAACGGGTTGAACAAAAGATGCTTTATCACGAAATGTTAGCGGAAGGTGTAATTGCTATTAGCCAAGGTGAGAGCCCTATTAATATTGAACTAAAGCTTGAAGCCTACCGCGTTGAACGTCCAATTTTACAGGCCCATTAGCGCCTATGTTACGCCGTCGCTTACGTAATCACCAATTAAAGAGCCAACATACTGAGCGTTGGTTAGTTTCTTATGCGGATTATATGACCATAATGTTTGCATTTTTTGTTGTATTGTATGCAATTGCGATAAACAAAGAAGACAACATCAAGGTTTTATCTGATTCTCTTGAGCATGTTTTTGATAAGTCTGCAAAACAATATTCTAAGCAGGGTAACGGGGTAAATGGTGATGCTTTATTGCTTGAAAGGGTTACCCCTGAGGCTGAAATTCTCTATGGCGAAAGTATTCAAGAGCTAGAGCAAGGCCCAATGTTACTCGATGGTCAAAGTGACAATAGCAATATTAGTCAACGCCACTTAGGTAAGCCGCTGGATAGTTTATTGGCTAAATTACAATCGTCGCTGATTGATGAGATACGCAGTGGCGAGGCTAGCTTAGAACTAAGCCAAGACTGGTTGGTTATTGAGCTCAATTCCGGATTGTTGTTTGCCAGTGGTAGTGCTGTTGCACATAACAAGGCCAAAGAGATTGTAAAAAAAATTGAAGCAATCATCGCATCAGTCGATAACTATATAAGAGTACGCGGGTATACAGATAACGAAACCATACGAAATGAAATATTTCGTTCTAATTGGGAGTTATCAGTGGCGCGTGCAACCTCAATATTAGTTGAGCTAGAGCGTTTGGGCATTGAATCCGCGCGCATGGCCATTGAGGGATATGGTCAATACTCGCCCTTTGCCGATAATGATACCGAAGCTGGGCGTGCTGAAAACCGTAAAGTCGTGATTGCACTTTCTAAATATGGTTTAGCACCAGAGCCCTCTGATGAACAAACGAAATCATCAATTTCAGTATCAGAGCAAAGTCAGCCAGAAATTGAGCTACCTGCCCAAGACGATACAATAAAAATAATCCGTTTACCGCATGGTGGCATCCGTGTTACCACGCGCAACGAACAGTAATTAGGATGTAATGTGAAAGTTTGGACAGTAGCCAATCAAAAAGGGGGAGTAGGCAAAACCACTACAGCGGTTAGCCTTGCAGGGATCCTTGCGCTTCAAGGCAAGCGCGTGTTATTGATTGATACAGATCCTCATGCTTCACTAACCTATTACTTTGGTATTGATTCAGAAGATTTAGAGGTCAGTGTTTACGATATTTTTACTCGCGGCTCGAGTATGAAAAGTGAAGAAATACTGCAAGCATTATGCCCCTCAACAATTGAAAACCTTGATATTTTACCTGCAACTATGGCGATCGCGACACTTGACCGTAGCATGGGTAATAAAACGGGAATGGGCCTGATTTTAAAAAAAACACTGGCTAAAATTAGCGAGTATTACGATTACGCAATTTTAGATTGCCCACCTGTTTTAGGTGTGCTGATGGTCAATGCGCTTGCCGCCTGTGAAAGAGTGTTAGTGCCGGTGCAAACTGAGTTCTTGGCGCTTAAAGGGCTCGATAGAATGATGCGTACTATGGAGTTAATGCAAACCTCTCAAGCGAAAAGCTATGAATATACTATAATTCCAACTATGTATGATAAACGAACCAAAGCATCGCTTGAGGCCTATAAAACATTACAAGAAACGTATAAAGAAAAAGTATGGCCAGGCGTTATTCCTGTTGATACTAAATTTAGAGATGCAAGTTTAGCGCAAAAAGTACCGGTAGATTTTTGCCCAAATGCGCGTGGAGTCTATGCTTATAAAGCATTACTTAAATATTTAATAAAACAAGGTTAATAAATGAGTAAGCAATTATTTGCTAATGAAAAAGTAGTCACTCAGTACTTAGGGGCGTTATTATCTGATGACGAACCAACAAAAGACCTTGAGCCTGTTGCTAAACTGCTTGAGCAGGTAACGTATGAAGAGCAAAAAGAACAACCAGTAATAGTTGAGCCTGTTGTTGAAGTTGAAAAGCTCAATAAGCAAGTATCGAATGTAGAAATTGACACCCACAAAGAGCAACACGTCGTGCCTAAGCAAGAGGTGGTTGTAGGTGGTGAAGCTGACTACTTTGATGGTGAGTTTCAAGCCCTGTTTTTTGAAGTGGCAGGGCTTACTTTAGCGGTGCCGCTAAAAGCCTTAGGTGGCATTCATGAGCTTGGAGAAGTAAATCATTTATTTGGCAAGCCTAAGTGGTTTAAAGGGGTTATGATAAACCGAGAAGAAAAGCTCAATGTTGTTGATACCGCGCGCTGGGTTATGCCTGAAAAGTACGATGAGCAGTTAGAGGCATCTTTAAATTATCAATACCTCATCACTTTAGGTGATAGCCAGTGGGGTTTATTAGCAGAAAAACTAATAAATAACATTACATTGAGTAAAGAAGATGTAAAATGGCGTACAAATAACAGTAAGCGCCCATGGCTTGCTGGAGTAATTAAAGAAAAAATGTGTGCTTTAATAGATGTTAATAATTTAAATGCACTATTAGAGAAAGGCTTAGATAGCCGTCACAAGTAATGACCATTACGAGGTAAGAGCATGAGTGAAGATAAATTACTGTCAGCTAAGAAAAATGCAGATAATAATGATGAGATTTTGCAGTGGGTTACGTTCAAGCTAGAAGATGAAACTTATGGCGTAAATGTAATGCAAGTGCAAGAAATACTGCGTTACACCGAGATTGCTCCTGTACCAGGTGCGCCTTCGTATGTGATTGGTATTATTAACTTACGTGGTAATGTTGTTACCGTTATTGATACTCGCTCTCGTTTTGGTTTACCTGATATTGAAGCGACGGATAATTCACGTATTTTAATTATTGAAGCAGAAGAGCAAGTGATTGGCATTTTAGCCGATAGCGTTTCTGAGGTTGTTTACCTACGTAGCTCTGAAATTGACAGTGCGCCAAATGTAGGTACAGAGGAAAGTGCTAAATTTATTCAAGGTGTATGTAACCGCGACAATGAGTTACTTATTCTGGTTGATTTAAATAAACTACTTAGTGATGACGAATGGGATGAGTTAAGCGATATATAAGCTTCTCTACATAAAACTATGTTATTACTTGGTATTGCTATTGCGGGTTTAGTTTTTGGACTATTCTCGCTGCTTTTAATTGTGATGTTTAAAAAGCGCTATGCGAGTGAGCTTGGCGCGCAATTACAACAGTTTAAAGATTCATCAGAGCAGATTAATATTTTACGTAGCGAAGTGTCTGAGTTGCAAACCGGTTTACTGAGTATTGGTAAGCGTGTGCTTGAGGTAGAACAACAAAACCAAGAGCTGATACAGCAACAAGCAGCTCAAAAATACGATGACCCCGATGCTAAAATATACTCTCGTGCGGTAAAAATGGTTGAGTTAGGTGCTGATTTAGATGAGGTTATTCGCGAATGTGAATTACCCCGCGCCGAGGCTGAACTATTGTTTTCATTACACAAACAAAAAGGCGCTTAGCGCCTTTTTTGCTTTTATAACACTGCGTTATGCTTTTATATTTAGCTTTCCCTGAAAGTCTTGCCAACCAGGCGGAAACTTTCCTCTAACCACGTATGAAAACGCAATGAGCTCAGCAATAACAAAGTACAACTCTTTGGGGATCTCTTCTGCGAGGTCTAATTTCGATAGCGTATTTGCAAGTGCTTCATCTTGATGGATTAAAATCCCTTTTTCTTTGGCTAGGGCAATAATTTCATCCGCCAGTTCACCAAACCCTTTAGCACTTACAATGGGTGAATGTCCCGCCTCGTAGAGTAGTCCAATTGCTGAATTGCTTTTTGATGACTCAGTCATGGCTAAACCTTAATATTAATAATGGCATGGGATTGGTAAAATGCTTGATGGTTGTCATCCGCTCGTTTTAGTTTAAGCTCACCCACTTGTAAGCCTTGTTTTGCCAGTTTTGAGCGTAAATTATCAAGATGTGGATGAGCTAAAGCGCTCACCGCTTGGGTTGAGGCTAACAACTGACAATCTAAAGCTTTATCCATGAGTTCTGCGATTATTTGTAGCTTACCCAGCTCGGCATAATCAAAGTTGAGCCTAACAAACCAGACATTTTTATCCGCTAGTTTACCGCTACTGTGCTTTTTATACTGCCCTAAAGTTATTTCTGTTTGCGCCGCTTCAGCAGGCAGCTTCATCGGTAATAAAAATTGCACTAAGGCGCTTGTGTCAGGTTGTTGGCTAATAGCAGGCGTTTGTACTTGACTTAATGTATTTTTAATTTGGGTTAATTCACCTGCTAATGCTTGTACTTGTGGTTGCTGTAATTGTTCCAACAATTTATTGGCGCTATTACCCACTTTAAACGTCGGTAATAAAGCCTGCAGTAAAGCTTCTAAACCCGTTTGATTATTAATACTCACCGCACTTGGATTTTGGTTAATGATAGGCGCGGCTAAAATGCTTAATGAAAGCTGTTCAACACCTCTATTAAACGAGCTCTGTAAAATGTCGCTTTGAAGTTGTGTGGGCTTTATGGTGCTGAGTATTTCGCGCTGTATGGTTGCTGGGTGTAAATTAGTATCTGACAACATGCGATTAAAAGCCTGATTAACTAAGCGATTTAAATCGGTTCCTTGATCCGTCAGTTTGCTTGTAATGGTATTAAGTTGGCTGCTTACTATTTGGTTGGTCGCATCTTTTTGTTCTATTGAGGTGTTTGGACTGTGTTTTAAAACCGTCGCTAATAAGAGTTTTTCTAAAGGCTGTAAGCTCTGACCAAATGTAGCCGCGTTAGTTGGTGAGGATGAAAAAGGAGTCACTAAAGGAGATAAAGCGTGTGCTGCTAACGGTTGTTGTTGCCACATAGAAACGCTTGATTTTATTTGCTGGGTAAATTGCATTAGGGGCGGCGCTAAATTTGACACGTTTTTTAATTGTGTCATGTCAATTTTTTGCATTGGGGTGAGCCATTTTTGCTGAGCATTGCCTGTAAATTCTGGTTTTTGAGATGAGCTTACCGAGGTCGTAAATGGCTTGCTTTCAAAGTACTTTACCGCATCTAAAATACGTGTTTTAAAATCAGCAAAACTGCTTTTTAACCATGATTGTATGGGACTGTTTATCGTGCTGAGCGGATGCTGTTTACTTGGCGAGGGATCAATTAGGCCTTGCGACTGTTGCAAAGAGAGCATCTCATTAAACGGTTTACTAAATGAGTTTTTAAGGCTCACAGTCATAGTGTGATAAGCGGTTTTGATCAGTAATTTATCTGCTTGGTGAGTAATGTTTACCTTAGTCGGGATGGTAGGTAGTTCACTTAATTGTCGATGACTTAGGTTAATAGTTAATGAGTCTTTAAAAGAGTTTGGGCTTAATACAGCAAACTTAGGCATAGCATGAAGTTGAGCAGAGGTTAAATTACTGGCAAGCAACTGTGTTAGTTTGGCTTGGTTTAGTGGCTGTGAATGCACTATATCAGCAAAACGATTAATGATATTTAGCCGTGTACCTTTGCTATCCGTTTCAATCATCCCCTTTATTAAAGGCTCATCTGCGAGTAACTGTGCAACGTGTTTATTAATAGCAATACTGGCATTAAATTTTTCAATGACCAACTTTGGTGTGGGTTGTAATACCACCTGAAGTGATAGTGGACTGTTTTGAATATCACTTTGGGTGTTTATAAAATTTAAAAATCGTTGCAACTGAGCCGGTTGTTTAATTGTTAAAGTTGTATTGTTAGGGATGATGGTTAAGCTTTTACCATCTGCACTTAACTGTATGTTAGCGCTTGCTATTTTTTCAACGTTTGTGAATGTCTCAGTTGTCCCAAGGCGAATCGTTTGCCAATGCTTATTCATAAACACATCAAGCGTGACTGAATCTTTAGAAAACTGAATATTTTTTGCCGCCAGCACTTCAGGTGGCAGTGTTGCTAACGCAGCCTTACCTGAATCAGTTGTTTGATTACTAACCTGTGGGTTAGACAATGTGATGTGCGTTGGTGTATTCATTATTTTATATCAAGTTTTCTTTATTTTAAGTAAATCGATTCTAAAGCAATATTCGTATTACCCTATCATTATGGTAGACTTACGGCTAATTTTTGGCAGAGAGAATCGTCATCTTGTTACACATTAAGTCCGTTACTTGTATCAAGCAAGAGCGTTGTTTGTTTGATGAACTTAATTTTAGCCTTAAAAGCGGTCAAATCATGCAGTTAGCTGGCCCTAATGGGGCTGGTAAAACATCATTATTGCGCATTATTGCTGGTTTTTCGCTGCCGGATGAAGGTGATATTTTATACCTAAATCAATCTATCAAAAAATATTATGACGAATATGCCAGAGACTTATTATTTATAGGCCATAAAACCGGTGTTAACGTACAACTTAGTGCACTTGAAAATGTAGCACATTGGTTGGCTATTAATGGTTATGTTGATACTCCTGATTTATACCCTTTATTAAGTAAGTTAGGTTTAGTGGGGCTGGAAGATGTGCCTGTAAGAATGTTATCTGCGGGTCAACAGCGGCGGGTGGCACTCGTTCGATTATGGTTATCTGAAGCGAAGTTATGGATTTTAGATGAACCTTTCACGGCGCTAGATAAAAACGGGGTTGCCTTTTTACAGCAACGTTTTACTGAGCACTTATCAAAAGGGGGCGCTATTTTGTTAACAACACACCAAGACTTAACCACCCACTTTAGTGACTTACAAACGTTGACTTTGGAGTACCGCCACTAATGATACGACAGCATTCATATTGGCAGTTATTTGTCGCGGTATTTAGCAAAGACGTTAAGCTCGCTTTTCGTCAGCGCGCTGAAATAGTTAATCCTATCTTGTTTTTTTTAATTGTTATCTCGTTGTTTCCATTAGCCATAGGGCCTGAGCCAGGCTTGTTATCAAGGATGGCACCGGGCATTATTTGGGTGGCGGCTTTATTATCGACCATGCTTGGCCTTGATAAACTGTTTAGAGATGATTACCACGACGGCTCTTTGGAGCAGCTCATTGCTTCGTCATACCCATTATCATTAACGGTACTGGGCAAAGTAGCCGCACACTGGGTGATCACCGGCCTCCCGTTAGTGCTAATGACCCCTTTATTTGCTTTACTACTAAATTTAGATACAACGGCCCTAATGGCTACGTTATTAACGCTATTATTGGGTACGCCTTTATTGAGCTTCATAGGCGCAATAGGGGCGGGCTTGACTGTGGGATTACAAAAAGGCGGCATTTTAATGAGTCTGCTCGTTTTGCCTTTGTATATTCCGGTTTTAATTTTTGCAACTTCCGCTATTGATACCAGCACTATGTCGCTGGATTACAGTGGTCAGCTTGCAATCCTTGGTGCAATGTTAGTCGTTGCGACTATCAGTGCGCCAATTGCCATATCATCAGCATTAAAAGTGAGTGTAAGTTAATATGTGGAAGTGGTTACATCCGTATGCGAAAGCAGAGCGAGCATATCAATTATGCAATACTCTACTGCCATATTTTGCAGTAGTAACGGTTATTAGTATGGTTGTTGGTTGGGTATGGGGATTAGGTTTTGCTCCTGCCGATTACCAACAAAAAGACAGTTACCGTATTATTTTTATTCACGTGCCCTCCGCTATTTTATCTATGGGCGCCTATTCATCAATGGCGATTGCAGCCATTGTTGCGCTTGTATGGCAATTACGCAATGCAGAGCTTGCGGTGATTGCAATAGCACCCGTAGGTGCCTGCATGACCGCAATAGCCTTAATCACCGGTGCTGCGTGGGGTAAACCTATGTGGGGTGCTTGGTGGGTATGGGATGCACGACTGACCTCTGAACTCATTTTGTTATTTTTATATCTAGGGGTGTTGTCTTTGTACCATGCCTTTGAAGATAAAAAATCAGCCGGTCGCGCCGCGTCTATTTTAGCTATTGTTGGGGTTATTAACTTGCCTATCATTCACTTTTCGGTGGAATGGTGGAATACCCTGCATCAAGGGGCAAGCATCACTAAGTTTAACCGTGACGCGGTAGATCCAAGTATGTTTTGGCCGTTAATGATTAATATTTTAGCCTTTGCCGCGTTTGTTGGTACTGTGACTTTAATTCGTCTTAAAAATGAAATTTTACACCGTGAAAAGCACCGCCCATGGGTGCGACAGTTGTTAACTAAGGGGTAATTATGCAGTTTGACTCGTTTTCAGATTTTATTGCAATGGGAGGCTATGGCTTTTATGTATGGCTTTCTTTTGGTACATGCGCATTAATTTTATTAGGCATTTTATTTAGCTCGTTACGCGACAAAAAACAAATTTTAGAGTCGGTAGAGCAGCAAATTGCGCGTGAAACTCGAATTAAAAATTCTAAGCAGGAGCAAACCACGTGAACCCTAGACGTAAAAAACGCCTTTTGGTTATTATTGCCGTACTCTTTGGTATTGGTGGATCAATTGGTTTAGTGTTGTACGCCTTACAAGAAAACATTAATTTGTTTTACACCCCCAGTGAATTAATTGATGGTAAAGGCCCGAATAAAGAAAAGCCTCATATAGGACAAAAGCTCCGCATTGGTGGTATGGTTGTCCCTGGTACAGTGCAAAGAAATGAGCAAAGCTTACAGGTAAGCTTTAAGTTGATTGATACTGGCCCATTGGTCACGGTGCGTTATCAAGGAATTTTGCCTGATCTATTTCGTGAAGGGCAAGGAATTGTTGCACAAGGTGTGTTAGTTGAACCTAACGTCATTGAAGCGTTTGAAGTACTGGCTAAACATGATGAAGAATATATGCCAGCCGAGGTTGCCGAGGCAGTAAAAGGAATTAAGCACGAGAAACCAAAATACAATTTAGATAGTGGGAGCTAATATGATCCCAGAACTTGGTTATTTTTCCCTAACATTGGCCATGGTACTGAGTATTCTGTTGTGTATTTTCCCACTTTGGGGTGCACACACAGGAAACCTTCGTTTGATGCGCGCTGCGCCATCACTTGCTATTGGTCAGTTTGCATTTGTTGCTTTGTCTTTTGCTGCGCTTATTTATGCCAGCTTAACCGATGATTTTACCGTATCTTATGTAGCGTATCACTCAAGTAGCACCTTGCCTTGGTATTATAAAATAACCTCAACATGGGGTGGCCATGAAGGCGCTATTTTACTGTGGTTATTAATGCAGGCCGGTTGGACCGCCGTTGTTGCTGTGCGTTCAAAGTCACTGCCTTGGGTACTTCGTGCTCGCGTATTAGGTGTGCTTGGCTTTTTAGGTGTCGGATTTATGATGTACACCTTGCTACTTTCAAGTCCGTTTGAACGTTTACTGCCCTATTTCCCTGTTGAGGGACGCGATTTAAATCCATTATTACAAGACCCAGGGATGATCATTCACCCTCCATTACTTTATATGGGGTATGTCGGTCTTTCTGTTGCTTTTGCCTTTGCTATTGCCGCGTTGTTAACCGGCAAGCTTGATAACACCTGGGCAAAATGGTCACGCCCATGGACAATGACGGCATGGGGCTTTTTAACCTTAGGTATCACCATAGGTAGTTGGTGGGCCTATTCAGAGCTAGGCTGGGGCGGCTGGTGGTTCTGGGATCCTGTTGAAAATGCATCACTCATGCCATGGTTAGTCGCAACCGCGTTACTGCACTCTTTAAGTGTGACTGAAAAACGTGGCGTATTTAAATCATGGACAGTGTTACTGGCTATTGCGGCGTTTTCATTAAGTTTACTAGGAACCTTTATCGTTCGCTCAGGAATTATTGTTTCGGTGCATGCCTTTGCAACAGACCCTGATCGTGGCTTATTTATTCTTGGCTTTTTGGCCGTAGTTGTTGGCGGCGGTTTAGCATTATATGGCTTGCGTGTCTCACAAGTTAAAAGTGAAGGGCGTTATAAATTTGTATCGCGTGAAGTGGCACTTTGGTTAAACAATATTTTCTTAGTGGTTGCTACGTTAATTGTACTGTTAGGTACATTATTACCTATGGTGCACAAGGAAATGGGGCTAGGCAGTATTTCAATTGGCGAACCTTTCTTTAATAAAATGTTTGCTATTTTACTGGTGCCATTTGCTATTTTAATGGGCATTGGACCTTTCCTGCGTTGGAAGCAGAATAAGTGGGCCTTTTTACAAAATAAAATATTTGTAGGCGCATTAGTCAGTATTATCATTACCTGTGCGTGGTTATTTAGTAGCTATGAGGTAGTGACTCCATTAACACTTTTAGCAACCACGCTAGGTGTATGGATATTTATTGCCACTTTTATTGATTTATATACCAAAGCAGCGGTTCATGGCTCGCTTAAACTCGGTATAAAGCGCTTAGGTTTAAGCTATTGGGCAATGGTGCTGGGGCATGTTGGTTTAGCCTTTGTTATAGCGGGCATTACACTCACCTCGGCGTATTCAGTTGAGCGTGATGTATCAATGAAGCCTGGTGATAGCGTACAGCTAAATCAGTATCAATACCGCTTTGAAGGTGTGAAGACTATTCGTGGTGCAAACTACAGTGGTCATGCAGGTGTCGTGACGGTATTAAAAGGGAATGACACTGTAACGCGTTTATATGCAGAAAAGCGTCGTTACGATATTGGTATGCAATTTATGACCGAAGCCGCTATTGATGCCGGATTCACTCGTGATTTATATCTTGCGCTTGGTGAGCAACTAAGTGAAGGGGCATGGTCATTACGTATTTACCATAAGCCGTTTGTACGTTGGATGTGGATTGGCGGTATTCTGATCTCACTCGCTGGTTTTGTGATTTTATTCGATAAGCGCTATCGCGCCTCACCGCGAAAAGATGAAATAGAGGGGGCAGTATGAACCGTAAACTTATCGCAATTGCCCCTTTATTAATTTTTATCTTTATCTGTGTGTTTTTATACCAAGGGTTGTTTGCCAACCCGCGGGAAATACAAACAGGGCGAATTGGTCAAACGGTGCCTGCGTTTAATTTACCTGATTTAATGCAAGACGATAAACGTTGGACTGATGAGCAGCTAAAGGGTGACGTGTATTTGCTAAACGTTTGGGGCACATGGTGTCCGACGTGTTTAGCTGAGCTTGGCTATTTAACTAAGCTACGCGAGCAAGGGGTTAAAATTATCGGCTTGTATTATGTACAAAGTTACGACGCCGATTTTGATGGCCCATTTGATATGCAAGGGCTGCGTGATGATGTGAGTAATATGCTTTCACGTGCGGGCGACCCTTATCAATTTAATATTTTAGATTTAGAACGTTCATTGTCTTTAGATTTAGGGGTGTCCGGTGCACCAGAGACATTTTTAGTAGATAAAAATGGCACCATTTTGTTACATCACACTGGTGATATAAACCCTCGAGTTTGGCGTGCTAAGTTTGCGCCTATTATGCAGGAGCTGCAGCTATGAGATTGTTTTTATTAACCCTTAGCTTGTTTGTTAGTGTAGCTGCGTTTGCTCAGCAAGACCGTTATCAATTTGATAGCAACGAGCAAGCTGTTCGCTTTGAAGAGCTAACAAAAGAATTACGTTGCCCGAAGTGTCAAAATCAGAATATTGCTGACTCTGATGCTGTTGTCGCAAAAGACTTGCGCGAGCGAGTGCTGGCGTTGGTAAAAGATGGCAAAACCAAAGATGAAGTTATTGATTACATGATTGATCGATATGGCTATTTTGTTCATTACGATCCACCGGTAACGCCGGCTACGTTAATACTGTGGGTACTTCCGGTACTCATCGTAATAATTGGGTTTGGCTTTATTGTGATTCGCCAACGTAAAGCGTCGGTAAAACAAACCTGGAGTGACGCTGATGAAGTGATGCTCAATAAGCTGATTAAACAAAATAAACATCAGGAGCAAAGTTAAATGATTTTAATGTGGGCGTCTTTTGCTTTACTCACACTCATTGCATTGCTGTTTATTATTGTGCCTTTTTTAAAAAAAGAGCGCATAGTAACCATCACCCATAACGCCAATGCACAGCTTATCAGCATTTATGAACAGCGTTTAGTTGAATTACAGGCAGATTTAGATAATCAACGTATAGACTCGCAAAATCACAGCGAAGCTATTATTGAATTAAAACGCCGTTTACTTAATGAATTATCGCCGGAGAAGTCACTAAATAGCCGTGGTGACAATCGTATATTTGCTTTAACAGGGGCGGCGTTTTTAATTGCATTAGCAGCTATTTTTTATGCAATGACAGGCAGCCAGCAACAAATTGCAGCTTGGCATGATGCAATGGATAACTTGGCCGATTATGGTCAGCGCGCCGTAATGCAAAAGGGCGAGCCGTTAACTAAAAATGAGTTACAAGCGTTTGCCCTAGCACTGCGTACTAAGTTAAGCCAAAGCGGTGATGATGAAGTCGCTTGGATGTTGTTAGGGCGTGTTGCTTTAATGCTAAATGAATTTGATATGGCGAAACAGTCATTTGATAAAACATTAAAAATAAACCCTGATAATATGCAGGCGCTTGTTAGCTACTCTCAGGTGCTATTACTTGAGGGCAGTGAAGAGAACATGACTCGTGCAGCGGGTATGCTTTCTAAAGTACTGCAAGCTCAACCAAATAACCTTGATGCGATTTCGTTACTTGCACTGATCGCCTTTGAGAGAAAAGACTGGCTACAGGCAAAGGCAGCGTTTGAGGTGCTACTTGCAAGTATGGATGAGTCTGATACGCGCTATGCTATGATCAACCAACGTATTAGCGAAATCGATCTACAAATTGCTCAGCAAAACGTGGCAACCAGTGGCGATCAGTTAGCGGCTCAAAGTATTCAAGTTACCGTTGATATCGATGGCCAACTTGTAGATAAACAGCCCAATAACGGTATTTTGTTTGTGTTTGCTAAAGCGGCTAAGGGATCACCGATGCCTTTAGCCGTGGTCAAACTAACAGACTATAGCTTTCCAATTACGGTTGAGCTGAGCGATGCTAATGCCATGATGGCAGGGCTAAACTTATCGAGTGCGAGTGAAATTATCATTTCTGCGCGTATCTCTAATGATGATTCAGTTATGCCAAGCACTGGGGAGCTTGAAGGGCATTCTCAAGTGCTTGTTTCTAAAGAGGTGCGCCAAGTGCAACTGAACATTGATACATTAATACCTTAAGGATTCGAGATGTTAAAACAAGGCTTACTTTTATTATGTTTACTCACGTTATCGGGTTGTGCTCAAGTGCCTGAGAGTAAATATGATGAGCGCGATCCCATACAAAGTGTAAACAGACCTATTTATGACTTTAATATGGACGTACTTGATGCTTATATTTTAAGGCCTGCGGCAGTGGGTTATATAACAGTAACCCCACAGCCTGTGCGTCGAAGTATTGTGCATTTTACCGATAATATTACCGCACCCGTTGATATTATTAATGCGGGTCTGCAAGGAAAGCCAAGCAGTGCCGGAATTAATTTTGCGCGCTTTTTAGTGAATTCTACGGTGGGAGTGTTTGGCTTATTTGACGTTGCAAGTTCGTTAGGGCTTGAAGTAACTGATGAAGATTTTGGCCAAACCTTAGGTGTGTGGGGAGTAGGCGATGGTGCCTATTTAATGATCCCGGCAATGGGGCCATCAACTGCACGTAACTTAACCGGTGATGTTGTTGATAATGTGGTTTTACCTAAAATTGCACTGACTACACCACAAACAATTTTAGTGTTTGCGTTAAAGGCGGTTGAGGCAAGGGCGTCTTTAATGGCTCAAGAGGGTTTATTAAATGATTCATTAGACCCATACCTGTTTGTTAAAGACATTTACTTTCAGCGTCAGTTATATGAACTCTACGATGGCAATCCGCCAATAAAAGAAGAGCCTGAAGATTTTGACGAAGATTTCTTAGAAAGCCTTTGATAAAAATAAAAACGCCAGCAAATGCTGGCGTTTTATTTTTAGTTATTAATTACTAGGGTCTGTTGACCTTTGCGGATTACAATTTGTTCAAACTAGGAGCGGTTTAATCGCGGCGCGAGATTTGTAACCTAGTGGGCTAAGTAAAAACCGAGCAAAGCTTCCGCGTCCTGCTCACGCCCCTTACCTACATCCATGTAGGCAACAAAGAGTAAATCGCTCCTAGACAGAACCCGAAGGGCAGCGCCTGTTTGGCATTGATGCTGCGTTATCGCCTATTTATGGGGAATAACCACACCACATAAGCTCTGCCTTGCCTAAATACCAAATAGACTGCTGAAAATTTAACCTTGAAAGGTCAACAGACCCTAATGAGCGCTTTAATTATCAATCATTATCTGCATTTGTTCACTAACCCAATTAAGTGCTTCGTGGTAAGCATCAGGCACATCATCACCTAAGTTAAGCTGTTGGGCTTTATCGTTAGCAGCGTGCCAGTTACCCTGCTCATAGAGGGTTACTAAGTTTAAATACTCAGCAAGCAGCCCTTCATTGTTTAACAGTGCCGCTTTTATCTCATTTGAAAGCGGTAGTTTAAGCATTACACTGTCCATCTCTTCATCTAGTATGGCATCCATAAGCGACATCATGCCGGCTAAAAACGCTATTCCAGTATCTCTAAGTTTGCCATGTGAAATTGCTAAAAGCTCACAAAAACGCGCGCGTGTTAGCGACAGCCTAATAAGCTCCAGAGGTTTGTCTGCAGAGACTTGTGCGGCAAATAATAAAGAGAGTAGTTTTTTTATTTCAGCCGCGCCCAATACAATAAGCGCTTGTTTTATAGTGTTTATTTCAAAGCGGCGAGCAAATGCTGCCGAATTTGAGTAGCGTAGCAGCTTATACGATAAGTTGACATCACGCTCAAATACATCGGTGATCTTCTTAAGATCCATTTCTACGCTGGAAGTTTCATAGAGTAGCTCAGCCAGTGCCATGCCCGATGGCGGTAATGCCTTGCTTTGCACCATTTCTGGTTTTGAAAAGAAAAAGCCTTGAAAGTATTCAAAACCTAGTTCAAAAGCTTGATTGTAAAGCGCGTAAGTTTCAACCTTTTCAGCAAGTAATTTTATATGTGGATAAGGTTTTAAATCCTCTATGATCGTTTTAACGTTTTCAATATCACAAGTTAAAAAATCGACTTTAATAATATCGATAAACGGATAAAAGTGCCGCCATACAGGTTGATGTGCATAGTCATCTAACGCTAGCGTATAGCCTTTTTCTTTTAGGTCTTTAACAATTGCCAATAAGCGTTTACCTGGCTGGACGGTTTCGAGTATTTCAATTACCACCCCATCTTTGTTTAAAAGGGTTGGGTAGCCTTTTAACAAGGTGTCTAAGGTAAAGTTAATATAAGCGGGTTTATTATCAGTTAAATCTTCTAAGCCAAAGTTAAATTGACTGCCTTCAATCAGTCTAGACGTGGCTTCATCGCCGTCAATATCTGGAAATACGTTATCAACTCCATCACGAAATAAAAGCTCATAGCCAATTAGTTCTTTATTGCGATCTAAAATAGGTTGCCGAGCAGCGTAAAAATACATATAGGATTCCGAAAGAGTAGAAATTGATTAACAT
>Ga0209300_1000126_pt1 | contig 48316 bp, 68 predicted proteins | sample Shrwel_input2_RT_FD_187535 | JGI IMG/M metagenome (GOLD analysis project Ga0209300, IMG submission 187535) | Subsurface microbial communities from deep shales in Ohio, USA - Utica-3 well 1 S input2 RT (SPAdes) (version 2) ... | reverse complement strand
CCTCTTGCTCTGCTGCCAGGCGCTCAGCCTGCGCCGGTGTTATGCGCGGCCAGTTGTAGCGGCTATCGATCATCGGTTGTGCGCGGTTGATCGGTTCCGCCTGCCGCTGCAGGCCCCGGCCGCTTTCATCCGGCAGCCAGATGATATCTACCATGGTCCGGCTGAGCGGGGACATGCCACCAGATCCGAGCGTAAACATATCACTGTCACGCTCCCAGGTGCTCACGATATAACCCCGGCTGCCGTCACGGTCACGGTAAACCGGCGCGCCGATCAGTGAGCCGGGCAAGGATGCGGTTTTATCGCCCGGGACGTGCGCCACGGCTGCGGATCTGATTTTCATCAGCAGCTTATAGTTCGGCGTTGTGCGGTAATCTTCTGTCTCGCACGATTGGTACTCAAGTTCAGCGCACAGCTCCAGGATGCCGCCACGGTCGGGCGCCGGCTCCGCCTTTTTCATGTCGGTGGGGGTGAACGGTTCGTTTTTGTTGTAACGATGGTTAAAGCTACGGATGTTTTCATTTTTCAACAACCGTGCGGCGCGCTCTGCCGGGTAGTCGTCAATTATCAGCGCTGCAAACGCGCCCAGGGTTGCAAAAACGGAATCGTTGCAGATATATGCAGACATGATGTTCTCCTTTTCCCGGTTGGCGCCGGGCCGCTATGGTTTTACTGTGTATCCGGATTACCCGGTTGATGGCTCAATGACTAACTGGCTCTGAGCTGCTCACTCTGCTACCTGGCTCACCTAGTCGTGCTCAGGCCAGTTCCGGAAGCCAACATTAAGCGAAGCATGATCTAAGCTCGCTCAGGTCTACAAAAATTATCTCGTCTGAGCCATAAAAGCCGCCACTGATGTTTTGATACGGATGCTCTGCCATGCTGTGTAGTGCATCGTTAACGGCCTGTTGATCGGCGCCGGTCTCTTCAGCGATTTCCCGGATGTCCTCAAGCATATCGGCTTCGCCGCTGAACCCGTACCTTTCACAAAGCGCATCGTGAGGACAGTACAACGAACCGACAGTTGAGCCAATCAGCGACGCTAATTCAGAAGCGTCGATCAATTCCAACCTGGCGGCCATCTGCTGTAGGTAAATGGATAGCTCGTCGATGTCGTAGCCGTTCAGTACGTAACGCTTGAAACTTTCAGCTTCGAGGATAATGTCGGTAGTCTTCATGGTGGAATCCTTCAGTCTATTTCAGTGATTTCTCAGCTCTTGTAATTAATTACATGCGCATTGCACATATAATGCAACGCCTTAATCAACCACAAAATCCGGGTACCCGTTACTTTGTTGTGATCATCCACCAGAGCCAGAGCCCTAGCAGTAGCCCCGCCACTCCCGGCCGCATGATCAGCGCGGCCAGGATCAGGACAGCCAGCCAGCTATCCACGCTTATGCCTCTTCGTCGGCAAAGTCGTCTTCGTCATAGTTCCAGCCGTCCGCCTCTTTCAGAGCCTCCTTGTATGCTGCCGGGATCTGCCCGCAAATGTCATCCATGCGGTTGCGCAGGTAGTCGGCAACATCGTCGGCATCGCCGATAATCTCCCAGTCTTCCGCCTCTCCGGCTTTCACTTCATCGTAAAGCGCTGCGGCGGCCTCTTTCAGGCTTTTGCCTTCCGGCCACTCATCAGACAGGGAAGCACCGCCTTCAGCCAGATAAACACCGATCTTTTCGATACTGATTACATCATGCAGGTCTCGTTCAATCGCGTTTTCGATGGCTTCCTGAGCGTCGAGCGCATCCTGAGTGTATATCCCGCGGTAATTGTTGCCGTCCCACTCCTCGCTATAGCCGTCGCAGATGCGGGCAAAGTCGGCTTTATGTTCTTCGCAAAACTCAATCAGGGCTGAGCCGCGCACGTTGGCCGGTACAGAAAAACGCAGTTCCTGATTATTCCATACTGTCACCGGGACAGCGTTGCCAATCTCGCCGGACCAATCAGCGCTGACAGTGCGCGCCTCGGGCTTTACTTCGATATATGCGGGCTGGGGCTGCATTTGTCCATCATACTGCGCAAAGAGAGGGGCTTTTTTATCGGCTTCGAAATCGAAAGAGAAAGTTACCTGTTCCATGATGCTCACCTTTTATCTAATTCGCGGTTGCCGCCGCGCCGGTTTGTTTAATGTCTGGGGTAACTATAGCCGCAGCATTAAAACAGCGTCAAGCGGTTTTTATAAAAAATATTCGCCTTACCTATATATGCACAACATATAAACCGGTGGCAGAGATAAACAACCGCTGCGCCCCTGGCTGGAGCTGCGCGCGCTGATCGACAACCGCCAGGCGCTGGCCAGTAGCGCCACCAGACCACCGGCCGCATCCAGGGCAACCCCGCCGCACTCACTGAAGGCCCCGTATTCTCTGGCCTGCAGACCGGCGCGCCGGTTCACCTGGCGCCACCGAACAACGCTAAGTCATTGATTTATATAGAATAAGCCTTTTCGCCGGGTACACTAAAGCGGCTGCACCAGCCAGCGCCTCACTTAAAACCCTACGCACCAAAAACAGCCGCTTTAATGGGGCTCAAGTCATCGCCCTATTTTTGTTTTGCGCCACTTTAATGGAGCGTTCGCCATCGCCCTATTTTTGTTTTTGACGCGCTCGATATTCGCGCTGATATTCTCTTGCCTTATCGGCATCGCGTCCGTCTTTTCTTTTTGCGCCAGCCGGTAATTGTTTTCTTGGTATATTCTTGGCGATTTCTTTTTGGCGTTTTAAATCATATTCACGCTTTTTACCACGACCTGTGTTTTTATTATTCTCAATCAGATCATTTAAATGGTCGTGCGTTACAATGCCGTCTGCTATTAACCGGTTCATCTTTTCACGTTGAGCGGCACGGTAGGCACGTCCGGCCAGTGGCGTTTTGGCTGGTAGGTTGTAAACCTCACGGTATTCAAAAGCTGTCATGCCATGGGCACGCTTCAAGTGTACCGGCAAGAATTCAAACCGCTTACCACATACCAGACATTCGATCCGATCATGGCTCAGGTATTCTTCAACGGCTTCTCGACTATCGATGATTACCACGGTGCCACTCCATGACTTCATCTACGCAACGCGGGCCGAAGTTCTGGATGTTGTAGAGCGTGTCTTCCTCGATGCGCTCCACAAGCTCACTCGATTTGTAGATCTGCGCCAGCATCAGCGCATCCTGTGTGCGTTGGCTGAAACCCTGCATCCAAGAAGGTGCCGCCAGATCGGAGCGCTTCACCGCTTCTGCCAGCGTATCATTTACCCACTGTTCCAGCGTTTTACCCTGCGCCTTGGCAGCCTGAACCCAGGCACCTTTGTCCTTCTGTCGGCAGGCAATGTTCAGCCGACTCATCTTGTCTTGATCGCTCATCTTTTCACCCAACTTTTCACAGAATTTTTCACTTCAAAATGGGAGGGGTACCCCGGGGGGTATGCAGAACTTTTTGGTTTCAAATCCTATCGATACCCCCCGGGGTATCAAGCATTAGCCTGACGCCGATTGTACGACTCTGCCTCTTTCGCCCACTCATCAGCAACCCTAACTAGATCGGGACGGAAGGCCCACAGGTAACCTATACCGGCTTTCATGGCCTCTTCAGCTGTTGTATGCGGCTTGTGGGTGTACTCATATTCACGGTCATCATCCACCCTGCTGAAGCTGCTGCCCAGTTCGTTGATAGCCCATACGTGGCCATCCTCTTGCTCAAGGGTTTCGATCATCGAAGATAGGTAGATACTGGTGTCTTTATGGGTGAACTGGCTCATGGCTGCATGCTCTTCAGGTGGGCAACAATCTGTTCGTAGTCTTCAAATTTATCCCACTGCCCCGCCCAGAACCGGTCGATCATGTCGACAACGGCCATACGCTGACAGAAATTCATGCTCTGAATTTTCTCGGGTAGGTGGGGGGCATCGCCCATTTCGTACTGCTCACTGTCGAGCACTTCAGCCAGCAGCATCTTGGCGACACCTTCAGCATCGTGGTCAGTCATGGTGCCGGCATAGATGCTGAACAGCGTGGTCCATTCTTGGGTGGTTAGATCGACTTCTGCCAGGCTGGCGCGGATCATGGCACAGTAGCGGTCACGGAACATTGTAATCGCACCGGACCAGTTGACCTCATCCGCAGAATAACGGGATTCAATGGCAGCCACGGTGTGATTGGTGAGAGATACAGACTTTTTCAGGCTCATGCAGTGGCGCTCCCTTGCTTGATTTCGTACCACTATCGCACCTAAGCCGCACCAGCGTCAAGCCTAAAACAACGAAACCTGTTCCGCCTCCCACGACCGCCACGGCTTTGGCTTGCGGCCGAACAGGAAGAACTCCACCGCCTGTCGGTAACTGGTCGTATGCCCTGCTGCCGTTTCCCGACAGCGATCACTGCAATAGCCATCGTCATCAATGGGCGCAGCCTCATAGATAGCGCGACACTCCTTGCAGATCTCATACGTGACATGACGCGGGCCACCACGGCGCAGCATGGCGATCTTGCGCTTTTCGGCGGCCTCCTTGCCCTGGCATTTACGACACACCCGCTGCAGGCCCTTGGCCAGCTTATCTGGGCTCACCTTGCGGACAGTGCCGCAGCGCTCACATGCGTGATCAACCATCGTCCGGGCCATGGTGCTTTTCCTCCTGCCACTTATCCAGATCGCTTTTATCTTGGTTGCACCGCCACAGCGCGAACTCCAGGCGCTTGGCGTACATGTCGATATCGAGGTTGCTGGCGCCAAGTTCTGGGCGCTCCGGGTATTCTGTTGCCTGCAAAAACCCCTCAGGAATCGCCCGGCACTGCATGGGGGGTATCGAGCCAGACGGGCTGGCGCAGCCGCTGAATGCGATCAGCAGACACAGGCACATCAGCGCACGGGTCGGCTTCAGTGGTGCGCATGGCTTCAAGCTGGCGCTCAAGGATGGTTTGCACACGGGTATTCTCCCTTCTGTTTTCGGCATACAACCGGTCCAGCCGGTCACGTTCAGTGCTCAAGTATTCATAGGCGGCCAGCAGGTTGCGCTTGTCCTGCTCCAGCTGCTCTACCGACTGCGCCAGCTGATTGACCTCGCCGGTCAAGATGGTCGCCTTCACCCACCAGAACAGGCCGAATAACGTCAGCCCCACAAACCCCAACGCTGTTGCTCGCCACGCCATGCTTTACCTCCTCAGTACCATCTGCTGCCAATAGGTCCAGATACGCTCCACATACGTGGTGGTTTCTCGGGCGTGATGGTCGGTCACCTGCGGCAGCGCTTGAATGATGCTGGCGTAATCGTTGGCCCCACCAGCCACACGTTGCGCCTCGATGATGTTGCCGGCCCCTGCGTTGTAGCTGGCGGCTGCAAGGCTGTACCGATCTGCAGCTGGCCGCTCCGCCTTCCAGATGCTGATCATCCGCCCCTGGTAATAAGCGCCAGCCGTAATGGCTGGGCCGGAAGCGTGCGGGCTGATCCCGCTATACCCAAGCTGCTGGGCAACCTCGGCCCACGTCCCCGGCATGAACTGCGCCAGCCCCCGTGCACCCACAGGGCTGACTGCATCCGGCTTGAGTCGGCTTTCCTGAAACAACTGTGCCTTCCATAGCCGCCAGTCATACCCCGGCAGGTAGCGCTTGGCCGCCTGCCGAATCTTCAGGTCGTACTGATCAGGAAAGCCCGACGACCAAGCCGATGAGCAAACACACACCGATAAAACGGCAGCCAAAATAGAGCGCAGCAGCATGGGGGTCATTAGCAATCGTCCTCATGGTTGTTTTGAAGTGGATGCGGCCCAGCTGGTCGAACACGCGCAACACGTACCAGGCACAGATCAGGGCAAAGAAGATGTACGCCAAGGTCATCAGCGCATTCAGGGTCAGAATTTCGGTCATTGCGGTATTTCCTCATGGTTAATCGATCTTGCTGCCAACGCGCTGAGGCCCAAGGTTTAGGCTTTCGCGCAGTTCGCGGTTTTCTCGTTTCAGGGCGATACACATGCTGGCCAGCACATCTTCGTTATCGACGAAGTAGTCTTGGTCGACTGATATCAGTCCTGAGCCGCCACACTCGCCGCAGGGGTAGCTGGAGACAGCCCCGCGAACCGCTCCGGAACCAAAGCAGTTGTCGCAGCGTTCACCGGTAGGCATTTCCACAGTCAGAGGACGGCTTTTCAGTTTGGCCTTACGCACGGCTTCCTCCTTGCGACATAAAGCGCCAGCATGGCGGCATCTCGCTTGTCTGCACTGCTCCGTCCGGTCCATCCGGTCAGACGGTTGAATAGCTTTGCATCTTTCTTGGCATCCTTGGCTGTACCTCCCAACGGCTTAACCAGCGTGTAACTGGCGCCTATCAGGTCGAGGAACTGCACAATCAACACCTGCACTGCCTTCACCATGCCCACGTTCTGGCTGATCTTGTCGTTCTGGGCGTTGTAGCTGCCTGCCTTCAAAGCACGCATGAAGCGAGGCTTATTGATCGACACATTTTCAACCGCGAAATGGGCGCCCTGGGCGTGCTGTTCCTGAATAAAGGCCTGCAGTTTGAAGAAGTCGAGGGCCTGCAGGTCAACCAGCTTGCCGCTGCTGACGATGCCAACGCCGTTTTCTTTCAAGTCCGGATCAATCCCGATTACCAGTTCAGTCACTTCTGGCCCCCTTCCACTGCACGCGCACCGCACCTTCCACCTCTGCCCGCTGGTACTGCTCCATATCGCGGGTTTCGTACATGAACAGCTGCCAGCGGTCGTGGCGCGCTTCCTTCTGCTTCATCCGTTTAATCAGCGCTGGAACATCAATCCCATACACCACCTGATCATCCACATTCACCAAGCCACCCCCGAATCCGCTCCGAAACCTCTGTCTGCGCCAAAGCGCCTTCATCGTGGCACTGCGCCGCCTGCAGCAGCGTGTCAGGCGTTACGCCCACCTTCAGCGCCAGCGTAACCAGCTGGTGAGTGGTCGTCTGTGTGCCGCGCTCCTCGATGATCGCGTTAACCAGCGCCAGCCGGTCGGCTTCTGTGATCAATCCATCAGTGATTGCTGTCATGGCTTTGGTCTCACCAGTCTGTGTCGTTGATATCCATGATTGCTTCGGTCACGGCAGCACGTTTCTGCTGGCGAGACTGAGCCTGATCACGGGGGTCTGATGGCCAGGCGCGGTTCAGCCATCCAAGAAAGCGTTTCTCCCACTGCCCCTGCCGCTCAGGCTTTGCACCGATGAAGTGAAGGCGAAACGACACCAGTTCGGCCTGAATCTTATCCAGTCCCATCGCAGCGACATGGCGCCCCATGTACAGCCGAACCGCGTCCTCGGTGGGCTGCCAGCCATGATGCATTTCAAACGCGTCGCGACTTTGGGCTGGCGCTGGAGCTGGTGCTGCCGGCAGGTTTGACCCTACGCTGAACAGGTTGGACAGGAACGGATCATCAGCTTCGGTTGCCGGGATGGTACCGACATGCGTGTCGGTCGCATCGGTGTGATCGTGATCAACGCAATCGTCCGAATTCGTGCTGCTGGACGCGCCAGCGTCATCAACAGGTTCAATGACTGGTTCAAAAGAGTGACTGGTTCTGGGGTCAGGATTTGACCGGGTGGGGGTATCAGAATCTGACCGGGGGGTGGCTGAATCCTGACCGGGTTTATTTTTGACCGGGTCAGGATTTGACCGGGTCTGTTTCGGCTTTTCTTCAGCCTTGCCCTTGGTGATATGCAGTCGATACTTGTTGCTGCTGACGCCGCCGTTCCGTTCCACAACCGTCAGAAATCCAGCCTCTTCAAGCGCCTTGATGTGCGCCTTTACCGTGCTACGCCCCATCTCGCACTGATCAGCTACATGCTGGTATGACGGCCAGCATTCGCCCTTGTCGTTTGCGTTGTCGGCCAGCTTCACCAGCACCAGCTTGCGGCCAGGGTTACCAACCTTAGCCTTCATGGCCTCAACCATCAGCGTCATGCTCACTGTCTTATGCCTCCAGCCGCTCAACTTCAGCGCACAGTCGGGCTGCGTATCGCTGCATATAAATTCGGGAAAGCCGCTTCTTGCGCTGCTCAAAGGTCATACCGGCCTCAATCAGACCGGTATCGATGTTCTGCAGGTGGGTGATGCACTGCATCTCAAGCGGCGTCAGGTGGTCCCTGATCGCCTCATTGGCGGCCAGACCGTGACGGGCACGGAACTGCTTGGCGGTTGAACCAAGCGCAATGCGGTTGATCAGGTCGTATTCGTTCGAGAAATGGTAGTGTTTGACTGGCTGGCCGTTGTCCAATCGATTGAACTTCACCGCGTCATTCAGATAACGCGACTCCAGACGGGCGCGTTCACGCTGTACCTGCTGCTGGGCCAGTTCAACCTGGTTGTTGATCAGTGCGTCATAGGCTCGAATCACTTTCAGGTGAAACGCTGCACTGATCCACATGGCATAGGCATACACCAGCTCTTTGCAGACATATGTACCGCCCTTTCGCCCCCCAGCCGTTACTACCGGAATTCCGGTAGTTTCCAATTCATCGATCAGTTCTTTTGTTTGCTGGTTGTTTAGCCAGTAACTCGGAGAGTGGCGCTTCTCGTTGCCAGCAGCCTTATGCAGATCATTCAGGCAGAATCGGCCTTCCTCATCTGTACGAATCTTCAGGTTGTCAATCTTCATAATTTGCGGCATCATAAACCCTCGTTTTGAGTTAACCCGGTGCGGCTCCCCAGCCATTCAGTACCGGGTTTTCTTTTGTCTGGTAGGTGCCAATCTGCCACCCACTGAACAGCACCCTCTTCCATGCCTGCGGGCCAGGATAAAAACCCATCGGCCGAAGGTGCTGTTCAGTGCCCCGTCTTTCCGGGGTGTCCGCGACCGTACTCACTCAAGACGCTGCCCCATTACAGCTGTATTACCCTGTGCTTTCAGGAGAGCGCCTGACTTGCCGTGAGGCCAAAGGAGTGTCATCGCTCTGCTGCAGATGTTTTTCCATGTCCGGGCACGGCCTGTTACTGCTGGCGCTCTCTGCTAATCCCGGTCGGCGCCCTACCCCGCCGCTGGGCCGATCGTGCGTTACACGTCTTGCTGGTAAACTTTTTCCAAATGGTTGGCCGTGCAATTCAACATCGCAGCTGCGGCCGGAAATCTGGCTTTAACGCAGTCCGAAAACTCACGCAGGAAAAGAAGGCAATCATCAACACTGGAAGGCTTGCGGCGCTCGGCGGTCAGTCGGTGCACCTCAGCCAGTGCCACATCCAGCGTGCGCTGATCCAGATCGATCACCGGCAAGGGCTCATACACCCGTTCTTCAAGGACAATCTCATCAGCGCCAGCCTTGATTTCAGGCAGAGCACCGAATACAGGGATATCCACGAACTCATCATCCGTAGCCTCAAAAGGCTGAGTGGCGGCTTCCGGCTCGGCAGGGGTCTCCTGTTCAGCGTCCTGCTGGTCTGCCTTCGGTACCGGAAGCTCACCACACTCAAGCGATGCGCGGCCTGCTTCAGTCAGGTAGTAAGCGGTCTTTTCTTTAAGGCCCTTAGGGGCGATCAAACCGAGGCGCGTCATTTCAACGATGGCCGGGCGAAACGTCTTTTCCGTCACAGATGCCGTGCGCGCCAGCAGCTGGCCGGCTGAAATACCTGGCGTGTTTTGAATCGTTATCAACAGATCAAAAATGCGCTGATTCTGAGTTGTCATCACTTATGCTCCTTAATCGCCAGGCGCATGCTCATCAGTGCATCGATCGCCTCATTGATTTCACGCTGCATTTCGTTGCGCTCACGGTCGGTCAGCTTGCCGTCTTCCAGCGAATCATGAACGGCCCGGGACACATCCCCGCACTCAGCCACCACCGTCAGCATTGCGTCCATAAGCGATTCGGCCTTGGCTTTCACCGGGCCTAGCGCGTTAACACCCAGCTCAAGACACATCGCCTCAACAATGCGCGTGCTGAGTGCATGGCGCTGCAACGCCATCAACTCATGAACGCTGAACTTGTTGGCCTCGCACTGCGGGTTTGCCTTGTTCAGCAGCACCTGGTGAGACATGCCCATCAACTCAGCCAGCTGCTTTGGCGCCAGCCCTGAGTTGTGGACGGTGTCGTAAATTGCGGAATCGATGTGGTCCATGTTGTGCCGTCCTTTTTAAATGAGATCTTTGTGGTGTGTGTGGCTATGCTGCAGATGTAGATGGTTGGTCAGGCGTGCGAACAGCCTTCAGTTGACCTTTAGTAATCAACTCAATCTGAAAGGCACGCAAAGAAGGAACCTCTTCAGGCCACTTGCTTATGGCAGGCTGACTGATCGGGAAGCCATGAGCCGTGAGCCTGCGCGCAAGCTCGCTCTGACTCTGGAAATGCTGCAAGACTTCGGTTTTTTTCATCCGGTTTATACCCTGAGTTATAGCCACCAGATGAATAATAACTTTAGTTATAAATAAATCAATACCTGAGGGAATTTGAGATGGGCTCACTTGCCTATAACATGGGTTATATGGAAGACATCATCTCGCGCAACGTCGCATACCTCATGAGCAAACTAGGCCTTACGCAGAAGGAGCTAGCAGATGCTGCTGGCGTTTCTCAGCCGACCATTCATAAGATCGTTTCAGGCAAGACGGATAACTCACGTCACCTATGGAAGGTCGCCAAGGCGCTAGGATGCGAAGTAGAAGACCTTTACAGTGATGGTTTGCGAACGCTTGATGAAATAAAGAGCAGCAAGGAAGCGAAAATCAAGGAGTCAGCGGGTATCTATCAGCCAGCTTCAGAGGTATTTGAAGTGCCTGTGAGGAATGCAGAGATTTCTGCAGGTAATGGGATATGCATTGACCATGACAGGGTGGTTGAAACAGTGCCTGTATCGCTTTCCAGACTCAGCGCAATGGGCGTTGATCCACACGCCGCTCAGATTGTAAACGTAAACGGTGAATCCATGGAGCCGACACTGATGCATGGTGATCAGGTGATGGTGAACTTGGCCGCAACCCGATTGCTTGATGGTAAGGTCTATGCGTTTGAATTTGAGGGCGAAACAAGAGTAAAACGCTTTGCGCGCAGGATTGATGGTGCGTGGCGCATAATCAGTGACAATCCAGACAAAAACCACTACCCGGATGAAGTACTGGCAAATCACAATCTGGACTGCATTCGCATCATCGGCCAAGTGGTAGGGTTAACATTCAGGCAAATTTAGGCACCAGCCTTTATACATCGTCGTATCGCGCCGCCTCAAGGCTCTGGTGCAGCGTAGCTCTCAGAGCCTTAAGAAGCCGCTCCTCGGATATCAGATTAATGCCATACCCTGCCGCGCGGATCTCTATAGCGTACTCAATCTTGCGGCCATAGTTTCCGTGCACCCAGTCACGGCTGGCGAACGTGCCCACCACAACATAGTCGGTTGAACGGTTTGGCTTGCGGACGCACGCGCCGCCGCGCTTGGTTATTTCTTGCTCTACCTCCTTCCGCTTGCCGCTGCAGAATTCACCGGTAACCGTAAACACCATCCCGTCGAACACAACATCGACATCATCATCAATTGGCAGCTCGGTTGGAGTCAGTTTGCGAAGAACCTCGCCAGTCGAGTAATCCACTTTCTCAGCAACCGCTTGAACCTGCCCCCCGATTACAGACTTGAGCAGCACCAGTAGGTCAGATGCTTCTTTCTCGTCCAAAACGCCATCTCGCAAGGCGTCCGCCAGTCTTTCAATAATGATATCGCCAGGGTAAACCGACGCCAGCTCTGCATTGGCAGATAGCCAGGCGTACAGATTTTCTGCCTCCTGTTGGTTCACATCGCCATCAAAGGCAACCCCACGACAAATCCCCAGCAGCTCATCAATATCCCGTGTTACCCGAGCCGTGCGCTGAATGCGCTGTGAAATCGGCTGTCCGTGGTCATCTGTTGGTACCTGCATCCTATCAATCTCCCTGATTAACCACCGTCAAGAAGACCACTTCAACGCCTTTCCGGAAAGGCTTAGAAAAAAAATATAACTTTGGTTATTGTCATGAATTATAACTTTGGTTATATTTTGGTTATCGGAAGGGTATAGCTTGATAACTTCCGCAGCAGGCCACACCTGCACCGCTCTTTAACAATCCCGATCCCCGCGACCAGATCCCGGCGCCAGCCGGCACAGAGCGGGTTAGAAACTTCTGGTCCATGCCGGCTCTGTCCCGGCCACGGCACCGCCGTGCTTCCAATCGCTCCCTTCCCGGATGCCTCAGAACGGCAGCAGTCCCGAGTACAGCGTGACGGTTGATAAATCAACGCCCCATCGATGGCGAGTAATCGACAGGCAACACCCGCAACACCTGCACATTCATGTAGCGCATTCACCGAGTGCGCTACCGGAACAAACAGGAGAACCACATGGACGCACAAACGGTTTTTACCTTCATCCTGCTGTTTGCAGGCCCCCTGCTGGCGCTAACCGCCGGCTGGGCACTGTTTACCCTGGCCTTCTGCATGCGGGCCTTAATCAAGCGCCAGCCGGTCAGCCCGGTACTGCGCGAAATGCTGGAGGAGTGGTAATGCTCAACCACGTAATGCTAGACCTCGAAACCATGGACACCCGCCCCACGGCTGCCATTGTCGCCATCGGCGCAGTGGCCTTTAACCCGCACATAGGCAAAGTCGACCGCGAAGGCGGCTTCTACGTCACCGTAGACCTGCAGAGCTGCCTTGATGCAGGCCTGACCGTCAGCGCCAGCACCATCAACTTCTGGCTCAAGCAGAGCGAAGAAGCGCGCCAGCAGATCACCGGCTGGTCTGAGCCGCTCGAAGACGCTCTGCACATGCTGGAAGGCTGGCTGCACAAACTGAATATCGCCGCCTGCCCGCCAGATGGTGACCCCTACGGCCCGCATCTTGAGATCTGGGGCAACGGCGCAGACTTCGACAACGTCATACTGACCAACGCCTACCGCACAGCCGGTTTCGACCTGCCCTGGGGCCGGTACCACAACCGCTGCTACCGCACCCTGAAAAAACTGTTCCCCAGCATCGAGATCCAGCGCACCGGCATCCACCACTGCGCCATCGATGATGCCGCCAGCCAAGCCGAACACGCCTGCCGGATCATCCAGCATCTGGACGACCTGAAGCGCCTTGGCTACCAGAACGAAAAACAGAAAGAGGCTATCTGATCATGTTCAAACAACTGAAAAACGTATCCGTATACCGCGCCAGCCTGCCTGCCCTGGCTGATCTGGAAACCGCCATCGAAGGCAACGAGTCACTGACCCGAAACGATCCGCTCGACAGCAACGAGATGATCCGCTTCAGCTTCCAGCGCAACCCGGTCACCAGCCGATACGTAACCCCGCTTCTGCGCGGGTATAGCCTGTGCGTACTGGTGCAGGAAAAGATCCTGCCGGCAGCCGCCATCAAGAGCGAAGTGGACCGCAAGGTGCGCGACATTGAAGAACAGCAGGATCGGGCGGTTGGCCGCAAAGAGCGCCTTCAGATCAAAGACGAAGTGATCATGGATCTCTTGCCCCGCGCCCTCACCAAAGAGCGGACCATCTACGGCTTCTACGACAGCCTGGAGAAGAACCTGTTTGTCGATAACACCACCGAGCGTTACAGCAGCGCCGTGCTGAAGCTGGTCTGCATGGCTGACGGCAAGGTAACGACATCTACCGTTCATATCAGCGACCAGAAACAAGGTCTGACCACCCGCCTGACTGCGCACCTGGATGGCGGCAGCGAACCGTTCGGAGTCTTTGAGCTGGGCAGCAATCTGCAGCTTAAAAATGCCGAGGACGGCGCCAGTGTCACCCTCAAGGAAACCGAGTTCCCACACGGCGATGATGAATACCAACTGCTGGAAAAGATCGCCACTGGCTACCGTGTCCACCGTATCCAGCTCGACTACAAGGGTCTGCGCTTCACCCTGACTGACAAGTTCCACATCAAGGGCATGTTTGCCAGCGAGCCGTCAGAAGTTGAGTTCGACAGCGCCGAAGAAGAATGGCTGACCGAAGCTAACACCCGCGTCTTCGTGCTGAGCAAAATCGTGGAAAAGCTCTGCGAGATGTTCGGCTATGAAGCGCCGGTACCGGAGATGAAAGAACAGGAGGCGGCATGAAGCCAAAAGAACTTCAGGAGACAATCGCCAGTTTCGCAGAAGAGCACGGGGTCGAGATGACCATCAAAGTCCTGTGCAACATGTTGTCGATTGTCGCCGAAACAACAGGGTCGTTTGAGGTTGAGAATGACCGAAACGGCGTGACCATCACCATTGATGCACCGGAGTAATCATGAACCCCATGACCCAATACCCACCCCGCCCCACGCTCACAGGCGACCTGCTCAAATCTGCAGTGCAGGCATTCCTCGACAATAACCCTGACTTTGTTGAAAGACTCGGAAGCGACAGTGCAGACGATATCGCCAGCGAGTACCACTTAGGCATGGACGGCTTCGAGCTGTGCAAGCGCCTTGAAAAGTGGTGCTACTGGGACACCGACCGGGAAGATATGGAAACGCTGGATGAGCTGGATTACTTCGCCCGGCAGCAGCTCAAAGAAGCCGAGCGGCGATGGCTGAGACACAACAACATCCAGCCGCCCTACCCGATCGGCAGTCGCATAAAATGCACCCAGCGCGGACGAACCGGCGTGATTGATGAGGTGTGCGAATACAGCCCCGGTTGTTACCTGGTCATCCCGGACAAACGCAGCGAAGCGGAAACGGAAGCCAGTGTGCGCTGGGTTTGTGAGTTTGAAAAAGTCGAGCTGGTAGAACAGGAGGCCGCATGACCACCCTCAACCGCCACACCGAACCCAGCACCGCCCAGATCGCGGCAGCGCTGGAGCAGTTCGAGATCCAGCAGCTCAAGGATCAACTGCGCCAGCAGCGCATTACCCACACCGAAGAACTCAGCGCCGCCAAACGCCAGGCCGAGCAGGAACCGCTGGAGCGCATGATCGAACGCTGGAACGGCTACCCTGCCGCCATCCAGCGTGCCGAAAAGGCCGAAGCCGCCGAAGCCAAAGCCCGGGCCGAACATGCACTGGTCACCGAATCGCTTACCACAGCGATCGAGAACGCCGAAAAGTATCAGCAACTGGCCGAGCACTATCAGCGCCAGTGTGAACAAATGCTCGACAAGAACAACGCCAACGTCGACAAGGCGAACGAAACCATCGAGCGCCTGCAGGAACAGATCCGGTCACTCAACGCCCAGATCCGCATCTACCGGGAGATGAACCCCGACAAGATGAAAAAGCAGGTCAAGCGGCTGCAGGACAAAAACAAGGATCTGACCGCCCGCAACGAAACCGCCGTCCGCTCAGCCGAACAACTCAAGAAGGACAAGGCGGCACTGGCCCGGGAGCTGGAAGCCACGCGGCAGATGAACCGCGACCTGCAAGACAGTCTCGATGACATGACCGCCATCGCCGAAGGCAACGCAGACCCTGATCAGTACAAATGGGCCTACAAGGACGACATTTGGGGCATCACCGGCCACGACCGCAACACACGTGACTGGATATTCATCGAACACCTGCCCACCGGCCAACGGCGCGTACTCACACACCAGACCGGTGACGTGATGCGCACCGAACCGATCCCGGCAGACATCAAGGCTATCGCGCAGCAGTGGGTCGAGAAGTACCACAAGCTGCAAGAAGCCATCGACACCCTCAGCGCACCCGCGAGAACTGAACAGGACGCATCATGAAACCATTCAACCCACCCGCCGACCTGCCGGCACTGGGCAAGCCACTGATCATCGAACTGATCGCCGGTCGCCAGATTGAAGGCATCCGGCCCAACCACCCCGGCAACACCGACACAGCCCCGATCTGGCACGACATGAAGGGCAACCGTATCAATCCAGAGGAGATAGCAGGATGGCATCTGAAATGAGCCGTATGGATGTAGTCGGCCAGAACGGAAACGACGGCCTGCACTACCTAGAAGACGCAGGCGACGAACAGCACCACGTCGACAAGCGCATCGAGCCAGTCGACCAGAGGCCGGCAACAGCTCACTACTGGAGCACCGGCGGCGCCGGCCATGTTCCCGGCTGGTACAAAGTAGCGCACGATGGCGAGTGGTGGTTCTGGCGCACTGATAGGGATTGCTGGCTGCACGCCCCCTGTCCAGCGGATGATGTGTTAAACAACCTTGAAGCACTGCCGCCACTCGACACCGCCACCCACGTAATCGGCAGCTACTATTTCCGGCTGGGCCAGTATGGCTGGGAGCACTGGGAAAGCGGCTTGAAACAATGGATTGGCTGCACAGCTCCCAACCCCGGCAGCGTAGACCGCGTTATTCATCCACGCGTCACGCTCAACCAACCGGAGATTCCGGACAGTTCAGACCATATTTACCACGCCGGGAAAATGGCCGAAGGCGATCCCGCAGAACTCGAAGCAAAGCGCCAGCAGCTGAAACAGGACCATTCCGGTGACGACACCAAAATGGTCACCGGCATCAAGCACGATGCAGACAAGCCCCGCTTCGACCTTATCCCGCCCTTGGCTGAGCGAGCCATGGCTGAAGTGCTGACCTTTGGCGCAGCCAAGTACAGCCCCGACAACTGGCGCAAGGTTGAGGATGCCATCGAGCGCTACACCGCTGCGGCTCTTCGCCATATCAACGCCCGCCGCTCCGGTGAATACCTGGACCCCGAAAGCCAAAAGCCGCATATGGCCCATGCCATGTGCTGTATCGGCTATGTATTGGAACTGGAACAGGAAGCACGATCTGAACGCGGCTACAAAGCACACGCTGGAGACTAACAATGAAAAACAAACTCTCCGACCTGAACGACCACCTGTTCTTACAGCTCGAGCGTCTGGGCGATGAAACGCTGAAAGGCGAAGACCTGGAGCAGGAACTCGACCGCGCACGCGGCATCACCGTCATCAGCCAGCAGATCATCCAGAACGCAGACCTGGTGCTCAAAGCTGAAAAGATGAAGCGTGAAGGCCTGATCGACAAGGAGGTAACCGGGAGGCTGCTCAATCATGGCGGGTAGAAAAGGCGTCAAGCCGCACGCCTACACAGAGGCCGAGCTGACCTTTTTAAAGCTGGAGTGCGAGATGCCCAGAAAAGAACTGACCGAAGCGTTCAACAAGCGCTTCGGCACCAACCTCAGCCTCGAAACGATCAAAGCCACCTGCACACGCCATGGCTGGCGCACCGGTCGCACCGGCCAATTCACCAGCGAAAACAGACCTGCAGGCGGTGGCGCAAAGCGGCCAAACCGAACCAGCTTCAAGAAGGGCCAGAAGCCTCACACCTGGCGCCCGATCGGCACCGAGCGGACGACAAAAGAAGGCTACCTGCAACGCAAGGTTACCGACACCGGCAACACCGTTCACGACTACGTCGAAGTGCACCGCCTGCTATGGGAAGAACATCACGGCCCCATACCAGAGGGGCATGTCGTGATCTTCAAAGATGGTGATCGAACCCACATCACGCTCGACAACTTGATGCTGATCAGCCGAGCTGAACTGGTTGTGCTCAACAAGACAGGTCTGATCAAAGTTGAACCAGAGCTGAAACCGGCTGCCCAGGCAATCGCGCAGCTCAGAATCCAGCACCGCAAAAGGAAGCGCCCCGATGATGAACGCAATCAACCGAGCGGTTAAGCAATACCAGCAGAACGCGCCAGCCGCCCAACCCAAACTCATGGCCGACTGCATCAGCCACCTTGCCGGCCACCTGCCAAACGGCATCACCCTGCAGATCGACAGCACTGGCGTCAGCGCCAGTATGGGGTCCGAGCGCTTCACGCTCCACCCCAACCGCTACGAACTTCAGACCGACATCGAAGCCCTGTGCCGCCTTGCAGGGCGCCGGATGCACACACAGTAAGGAGGCAACCATGGCACGACGATACCGCGCGTTCTTCGAAGACAAGACTGTCCGTGGCCGAGGCCACGCAGCCCGTCAGCGAATACGCGAACAGATCGACCCCATCACCCGCGACCTGAAAGCAGCAAAGCTCAGCATCGGGGATATCGCAAAGCGCTACAACGTCAACGTCGACCTGCTGCGCAAACTGGCTGAAGGATCCATGGGCATCAACCTCGAAGCACGACAAGCAAAAGTCGATGCCTGGCGGTACGAACAGCGCGCCAAAGCAGCAGACGCCAAGCTCGACATGGACTACATCGAGAAGCTGATAACCGATATGTCCATGACCACCCAGCAAATCTGCACCACGGCCGGCATCACCCGCACCCGCCTGCAGCGCGTCTTTGAATCACTCGGCATCGATCCAGCCGAACGCACCAAACGCATGCGCGAACACCGCGAACACCTGCGTGAAAAGGGTCTGCTAGAGCAGTCAGAACAAGGCCTGCTCGAACGCAGCTTCATGGCCGAAACCCTGTCCGGCGACGGCTTCAGCCTGCAATGGCTCAAACGCCCCTGGAGAACCGCATGAAGTACATCCCCAAAGGCTCCATGTGCGCCAGCTGTAAACGCGCAGCTTACAACTGCAGCCACCTGCCCTTTAGCACCATGCCTCACCTGGTGTTAAAGCATGAGGATGGCGAGCGGCTGGTGATTGTGAAATGCACCGAGTTTGAGAGGAGTGAAGACGATGAACGTCGTGACTGAGATTGCCAACATGCGCAACGTCCTGGAAGACCTGCAAAAGCGGATAGGCATCCGTCAGGCAGAAGGCATAACCGGCGATGATCCGGTAATGGCCCGGATGATTGGCCGCAGGGTGGAGCTTGAGCGTGCGATGAGCGTGATCGAGCGGTTGCGAGAAGGCATGCAGCGAGATGGCGAAATCATGAACAACATGATCGCTGCCAACCAAGCCGCATGGATTCAATGGCAGCGCGGCCAAGGGGCTGAGGCTGCAATGGTATGGGTACATAACGGCTTGGACGGCCCTGGCCTTATCCCTGACGAAAGCGAGCCTTGGTCAGATGACCCTCAAGCCTACTACGACGCCAACAAAGCAGACCCCTTCCCTGTTTGCCACTGCGGCCGCCCATCGAATCAACTCTGGATGGGGTATGGTGCGTGCTGCCATGAGCATATGAAAGAGATCCAGCAGAAGGAGCAAGCCAATGAGTGACCTGATTGCAGAGCTGCACGCACTGGCACAGCGCATGGCAGCAGCCGGAGAAACAGACGAGCCGGTAACCGTATCGTTGGCAGCTGAGGAAATTGAGCGGCTGCGGGGCGAGGTAGAAAAACTCACGCGCCGTAACGGGCTGATTATCGAAGAGGCCGAACGAGAGGGCCAGCACAACCGCCAGCTTCGGATCGAACGATTCCGCCAGTTCGGAAATGAGGACTGCTGGATATACGGCGGCGATGATCATGACAATCTGGAAACACTTGTCTGTCCAGTTGTCATGAGTCCGCAGCACCTGATCGAAATCCTGCAAGAGCGCGATCAGCTGAAGGCAGAGGTGGAGCAGCTGCAGGCGCAGCTCAACGCAGCCAAGCGAGGCATGGATTCAGCAAAAGCTGCAGGCGCTTTAATGATTGAAAAGGGCCAGCAGCTGGCCGCTGAAAACTCGCCGGAGGCAATCGAAAGTGAGCGGGAAGCTAATGCCGTACTGACTGCTGAGAATGAGCAGCTACAGGCCGAGGTGGAGCGGTTGCACAACCGAGAAGCTGCAATGTGCGATCTACATTATGCAGAGGGTGCCAAACGAGGGTTCGAGTGGGGCCAACATGACGACAATGATGCACTGTCATCATGTGTTGAGGGGCGTGTACCTGAAGCTGTGAAAGAGCTGAAAGAGTTACGCCACGAAGTTGAGATGCGCAAGCTGCAAGTCACTGGAGCAGCCAAAGTTATACAGGAAGAGAAAAACGATAACTCGAAGCTGCGGGAAGAGCGCGATCAGCTGATCGCCTATCAGTCAGAACTGGTGCGCGAACTGACATCATGCCAGTCAGTGCTTCACATGCTTGCTCATGCCGGCGAAGTAACACCAGCGTATGCCGATGATGCAAAGGCCGTGCTTAAGCGGAAGTCAGAGCACAGCTTAGCCCAGCACGATGCGCAGGTGATCAAGCAGTTTGTGCGTGATTACACAGATTGGCAGGGGATCGACTGGATGTTGACTGATTTTATGCATAAGCGTGTAGATGAGCTAAGCCAGAAGGCCAAGGAGGTGCAGTCGTGAAAAAAGCACTTTTAGTCCTAGTCATGGCTGGAGCTATAACAGCGCCGATGACAGCTCAAGCGGACGCAGCGCTGTACGGAAGAACACTGAGACTCAGGAGTTACAGTGGTCGGAAATGCGGCCGACCGGACTGCGACAAGCCGCCGTTCAAAACCAAACCCTATTGCCCGGCGGAATGCGCCAGGCAGCACAAGGCACAGATGGACAGCAATAAGGAAGCGCAATCATGACAGGCAACAAATTCTTCCGCGCCCTGCCCTACATCGCCATCGTGATTGTTGTAGCAGTGGTGTCCGGTGTCGGATATGGGATTTATCAGTGGGTGGCGGGATGAAACGCGAAAATAGATATGTGGTTTTAAAGCGATCTGACATTGACGCCGCAGGTTTGACTAAAGAGGAGTACCAGGCGTTTTACTTGGCGTGCGTAAAAATCGAGGCGATGCGAGAACTGAACGGGAAACAGCCGCTTGAATGTGTCGTAGTGGAAAAGGACTGGCCGGAGTATCAGCCCACGTGGGCGGCGATTGCCGCGAGGGTTGACGGTGTGCCTGTTGAAGCTGCTGAACGCCAGCAGCTTGAGGACTACGGCGAATAGAACACTAACCCTAGTTTTAATTGGCGGAGCTTTAGCGACGTCCGAATTTAAATGATTGTTATGGCGCAGGAGGATCTAATGGTAAGCGTAAAAGATGGCCTGCCAGACTGGAAGGATCGCAGCGAAAACCCACCAGCCGAGGGGTGTTATATCGCTGAGTGGGATACTGGTGATATTGAGCCAGCGTGGTACGTGAAATACCCAGGCAAGGGAGTTTTCCAGCGGAAATGCGGAACCGAGGAAGATGGTGAAGGGTGGGATGGCTGCGTTGGCAGGGTGCTGCGCTGGTGTCCGGTATACGTACCGGTGAGAGCGTCATAACCCCTTGCTTATAGCGCCCTGCGGGGTGGCCAACTTGGAGGCTAGACCGATGACAAACGAGACAGAAAATCCCGGTAGAAACAGCGACCCGCAGGGTCGCAATGAAACCGTTGTTATGTGTAAACACACAGTGACTCAAGGTAAGAAGGGTGAGAAAGGCAGCGAGGGGTGAGGAATGAGCGATCCATACGACTACAACACAACCATTGCGAAGGCCGCAAGCCGGGCACGAGGCGACAGGCTTGCCGACCTATATCGGATTTGTGAGCAGCAAAAAACAATCTCAACACGAAGGCTTTGGTGCCTACTTGAAGAGTTGCGGTATGGGGATAGTCAGGACGCCATTCACTTCAAGGCGCTGGCAGACAAGCTGAAGTCGATGAGCCAAGGAGAAACCTAATGACCCTGCCACTTGACGTATCCCGGTGCGCTGGCCGGTACTGCTTCGACCCAGACGGCGAGTGGTGCCCGGAACGCATGAGTTGTGAGCGGTACCGGGCGTGGATGCTGGGCGATGAAGAAGCCGGCATAGAGCACTACAAAGGCATCCCGGTGACGATGGCGAAGCGGGATTGCAGAGATAAGATTGAGGTGGTGACAGGTGAGCATCGAGAAACTGGTAGCTGATCACGCCCAATGGGCTGATGAGATCAGGCGGCTGAAGAAAGCTGGACAGGAGGCAGCAGCTGCCTGCATCTACCTTGAGGTCAGCACGATAAAGGCTGCGTCAGGTAATGGAAGTCGTTCCTTAATGCACGGCACTAACTGCATCGAGCGCGCCTGGAATGAACTGCAAGAAATCAGGACTGAAAATCCATTCGAGGGCTATTCATACGACGAAGTATTCGAAGACATGGAGCCTGAACCCTGCGAGCACTGCCGCAAGGTGCGCGAACTCAGGCGTGAACGAATGCGTGCAAGCAAGCAGCTTGGAGCAGTGAGAGCGGCGATCACCCGGGTTGGTAGACGACTGCAGGCAGAGGAATCGGCGGCATGAACGACAAAATCACCCGCCAGCTGAAGTGGGCAAAGCACACACCAAAACCCGCACAGGCACGACCGCCACAACCGCAATACTGGGACTGGCGAGCGGTGTCACGGCAGATGAATCGGAGGCCACATGCCGGAAGAACAGCAAATCGACCTCTTCGCCCCACCGATCGCGCTTGAGACGGTCCGCCAGCTGCCGGAGTGGTTTCATATCCAGCAGCTGGCTGATGCGCTCGGATACGAATCACACTTCGATAACAGCTTTCGCCAAGCCTGGTACCGCGACGTACTGCCCCACCTGGAAGAGCGCGAAATATACCCGGGTAGCCGCTGGCCGGGGCCAGAATATCGAGGGTTTTTTAACGAATACCGGCTGGTTGAAGTAAAAGAACAAACATCGGAGGCCCCATGGACCGACTACTAACAGACCAAGAAATCGCTGATCTGACCGGACTGGTGCAGGCCTCGGCACAAAAGCGCTGGCTGGAGCAAAACGGCATCCATTACTTCCAGCGCAACGATGGACAGCCCCGCACCACCTGGCACCACGTAAACCACCCGATGCTGCGCAAAGCTGCCGTGAATGACAGCGCCAGCACGCCCGACTTCGGAGCATTGAGAAATGGCACGTAGACGCAAAGCCGAAAACGAATGGCTGCCCGAGCGAGTTTATCGGGGCCGCTCAGCCTTTGAATTCCGTCCAGACAAGAAAACCTGCATCCCGCTTTGCCCGATAGATGCGCCCCGCCGAGTCGTGCTTCGTCGCCATGCCGAAGAGCTGGCGAAATATCAGGTAATCGAAAACAGCCTTGAACACCTGGTCAGCGTATTCATGGCGTCACCTGCTTTCAGCTCACTGGCAGTGCGCACACGCTCGGACTATGAGCGCTACAGCAAAACGGTCCTGAAGGTGTTCGGCAAGATGCAGGCCGAGATGATCCGGCCCGAGCATATCCGTCAGTACATGGACATCCGAGGCGAAGAGACACAGGTGCAAGCCAACCGTGAGCACAGCTTCATGAGCAAAGTGTTCAGCTGGGCATACGAGCGAGGTCGGGTATCAATGAACCCCTGCCACAAGGTGCGCAAGTTTTCAGAAGAAAGCCGCGACCGCTACATTGAAGACTGGGAGTACGGCGCGGTTTATGAGCAGGCAAATGCCTACGTCAAAGTCGCCATGGAGATCAGCTACTGCTGCGCCACTCGCCAAGGCGACATACTCAATATGAAGCATGAGCAGCTGCAGGACGAAGGCATCTACATCAAGCAGGGCAAAACCAATAAGGCCCAGATCAAACGCTGGAACCCCCGGCTTCGTGCCGCCATCAAGATGCTGCGCCAGCAGCAGGTCGTTGCCAACCGAACCTATCTATTTATAGACAAGAACGGCCAGCGGATCACAGGCCACAAATTACGCCAATGGTGGCGTAAGGCGAGGGATGACGCAGAGAAAGAATCGCGCAATAAAAGGCTGAATATGAACCTACTGTTCGACTTCACTTTTCATGACATCAAAGCCAAGAGTATCAGTGACTACGAAGGCAATAAACAGCAGTTCAGCGGACACAAAACACAGTCACAGGTACAGGTCTATGATCGCAAAGTTCCGGTGGTGGATACGCATGATTGAAGTGTATCGGACGATACAAAAACAGCAGAAAGCGGCTTGCTTATGAAACCACTGTATAACTTGAAATCAATTCGGAAATTATCGGATGCGCTGCCGGTCGGCAGCGTAACTCTTTGAAATATATGGAGGCTGGAGTCGGAATCGAACCGGCGTACACGGAGTTGCAGTCCGCTGGCTTTCCCTTCAGCATCAACCTGTTACGTCATATTTTCCGAAATCACTTCACTTTTTTGACCCTGTTTTTTCAGCAAGTTGCACCAAGTTCGACCGCTGTATTTTCGGAAGCTGCGAACGCAAAGAATACACATGGATGATACGTATCGCAAGAGGCGTAACGGCCCCGATCAACCTTCAATACAGTACCAAATCATGCCTCGGCAGTGCCTGAGTCTTCTGCACCACCTCCCCGCCCTTGATAAACACCATTTCCCCCGCCGCGACACCTACTCCCCCATCACGTACGTTTACCCTATCGCCGCTCAAAAGCTCCACGGTCACGTTGCTGGGGTTAATGCTGATCACCTCGGCCACCAGCGTCGCGTCACGCTCCAGCAGGTTTTCAAACTGTTTCCAGATGTTCGCCATTACCAGATCCTCCGTTCTGCTGTGAGCTGCTGCCTTACTTTGATCTCGGTGTCGCTGCTGGTGGCTGTGATGCTGGTGCCGTCGATTACGACCGGATAGGTGTCGTCGGTGTCCTGGATCTCCACCAGGTGCCCCGGCAGCAGCAGGCCGGGGGCTTGTCCGGCTTGGGTCAGCATGGTGGTGATGTTCATTTCCTCCCAGGTGCCGCCCTCCGCGATCAGGCTGCGGCCTCGCTGGTATCCGGCATCGCTGTGGGTGATCAGGTCGTCGGTGGCCATCGGGGCGAGGATGTCGCCTGCGGTGCCGTCACGGGTGACGGTGACGATCACGCCTCCGGCTGGTCCTCCAGTGACGATGGCGCGGTTGTAAGTAGGGGCGGTTCTGAAGGTGGAGCCGTCCTGGGTGATCAGGTCAGCGGGCAGGATGGCGTCCAGCGCGGTGGTCGGCTCGGTCCACTTGTGTGGGTCCACGCGGTAACGCGGGCTGACGATCAGTTGCTTCAGCTCGGGGTGGCTCTGCAGCATGTAGCCTGCGGCTTCGGCCAGGCGCTTGATGGCGGCGATGGGGTCGAGCTGGTCATAGCTGTAACTGCCTGCGGGGATCAGCCAGTCTTGAGCGTTCCACTGCAGGCTGAATCCGGTGTTGGCCAGTTCCTGCTCGGCCAGTGCGGCGGCGCTGTAGGCGGCGGTCAGGGCTTTGCTGCGCTGGGGGGCGTAGGGATCTGACAGCCAGGCGGTGCGGCTGCGGCCGGTGATGGTGTAGCGGGTGTTGCCGTGCTGGCGGCTGCGGCCGTAGGACTCCACCAAGGCGGTGAAGGTGTGGCCGTTGATCTCGCAGCCGATCTCGACTGGCCCGTTGCTGGTGGGTTTGATGATCGCCAGGTCGGCTTCGCGCTTCAGGTTGGCGGTGAAACGCCAGCCCCAAGAGTCGCGGTCGGTGCTCCAGACGCACTGGGTGGCCTCAAACTCGGCGCCGTCGGGCAGCCGGTACAGGGTGATGTTCGGCATGAATAGGTAAACCTCTCGGATGTCGGGCTGCGGCGGCCGCTCGGCAGGATCTTCGGTCGGGTCGTTCGGCCAGGGGATGTCGGGGCCGTAGTCGGGATACGGCCGCGTCCATGATCCGGTGCCCCAGGGGACGCGGTTGGCCTGGTCAATGGTCGGCGGCACGTTGTGGCCGATTCCGGTGCTGGGGTCCGTCGGCATGATCGGCTGGTTCGGGTATGGGCTTGGGGTGCCCCAGCTAAAGTCCAGAGCCAGCAGGTCGGGGTCGTAGCCGCTGTCACTGAAATCGAAATTGACCGCGTTGTTAACCGGCGGCGTGTAGTCGCTGGTGTCCCAGCGCGGCAGCTTGTTGGCCCAGTAGTCGACGTGCATCCACAGCTGCCATTTCTCCTTGTCCTTCGGCGGCGGGTAGCCGTAGCCGTGGCCTGGGGTTGCCGATGGCTCGGCGCTGAATCGGTCCCAGAGCATGGACCCGCTCTGGTCCTGGGCGGGCGGCACGATGTAGCCCTGGCGGTTTTGCCGGTCGCGGGCGATGTGGGTGCTGTAAGGCACTTGGGCGCCGTCATCCAGGGTGATCATCTGGTTGTGTGGCATCGCGGGCGCGGCGTCTGCTGCCTGCCCTTCCTGCCAGCCACTCTCGGTTTCGGGTTCGATTCGGCGCATGGCGTCGCTGATAGCGGTCAAGGCGCGGTCGGCGGCGGCGGCCCGGCCCCATTTGAATCCTCCTCCACCGGCACTTGTGCTGTCGCTGATGCCAGCAACGGGGATTTTGGCGCCCCATTCGGTACCGATCTGGATATCGGGCAGTTCAAACGTGGCCGTTGCGGTGGCGGTGTTACCCCTGGCGGCGCTGACGCTGGCGGTGGGTGCGTCCAGCGTGGCCTGCAGGGTAATGACCCGGCCGTTGAAGAAATCGGCCAGCATATCGGCCTGTGGCGCGTCCAGGATGGCGGTTGCGCTGGCGATATGGATGCGGGTGAACTGGGCGCTGGCTTCGGCCGTCGGCGGGTCCAGATCGGCGGCCAGTGTGGCAATGTGCGGCGGGTGAAACTCGGCGGCCAGGGTGGCGCTAGGCCCGTCCAGCGTGGCGTCAATGACGGCGCTGATGATCGGCAGGCCGCTGGGGTCGTCGTGCTGTACCAGCATCCCGGCAGTGGGTGCGTCCAGCTCGGCTGAAAGCGTACCCTGATGCGGCGGGACGTTGTAAAAGTCGAAATTGACCGCCCCGCCAGCGGGTGGGGTGTAGCCGCTGTCGGTAAAGTCGAAATCGACGGCATTACCCGCCGGGGCGGTGTAACTCATGTTACTGGCCGCCCTCGGTCAGTACGGCGCTGGTGATGCGCAACGGCCCGCCCTGGACGATGTTGGTGGTGTTGATCTGGATCGGCTGGCCGCTGCCGATTTCGCCCACCGGCAGGTCCATGACCGGGTTGCCGTCGCCGTCGCTGATCCTCGCCCAGGTGCAGGTGCCGTTGGCATCGGCTGCGGCGTCCTCAGTGATCGCATCGAATGTCAGGGTGCCGTCAACCAGGGTGCCGCAGGGCTGGCTCAGGGTCAGGGTGCCCAGCAGGACGGGGATTTCGCCCATGTCCTGCCAGGTAATCTCGTTGTCGGCCACGGTGCTGCCGTCAGTTGGCCAAGTCGGCGCAGTAGCGGCGCTGGTCCCGCTGGTTTCGGCGCGGTAATAGTGCAGCCCGGAGGTGACGTAATCCCCGGCTGTATAGGCGATGCTGGTCGCGTGGGCAGCGATGCTGGCCACATCGGCCCAGGGGTCAGGCTGGCCGCCGGCCATCATCTGGATGGTTCCGGGGGTGGCAGCCGCGTCGATCAGGTTCAGACGGGCTTGCATGCAAGCGGTGCGGGTGGTGGTGGCTTGTCGGATAGGCATGGAAGGCTCCTGTTATCCTGCGGGGAACGGCGCATTTGGCGGGGTGAAATTTTCGGTGTAACGGGCTACGCCTTTGGTGATGCGGAGTTCGTCAAAATAAATGTCGGTTGCCTGTCTGTATGAATTATTGTATCTACCAATGTCATTATCTCCGATACCAAAACGTGTGCTTGAATTACCAGTCCACCCTAAACTGGTCGCTATTTCTATTTCCTTATTTCCGTCTACGAATACCCGAATATGTGTTCCATCATGTGTCATTGCGATGTGGTAATAGGTGTTTAGTGTGTACTGGTTGACACCCTCGCCAGATATATAACCACCAAGCGCATTACTGCCTCTGTAAAATACAATTTTACCACTGTTATTAAAGCTAAGTAACTGGTCGGAATCACCTGATCCAAAGAATGATGTGAATATAGGGGAAGGTAGTTTCCTCGGCATACAGAACACTTCTGCTGTGAAAATATCCCCCGTCAATATGACACCATCTGTAGCCGGAAAATAATAGTTTGCCCCGCTTGGGCTGTTCAGTTTAAGCCCTGCCACCCAGAATTTTGCCGCATTTTGGGTTACTTCCCCAAAACCACTACCGGTCTTATGTATGTACCAAGTCGACCATTTCTCTGTCTTGACAACATCATTGGGATCATCAAAATGCAGTAGCGCGACAACGTTCGGCCAGTGGGGGTCGCCCGTATACTCAACAAAAACCGGCCCATGAATCAGCGGCCGGTATCCTTCCGGCGGGATCGCCATGACGTAATAATCGCCGGTTTGGAATATGTCGATGCTGTAGTCGCCTTGTGCTGTGCTTTGCCCTGTCGCTGCGACTGCTTTCGTTTCGGCATCCAGCACGACGATTTCGGTACTAAGCGGCACGCCGTCCATTGCGATAGTGCCTTCGATTTTCGCCATCAGTCTGCATCCCCCCTGGCTTCGATTTTGAAACTGTCGTCATTGTGCGTGGCCGCCCCGCTGATCGTGGTGCGGGCTACCCAGATCGGCGCATGAGCCGCATCGGTGTTAAACCGCAGCACGTTGTTGGTGGCCCAGCCGCTCCCCCAGCCTGCGGCCAGGACGATAAAGTACGGCTCCCCGGTGGTGGGGTTGATCGGGGTGCAGTCGGCGCTGGTGTTGCCGGTGCCGATCACGCCGCTCACCTCCCCCACGATGTTGAAGCTGGTGCTGCTGGTGAAGATCAGCGCCCAGCGCTCGCGGATGGAGTTTTTGTTGTCCACCTGGATCGGATACAGCAGGCTGTTGTACTGCGCGGTGGTGTTGTTGCCGATGCGCTCGTCCTTCCACTCGTTGGTCCAGGTGGCCTGACTGAACTGGTGGTGTACGCGGCTGCCGAGGTCGCCAAAGATCAGGGCGCTGGATACCCAGGTATCGGCCGGATCGTAGGCGCGGCTGATGCCGCCGACCAGACTGATCTGGCCGTTGATTTGGGCTTCGTTCACCAGCGCCATGTCTTCCACGCGGTGGCGGGCGATCAGTGGCTGAGTGTAAGCGCTCAGGTCGAGCGGGCTTGCCAGTGTCACGGTGCCGGTTTCGCGGTTGGTGGTGTAGAGCGCGGCATCCAGCTTGGTGCCCTCGCTATCCTCCAGCACCACGCTGGCGAGCTGGTCACGGCTGAGGGTGATGGTCTGACCGGCGCTGACGGGGTTCGGCAGGGTGTCGGTTTTGGTGCTGTGCACCACGACCACGTCGCCTGCACGGATGATGGGCACGCGGCCGTCCATTGGCAAGCGCACTGGGTCGAGGCCCAGCACATCGGCGCTCAGCGGCATCTGGGTGTAGACCACGGCGTTGTATTTGATGGTGCTGGCATCGACTGCGATTGCCACGCGGTATTTGCCCTGGTATGGGCCTTCGGTCACCAGTGCGTCATCGGCCCAGCCGGGCAGTGCCATAAGCGCCGGGGGTACTTCGGCGGCGGTCAGGTATTCGCGGAACTGCAGATCCATGATGCCGGTTTCGTAGTTGACGCTACCTTCCATCGTGTCTGTGTCAATAGTGCCGGTCAGGGACGCGGTCGCGCTGATGCCATTGCCGTCGGGGCGCACGGCTCTGACGTAGATGCTCGCCGGGCGCAGCGGTGCGCCGGGTGTACGAAAGTAGACGCCTGCAACCGTGGGGCTTTGTTCGTACCGTGCCAGCAGGGTGCGGATCTGCAGCGTGTTGCTGTGGCCGCCTGCGTAGCCGTACAGGCTGACGATGCCGGTGCTGTAGTCGATACTGCCGGCCATGGTCGCGGCGCCGGTTTCGCGGTTCCACTGGTTGTAGAGGGTGCCTTCACGGTCGATGTAGGTTTCCCCGCCCCACTGGAATTCCACACTGCCTGGCACGATGAAGCGGCGGATGGTTGGCAGCAGATCGATGCGGGCATCGGGCAGCTCGGCGATTTCGGTCATGTCGTCGGGGATCACGCTGTCGAGCTGATAGCGTGTCGTGATCGGGCCTGAAATATCCGAGTCGATGGTTGTCGTTCGGCTCCCGCCCTTCGTTACATCAACTGATGAATCGGCAATGGTGATATTCACTTCGCCGGTCGTGTAGTTGATGGTGCCTGCTTGGTTGAATGAACCGTCGATTAGAGTCCCGTCTGATATGTCGTAATACTGAACGGTTTCGGTACCGAGTTCTTCTTTCTGTGTTGTGGCTGCATTCGGCCCCAGTTTGCTGGTTTCCACGACGGTCATGGTTGTGGATTGCGGAAATTCAATGTGCAATGTCCCCGGCCTTATCGGCGCTCCCGGCAGCAGAAAAACCGCGCTATCGCTGTCGCGGGTGTACTCGCTACTAGTGAAGGTTTCGATCTGGGTCACGCCCTTTTGGTATTCAATGGTCAGGCTGGCACCGCTTGCCGGGACCAGTAACGGCCGGAATCCGATTTCACCCAGACCATAGATCACCCTACCCTCGGCATCGCCGGTCAGGTCGCCGGTACCGTTGTCGGTGGCGGTTTTGGTGACGCCTCCGGCCTCCCAACTCAGCGTCAGACTGCCGGGCAGGATCTCCTGTGCGCCAACGGTCACGGCCATGTAGGGCAGTTGTACGTCGGGGTCGGTAGTGCGTTCTTCGTAGTGGGCCGGTGTAGCCCATGAAAAAATCACCGAGCTGTCTACGTCCGGCAGGCCGCCAAGTGTGGCAACTACGGTGCCGGTGACGAAGTTGATGTTGGCGGTGCCGCCATGCTCGTCCTGAAGCTGGCCGGTGCCGTCATCGTACATGCGGTACCAGTTGCCCTCGGCCATGTAGTCAACCACCAGTGTGCCCGGCGAGGGGATCGGGAACAGGGTTTGAACGTAGTTGTAACCGCGATTGCCCAAGCTGATAGGGACGGCGGCGGTCATGGACGGCTCAGCCACGGCGGTTGCGGGTGTGGCGGTTATGGTCTGGGTGCCGCCGAGTGAAAGGCCCGACAGCAGGCCGGTGTTGTATTCGATCTGTCCCCGGTCGGCTCCCCCTCCGTCGCGCAGGGTGCCCAGCTTGTCATCGGTCAGGTTGCTGATGCTGACGCTACCCGGCATAACAGGTCGGCCAAAGGCGCAGCGCCCGCCGGTCACGGTAGTGGTGACGCTGTAGGGTGCGCCGGATGCAACCAGGTTGGCGTTGTTGTGGCCTGCGGTCAGGTCGGCAACAGGGCTTTCGGCGGTCGCGCTGGGGACCAGTTGGCCGAAGATGTTTTTCGTTTTGATGTTCATATCGCCCGGCTGGGCGGGCTGGTCGAGCTGCACAATGCCGAAGTACCGGGACGCGTCTGCTACCGTGGTTTCGCGGAAGCGGGTTGGTGATGTCTTGGCGGTGGTTTCACGCTGCACGGCTTCGGCGCCTTCAAAGGTGCGGCGCAGAGCATCGCTGATGCCGACTGTGATGATCTTGCGGGTAAATACGCCCTTGCTGTCTTCAAACTGCTGCAGCTCGCCGCTCACTTCGGTGATGCGCACGTACTGAATCTCGGCGGTGGGGTTTCCGGCATCATCTTCTTCCGACAGTGCATACACGTCCCCGATTTTGGGTAGCTCGGCTTCGGGCATGGCGTACAGCCGCAGCAGGCGCTGGCCCACCACCTGATCGCCCAGCAGGGTGTAACGGGTGACCGGACCTACCACCACGTAGCTCTCTATGCGGTCACGGGCGTTGGTGCGCTCGTCTGTGTAACTGCCGGTCGTGAACATGACCACGCTGACACGCGGGTCATCGGGCGGGTCGGTGACGATGGCGTGGCTGCCGTAGTACACGTCCTGGTTCGCGGTGCGCACGGCCAGATACAGCTTGCGCAGGTTTACGCGGCCGTAGGTGCGGTCGAGGCGCGAAATATCCGGGAACAGGTTGTTGACCACGCCGTCTTGGATTTCGACGGCGCTCATCTGGCCGCCGCCGTCTTCGTTGTCGGTCAGGCGCTCGGAGGCCATGAGTTTGATATCGGTGCTGAGGATGGTCATGTTATTCGCCCACTCCTGTTTTGTGTTTGATGCCGTACCAGACCAGCGTTGCCAGCCCAGCCACTAACGCCCATGCCCCGCCGGTGGCGATTTTGTTGATCACGGCGGCGCGTAGCTGCTGTCGCTGTTCGTATTCGCGGATCATGGTTTTCACGAACTGGTGATGTTCCTGGTGTTCTTCGTCGGGCATGGCGGCGAGGCGGGTCACGATGTCGCTGACCGACTTCTTGATTTCCTCTTGCTGCTCACGCAGTTGCTTGCTGGTTTCGCGCTCGGATTCATGGTGCGCCCGCAGAATGCCCACCTGCTGTTTGATCTCGATGATGTGCTGGATCGGATCAGGTGACATCAGGCAACCTCCATGAGCCGTAGGGTGATGTAATACTTGTGGCTTTCGCCGGGGTTGCGGATGCGCTGCACGGGCTTGGCTTCAACCGGTTGGCCGTTGGCACGGTTCCAGATGACGGGCAACTGCAGGCCGTGGAAGTTAAGCGTCATGGGCTGCGAGGGATCAGACGGGGTGGATTCCATGGCTTTCAGCGCCAGCACCAAAGAGCGCGGCACCCAGCAGGCGTTTGGCCCACCAAACAGGGTGACGGGCCGGCCTTTGATCAGCGGGGCTTCTTCAATCAGCAGTTTGCCCGTCAGGCTGCGCTCGGATGAGTGCGCCACCGGTTGCCAGTCGAACTCGTCCTGCCATTCAAGGTCTGCCGGCAGTTCCAGCCCGTCGAGGGTAATAGCCATAGATCACCTGTTTATCCGTACAGGTGATCTTTGTAACGCGGATGGCGGTGGTTGTCTGTTGAGCGCCGTTATTTCACTACGGCGCCAGCCTCACTCAAAGCGCGCAGGAAGCGGTCGGCATTCTGCTCAGTGAAGTCGCCTTCGGCCATTTCACCCCCAGGCGTTGATAGCTGCAGGCGGACAACTCTGTCAGGCACACGACTTTCCGGCCTTGGTGTTTGTGGCTTCGGGGCGTTACCGGCTGGCGAGTCATCGACCACAGGCGCCTGGCTTTTGTCTGTTTGCTGTTCGCGCTTCCGGGCTTCGTCTGCCTGCTTCTGCTCGCGGACCTGCTTCATGCGCTCCTGGTGAATCTGCTCCTGCAGGTTCATGGCTTCGCGCGCAGCTTTGACCGCTTCTGCACCGCCTTTTTCCTTGGCCTCTTCGTACTGTTCGCGCAGCTTGAGCATCTGCTGCTCATGCGCCAGCTGTTCCGAGCGCTCCCGGTCGCCACGAAGATCGGCCAGCTGCTGTTGCAGGCTTGCCACTGTGCCTTTGAGGGATTCTTCTACCTGCCGAGCTTCTTCGTTCATGCTGCGAATGGCTGAACGGACGCCTTCGAGCCGTTGGCTGTCGATCAGGTCCAAGCCATCCAGTACCGATTCACTCATGCGCTGGCCGGATTTGAGCGCGGCTTCTACGCGACGGATGGCTTTTTCTTGCTGGTTCCAGCGATGAATAGACTCTTCTGCCATTTTATTCATGGCAGTTTCGGCCTTTTTCATCTCAGCGAGATAAGCGCCTGAAGGAATGCCTGGTAGCTCTTTGCCTTTGTACTCGTTTTCAATCTCCTGCCAGATACGATCAAATTCCGATGCCATCTGGCTGCCCATTTCGGCAAACTCTTTTTGTGACTTGCCGGCCATGAAGAGGGCGTGGGTATAACTTCCCAATGCGTCGGTCTGTTCTTCTGTGCTTGCAGTGTTTTCCTTGTTTGCAGCAGTATCGCTTTCCGTGAATGAGGCTTTATCTTTGAACGATTTCGCTGTTTTGCCTGCCTGGTTGGCGAGTCGCTTCAGGTCGTTTTCTTGCGCGTCGATACTGTCCTTTGATGCCTTTTTCAGATCATCATATTTTGCTTCTATCTCATTGAGTTTTTTACGATATTCTTCCCAGCTGATCGTGCCGTCTTCTGCTGCTTTTTTGAGCTTTGCCTTCAGCTCATCAAGGCCCTTGGCGGTACTGATCCGCGCCAGCGTTTTATCGAATGCAGCGCCTGTGATCTCAGCAGCCTCTTTGCCGGTCACGCCAGTGCGCTTAAGCTCAGTCTGAACGGCATCGAACGCATCCAGCGCTTCGCGGCCCATCTCTGTAAAGCCGGTTTTGATCTTGGTGATATCGACGCCCAGCAGTTGCAGGCTTCTATCGAGGGCGGTTGTGACCGTGTTGGCCAACTGCTCTGCTCGGAGCTTTGATACTTCAAGCCCCTCGGCAACGTACATCGCCATCAAGTGACCGCTGTTACCCATTTTGATCAGGGCTTCTTCCAGGGCTTTAACATCCTGTTCTGTCTTGGCATTTGCCAGAGCTGAAGAAAATGCGAGCATGATCTGATCGGCACTGGATTGGCCAGACGTGGCGATGGTTTCAAAAGCCTTAACCGATTTTTCACCCTGCTCTGTTATTGCCCCAGTGACTTCCCTTACATCATGACCGAGCGTTTTCCATGCTTCAGATTGAGCGGCAGCAGCTTCCCTGGTTGCATCAGCCGCACGCTGTTCTGCCTCACGTTGCTCATTTGCAGCGCCTGCAGCATCCTTGCCTGCTTTTTTCTGGGCATCGCCTGTTTGCTCTATCTCCTGCCGCCGTTTCGCTGCCGCTTCAGTCGCTATCCGGATCGCCTCAGCCTCACTTACGCCCTGAGCCCGCAACAGCTTGATATGCTCGTTTACTTGGCTATTTTCTTCATCAGTCAGTCCTTTGAGTATCCGCTTTTCCTCGGCTGCACGCTGGATCGCACGGGTCAGGTCACGGTATGCGCCATCATTACCTTCAAGGTAACCAGTGCTGTTGATGATGGTTTCAACTGCTTTGCGCTGCTCTTCGTCCATCCGCGCCAGCGCATCGCGGTTTTCGTTGTAGGCGTCACGCAAGTCTTGGAAGGCGCGTGACGATTCACCGTTCATGCGGGCAAGGTTGTCGTTGTAGCGTTTGGCTGATTTATCGACCCGCTCAAAGGCATCTTCCTGAATCTTCGTCCAGGCCTCTACATCATCCGTGTCACCGAAAAACTTGTTCCACGCAACACCCAGTTGGGCAATGCCACCTGTTGCCAGGTTGAGCGCAACTGATATCGCATCGAGGTTCATTGATAGGCCAGTCAAAAGGCCATCGAAGATACCCACCTGACCGGTTAGCATCTCCAACGGCTCAAGCACCCCACCAATGGTGTCAGCAATATCGGCCAACTGGATTACAACATCAGCGGCTGTTTCAGCCACTTCTGCCAAGCGCCCTTCCAGTTCATCACTCTTGTGGCCCATTTGATCCATGCCGCGCATGAGGTCGTCTGAGAAAGCCTCACCCATGATCTCAGCCAGACCTTTGATTCGGTTCTGCAGTCGCTGCATGCTGCTGCTGAGGGCTGCTTCCTTCTTGGCCATCTCCTCAAAGTGGGCGTTACCTTCGGTGAAGGCTTTGTTCGCAGTGGCTACGTTCTGGTTCAGTGTGCCGTAGGTCTGCGACAGCAAGCCCAAAATACGGGCGTTTTCGTCTGACTTGATCCCCATATCAGACAGAATGCTGTTGAGGGTTTCGCCGCTGTCCTGCACACGGCTGATACCACCCACAAAACTGCTGAACAGCGCCACCTTGTCTTCACCAAACGCCTGCTGAATCTCGGATTCGGTCTGACCAGTGATGCGCTGCAGGTCTTCCATGGCCTTGCCGCCGCCCTTGACCGCGTCCTCAATGAAGCGGAAGGTTCGGCCAATAACGGTGCTGGCACCTTCAGCCTGCAGGCCCATTTCGGCCATGCTGGATGCGATACCCAGCACTTCCGCTGAAGTCAGCTTGGCGGTTTTGGTATCGGTTGCCAGTCGCTTGGCAAAGTGGACAATTTGCTCTTCAGTGGTAGCAGTGGTGTTGCCCAGTTCAGCGATAACTGACGACACGCCAACAACATTCTTTTGTGCCTCGCCGGTCACGTTCAATATCTGCGCGATGGCCTGAGCTGTTTCATCACCGGCCAAGCCGGTAGCCGATGACAGCGCATCAATCGACTTGGTGAAGGCCGAGATATTTTCAGCGCCCTCAATACCCATGCGCCCTGCCGCTTCCGCAATCGCCAGCAACTCTGCCTTTGTGGTCGATGTCACGTCACCAGACAGGCGGCTCATTTCCGCCACCAGCCCATTGATCTCTCTGGCCGTCAGTTCGGTGGTTTTCTGCAGACCGAGCATGGCGTCTTCTGACTCGGTGTAAGCCCGGTTTGCAGTCATCGCAAGGTCTAGCGACTTTTGCGCCGCCAGCAATATGGTGTATGCCTGTGCCAGCCTTCGGGTAATGCGGGTCATTTTATCGGTAGAACTGCTGGCAGCCGATTGCGCAACGGGGACTTGCTTCAGCTGGGCCTGGTACGCACCCATTTCACGCCGGGTCGACTCCACCTGATCTTCATTCAGCTTCATCTTACGGCGCAGCTGGGCTTCGGCCTTTTCAAACCCGGCAATATCGACCTTGCCCGCCCGGTACTTCTCTAGCAGGCGTTCCAGTTCGTAGCGGTAGTCTTCGGTGGCCTGCTCGACGCGCTTGGTTTCGCGGGCCTGTTCCTGCAGCGCCTGGTTGGACTGGCGGGATGACACCACCAGTTCTTCAAGCGATCGGCGCACGCCGGCAACCTGTTTTTGCGTCAGGTCAGCCGCACGACCGGCATCAGTCGCACGCCGGCGGAAGTCCTCCCAACCGATATCACCCTTTTCCAGCTGGCTGGCCAAGTCGCGCAACTCTTGGGTAAGGCGTTCGGTTTCGGCCTTGACCTTGCGCTGCTCGGCCTGCTGTTTGGTGTAGCTGCGGAACTGGTCCGCCATGGCGTTGCTCTGCTGTCGCAGGGATTCGTTGTACTGCTGCTGCGCCAGCGCCTTATCGCGGGATGCCTGAATCTGTTCACGGGCGTCACCGACCAGCTTGGCCTGTTTCTTCTGCAGCTCAGTCAGTTCATCGGCCAACTGCGAGGATGAATCCTTCATCTCGGTCTGGCTTTGCTCGACCTGCTCGAGCGATACGCCATACTGGCGCATGGAGTCTTTGGTTTTATCGAGCGCCTTCTGGGCACGGTTGGTGGCGGTGCGGTATGAGCCCAGTTCAGCACGGGCCCGCGCCAGCGATTCCACTACCTCGATGTTTTCGCCCTTGGCCTCCTTGTTGGCCTTGGTGAGCTGGTCAACCTCGATCTTCGCTTCTGCCTGTGCCCGCGCCAGCCGGGACACTTCTGCCTCTTGCGCACGGTAGGTTTCGGCCAGGTCCAGCGAGCGTTCAAGTTGATCAAACTGGGTGCGTGTTTCGCCCGCTTGGGTCGCCAGTTCTTCAAGCTCCTGGCGGACCTCTTCGGATACGTCCGAATACTCGTCCTGCCCCTTGATGATCAGTTCAACGATGTCTTGATTCTTGCTGTTGCTGGCCATGGTCAGTACCTGTAATGCAGAAAAAAGGCCGCACTGAGGCGGCCTGAAGGGTCAACGCTGGAGGTGCCTCGGGTGATTACTCGGCGTATTCCATCATGACGTACTTGGACTTGTCGGAACCGGTCACAGTGTCGTCACGCAGAATGTCCACGGTGAACTGCAGGCTGGCGTAGTCGTCCGAGATCAACGGCAGGCCCTGTGTGGGGTTCACCTTCACGCGGTGCATGGTGGCCAGTGATGCCTTACCGGAGCGGGCTTCGTTCAAGCCGTCAAAGTACATTTCGTACTCTTCGCCGATCTCCATCAGCGACTGCACCACGCGGGACTTAACCGCGGTGTAGTTCACTTCGATTTCAGCCGCAGCGGCAATATCACCCTCCAGGATCAGGATGCCGCCGTTTTTGGTTTCGTAGTCGGTGCCTTCAACATAGGCCGGGGTGCCGCCGGTACCGGTCACAGTGATCGTGCCGGAGGTGTCCGGGATCTTGTCGAACTTCACGAACGAACCCTGAGCGCCAACGGTGTGCGCTTCAGCCGTTACAGCGCCAGCCTCAACCACAGAGGTGGTACCGGCCGTCACACGGGCAATGTTGGTCGGGTTAAGGTTCATCAACGTGATGTTGGCGGTTGCAGACTCGATAGAGGTAGCCGTGTCAGCAGTGGCGCCACCGGCGTTCTCGTAGTCTTTCATTTCCTGCTTGTTGATGCTGAACGCCAGTGCAATTTCAGAGGCGTTACCGATCGGCAGCAGGCCGTCAGTGCCGGAACGGCGGCGCAGGTAGGCGGTACCCTTGCCCTTGTAGTATTCGTTTACCAATACACCCATGACGCTACTCCTTATTCAGTCACACGCTGGGCTTTCAGGATCTTGGCCTGGCCCGGTGTGCAGGTGATGGATTCGCCCTTGGCGTAGTGCTTACGGGCAAAGGTTACACCGGTGTCAGCCGTGACCTTCACGGAGACCTTGGCGGTTTCGGTTTCTTTCTGTTCTGCTGCCTTGGTTGCTTCAGTCATGGCGTGACTCCTTGCAGAGGATGAATTCTTCAGAGATCACCAGATACTGCTTGCCCTGGTACTGCACCTCTGTGCCGTGGGTTTTGCCGAAGTAGACGATATCGCCCAGCTCGGTTTCTGCTGCTTTCACCGAGCCATCAGGCATAGTGAAGGATTCGTTTACCGCGACCACCACGCCGCGGTAAGGCTTTTCGACCGCCGAGCCGGGCAGCACGATGCCGCCGCTGGTGGTGGTTTCCTGCTCGATTACATCGAGGATGATCTGATCGCGTACTGGCTTAAGCATATTGCTCGACCACCTTGAAGCTGATTTTCTGGCTGAAGAATGCGTAATCGTCACCCGATTCAGGAAGGTCAAACGGACAGTCCTCAATCGTCATGTCGGATATCACCAGTTTCCGGTCATCCGGGTCGAAAACAAGTGAACGCCGCACGTCTTTCAGCAGGTTCAGCAGGTCATCCACCGGGGTGGCGCTGTCTTTTGTGCTGACGGCGCAATCCAGCAGCACGGTGACCACATCAGTGATATTGGAGTTGCCCGGCACGGCACGTTCCGGATTGCTGTTGGCCGGGCGGTAAGCGATGACCGGCAACGGTACTTCATGCCGGTTGCGCCCCCGGAACAGCATTTCCAGCCAGCCCCGCTTGATGCTGGGGTTGCTGTTGTAGCCGTTGGCGGTGCTGATCTGTTCCAGCCGCTGCTTGATATCGTCCAGGGCCCGGATGATGTCGCTGGTGGTGTTCATGCGTTGATTGCCTTCAGGAATTGTTGTTTTGCCTCACTCAATGCCTTCGGTGCCACACGGTCGCGGGAATCATAGAAGTGCTGGTTCACTGACGGCGCATACACTGCCTTGAAGCGTGGATCCTTGGCTTTCCGGTAACGGTTAAAGTTTCTGCTGATCTCTTCACCATGGTGTTTAAAGTCACGCGCCTCTCCAGGCACATAATCTTTCAGCCGTTTTACTATCAGAGGCTTACCGTTGGATTTAGCGCGCGGAATGACGAACGCCTTGCTGATGATTCCACCTGGTTTGGTTCTTACTGTATTCAGATATACGCCTTTTCTGCCCGGCACTACGTGATATCTGAAGTTGTCAGCGCGTGTTGCCCTGGCTCGTGCCCAGACAGCGGCCTCCAGCTTCGATGCTGTGGCCTTTCTTGCCACTTTCAAACGCGCACCGATGTATCCTGCATCTCGGATTGTGAAATATGAATTCCACTCTTCGATAGACAGGTGAACCACCTCTTCAGCCGTAAAGTTGATCGCGTCTGCCAGCTTGCGTGCAACAACCGACTCGCGGGCTTTCAGCTTCGCCACTGTTTCGGCAAACGCCTTGCTATCAAAGAAGTACGCGGCATTTTCGGTATAACGCGCCATGGAGTGCAGCCCCGCTCATGTTCCGTTATGGCCTTTATATGCCATGTGGGCGGGGGTGTCTGTGAGATAGTGACTTCAAATCACAGCAACTCGGGGTTAGCATTGCTGCTGACACAACAAGGCTATAGGAGGACTGCCATGCGGAAAGGGATCATATTTGCGCTGTTGTTCACCGCCCCGGTGATGGTGCAAGCGGGTGTGTATACCTGTGAGGTCAACGGGCGGAAGGTGTACCAGAGCACGCCTTGCAGCCCAGGGGATGCGCCGACACGTATCGACGCCCCTGCACCGAGTGACACGCCAGCCGTCGTAAATACACGGTCAGTCGAAGAACTACGAAAGGATCTAGAAGAGCGACGGGCAAGGGGTCGTGAAATCGTTGAACAGAGGGCCGCGGAAGCAAGGGAGAGGCGCCTTAACAAAGAAGCGATCCGCAACAAACAAGTGCGCCTAAGCATGACCAAGTCTGATGTGCTCGCCTCTTGGGGGCGGCCCAGTGATATCAATAGATCGATTAGATCAAGCGGCGTGAGTGAACAGTGGGTCTATGACAGAGGGCGTAATGGCTCGCAGTATGTTTACTTTGACAATGGCATTGTGACCTCCATAAGTGACTAAATGATAAAGCTGCTACACAGACACACAACCTGCAGACTCATAGGTCACAGCTGGAAGTGGCAAGCCGCCAACGAAAACGGCAAGATTTTCCGGTGTAGCCGGTGTGGACTGATCTACAGCTCCAGATCCGGCGTGATTCGATAGAGGTTGACACACAATCCTGTTGGCGGCTATTGTTCCTTGCACGAGGACTCAAAACCTCAGTAAGCGGATAGCCCCAACCCCGTCAGCGTTGGTTTTTTTGTGCCCAAAATACGCCTGTAGCTTGAGCACTGCCCGTTATGTCGGGAGGGCGACGAATAAAATACCCTTCGGGGAAATAAGTCCGCGGCGCTTACTGCCGTTTTGAGCCTCCCGGCACCCCTACGGTTTAGGGGCACTCTCAAAGAAAAGTAAGGAGGCCGCCATGGCCGCTCAAATCATCCCATTCGCTTTTGAAACCCATGAAGTTCGCACGCTGCTGATCAATGAACAGCCTTGGTTCTTTGCTGTCGATGTATGTTCGTCACTCAATCTGAGGGATACCAACAAGGCGCTGATTGGATTGGATGAAGATGAAAAGCGCGAACACGAACATTATTCGGGTTCGGGGCGAAAGCCAGTTCTGATCAATGAGTCGGGTCTTTACTCCCTGATCCTTCGTAGCCGCAAAGCCGAAGCCAAGCGCTTCAAAAAGTGGGTGACTGCAGAAGTCCTGCCCGCGATCCGCAAGCATGGTTATTACGCTGACAGTGATCGCAAGATGAGCACCCTGCTGGGTCAGACCATCGGCACCAACGGTTTTAATATTCTTGGCGCAATCATCAAGGGCAAGGTTTCACGCTTGCCGGTTCCGGCTCGGCGCAGCGCGACTTCAAAACTCTGGTCACAGCTTCATGCTGCCTATGGCGTTCGATCTGCTGAGGATATCCCTGCCGATCAGCTCGACAGTGCGCGCACTTTTGTTGCGGCCTACGCCATCGATGGCGAATACCTGCCAGCCAATGATCCCAACATGACGCCGATTACGGATGAACAGCTGTATAGCATCTGGCGTTTGAAGCGGCACTTCTTGAATCTGCACAACACGTTCAACCAGCATAACCTGTATACGCACCTGACAGGTCTGGGTAGCCGTGCCGGTATCGAGATGCGTGATCAGTTCTGCGCTGGTAAGACTGCGGCTGTTGCGTTGTCAGAATTGGATGACGGGATGGAAAGTGTGCAGCGTCGGCTGGGGGTGAATGGCTATGCGTGAATGCAGGCTCAGTCTTCACCCACTATAAACACCAGCTTGGACAGGGTTTCGTCCTTGACCGCTTCCAGGGTGTAGGTGATGCCGGTGTCTTCGTCGTGGAGCTCGTCGCCGATCTTCGGGTCGCATTGGCTGCGGTCGAATACGGCCGTGGTGACCAGTCCGCCGAAGATGCCGTCCTGGTAGAGCTTCACTTTGCTGTTGATGACCACCTTTAGGTTCGGGGTGGTTTCACCGGTGGCGGTGTTGGTGATCACACAGGTGTGGCCCAGCACATCATTCACGATGCCCTGAGCCTCACCCATGATTTCACGCAGCAGCGACATTAGATGCTGACGCCATTCAGGCGGATATCCGCCTCAGTGGTGCCGGTAGCGTGCGCGTGCATAAACACACCGATCAGGGTGTTGTCGGTGGCAGTGGTGGTCACTTCACCGTTGGTGGCATCCCAATACGCCTTGGCAAACTGCGTCGGGGTGTCTGTGGATTTTTTCGGCAAGCTGAACACGCCAGTGGTTACGCCTTCGCATTCGTAGCCTTCAGCGGCTGAAAATGCAGGGATCACCACCAGCGAGCCAACCACCAGCGGAATGCCGGAGGCAGCGCCACCGGTCGGGGCTGTGAAAGTGACAACGTCGCCTTTCTGTACGAAGTTTTTCATCTGTATTCTCCAGTTAAGGTGCCGGAAACGGGGCGCTTACGCGCCCACTGCCTTGGCCATACCACGCCAGTCGACCAGACCGGCACCAAAGTCCTTGCGGACCTTCACTTCCAGGCCATCCACGTCCGTGCTGGTGACCACTTCGGTATACATCTCTTCTTCACCGGAGAGGTATGCATACTCGAAGGTGTCCATCATGCGGCTGAAGGCGTACCAAGCGGTCTGCGATACAACAGCCAGGCGCGGTTCCACGATGATGTCCATGTTCTGACGCGGGGCCTGATCTTCCACCTTGGCAGCCACGATGCGCGGCAGCAGCAGGTCTTCCACGGTGGTTTCGAGATCTTCCGGCACCGCAATGGCGTTGTATTCGACGTTCATGAACTGGCCGTCCAGCGTCTTCTGCTTGCGGCCCAGTTTGCGCAGTGCAGTCAGCGCATCCTTAGACAGTGCAGAACCTGCACCGGTCAGAAGGTTGCCGTGGGCAGCGTCAAACAGCGCCTTGTTGTCAGCCATCTTGTGATCGGCGGCTTTGTTGTTGAAGAAGTCATAGTTCAGCAACAGACCCCACACGATGTCGTTTTCCAGACGGGCGCCAGCCGGGCCAAACATGCGCGGCACACGGTCCAGTGCGCTCATGTCGTCGTTGATCAGCATCTTGCGCGTAAAGGCGATCTTGCGCGCGAAGGTGTCGATTGCGTAGCTTTCCTTGGCCTCTGAGAAGGTGCCGGCCTTGTATTCACCGTTTTCACCCAGCGGCTTCAGGCTCGGGGCGTCACCCAGGCGGTACAGGTGCTTTTCGCGGAAGTCGTTCACGGTTGAACGCTGGCCCAGGCTCTGGAAGGTACGCGGGGTTTCCCGGTAGCTGTCGAGCAGGTTCTTGTTCATCACGTTTTCGAGGATCAGCGGGAAGTCGCTGGTGGAGTGCATGGCACGGGCCGCGATCTTTTCACGGGACATGCCGCGTACGTTGATGCCACGGGCTACCAGCAGCTCACGGCCAATGTCGTACAGGGTCATGCCGGTGAATTCACGGGCAGCATCGGTCATGGTGGCACCGTTGACACGGGCACGCACGGCGATGGCTTCTTCAGCACCGCGCACCAGTGTTTCGGTTTGGTCACGGCGACCGTCGGAACGCAGCTCAGGGTCACCAAAGGATTTGATGGCCTCGGCCTTACGGGTTTCGGCCATCTTGTTCAGCACCTCGGCACGGAAGGCATCAATGCCCACACCGCGGTCGAAGGCTTCGATGGCAAAGGTGTCATCAAGGCCGGCAGCGCGGGAGGCGTCGAGCATCGGTTTCAGTTGGGCACGAACCTGTGCAGCTGCCTGCTCTGTATCAACAGCGCGGGTCTGCGGTTCAGCCGGGTTTTCGCGCTGCTCGGTAGCAGGCTGATCCTGCGGAGCATCTTCGCGCTTGTCGTCTACAGGCTTAGGCATATCGTCTACCTCTTCAGTGGTCAGTATGACTTCGTGAGTTTCGGTGTTGGCACGCTCGGCCTCACGGGTACCGTTCGTGGTTTCAAAGCTGACGGGGACGATGGACAGTTCCAGCGGTTCCCAGTCGACTGCTTTACGCTTTTCGATCTGGCCGTCTTTAGTGGCTTTGCTGACCTGGTATTCGTGGATGCGGTAACCAAGGGATACATGCCGAAGGATGCCATCGGCTACATCATCGAATACGCCCTGCTGGTTGCGACTGAATCGGCAAGTGCCGATCAGCTGGCCTTTCTCGATGCGCCAGTCTTCTGTTACACCCAGCACCGCATTGATGCCGCTGTAACGATTGTGGCTGTCGAGAACACTGAGACCCTTGTTCAACCGGTCGGCGCGAATGGCTTTTTCGCTGACCTCCAATGACTCCTCAAACGGGTCTGACCACCAAGACTGCCGGATACCGGCTTCGCCTGTGGTGAACACCACTTCGACCGTCATATTCTCCCGGTCTACCGTTTCAGGCCGAAAGAAGGCCTTACCCTTGAGGTTCGGCATTTGCTCTTTTCTGATCGGCATCGCCTGGCTCCGTTGTCTTAATGCTGGATATTTTTACAGCTATTCGTCGGGGTCGTCTGTTGACGGCTCAGATTTATTGCTGTCGCTGTTACTGCTGGCCGAGTCGTTGTTGTCGAGCTGGTTGCCGGCAGAGCTGAATTTGCTCGGGTCGAAGTCAAACGGCAGGTCACCCATGGTGGCCTTGGCTTCTTTCCAGGCCTGAATGGCCGCTTCAAACTTGATGCCGTGCTTGCGGGTGAACTGCTGAGGTGTCATGGCACCGGTGCGGACCTTCTTGATATCCACGTCCAGCTCTTCTTTCGGGTTCACGGCTGAGCGGTGCGGCAGGATCCAGCTGCGCTGCTTGGCGGATACAGGGCCAAACTTGATGGTGTAGAGGTCATCGAACCAGTTATGCACCCGATCCAGCGCCGGCAGCAGCATGAAGTTCTGCCAGCGGTCGAGGTTGGTGTAGAACTCACCACGCGCCAGCCGTCCGGATGCCCAGGTAACCTTGCTGAAGTCGCCAGTAATCTGCTCCCGGGTGGCACCCACACCCACGGCAATGTCTTGCAGGACTTCGGCGTTGAAGTCGGTGGTGTGGTTGAGGTTCGGCGGTGTGACCACGGTCACTTCGGTACCGGAGTCGGTATAGGCAATCATGCCGGACTCCATTTCGGAGTAGGCCTGGCCGTCTTCGTCGCGCAGGGTGCTGTTCTTGCTGCCCAGACCCATATCACCGGCAGGCTCTTTGACGATGACACCAAAGCAGGCGGCGATGCGCTGTTGCATCAGCACGGCATCGCGCCACTCCTGTCGCATATCGACCAGATCAGCAATCGGGTGCAGCCAGCTGACGCCCAGATGCTGGCCGGGGCGGTCCTTCCAGTAAATGTGGATGATGTCATCCGCCGGGAAGAACTCGCTTTCTTCGCGGTAGAAGTTGCCGACCAGCTTGGTTTTCAGCCAGTAGCCTTTGATACTGCCGTCTTTGCGGTACTCGATGCCGCTGAAGATTTCGCCGCCTTCATCGGTCAGGCCGGACTTGGATTCATCCAGGTACTGCTGCTCAAGCGTTTGCAGCACCAGCGGAAAGGTCATGGCGTTGTTGATGATGCGGCGCACGAATACACCACCCGACTCAACCACGGTGGCCGCCCACAAGTGTTGCAGGCCCCAGAAGTTGTAATGGTGTTCGTAGTCGCACAGCGGGGAGTTGGCCCAGGCCTCGAAGGTGTCCTTGTACTTCTCCACCCGGCGCGGACTGCCACCGATATAGTCGGGCTTGATGCCGTCACCCACCATGTTGCTGGCCAGCACCGCCTTGATGCGGTTGCCGATCGCGGTGTTGCGCACCAGATCCTGAGCGCCACCGGCAAGGCCGCGATGGCCCCGCGCCACCTCTTCCGCTGCCCGACCGCCACGGCGGCTGTAACCAGTCGATCCACGGTTGGGGCGTGCGGCGTTGTAGGCGCGCAGTTCGTCCAGCACCATGCGCTGACGCTGCCGGTCAACGGCTTTCTTGGGGTTGGTGACTTCGTACCACTTATCGATCAGGTTCATTTCAGCGTCCCGAATCGTACCCTGCGCACTCCACGCGGGCGGTTGGCGTGTTGGATGCCCAGCTCGGCTTCCATCCGGTCAATGGCCTGCGCCATCTGCCGCATGGACTGGTATTCAACCCATGTATCCCCTTCGCGCACGCGCATAACGCCACGGGCATAGGCTTTCTTTAGGTTGGCGAGCTGTTCGTGGGTGAAGGTGGTCATTCAGCGGTTCACCGTGCCTGTGTATTTATCCAGTCATCCTCCGGTGATTGCGGTCGAATACAAGTCAACCGCTCAGCGCTTCTTGAACCATTTGGATGGGCGTTTTTTGCGCGGCGGGGTGCCGGTAGGTGTGGCCGGTACCTTCTGGGGGGTGGTGCCTTGTGTGGGTGCCGTGCCTTCTGGTGATTCTTTGCCGTAGCGGGTTTCGCGTTCTTGCCAGTCATCCTCGGTCATGCGGTCGAGCCCCAGCATCGCAGACGCGGCGCGGGCGTAGTTGCGGCAGTCAAGGTAGTGGTTGTGGTCGCGGATACGTTCCCATACCTGCTCCAGGTAGCCACGGCTGTTGGCCCGTTCCACCAGTATTTCGGCGGTCAGCTGCTTGAAGTAGTCATCGCCCCACTCAGGGAAGTGGCAGTAACCGGTCGGCCATTCAGAGCCTTCGGCCAGTGCCTCATCAGTCGGGCGCGGCAGCAGCAGCCACTTGTAGAGCTGTTCCTTCAGCACATTGACGCCCACAGGCCACATCTTGATACCGCCGTCTTTGCGGATGCCATCGATGCTGATTTGTACCGGCTTGGGCGTGCCGATCATGGTGGTCAGGCTACCCACGCCCTTGATGGCTCGCAGCCGTGGCGTGCCGATCTGGGCAACGGTGTTGTACACCTCTTGGGTGTCGTTGGATGAGTCGATCAGCGCCAGCTCTATCGGCATGGCGATGCCGTGCTGGTTGGTGTAGCGGGTTTCAAGGAACTTGCTCAGCTCTTCCTTGGTGCTGTCGGTCGAGATATGCCCCTCAATCACGCCGATATCGATGGACCAGCTGCGCTTCTTGCGGCCATACGCGACCACCTCAAAGATGAGGTAATCCTTCTGAACGTCGATACCGCAGACGATCATCAGTCCGCCTGCCGGTACGTTACCCAGCGGCCAGGTCTCGCGGCGTTCATACAGGCGCTGCCAGTCTGGTGCGTCTCCTTTTTCGCGGTATACGTTGGCCAAGCGTGTATTTTCGAACGCCTTGAGCGCCTGAGGGCTGTCTTTGGCATCCACGTATTCACGCGCCAGCGCCACTACGGAAATAAACGGGGATGCCAGTGCAGACGCTTTAAACCCTCTATGGTGCTTAATTTCAGGGCGCCGAGGCACCCATTCATGGTTGGCGATTGACCAAAAGCGGTCACTTTCGCTCCATTCAGCGCCACAAGCTCCGCAGATGATGCGGGCCTTGTCCGGCAGTAGATTTCCGTCTTTGTCTTCCGGTATATGCGGCACTACGTGCTTGTACCAGTCGAGCGGTTCAGAGTGGCCACAGTGCCTACAGGGCTGGTGGAATTCACCCTGGTCTGACTTCAGCCATTCCTGATGAATACGGGACCGACCTTCGACCGTAGGCGAACAGGCGGTGATTTTCTTGGCGCGCCGGCCATAGGTTGTGGCACGGCCCCACGCCACTTGGATCGGGTCACCCTCACCGCCGGAGCCGCCTTCACCGGCACCCACGTTCATCGGGTATTTGTCACACTCATCGAACAGCATGATTCGACAGGCGCGCATAGCAAGGTCAGTCGGGTTGCGGGCCGAGACTATGGATATCTGACCACCCGGGAACTGTTTCTGCAGGATGGTATTGCCCTGCCCCCGGCGGTTGCTGCTGAAGATATCGCGGACGGCCGGTGTGGCGGTGACCGATTTAACCAGACGCTCCTTGGACCACGCTTCGGCGGTTTCCGTCTTCGGCGCCACGTACATGATCGGGGACGGCTCCTGGTGCATGTAGTACAGAGCCGCGTTGAGCATTAACTCGGTCTTCATCAGCTGGATGCAGCACATAACCGTGACTTCCTGAACCTCAGGATCGGTGATGGCCAGCATCGGGGCGCGGGCGGCTTCAACACGATCGGTGCGCCACTTGCCTGCTTCAGCTGAGTTGTCAGGCAGGTACCGGAAGGTATCCGCCCACTCAACAAGATTGAGCTTGGGTGGCGGCTTCAGGTTTGCCTTGATGGCATCCTCAAGCCTGCGCCTGAGGTTACGAAGGCAACGAAAGTGAAGCGGCTCACTCGCTGCCATCGTCATCCTCTATGGTGAAGTCGGCCAGCTCTTCAAGCATCCGGTACACCTCTTCCTCAAGGCGCTTTTCGATGAATCCGGATTCCTGATGCTCCAGCTGAGCGGCACACTTTGGCAACGCGATCAGGCTTGCCCTGATGGTGGCCAGAGCATGCCCCAGTTCTTCAAGGATGGCCTCCACATCACCGTAACGCTCTTCCTCAACCGCAAGGCTGATCTCTTCCTTTTTCATCTTGGCCAGTTCGGTGCGACGGCGGATTTCGTCTATGTCGAGTTCGTCTGCATCCCCGCTGCCACGGGCCTTTTGCAGTTCCCGATCCTTCCACCAACGAATACAGGCAGCCGAATCGTAACGGGGTGAGTTGCGCGCACCCTTTTCGTCATAGATCGGCATGCCGGCCTTTGTGAACTTGGTGATGGTCGGACGGCTGACACCGATAATCCGCGCCAGCTCAGCGCCATTACAGAGGGTGCCGAAACCGCCGTCAGAGTTAGCACCTTTGTGGTTGTTGCCTGTTCTTGCCATGTACAAAAACCCAGTAGTCGCACTGGCCTGTACCCTACTCCACCGGCTGTCGGTCGTCTGTGGCCGTAACCTGTTGATGGAGTTGCCAAAACCTGAAAAAGCACTGAGTACAGAAA
>Ga0209300_1000125_pt1 | contig 48842 bp, 43 predicted proteins | sample Shrwel_input2_RT_FD_187535 | JGI IMG/M metagenome (GOLD analysis project Ga0209300, IMG submission 187535) | Subsurface microbial communities from deep shales in Ohio, USA - Utica-3 well 1 S input2 RT (SPAdes) (version 2) ... | reverse complement strand
GAACACTCGACCCCTTGCACCCCATGCAAGTGCGCTACCAGGCTGCGCTACGCCCCGACAGTGCTTTCCCTAGCTGGAAAGCGCGTGAACTATACACTAACCGACTGAATTGAGAAAAGTTTTTTTGCTGTCCATAACATGTTTGGGCACCACTATCCATGCTGGTACGCTGCGTGCCTTTAGCGCATGAGCCACGGCTTGGCCGCTGTATGGATGCAATCACTACGGCGTTAGCAACAGCCGACCGGCCAGCAGCGGCGCGATCAGCCACTGTATCAGTATCCCGCCGACGACCAGCAGGGTCCCGCTTAGCCAGACCATTGAGCGTGCCGTATTGCCTTCCAGGTAGTGCACTGGGACGCCGCAAGGCTCGGCGAAGACGATCGTGCCGGCAACCCTCAGGTAGTAGAACAGCGAGATTGCCGTATTGAGCGCAGCAACGAGGGCCAACCAGCCAAGGCCGCCGTCGAGCACCGTGCGGTAGAGCATGAACTTGCCGAAGAACCCCACCAGTGGCGGGATGCCAACCAGCGATAGCAGCGCCAGGATCAGCACCACCGCTGCGCCCGGTGTGCGCCGTGCTAGCCCGGCGTAGTCGGTGAATGCGGTGCGCCCGCGCAGGGCGATCACCACGGCGAAGGCGGCCAGGTTGGCCACTGCGTAGGCCGCCAGGAACACCAGCAGCGTGCTCTCCGCATCGGCGCTGCGACCAAACACGGCGACCGCCATCAGGGCAAAGCCCGACTGGGCGACCGACGACCAGCCAAGCAGCCGGCGCAGGTCCTGTTGCCAGAGGGCGGCGAGGTTGCCGAGGGTCATGGTCACCGCGGCCAGCACGGCAACCAATAGCGCCGCATCGAGTTCGGCTGGCAACAGGGCGAGTAGCCGAGCCAGGGCAACAGCGGCACCGATCTTCGGCACCACCGTGAGAAAGGCCGCGGCCGGCGCCGGCGACGCCTGGGCGACATCGGGCATCCAGGCATGGGCGGGAAATGCCGCGAGCTTGAAGGTCAGGCCGACGACCAGGCAACCGACCGCCACCTGTAACGCCACGCCCTCGTCACCCTGCGTCAGCGCCATGGCGATGGCTGGATAACCGGTGCTGCCGGTAAGGCCGAACAGCCAGACTGCGCCGATGCACAGCAGCGTGTTGGTCAGGGCGCCGACCAGGAAGTATTTCATGCCTGCCTCCAGCGCCGGTGCGAAGCGGCGGTGGAAGGCGGCCAACGGGTAGCTCGCCACCGAGGACAGCAACACCCCCACGACCAATTCCATGATGTCGCTGGCCGAAGCGAGCATGAGCACGCCGAGCACGGCGAACAGCAACAGCGCATAGAACTCGCCATGCCGTCGGTCGCTGGCGAACCAGGCCGGTGATAACAGTACCACCACGGCACTGGCACCAAGCACGATGAGCTTCGCCGCCACGGCCAGGCCGTCCAGCGCCCACACGCCGGAAAAGGTCAGGCGCGGCGGCTCACCCCACTGGGCCACGGCGAAACCGGCCGAGCAGGCGATCGCCAGGAGCGCCAGCAGTGCCATCCCGCCGAGCCGCGGCTGCGGCAGGAACGCCGACGCCAGTACGATGGCCACCGCGCCGAACAGCAGGCAGAGCTCCGGTAGCAGGTCGGCGATCGGCATCAGCGCATGCCCAGCAGCCAACCGGCGCTGGCCTCGACGACACCCAGCAGGAACTGCGGCGCCACGCCGATAAGCACGAACGCCACGGCCAGTACGCCGAGCACCCACCCTTCGCGCCGGCCAAGGTCGCTGAAGCCGTCCAAACGCGGCGGCAGCTCGCCGAAGAACAGCTGAGTCAGCGTCTGCAGGAACAGCGCCGCGGTGATCAGAATGCCGAAGATGCCGATCACGGCGAGCCCGGGGTAGACCGCGAAGGTCCCGGCGAACACATGGAATTCCGCCACGAAGCCGGCCAGGCCGGGCAGCCCGAGGCTGGCGAAGGCGGCAAGCACGGCAAAGCCGGTCAGCAGCGGTGCGCGCCGCGCCAGGCCGCCGTAATGGGCAAGCTCGTAGTCCTCGGTGCGCTGCCAGAACGAGCCGCAGATGAGGAACAGGCTGCCGGTAATCAGGCCGTGCGCGACCATCTCCACCGTAGCGCCGACCAGCGCCAGCTGCCGCGCCGCTTCATCGCCACTGAGCAGTGCGCCGGCCACGGCGAGGCCGAGCACCGTATAACCCATGTGGTTGACCGAGGTGTAGGCGATCCGCCGCTTGAGGTTGCGCTGGCCGAGCGCCACCGAGGCGCCATAGAGAATCGACACTACCGCTACCAGCGCGATGACCCAGGCGTAGTGGGCGAAGGTCTCGCGCATCATCGCGAAGGGGATGCGCAGCATGCCGAAGGTGCCCATCTTCAGCAGCACGCCGGCGAGGATCGCCGAGGCCGGCGCCGGCGCGTCCACGTGCGCCTGCGGCAGCCAGGTGTGCACCGGCACCAGCGGCGTCTTGATGCCGAGCCCGATCATCAATCCGAGGAACACCAGCCCGGCCGGAACCGTCACGCCGGCGAGCGGTTGTTCGGCGATCAGCACACGCATGTCGAAGGTGTGCGGGGCCACCGACAGGTACAGGCCGATGAACGCCAGCAGCATCAGCAGCGAGCCGCAGAAGGTGTAGAGAAAGAACTTGAGCGCTGACGCCTGGCGCTCACCGTGCCCCCAGCGGCCGATGAGAAAGAACATGCCCACCAGCGACAGATCGAAGAATACGTAGAACAGCAGCAGGTCGAGGGCGAGAAACACCCCGAGCGAGACGCCGAGCAGGAACAGCAGCCAGGCGTAGTAGGTCGGCGCACGCCCGCGCGTATCGACCGGATAGACAATGCTGGCGACGAACACCAGCGCGCTCATGCCCGCCACCGCCAGGGCTATGCCGTCCACGCCGAGCCGCCAGGCCATGCCCAGGCCCGGCACCCAAGGCACCTCCTCGATCTGCTGGAACAGCGCGCCGCCCGGATCGAAACGCAGCCAGGCCAGGCCCAGGCAAACCAGCGAAACGAGCGCCAATGCGGTGGCGAAGGTGCGCGAAGCGGCCTCGCTCCAACGCGGCAGCAGTGCGAGGGCCAGCGCGCCCAGCAAGGGCAGGCTGACGGCAGCGGTGAGGATCAAGGCAGGCCTCCTATCGCGAGAATCAGGACCACCACGGCGAGGCCCGCGGCAATTCCGGTGTAGTAGTGGTGCATCTGCCCGCTTTGCAGGCGGCGCACGTGCCGCCCGAGGGCGCCGGTGGCCTCCGACAGGCCGCTGACCCAGCCGTCGAACAGCGCTTCGCCGCGCCGATCACCGAGCCGCGCCAGCCCTTCGCCGACCCGTGCGGTGAGGCGGACGCCACCGTCCACCGCACGGTCGTCGAAGCGGGCCAGCGCATGAGCGGCCGAGCCGTAGCGCGCCACCAGGCGCAGGCCGCCGTCGACCACCCGGTCATCGAAACGCGCCAGGGCATGACTGGCGGCAAACAGCGCGCTGGCTCCGCGCGTGGCCAAGGCGGGCAGGCCGAACCAGCGGCTGAGCATCGGGTGGCGCGCGTTGACTTCGTCCTCGTTGCCCCAGTCCTGGCGCACGGCTACCGCGCCGCCGAGCACGCCCAGCCCGACCAGCAACCACGACAGCAGCACTTCCCAAGGCTTGCCGGCCGGCAGGACGAAGCCCAGCCGGCGCCCGATCGCTTCGGCGAGGCCCGGCCACCAGAGCAGCGAGAGCAGCAGGGCACCGGCGCTGAGCAGGTACAGGGCCATGCGTTCGGCGTTGCCGGGGCGACCACCCGGCGTGCGTGGCATGCCGGGGCCCGGGCCGAACCCCAGCCACTGCAGGCGCGTGGCGTAGTACGCGCTGAATGCCCCGGCGAACATCGTCGCCAGTGCCAGCCAGGCGCCGTGATGGCCCGCGGCGCTGACGATCTGCTCCTTGCTCCAGGCGCCACCGAGCGGCGGTACGCCCGCCAGCGCCAGGCTGGCGATGAGCGTTGCGACGGCGATGCCGGGCAGGCGCCGGCCCAGGCGCATGGCGCCGAGCGCATAGCTGCCGACCTGGTGCTCGGCGATGCCGCTGGCCAGGAACAGACCGGCCTTGAAGAACGCATGCACCACGAAGTGCAGCAGCGCGGCCCCCGGGTAGCCGGCGCCGACCGCCAGCCACATCAAGCCATAGTGCGCGGAGGTCGAGGCGGCGAGCAGTTTCTTGGCGTGCCCCTGCAGGCCGGCCACCACGCCACCGGCCAGCGCCGTCGCTAGCCCCAGCGCCATGGCCAGCGGCGCGAACCAGGCGACTGCGTCCAGGCTCGGATGCAGGCGAGTGGTCAGGTACACGCCCGCCGCCACCATGGTGGCAGCGTGCAGCAGGGCCGAGACCGAGGTCGGGCCGGCCATCGCGGCGAACAGCCAGGGCGCGAACGGCAGTTGTGCGGATTTCGCCGCACAGGCGAGCACGATGCCCGCGACGAAGACCTGCAACGGCATGCCCTCCAGGCTGGGCAGGGCGGTGAAGGCGAATGAGCCGCTGCCGGTGAAGGCCGCGGCCGCCGCGATGTACAGCCCCAGGTCGCCGAAGCGGGTGACCAGAAAGGCCCAGCCGGCATCGCGCAGGTTGCCGCGTTCGCGCCAGTCATGGCCGATCAGGGACCAGGACAGCGCGCCGACCAGCTCCCAGGCGATCAGCAAGGTCAGCAGGTCGGCGGCCAGCACCAGCAGCTCCATTGCCCCGACGAACGCCAGCAGCAGCGCCATCAGCCGGGCCAGCGCGGCGGGCGTCGGCGCCTGCGCCTCGTGATGGGCGGCATACAGCGCAATGGGGGCTGCCACCAGTGGCACGGTCAGGGCGAACACGGCGCTCGCCGGGGCCAGCGCCAGCGTCAGCTGGATCTGCGAACTCCAGCGGTAGCTGCCCGACCAGTCGCCGAGCAGTGCCGCCACAGCGAGCGCGAACGTCGTCAGGATCACCACGGTGGCCAGCCCGGCGAGGCGCATACGGCTGCCGTCACGGCACAGGCCATAGAGCAGAGGCGCCGCCAGCAGCGGCAAGAGCGGGACCAGCCAGAGCATCAGTGTTTCAGCCCGTCGAGCGCTTCGGTGGTGTCGGCCTGCTTGGCGCGATAGACCGCCACCACCAGGGCGAAGCCCATGGCCATTTCGATCGCCATTACCGCCATCACCACGATGGTCAGTAACTGGCCCTGCGGCATGCCGGCGCCGGTCAGGGCCCAAAACGCCACTGCCGCCAGCATCACGCCGTTGAGGATCAGCTCCAGGCCCATCATCAGCATGACGAACGATTGCTGGGACAGCGCCCCGTAGACGCCGATGCCGATCAGGCCGGCGGCGAGCAGCAGGGTGGTCAGGGTCATCGTCGGGCCTCCGTTGCGTCAGTGGTGATGGTGCGCATGCTCGCCGCCAGACTCGCCGTCCTTTTTCTCGGGCTGGCCGGCCGGGGCGCCGCCCGGAGTCAGCCCCGGCGGGAGTGAGCCCTCGCTGGCATCGCCGTAGCGGCCGCGCTGGCTGGAGAGCACCACCACGCCGATCATCGTGGCCAGCAGCACCAGCCCGGCCGACTCGAACACCAGCATCGACGGGCCGAGCATTTCCCGGCCGAGCGAGCGCACTGGCTCGAGATCGGCCGGCGCCGGGCGCTCGGGGAAGTCGGCGAAGAGGGCAACGCTGCCCAGCAGCAGGAAAATGGCGAGGCCAGCGCCGAGGGCCAGGCGCGGCTGGTGCACCATGTTCATCGGGTTGAGGCCGGCGGGGTTCATCATGAACATGACCATGAACAACGCCATGACGGTCATCTCCACGGCCATCATGAACCACAGCGCCACCCCCAGGTATTCGGCGGCGAGCAGCAGCATGATCACCCCGACGGCGATGAACGAGAGCAGCAGCAGGAAGGACGCCCGCACCATCGAGTCGGTGCGGAACACCCGCCAGCCGGTGAACAGCGCGACGGCGGCGCAAACGAAGAAGGCGACATCGGTGAGCATCAGCGCATGGCCTCCAGCCCGGCCCAGATCAGGTCGACGAATGACAGCGGCAGGAACAGCAGCCAGGCGAGGGTGACGCAGCGTTCGGGGCTGACCCGCGCCAGGGAGTGGCCGAGCCAGAGCAGCACGGCCATTACCGCCAGCGTCTTGAGCGCCAACCACAGCGGGCCGGGCAGCCAGGGTCCGAGCCAGCCGCCGAGAAAGGCGGTCGCCGCCATCGCGCTGAACGCCACCAGCATCGCCGCGCGCGCCCAGGCCCAGACCAACTGCGAGGGGCCGCTGAGCTCGGCGCGGGTGCCGCCGGCCAGGTCGGCCGGGTCGGCGAAATTCAGCGGGCCCCAGAAGCTCACGCCAAGCCCGACGATGAGAAACAGCGGCAGGCCGAGCGGCTGGCGGATCAGGTTCCAGAGTTCGCGCTGCGACTCCACCACGGCCGAGACCTGCAGCGACTCGGCCGGCAGCGCCACGCCGATCAGCACGAACATGCTGATGAGGATGTAGGACAGGCCCAGCGCCACGTAGCGATAGGCGCCGATCAGCGGCAGCAGCGCGTTGGCCGACCAGCCGTGCAGAAAGATCACCACCGTGGCCAGTGCCTCCACCGAGCCCCAGAGCACGATGCCGGTGCTGAGGTCGGTGGCGATCAATGTCGCCGACCAGGGCACGACCGCCAGGCCGGCCGCCGCCAGCGCCAGGTAGGCCGCGGGGGCGAGCTGCCAGTTGAGGCTGTCGGGGCGTTCGGTGTGGTTGGCCGGCTGCAGCCACAGCCAGGCGCCGCGTTGCAGCGGCTCGAGCCAGAGGTGGCCCGGCCTGCAGCCGGCCACGGCGGCGCCGATCGCGCCGTCGACCACCTGTAGCAGGTAAGGACCGAGCACCAGCGTGACGAGTACCAGGAGCACCGGCGGCAGCAGATCGGCGACCATCAGGCAGCCCCCCGTTGCGGTACCTGATCCGTGGACGGCTGCGGGTAAGGCGACAAGGCCGCGAGGTCCAGGCTGGCGATCAGCAGCAGCGCCTGGCTCCATTCCAGCCCCGGTAACAGGTCTGGCAACAGGTGGCAGCCGTCGGTCGGCCGCTGCTCGTTGCTCATCGTGCCGCGAGGCGTTTCCACCTGCGCCTGGCTGGCCGTTTCCAGGGCCTGGGCGTCGGCCGCGGCAGCCAGGCCAAGTGCCTGCTCGATTTCGCCCAGCCATTGCAGGACCCGTGCGCGAAGATCGCCGCCCGGGTGGCTGAGCGGGCGAAACCCCAGCCGTGCGTAGTGCCGGTCCTCGCTGCGAGCATCCTCGTCGTGCCCCGCGGCGCGGTAGGCCGGGCCGCCGAGCGTGTAGGCCTGGCCGGTATCGAGCCGGCCGACACGCGGGTCGAGCGCCTGCAGCAGGCCGCTGCGCAGGATACGTCGGCGCAGTGCGGGTAGCGATCGGCCGGGCTGCAATCGCGCAGCATCGGCCAGGGTGCGGAGCGCCAGCGCGTCGAGCCCGGCCAGGTGCAGCAGGTGCGCCAGGCGATGCAGGTGATGGCGGGCCCGTGCGATTTCCAGCTCGGCGATTGGCACCGGCCGCTCCAGCGCCTGGAACCAGCAGGGTGCGGCAGGCAGCGGGTAGGCGCGCGAGGCGAGCATCGCCATCTGCACGAGGTCGCCCTGCAGTGTCAGCTGCAGTTGCAGGCCGGGCGGCAGCGCCGGGTAGAAGGGGCCGAGGGTGAACGACAGCAAGTCGAGCGTCAGGCCGTCGCGCAGGTCCTCCATCATCGCCATGGCCATCGGCCGGCCGTAGGGATAGCCGCCCATCATGCCCTCGCCACCCTGGCCATGCGCGCCGAGGCCTTTCCAGGGGTGCGGCGGTTGATCGGGCAACAGGTGCGCTGCGCCCGGCCGGCGGCCCTCGAGCAACTCGCGGTGCAGATGGGCGATCGCCGCCGGCGCGGCGTCCAGATGGTCGATACGCTCGGCATGGGGCAGCTCGGCGAGGGGCTCGCTGCTCAGCCAGAGCGAGGCCGAAGGCCGCGGCAGCTGGTCATGCAGTCGGCGCAGCGCCTCGTGCTGGTCGGGCGGAACGCCGCCGGCGACCAGCAGCACGCTGGCGTGGCGCGGCGAGTCCACCAGCTCCACCCGCGGGTCCAATGCCAACGCCTCGCGCACCGGGCCGGCGTGCATGCCGAGCGCGACGAACACCGGTGCCGGGCGCGCCGCCGCCAGCCGAGCGAGCAGCCCTATTGCCACCGGAACACCCTCTCGCGCCAGGCGTAGACGATGCCCACCGAGAGAATGGCGAGGAACATGCCCATTTCCATCAGGGCCTTCATGCCCTCGGCGACATAGACCACCGCCCAGGGGTACATGAACATCATCTCCATCTCGAAGGCGATCAGCAGCAGCGTCATCGGGTAATAGCGCACGTGGTAGCGGCTCCACGCATGGCTGTCGGGCAGGCCGCCACCGAGGAAGGGCGCCCGCTGCGGCCAGGCCGGCAGGCGCCGTTGCCACGGCCGCTGCAAGGCGAGCCCGGCGATGAACATGAGGGTCACGATGAGCGAAAGCGCAAGCAGCTCCATGGGGCCTCCGTTCGGTGGGGCGGCGGGCCGAAGGGCGACAGGCGCCGCATCGGCCGGGGCGATGCTCAGGCGGTGCGCTGCAGGTAATGCACGCTGAACAGGCGGTCTGCGTCGGTCCACTGCGCGAGGCTGGTGTAGCCGGCGCTGCGGGCCAGGGCGGCGAAGGATTGCAGGCTGTACTTGTAGGAATTCTCGGTGTGCAGCGTTTCGCCCTTGGCGAAGCAGAAACGCCGGCCCTCGATCGTCACCTGCTGCGCCTCGCGGCTGACCAGGTGCATCTCGATGCGCGACTGGCCTTCGTTGAAGATCGCCTTGTGGCTGAAGCGCGCGGGGTCGATATCGCTGTCCAGCTCGCGGCGAATGCGCTCGAGCAGGTTCAGGTTGAAGGCCGCGGTGACGCCGGCGGCATCGTTGTAGGCCGCTTCCAGCACGGCCTTGTCCTTGACCAGGTCGACGCCGACCAGCAGGCCGCCGCCGACCGGCAGCAGGCTGTGCAGGCGGGTGAGGAACTGCTGCGCCTGGGTCGGGGTGAAGTTGCCGATGCTCGAGCCGGGGAAGAAGGCCAGCGGGCAGCTGCTGTCGAAGCCTTCCGGCAGGTGCAGCTCATCGCTGAAATCGGCGCACAGGGCATGCACGTCGAGCCAGGAATAGTCGGCCGCGAGCTTCTGCGTGCTACTGCGCAGGAAGTCCTCGGAGATGTCGATGCCCAGGTAGCTGGCCGGGCGCATGGCCTCGAGCAGCAGGCGCACCTTGCGGCTGGCGCCGCTGCCGAATTCGATCAGGTCCGCCTCGGGCCCGGCGATCGCGGCGATCTCGCCGGCCGCTGCGCGCAGGATGCGTTCCTCGGTGCGTGTGGGGTAGTACTCCGGCTGCTCGGTGATCTGCTCGAAGAGTTCCGAGCCGCGGCGGTCGTAGAAGTATTTCGGCGAAGCCCACTTGGGTGTGGCGGCGAAGCCGGCGAGGGCATCGTCGCGCAGGCAGGAATGGCTGGAGCTGGCGAGCTGGTCGTGAAAGCGAATGGCGAGGGCCATCAGGGTGTCTCCTGGGCTGGGCAGGCACTGTGGTGTCAGCGCTCGTTGGAGGCGACAGACTGGTGGGCGAAAGCCATCCGCGCGCCGTTCCATGCGCCGCTACCTGCTTCCCTCTTCGCGCCCGGATGGCCATGTCCCGTCGTTCGCCGTGTCCGGTGTCTCTGGGTTACGACTGCCCTGTTTCCTCGGGGGTTCCGGTCGCCAAATTACAATGCCGTAAGCTTGCCCGCCGACGTCGGGCTCGGCCCGTCGCCAGCCACCGCAGGGATTTCACCCCAGCTCGCGGATCAACCGGTCGAGCTCGTGCTGGCTGTATACCCGAATGCCATTGGCGCCCAGCAGGGCCGCGGTCACCCCCATGCCGGCCTTGCGGATACCGCTGAAGGTGCCGTCATAGATGCGGGAGCTGCCGCAGGAGGGGCTGGACTCGGTCAGGATGGCGTGGTGGATGCCTTCGGCCGTGCAGCGGGCCAGGGCCTGGCGGGCACCGTCCAGAAAGGCGTCGGTGACATCCTGGCCGCTGATGTCCATCACCCTGTCGCGTCCGGCGAGCACGTCCTGGCCACTGGCCGAGCGAATTTCCGCGGGTGGGCGTGGGGTCGGCAGCCCGGCAGCCACTTCCGGGCAGAAGGCGACCAGCTCGACATGCGTTTCGAGCCACTCCAGCGCCGGGGCGGGCAGGTTCAGGGCGCCCGCGTTGTAACGAACCTTGCAGCCCAGCAGACATGAGCTGACCAGCACCTTTTTCATGTTTCGTTCCTGTTCGGTATGCGGGGTTGCTGTGCTCCGCGAGCGGCACGCGAGAGCGTGCCGCATGCTGCCTAGCGCTGCCGAAAGGCCAGGCCGAGCCCGGCGAAGATGACCGCCATGCCGATCCAGCCCGGCAGTGGCAAGGCGTTGCCGAGCAATAGATGGTCGAGCAGTGCGGTCACGACCGGCACAAGGTAGAAGAGACCTGTCACGTTGACCAGATTGCCGGCCTGGATCAATCGGTACAGCAACAGCTGCGCGCCAACCGAGATCACCAGGCCCAACCACAGCCACGGCAGGACGAAACCTGCCACCCAGTCGACCTCGAACGGCCTGAACGGGACGAACAGCAGGCACAGCAGCAGGCTGGCCATGTACTGCAGCGGCAATACCTGCTGCGGGGCCTGGCCGATGCGCTTCTGCAGGATGGCGCCAAGGGTCACGCAGCCCAGCGCGAGCAGCGCGAACAGCATGCCCAGGGCAGAGAAGCCTGCGCTGCTCAGGCCTTGCTGCACCACCAGCGCCAGCCCACCCAGCGCCAGCAACAGGCCGGCGAGACGCGCCGCACTGAAGTGCCGCTCGACGAGTACCAGCGTCAGGATCGGCTGCACGCCGAGAACCGTGGCCAGCACGCCGGGCGTCACGCCGTTCTCCAGGGCAAGGAAGTAACAGATCGAATAACCGCCGATCAGGGCCAGCCCGGAAACCAGGACCTGCCGGCGACTACCCGGTTGCGGCAGGAACTGTCGTCGCAGCGCGGCGATCGCCAGCAGGGCGACCAGCGCCAGGGCGAAGCGCAGGGTGAGGATGGCAAAGGCGGAACTGTGGTCCAGCGCCCAGCGTGAAGAGATTGCGCCGCTGCCCCAGAGCAGGACGAACAGCGCGGTCGAGCCGTACGCGGCCCACGTAGTCTTGATGGTTTTCATTGAACACCTGTCAGGTCGTGACGCAACAGCCGTGCGCGGCATGGCCAGCAGAGGCGAGCCGAATCAGCGCGGAAGTGGCGTAAAGGTCGTCAGAACGATGCGTTCGCCAGCCCAGGGGGCGGCGCAAGGGCGACCGAGACAGGTGGTGGTGCGACGCCAGGCACACGCAACGACGCTTCCCCTGAGCGGGGACCGGTGAACGGTAGGTCGTGCGTGTTCGTAGGCATGGCGGGCAGCCGTGGGGTGGACCATCGGGACGCTACCCGAGCGCGCCGGGGGCGTCAATGCCGAGGGCAGGTGGCGTCTGTGTGGCTCAGCGATCCGCCAGGGCGAGGTTCGCGCCCAGGCCGGCGAAGGATGCCGCGAAGCCGCGACGCAACCAGGTCTGCACGCGTGTCGATTCGATCACCGCGGTGCGGAACAGGTGCGCCAGCAGGCCATAGAGCACGAAGACCGCAAAGGTCATGCCCATGAAGGTCGCGCTCAGGATCAGCAACGGCCGCAGCGGGTCGCCGGCGCCGGGCTGGATGAACTGCGGCAGGAAGGCCAGAAAGAAGATCGTCAGCTTGGGATTCAGGATATTGAGCAGGAACGCCTTGGCGATCAGGCTCGCCGCGCTGCACCGCACCGCGCCCGTCTCGACCGCAAAGGCCGAGCGGTCGCGCCAGGTGGCATAGGCCAGATAGAACAGGTAGGCGACGCCCGCGTATTTCAGCCCCTGGAAGGCCAGGGCGCTGGCATGCAGTACCGCAGCCAGGCCCAGGATGGTCGCCAGCAAGTGCGGCACGATGCCGGCCGTGCAGCCCAGCGCGGCGATCACGCCTGCCCGGCGGCCGTGGATCAGTGCCGTGGAGACGGTGTAGATCACCCCGGCGCCCGGGATCAGCACCACCACCAGCGAGGTGAGCAGGAACTCGAGGCTGAGCATGGCGAGGCACTCCTTATCGCAGGCGGGTTAGCGGAGCCGGGAAACGTCCGGCTCCTGGCAAGGTAGACGGGCCGACGGCACTTGGCTAGGGCAGGCCGTACTCGCGCTCGACGCGGGCGATGCGCACCCGGAAGGCCGAGTACCAGCGCTCGCGGCCCAGCCGTTGCGCCTGTCGATGCTCGACCTGCGCCCGCCATTGCCGGATCGAGTCCAGGTCAGCCCAGTACGACACGGTGATCCCCAGGCCGTCCCTGGCTGACTCCACGCCAAGAAAGCCGGGCTGGCAGCGGGCCAGTTCGAGCATTCGCTCGGCCATCTGGGCGTAGCCGTCGTCGACCTCGTGGCGATGCGAAGTGAAAATCACGGCGTAGTAGGGCGGGGCAGGCGTTTCGGCAAGGGGCGGCGAGGTCATTTCGGACGCCTCATGGCGGCTGGACTCGGGGCCGACCGATGCTAGCCCAACCCGGCGCCGCGCACGCGCGCGTGGTAGATCAGCGCCGCGCCTCGAGCCCTTGCAACAGAGCCCTGTGGAACCGCTCGGGTGCCTCGATCTGCGGCGAATGACCCAGCTCGGCAAAGGTCACCAGGGTTGCCTGCGGTATCCGCTGTGCGGCGTCGCGCGCCAGCACCGGATAGTGCCCAGGCGTTCGGCAACCGCCTGCGGGGCGCGGTTGGCCCCCGGCGCAGTGCGGTCCTGATTGCCGATCAACAGCAATGTCGGCACCTGGAGCCGGGCGAACTCATGGATCACCGGCTGGGTGAACACCATGTCGGAAGTCTGCGACTGGTTCCAGGCGACGATTTCCCGACCCTCCCCGGCATACAGACCGGCCAGCATCTCTACCGGGCGGTCGTATTCGGGTTTCCATTGGCCGTTGTAGTAGAACTTGCGCTGATAGGCCTTGATCGAGTCGAAATCGGTCTTCAGCTCGGCCTGGTAAAGCTGTTCGATCGGCGCGTAGGGCACGCCTTCGGCCTGCCAATCTTCCAGGCCGATCGGATTGACCAGCACAAGTTGTTCGACCTGCTCGGGGTAATTCAGCGCGAAGCGCGAGGCCAGCATGCCTCCCATCGAGTGGCCGATGACCGTTGCTCGTTCCACCTTCAGCGCCTGCAGCAACTGGCGCGTGTTGTGTGCCAGCTGGGCGAAGCTGAACTGATAGCCCTCCGGCTTGCTGGAGCGGCAGAAGCCGATCTGGTCCGGCGCAATGACGCGAAAGCCGCGCTCTGAGAGCACAGCGATGGTCTGTTCCCAGGTGGCCGCGCAGAAGTTCTTGCCATGCAGCAGCAGCGCCGTGCGGCCGTTCGCTTCGCCTTGCGGCGGCACGTCCATGTAGGCCATCGACAGGCTCTGCCCCTGGGAGGAAAGGGCGTGGCGGGTGACCGGATAGGGATAATCGAACCCCTCCAGCTGCGGCCCGTAGCTCGGGCGCGAGCCAGCGTGGGCGGCGGACAGGACGGCTAGGCCGAGAAGGCAGCACAGCGAAGGCAGGGGCTTGTTCACGCATCGTTCTCCTGGCAAGTGGCAGCGGGGGGTAGCCAAGCCCGGCGCGAACAGCGGTTCACGCGGGCTCCCTTGTAGTACCGCCAATGCCGGCCGGGGTTCGCCGGGGCGCGCACGAGATTTTGTGCGCGTGTTGCGGCGCTGCCTTTCGTGACGCGGCAGAGAAGGGGGCGGCTTGGCATAATCCGTGTCCCTTCATCGCCACGACGAGAGTTCGCCATGTCGCTCGACCAGTCCCCGCCAGTGCTCGAGGCCGAGCTTTCCGAGCGCGATCAGCGGGCCAACGTCTGGCGCCTGACGCTGGCTCAGGCACTGGCCGGGGCGAATGCCGTGGTGGTCTATGCGACCGGCGCAATCATCGGCAACCAGCTGGCCCCGGCGCCGGTCCTGGCAACCTTGCCGATCTCGATCTTTGTCGTGGGCATGGCCGCCTGCATTCTTCCTGCCGGTGCGGTGGCGCGCCGTCATGGGCGGCGAACTGCGTTCCTGGCCGGGACGTCGGCCGGGGTGCTCACCGGTCTGCTGGCAGCGCTCGCCGTGGTCGTCGGCAGTTTCTGGCTGTTCTGCCTGGCGACCTTCTTCGGGGGCAGTTACGCCGCGGTCGTTCTGTCGTTTCGTTTCGCCGCCGCCGATGGTGTGGCGCCGGCGCGCCGGGCACGTGCGCTTTCGCTGGTGATGGGCGGTGGGGTGGCAGCCGGTGTGATCGGGCCGCAGCTGGTGACCTGGACCATGCACCTGTGGCCGCCGCACACCTTTGCCGCCACCTTCGTGGTGCAGGCGCTGGTAGCGGTGGTGGCGGCACTGGTGCTGCTGGGCGTGCGCCTGCCCCGGCCGACGGCGGCGGAGCTGGCCGGTGGCCGCCCGCTGGCGCTGATCCTGCGCCAGCCACGCTTCATCGCGGCGGCGACCTGCGGGGCGGTCACCTACATGCTGATGAATTTCGTGATGACCGCAGCGCCGCTGGCGATGCACCTGTACGGCCACTCGCAGGCCTCGTCCAACCTGGGCCTGCAATGGCACGTGATCGCCATGTACGGGCCGAGTTTCTTTACCGGCGCCCTGATCGGCCGCTTCGGTGCGGCGCGTGTCGCCATCGCCGGCCTGCTGCTGACCGGCCTGTCGGCCATCGTGGGCCTTGGCGGGGTCGATCTCGGGCATTTCTGGCTCGCGCTGATTCTGCTCGGTCTGGGCTGGAACTTCGGCTTTCTCGGCGCTTCGGCGCTGGTGCTGGAATGCCATCGCCCGGAGGAGAAGACGCGGGTCCAGTCGCTCAACGATTTCATCGTCTTCGGCATGATGGCCGTCGGCTCGTTTTCGTCGGGCGGGCTGTTGAGCGCCTATGGCTGGAATGCCGTGCTCTGGGTCTCCTTCGCGCCGTTGGCCGTGGCGTTCGCAGCGGTCATCCTGGCCCGGCGGCACGCGCGCGAGGCGGTGGTTCGCCAGGCCTGAGCCGCTCGCGCTGCGGGCCTGGTCACTGAAAATCGCGGCTGCGTACGTCGAGCCCGGTCAGCAAGGGCGAGAGGTCGATCAGGCGCCCGGCAATCACATGGCGCACACCGCTCTGCGTTTCGAAGCGTCCGTCGACGCGCAGCAGCTGCGATTGCAGCAGGACGCGGCGCTGGCGCTCGGCCAGGTCATGCCAGACCACCACGTTGACCAGCCCGTATTCGTCTTCGAGGGTGACGAAAATCACCCCGCTGGCGGTTTGCGGGCGCTGGCGGCCGATCACCAGCCCGGCGACGCTCACCGGCCGGCCATGTTCGACCGCACCCAGCTCGCGTGAACTGCGACAGCGCAGCGCCCGCAGCCGGGGCCGCAGCAGCGTCAGCGGATGAGGGCCAAGGGTGGTGCCAAGCGTGGCGTAGTCGGTCAGCAGGTCTTCGCCAACCGTCGGCGGTGGCAGCGCCACGGGGGCTTCGGCGGTCTGTTCCACCTCGGCGAACAAGGGCAGCTGGGGCTCGACGCCGGCCACCGCCCAGCGCGCCCGGTGCCGATCACCGGCCAAACCGCGCAGGGCACCGGCGTCGGCCAGGTGTTCGCGAGCACGAACGTCCAGTCGGGCGCGCTGGCTGAGGTCGTCGACATCGCCGAATGGGCGCTGCCGGCGGGCCGCCTCGATCCGCTGGGCATCCTCCTGGCGAAACCCCCGGACCAGGCGCAGGCCGAGGCGAATCGCCGGCTGCGCCGCGGTGCTCGGCTCCAGGCTGCAATCCCAGTCGCTGTAGCGCACGTCCACCGGGCGCACCTCGATGCCGTGGCGGCGGGCATCCTGCAGCACCTGATCGGGGCTGTAGAAACCCATCGGCCAGCTGTTCACCAGCGCGCAGGCATAGGCCGCCGGCTCGTGGCATTTCAGCCAGCTGCTGGCATAGCTGAGCAGGGCGAAGCTGGCGGCATGCGACTCGGGAAAGCCGTAGCTGCCAAAGCCCTGGATCTGCTTGAAGATGCGTTCGATGAAGGCCTCGGAATAGTGCTTGTCGCGCATGCGCGTGGCCAGGCGCTGGCGGTGCGGCTCCAGCCCGCCGTGGCGCTTCCAGGCGGCCATGCTGCGGCGCAGTTCATCGGCTTCGCCGGGGCTGTAGTCGGCCGCTACCATCGCCAGTTCCATCACCTGCTCCTGGAACAGCGGCACGCCCAGGGTGCGTTCGAGCACCGGGCGCAACTCCTCGGAAGGGTAATCCACCGGCTCCTCCCGGTTTCGCCGGCGCAGGTAGGGATGGACCATGTCGCCCTGGATCGGGCCGGGGCGGACGATGGCGACCTGGATCACCAGGTCGTAGAAGGTCCTGGGTTGCAGGCGCGGGAGCATCGCCATCTGCGCCCGCGATTCGATCTGGAACACGCCGATGGTGTCGGCCCGGCTGACCATGGCATAGGTCGCCGGGTCTTCCTGCGGCAGGCTGGCCAGCGTCCAGCGCGTGCCGCGATAGGCCTCGATCAGGGCAAAGCAGCGGCGCAGCGCGCTGAGCATGCCAAGTGCGAGCACATCGACCTTGAGCAGGCCGACCTGATCGAGGTCGTCCTTGTCCCACTGGATGACGGTGCGTTCGGCCATGCTCGCGTTTTCCACGGGCACCAGGGTTTCCAGCGGCTGCTCGGAAATCACGAAACCGCCCGGGTGCTGCGAAAGGTGGCGCGGAAAGCCGATCAGCTCGGCGGTCAGGGCCAGCACGCGGCGCAGCAGCGGGTTGTCGGCGTCGAAGCCGGCTTCGGCCAGGCGCTCGGCGCAAGGGATGCCATCGCTCCAGCGGCCGCAGCAGTCGGCCAGGGCATTGACCTGATCCGGCGGCAGGCCGAGCGCCTTGGCCACATCGCGCACGGCGCCGGCAGCGTGATAGCTGCTGACCACCGCGGTCAGCGCGGCACGCCCGCGGCCGTAGCGGCCGAATACGTACTGGATGACCGCCTCGCGGCGTTCGTGCTCGAAATCGACGTCGATGTCCGGTGGCTCGTTGCGCTCGCGCGAAAGGAAGCGCTCGAACAGCAGCTTGCTGCGCGAGGGGTCGAGTTCGGTGATGCCGAGGGCGAAGCACACGGTGGAGTTGGCCGCCGAGCCGCGTCCCTGGCAGAGGATGCCCTGTTCGCGCGCCCAGCGGACGATGTCGTGCACGGTCAAGAAATAGCTTTCGTAACGCAGCTCGGCGATCAGCGAGAGTTCGTGCTCGATCCGCTCGCGCGCGATGGCCGGGACGCCGTCGGGCCAGCGCCAGCGTGCGCCCTGTTCGGTCAGCCGGCGCAGCCAGGAGGTGGCGTCATGGCCGTTGGGAACCAGCTCGCGCGGGTATTCGTAGCGCAGCTGGGCGAGGTCGAAGCGGCAGCGCTCGCTGATGCGCAGCGTCTCGGCGAGCAGCTCGGCGGGGTAGAGCTCGGCCAGCTCCTGGCGACGACGCAGATGCCGTTCGCCATTGGCGAACAGATGCGCGCCGGCCTCGGCTACCGGCAGATGGTGACGGATGGCGGTCATGCAGTCCTGCAGGGCACGCCGGCCACGGGCATGCATGTGGACGTCGCCACAGGCCACCGGCGGCAGGCCGCAGCGGGCCGCCAGGGCAAGTGCCTGACGCAGGCGTTCGGCGTCGTCCGCACCACGGTGCAAGGCGATGCCGAGCCAGCTGCGGCCCGGGAAGTGCGCCTGCAGCCAGTCGGCATGCGCGAGCTGGTGTTCGCCCAGCCAGAGGGCGAGCAGGCCGTCCAGCGGTTCGCTGAAGTCGCTGCTCAGCAGGCGGTAGCTGCCCTTTTCGCTGCGCCGGCGAGCCCTGGTGATCAGCCGGCACAGCGCCTGGTAGCCGGCCAGGTTCTCGGCCAGCAGGACCAGTTTGGGGCCTTGTTCGATACGCACCTCGCTGCCGACGATCAGCGGCACGCCGGCGGCCTTCGAGGCTTGCCAGGCGCGGACGATGCCGGCGAGGGTGCATTCGTCGGTGATGGCCAGCGCGCGGTAGCCCAGGCGCGCGGCACGTTCGAAGAGTTCGTGGGCGCTGCTGGCACCACGCTGGAAGCTGAAGTTGGACAGGCAGTGCAGTTCGGCGTAATCGCTCATGCGAACCAGCCTTGCAGCCACAGCGGGCCGCCGCCAACCGGGCGGAATGCCCAGCCGCGCTGGCCAGCCCGGGTCTGCACGAGGTAGTAGTCGCGGCGTATATCGCCGCCGTCCCACCAGCCGCTTTCGATGCGCTCGGGGCCGGCGAGCACTTGCACCGTGGCTTCCTGTAGCGCAATCGGCTGCTGCAGCAGCCAGCCGGGGCGGGCTCCACAGGGTGGCAGTGCCGCATGGCCCGGCTGCTGGCTCCAGGCGTGCTCGGGGCGGTGGTCGGCGCAGGCACCCAGGCCCTGCACGGCGTCTTCGCCCAGGCGTGCTCGCAGCCGCTCGCGCAACTGCTCCCAGGGCAGCGATTGCTGAGGGCGCTCGTCGAACAGCTGGCGGCGCTCCGGGGCGAAGGCCGGCAGGTCACGGGCAACCAGGCGGACCGCGAGCACCGGTGCCGGCAGTTGCAGCTGTTCGAGCCGGCCACGGGTCAGCTCGAACAGCATGGCCGCTTCGCGCTCGGCACCGAGCAGGCCGACAACGACCTGGCTGTCGGCGTGGTGACGATGCTCCAGATACAGCACGAAGCGCTGCACACCGCTGTCACGGCCGGCCAGGTAGGCGGCGAGGTCGGCGGTCAGGCGGCGCAGCGGGAACAGCAGCGCCTGGTGGGACTCGACCTCGAAATTCAGCTCGATGCGCGCCTCGAACAGGTCCGGCGGGCGATAGAACGCCAGGGCCAGCGGGCGGCGCCCGAACAGGGTGTCGAGCTGGATCAGCACCTCGGCGGCAAAGCGCTTGGCCAGACCATCGCGTGGCAATGCCAGCAGCTGCTGCAGGCGGTGCACGCCCATGCGGGCAAAGGCCGTGGCCGCCTCGCGGGGCAGGCCGAGGCGCTCGACCGGCAGCTGGCCGAGCGCCTGCTGCAGCGCGATGTCGTCGGTCACTGCCAGGCCGTCATGGGCGTTGGCCAGCACGCGTGCCGCTGCCGGGTTGGGCGCGAGCGTGATGCGATGGCGAAAGCCCAGTGCCGTCAGCTCCTCCCGCAGGCGGGCCTCGAAGCGTGGCCAGGGGCCGAACAGGCCGAGGCTCGACTGCACTTCCAGGAGCAGGCAACGCGGATAGTGCAGGCTGACCTGGGCGCTGTAGCCATAGGCCCAGGCCGCGAGGAACTGCTGCCAGTGTTGCACGTGCGCGAGGTCGTAATCGGCCACGGCGAAGTCGCGGGTCAGCGCCTGGGCCGCGGTGAGCGATTGCCCCGGTTTGAGGCCGAGCGCGCGGGCGGCTGGGTTGACCGCCTGCAACACGCGGCGCTGCGGCGGCCCGGCGAGCAGTACCAGCGGCGCCTCGGCATCGGTGCGCTGGCGCAGGATGCCGTCCATCGCCAGTTGCGGTAGCAGAATGCAGGCCCAGAGCATGCAGGCCTCACTGCCAGGCCGCTGCGGCCAGCGGGCGTTCCGGCGCCAGGCCACCGCGACACTTGAGCACGCGCAGCTGCAGCGGCTGCGCCTCGAGGGCCAGGCGCAGTGCGGCAGGCGAAGGGTTGAGCGCCTCTTCCAGCGGGCGATAGGCGAATGCCAGCGTCTGGCCGGTTTCGGCCGCCACCTGCAGGCGGCGCAGGGCGCGGTCGTCGGCCTGCTTCGGCCAGCACAGCACCGCGCCGCAGCTGCCCGAGCGCAGGCACTGCTCGGCAGCCCACAGGGCCTCGCGTCCCGTTGCCTGGACGATGGCCAGCCGGGTGAGGTCGACGCCAGCCGCCAGCCAGGCGCGCGGGTAGGGAATGTGCGGTGGGCCGACCAGCACCACGCGTTCGCCGGCGCGGGTCAGCCGCGCCAGGGTCGGCCATAGCAGGCGCAGCTCGCCGAGGCCGGGCGCGGCGAGCAGGATTTCGCTGAGTGCTCCCGACGGCCAGCCACGCCCCGGCAGCAGGGCGTCGAGCGCTGCATGGCCGGTAGGGTGCTGGTTCGCCGGAGCGGATATGGCCTGGCCGCGCCAGACGCGGCGCGCATCGAGCAGGCGGTCGAGGGCGACCACGGACGACATGCTGAAGTGACCTGTTGATACTGTATATGGATACAGTATTTGGCCTCAGGTACAGCTCGGTCAAGGTGCAGATGATGAGCTGTACCTGTGTCAGCAGGCGCTGCCGGAAAGGCGCTGAGCCTTGCCCGTGGTCGTCACCGCCGGATGCAAAGGCCGGCGCTGGCCGGCCTGTTCAGCGTTTTTCGATGCGCAGGATCGTCGAGCGCATGCCTGTCGAGCGGAACTCGAAGGCGATACGGTCACCCGGTGCGAGCGAGGCGATCTGCGCGGGCGTCGCCTTGAAGCCCATCGTCATGGCCGGCCAGCCCAGCGCAGGCACCGGGCCGTGGGCAATGACGATCCTGTTCTTTTCGGGCATGAGCTTTTGCACCGTGCCGGTGGCGCTGGCCGTCTGCACCGTGGGCTGCTGGTTCACGGCCGGGGTCGTTGCCGTTTCCGCCGCCTGGGCAGTCGGCAGCAGCAGGACAGTGGCCAGGGCGAAATGAGCGAGGTTCATGGGCGTTTCTCCAGGGGGTTGTCGAGGGAGGGGATGGCCTGTCGGCGGCGCATCAGCAGGTACGCCGCCGGCAGGACGAAGAGCGACAGCAGCGGGGCGGTGATCATGCCGCCGACCATGGGGGCGGCGATGCGGCTCATGATCTCGCTGCCCGTACCGCTGGCCAGCAGGATCGGCAGCAGGCCAGCAATGATCACCGCGACGGTCATCGCCTTGGGCCGCACACGCTGCACCGCACCCTCGCGGATGGCGTCGAGCAGCGCCGCCTGGCCGTGGCGGCCGGCAGCGAGACGGTCGTGCCAGGCGTTCTTCAGGTACAGCAGCATGATCACGCCGAACTCGGCCGAGACCCCGGCCAGGGCGATGAAGCCGACCCCGGTGGCCACCGACAGGTGGTAGCCCAGCAGGTGCAGAAACCAGACGCCGCCGGTGAGGGCGAAGGGCAGCGTGGCCATGATCAGCAGCGCTTCGTCGAGGCGGCCGAAGGTGAGGTAGAGCAGCACGAAGATGATCAGCAGGGTGGCCGGCACCACCAGCTTCAGCCGGGCGTTGGCGCGCTCCATGAACTCGAACTGGCCCGAATAGCTGATGCTCATGCCCGGCTCCAATTGCACGCCGTCGCCGACCGCCTGGCGCAGGTCGCGCACCACGGCGGCGATGTCGCGGCCGCGCACGTCGACATAGACCCAGCCGGAGAGCCGCGCATTCTCGCTCTTGAGCATCGGTGGGCCGTCGCTGACCTCGATGCGCGCCACCGTGCCGAGGGTGATCTGGCTGCCGCCGGGTGTGAGGATCGGCAGTTCGCGCAAGTCGCTCAGCGAGTCGCGCCATTCGCGCCCGTAGCGCAGGTTGATCGGGTAGCGCGCCAGCCCCTCGACGGTTTCGCCGACGTTCTGCCCGCCGATGGCGCCGGCGACGATGGCCTGCACGTCGGCGATGTTCAGCCCGTAGCGCGCAGCGGCGGCGCGGTCGATGTCGACGTCGACGTAGCGCCCGCCGGTGAGCCGCTCGGCCAGTGCCGAGGTCACGCCGGGCACCTCGCGGGCGATCCGCTCCACGGCCTGGGTGGCACGGTCGATCTGCGCCAGCTCGGTGCCGTAGACCTTGACCCCGATGGGGCTCTTGATCCCGGTGGCGAGCATGTCGATGCGGTTGCGGATCGGCGGGATCCACAGGTTGGCCAGCCCGGGCACCTGCACGGTGCGGTCGAGCTCCTCGACCAGCTTTTCCGGCGTCATGCCGGCGCGCCACTCGCTTCTGGGCTTGAACTGGATGGTGGTCTCGAACATCTCCAGCGGCGCCGGGTCGGTGGCGCTCTCGGCGCGCCCGGCCTTGCCGAACACCCGCGCCACCTCCGGCACGCTGCGGATCAGCCGGTCGGTCTGCTGCAGCAGCGCCGAAGCCTTCTGCGCCGAGAGCCCGGGCAGGGCGGTGGGCATGTAGAGCAGGTCACCTTCATCCAGCGGCGGGAGAAACTCGCCACCCAGGCGGCTGGCCGGCCAGAAGCCGGAGGCGAACACCAGCAACGCCAGCAGCAGCGTCGTTTTCGGCCAGCGCAGCACCACATCCAGTGCCGGCCTGTAGAGGCGGATCAGGCCGCGGTTCAGCGGGTTGCGCTGTTCGTCCGGGATGCGTCCGCGGATCCAGTAGCCCATCAGCACCGGCACCAGGGTGACCGACAGCCCGGCTGCCGCGGCCATCGCATAGGTCTTGGTGAACGCCAGCGGGCCGAACAGCCGGCCTTCCTGTGCCTCGAGGGTGAACACCGGGATGAACGACAGGGTGATGATCAGCAGGCTGAAGAACAGCGCCGGGCCGACCTCGGCGGCCGCCTCGGTCATCACCTGCCAGTGCGCCTGGCCCTTGAGCGTGGCGCCCGGGTGCCGGCGATGCCAGGCTTCGACGTGCTTGTGCGCGTTCTCGATCATGACGATGGCAGCGTCGACCATCGCACCGATGGCGATGGCGATGCCGCCCAGGGACATGATGTTGGCGTTGATGCCCTGGCGCTGCATGACGATGAAGGCGATGAGGATGCCCACCGGCAGCGAGACGATCGCCACCAGCGACGAGCGCAGGTGCCAGAGGAACAGCGCACAGACCAGCGCGACGACGATGAACTCCTCGATCAGCTTGTGGCTGAGGTTTTCCACCGCGCGGTCGATCAGCTGGCTGCGGTCGTAGGTGGTGACGATCTCCACGCCCGCCGGCAGGCTGGCTTTCAGCTCGTCCAGCCTCGTCTCGACCGCGGCGATGGTCTGGCGGGCGTTCTTGCCGCTGCGCAGGATGACTACGCCGCCGGCCACCTCGCCTTCGCCATCGAGTTCGGCGATGCCGCGGCGCATCTCAGGGCCGAGCTGGACGTGGGCGACGTCGCCGAGGGTCACCGGCACGCCGTTGCCGTCCAGGCGCAGCGGGATCGCGCGAAAGTCGGCGAGGCTCGCCAGGTAGCCGCTGGCACGCACCATGAACTCGGTCTCGGCCAGCTCCAGCACGCTGCCGCCGGTCTCGCGGTTGGCCTCGTCGATGGCCTGGGCGACCTGCTGCTGGGTGATGCCGCGGCTGGCCATGCGCACCGGGTCGAGCACCACCTGGTACTGCCGGACCATGCCGCCGATGGCCGCGACCTCGGCGACGTTGGGCAGCGTCTTGAGCTCGTAGCGCAGGAACCAGTCCTGCAGCGAGCGCAGCTGCGAGAGGTCGTGGCGGCCGCTGCGGTCGACCAGCGCGTACTGGTAGATCCAGCCGACGCCGGTGGCGTCCGGTCCCAGCGCCGGCCTGGCCGCGGCCGGCAGGCGGCTCTGCACCTGGCTGAGGTATTCGAGCACCCGCGAGCGTGCCCAGTAGAGGTCGGTGCCGTCCTCGAACAGCACGTAGACATAGCTGTCGCCGAAGAACGAATAGCCGCGCACCGTCTTTGCCCCGGGCACCGAGAGCATGGTGGTGGTCAGCGGGTAGGTGACCTGGTTCTCGACGATCTGCGGCGCCTGCCCCGGGTAGGAGGTGCGGATGATGACCTGCACGTCGGAGAGGTCCGGCAGGGCGTCGATGGGGGTGTGCCTGACCGACCAGACGCCCCAGGCGACGGCGAACAGCGTGGCCAGCAACACCAGGAAGCGGTTGGCCACCGACCAGCGGATCAGCGCGGCGATCATGGCTGGCCTCCGAGCTTCTCGATGCGTTCGATGATCAGGCCTTCGTCGCTTTGCCGCGCCGCGACACGCACGCGGTCGCCGCTTTTCAGGCCGTCGAGCAGGGCTTCGCTGGCGACTGGAAAGGCCATGGTCATGCCCGGCATGTTCAGCGAACGGAACGGCCCGTGGGCCAGCCCGAGCATGCCGTCCTCGATGCCGACCACGGTGCCTTCGGCCTCGTGCAGCTCAGGGGCCGGCGTCACCGCGGGGGCGGCCCCGACACTCAAGCCGCGCAGGTTGGCCTCGGAGTCGAGCAGGAACTGCCCGGAGGCGACCACCTGCTGGCCGGCCTGCAGGCCTTCGAGCACCTCGGTGCTGTCGTCGAATTCGCGGCCGGTACGGATCGCCACCGGGCGGTAGCGGCCCTCACCCTCGGCGAGCATCACCAGGCTGCGCCGGCCGGTGCGGATCACCGCCTCGGTCGGCACCAGCAGCGCCGCTTGCGCCTCGCGCTTGAGCGTCACCTCGGCGCTCATGCCCGGGCGCAGGCGCTGCTGCGGGTTGGGCAGTTCGACCCGCACGCGCACCGTGCGGCTGTCCAGGTTGGCCTGGGGCAGCACGGCCTGGATACGGCCTTCGATGCGTTCGCCGGCAAAGGCGGGCAGGCGTGCGATGACCGATTGCTCCGGGGCGAGCTGCGCGGCCTGCGCCTCGGGGATCGCCACCTCCAGCCAGACCTTGTCCAGCCCGTTGATCCGCGCCAACGAGGCGCCGGCCGGCAGGCTCATGCCTTCGCGCACTTCGAGTTCACGCAACACGCCGGCCGTGGGGCTGACCACCGTCCATACCCGTCGCGGCTTGCCCGTGCGCTCCAGTTCGGCGATCAGTGCCGCCGGCATCCCGGCCAGGCGCAGCCGCTGGCGGGCGGCGGCGAGCAGGTCGGGCTGGCCGATGCCGCGCAGCGCCAGGTATTCCTCCTGCGCGGCCGCCCACTCGGGAATCAGCAGATCGGCCAGCGGCGCGCCCTCGGCCAGCACGTCCTCGGGGGCATGCCCGTAGACACGCTCGACGAAGCCGGCGCTGCGCGTCTGCACGATGGCGACGTCACGCTCGTCGAAAGCCAGCACGCCGGACGCCGACAGCGACTGACCGATCGTCTCGCGGCGCACGCTGGCCAGGCGCATGCCGAGGTTCTGGACGACCCGGGCATCGATGCGCAGCGACGCGGCTTGGCCGCCTTCGTCGGCGTAGCGCGGCACCAGGTCCATGTCCATGAAGGGCGACTTGCCGGGCTTGTCGAAGTGCTGCTGCGGTTTCATCGGGTCGTACCAGTAGAGCACCGGGCGCTCGCTCTGCTCGGCGGCCTGAACGGTCGCGGTGAGAAGCGGGCCGGCACAGAGGCCGGCTGCGAGGGCGAGCGTGGCCGCCAGTGGCTTGAGTCGGAAGGTCATGGGCGGGTCTCCCCAAAGGCGAAATGCAGGCGGGCGTTGTTCAGGGCGCGGTCACGGGCGAGGTCGATGCGACGCAGGCGGGTTTCGACGCGCTGGCGGCGGGCCTCGACCACGGCCATCAGCTCGCCGCGTCCGGCGCGGTAGTCGGCCATGGCCAGCGCGACCTTTTCTTCGGCGAGCGGCAGCAGGGTGTCGTCCAGGCGCGCCAGGGCCCTGTCGAGGCGCTCGTATTCGGCGAGATCGGCGGCCAGTTCCTGGCGATGCTCGCGCTCCAGCGCTTCGCGTTCGGCTTCCACGGCGACCAGGCGGGCGCGCTCGGCGGCGATCTTCGGCCCCTGCCGCGAGCCAACGAACAGCGGCAGGTCGAAGCTCAGGGTGAGGTTGACCATGTCACCGTACTCGCGGCCGCGGCGCAGGTAGTCCACGCCCCAGCTCCAGTCGGGCGTCTTCTCGGCGACGGCTTCGCGCACGCGGGCCTCGGCCTGGCGGCTCAGCGGCTCGTAGGCGAGCAGGGCGGGGTGCTGCGCGAGGCCGTGCCGATAGTGCTCGGGCGCCGCGGACCACTGCGGCCAGTCGCCCTCCAGCGGGTCGTCTGCCGCGCTACCGACCCAGCGGGCCAGCGCGGCGCGGGCGATGCGCTGGTCGCGGCGCAGAGCGTCCTCCTGTTCGGCCAGCAGCGCCTCTTCCTGGCGCGCCAGTACGCCTTCGGCCATCTGCCCGCGGCCGCCGGCCAGGCGGGCGGCGATGGCGCGGGCGAACAGGCGGTTCTCGTCATAGAGCTGGGCGAACAGTTTCAGTTTGCGCTGTACCGCGAAGGCGGTGATCCAGGCTTCGGCGGCGCGCTGGCGAACCTGCAGTCGCGCCAGGCTGTGCTGGACATCGGCCAGTGCGACGCCGGCCTGCGCCGCCTCGACGCGCGCCTGGCGCTTGGCGCGGTTGGGCACCTCCTGCATGAGGCCGATCATCTGCATGGTCATGCCGTCCTGGTCGACCTGCCAGCGGTTGTCGCCTTCGATCGGCAGGCTCTGAATGCCGAGCTTTAGCTTGGGGTCCGGCAGTTCGCCGGCGGGGGTGAGGGTGCTGCGCGCGGCCTGTGCGTTGGCCGCCTGGGCTTGCAGCGAAGGGGCCTGTTGTTCGGCGATGCCCAGCGTCTGCTCGAGCGTCAGCGCATGCGCACTGCCCGCGAACGCAAGGGCGCCCACGGCGAGGGCCGCCAGCAGGGGGCGTGCCCGATAAAGGGGGGATTTCATTGGCGATGAAGTCCTGATCAGCCATGCGTGCCCACAGGCACGCGTCACCCGCCCGGTCGGTCAGACGCGGGCAGCCTTGGTGAACACAGCGGAATTCAGGCGCGGGGTGGATGCCAGACGGCATCCTTGAGATGGGAGGGGATCAGTGCCGGGTAAGCCGTCGCCTGGGGGGTGGCAGGGAACAGCAGTGGCGCTTTTACCGCGACGACCTGCAGGATGCTGGCCGTCTTGCATTCCTGCCCGCTCTTGCACAGCGTGGCGTGGCCCTGTTGGTGGTCCTGGCAGGGGGCCTCGGCCTGAGGCGTACCCGGGGCATGCATCCCGTGCATCCCGTGCATCGCCTGCTGTTTCGGGGCGGCTGCCGGCATGAGCAGTTGCGCCATCCCGTTGACGGGCAGCGCAAGTGCGAACAGCAGTACGAGAAACAGGCGGAGGGGCGGCTTCATGCGGCGAGTATAGGCGCAGCGGTCGTTCACGACAACGGGCCACGGCCATCGATCAGCCGGTTTCTTGCGCACGATCAAGTGCTTGGCGGTTCTACCGTCTGGCCGGTCAGGGCCGATTTGCTGGCAAAAGCATGGCCTGCTGTTTACTCTCTGCCCAGCGCGCCCTGCGGCGCCGCACTTCCTGTCTTATCCGGCGATACACCGCCAGCTGCACGGAACGTCTCCGACGCGCCGCTTTCTTACTCTCAGTTTTTTATCCAGGCACACAGCCCCCAGGGGAGAAGGGATTTTCATGACCAGCCTCAACCATCGCACCGTGGACGTTCTCCGGGGTAATCACGCCGAATTGCTCAAGAACTGGGCCGCTGACCTGGAGACCGCCTCGCAGGCGGCACTCAAGCCCGGCGAACTGCAGCAGCAGATGACCGAATTCCTGCGCCTGTTCATTCGCGGCCTGGAGGCCGGCACGCCCGGCAGCGTGGCCTCGTCCGAGCGTGACGAGATGCGCCATTTCCTCGAAAAGCTTTCCCACGCCTGGGCCGTGAAGGGCGTCGATTCGCAGCAGACGGCCGGCTTCATCTTCTCGCTCAAGCGCCCGGTGATGGTGCTGCTGCAGCGCGAGTTCACCGACGAGCCGATGTTTTTCGTCGAGCAGCTGTGGGCCGTGTCCGAGTTCATCGACACCCTGGCCATGCACACCATCCGTACCTTCCAGAAGTCGCGCGAGGCGGTGATCAAGCGGCAGCAGGAAGAGTTGCTCGAACTGTCGACGCCGGTGGTCAAGCTGTGGGACGGCATCCTCGCCCTGCCGATGATCGGCACCCTCGATTCGCAGCGCACCCAGGTCGTCATGGAGTCGCTCCTGCAGCGCATCGTCGACACCGGCTCGCAGATCGCCATCATCGACATCACGGGCGTTCCGACCGTGGATACGCTGGTCGCGCAGCACCTGCTCAAGACCGTGACGGCGATCCGCCTGATGGGCGCCGACTGCATCATCAGCGGCGTGCGCCCACAGATCGCGCAGACCATCGTCCACCTGGGCCTCGACCTGCAGGGCATCGTCACCAAGGCCAACCTGGCCGACGCGCTGGCGCTGGCGCTGAGCCGGACCGGCCTGACCGTCAACAAGGTGTCCTGATGGAGCGCATCCCAATCCTGCGGATGGGCGAGTTCCTGCTCGTGACCATCCAGGTCGACATGCACGATCAGCTGGCCATGACCCTGCAGGACGACCTGTCCGAACGGATCAGCGCGACTTCGGCGCGTGGCGTGCTGATCGACATTTCGGCCCTCGACATGGTCGATTCCTTCATCGGCCGGATGATCAGCACGATTTCCGGCATCGCCCGGATCATGGATGCCGAGACCGTGGTGGTGGGCATGCAGCCGGCGGTGGCGATCACCCTGGTGGAGCTGGGGCTGACCCTGCCCGGCGTGAGTACGGCGCTCGACGTCGAGCGTGGCATGAACCTGCTGCGCTCGCGCATGGGCCAGGCATGAATACGCTCAGCAGCGGCACCCATCCGGTTCGCATCGAGCAGGACGTGGTGTTGGCGCGCCAGGCGGTGCGCAAGCTGGCCCAGGAGTGCGGGCTGCGCCTGGTCGACCAGACCAAGCTGGTCACTGCGGTCAGCGAGCTGGCGCGCAACACCGTGGTCTACGGTGGTGGCGGCGACATGGATTGGGAGGTGCTCGAAGACGGCCTGCGCAAGGGCATCCGCCTGGTCTTTCGCGACGAGGGCCCCGGCATTCCCGACCTCAAGCTGGCGCTGACCGATGGCTGGACGTCCGGGGGTGGCCTGGGCCTCGGCCTGACCGGCGCGCGGCGCCTGGTGGACGAGTTCGATATCGCCAGCACCCCGGGTGCCGGCACACGCGTCACGATCGTGCGATGGAACTGAGTCTGCCCGGCACCGTGAACGAGGTGCTACCCATCGAGGAAGCCAGCCAGCTCGGCTACGCCCGCCGCGTGGCGCAGCGCCTGGCCGAGTCGGTCGGGCTGGATGAAACCGCCGCCGGACGCGTGGCGCTGGTCACCATGGAACTGGGCACCAATCTGCTCAAGCATGCCGATGCGGGCGTTCTCTACCTGCGCGCCGTGCCGGGGCGCGACTGCCAGGGCGTGGAAGTACTGGCCGTCGATCGCGGGCCGGGTTTCGATCTCGGCATCTGCCAGGTCGACGGCTACTCCACCCGTGGCACCCAGGGCTCCGGGCTTGGCGCGCTGCAGCGGCAGGCCGATGTGTTCGACGCCTATTCCGAGGGGCGTGGCTCGGTGGTGATGGCGCGGGTGTATCCGCGCGGCGGCGCACGTGATCTGCCGCTGGGTGTCATGCACCAGGCACTGGAAGGCGAGACGGCCTGTGGTGATGGCTGGCATCTGGTAGCCGATGGCGCACGGCTGAGCGTCGTGCTGATCGACGGGCTCGGCCACGGCGAGGACGCCGAACACGCCGCCAGAGCCGGTACCCGGGCATTTGCCCAGGCGCCCTTCGACTCCCCATCCATGCTCTTCAGCGAAATGAACCAGGCCATGACCTCGACGCGTGGAGGCGCCGTGGCGCTCGCGCAATTCGAGGCCGGCCAGGGGCGCCTGACCTTTGCCGGTATCGGCAATATCGGCGTCACGCTGCTGGGGCCTGGCAAAGCGCGTGGGCTGGTATCGCTGCCGGGCATCGTTGGCGCCCAGTTCCGCAAGGTGCAGAGCTTCGATTACCCGGATATCGCGGGCCAGCTGCTGGTGCTGTTCAGCGATGGTCTGCGTTCGCGCTGGAGTCTGGACGACTATCCGGGGCTGCGGTTTCGGCATCCAGCCGTCATCGCCGCGGTCCTGCACCGCGACTTTCGCCGAGGCCGAGACGACGTGACCGTGATGGCAATCGCCCTGGAGGGCCTGAGTGACTGATTCGAGCGAGCAGCTCATCGAGCGACTGCGCCAGGAGAACGAATCCCTGCGCGCGGAGCTGGACGAAACCAACCAGGGCGTCCTCGCGCTTTACGCCGAGCTCGACATCCAGGCCGAAGCGCTGCGTGAGGCGTCCGACCTCAAGAGTCGCTTTCTCTCCTACATGAGCCATGAGTTCCGCACGCCGCTGGGCTCGATCCTGAGTATCGCGCGGCTGCTCAGCGACGAGCTGGACGGCCCGCTGAACGCGGAGCAGCAAAGGCAGATCGCCTTCATTCGCTCGGCGGCCGGCGAGCTGAGCGACATGGTCGGCGACCTGCTCGACCTGGCCAAGATCGAGGCCGGGCGCATCAGCATCTCGCCGGCCTGGTTCGACATGCTCGACCTGTTCTCCGCCTTGCGTGGCATGTTCCGACCGATCGTCGAAGGCGATTCGGTCGATCTGATCTTCGAAGAGCCGGAGGGCATTCCGCGGCTCTACACCGACGACAAGAAGCTGGCGCAGATTCTGCGCAACTACATTTCCAACGCGCTGAAATTCACGCCATCGGGCGAAGTCAGGGTATCGGCGCGGATGGAGAACGAGCGCGAAGTGCGTTTCGCCGTCAGCGATACCGGTATCGGCATTCCTGCGGACCTGCAGAGCAATCTGTTCGAGGACTTCAGTCAGATCGACAGCCCCCTGCAGAAGCGCTTGCGTGGTACCGGGCTCGGCCTGGCTCTGTGCAAGCGCTTTACCGAACTGCTCGGCGGCCATGTCGGCGTCGAGAGCGAACCGGGCAAGGGGTCGCTGTTCTATGTGGTGATCCCCCATGCCATCGCGGCGGGAGCGGCCGATGAAGCGTGAAGACTGGTTGCTGATCGTCGATGACAACGCCGCGACCCGTTATGCGATGCGCCGCGTGCTGGAGCGCCAGGGCTATCGCGTGCTCGAGGCCGGGACCGGTGGCGAAGGGCTGGCGCACATCGCGCAGTCTCCGGTGAGCGTGGTCATCCTCGATGTCAATCTGCCGGACATGAGCGGTTTCGACGTGGCCCGCCAGCTGCGCGCCGACCCACAGACCGCGGTATTGCCGATCATCCACGTCTCGGCAGCTTCGGTGGAGGCGCGCGACATCATCAGCGGCCTCGATGCCGGAGCCGATGCCTATCTGATCCACCCCATCGACCCCGGTGTACTGCTGGCGACCCTGCGCACCCAGTTGCGCGTGCGCGATGCCGAGCAGGCACTGCGTGACAGTGAAAAGCGCTTCCGCGAGATATTCGCCAACATCACCGCGCCCATTGCGGTGATCGACGCCAACCTGAGGGTTCATGAAAGCAACCAGGCCTTCCAGCGTCTGTTGGGCGGCGATGCGGACCTGCAATGCTGCTTTGCACCGGGACAGGAGGCGGTCATTGAAGAGATGCGCGCCAGACTGCGGGCGCGCGAGCGCTGGCGCAGCTCGCTGCGCGTGCAGGTCGACGGCCAGCTGCACGAAACCGAATGGCTACTGTCGCCCTACCGGCTGCCGGACCAGGGCCTGCTGCTGGTCGAGGACGTTACCGAGCAGCGCCGCCGCGAGCGCCTGCAGCTCAAGCAGCTGGACGCTGCGCAGCTGCAGCTCGCGCAGGAGGTTGCCGAGCGCGCACGCACCGAAGCGCAGCTGCTGCAGGCCCAGAAGATGGACGCCCTCGGCCAGCTCACCGGCGGCATTGCGCACGATTTCAACAATTTGCTCACCGGCATCATTACCGGCATCGGCCTGCTCAAGCAGCGCGCCGCCTCGGGGCGTATCGAGGACGTGCTGCGCTATGCCGACATGGCTCTCGGTTCGGCGAACAACGCTGCCGCCTTGACCCACCGGCTGCTGGCCTTCGCCCGTCAGCAGCCGCTGGATAGTCGGGCGGTGGACGTCAACGAGCGGGTGCATTCGCTGGAAGACTTCATGCGCCGGACGATCGGCGAGCGCATCCAGCTTTCGCTGGATCTGACCTCGCATCCGGCGGTTGCGCTGGTCGATCCCGTGCAGCTCGACAACGCGCTGCTCAATCTGGTGATCAATGCGCGCGATGCGCTGCCCGAAGGCGGGCACATCCACGTCACCTCCTATGCCGCGCACTCGCAGGGCAGCACGGAGCTGCACGACGGCGACTACGTCGCGCTGAGCGTCCGAGATGACGGCGTCGGCATCGATCCCAAGTTGCTGCACAAGGTCTTCGATCCGTTCTTCACGACCAAGCCGCTCGGCCAGGGCACCGGGCTGGGCCTGTCGACCATCTACGGCTTTGCCCGCCAGTCGGGTGGTGAAGTGCGCATCAGCAGCGTGCTGGGGCAGGGCACCGAAGTCACGCTTCTGCTGCCGGCCGCGGCCGAGGCGGCGGTGAACGGCGTGGACAGGGCGACACAGCGCCACAACAAAGGCGGTAGCGAACATGTGCTCATCGTCGAAGACATGCCTGCCGTCCGCTTGCTGGTCACCGAACTGCTGACCGACGCCGGCTATCGCTGCACGCCCCTCGCCGATGCCAGCGAGGCATTGGCCTTGCTCGAGCAGGGCGGCGCCGTCGACCTGCTGCTCACCGACGTCGGCCTGCCCAGGATGGGCGGGACTCAACTGGCGGAAGCTGCGCGCCGCCTCCTGCCAGCATTGCCGGTATTGTTCATGACCGGTTATGCCGAGAAGACGGTCAATCGCAGCAACCTGCTGCAAGTGCGGATGGACGTGTTGACCAAGCCGTTCGAGCCCGCTGCGCTGCTCGAGCGGGTCAGGCAGCTGCTGGACGAGGCGACCGACTGAGCGGCGGCCGTCGCGTTGCGTCAGCTCTCCAGCCCCGTCAGGCCTGTGCAACCGGCTGCCGCGGCATTGCGGGCGTCATTGGTACATCCAGAAGTTCGGATGCGGCTCCTGCATCGCGGGCTGCGGCTGGCGAGGCGCGCCGGTGAAAGGGCGAAGGAGGCGGGCAAGGCGTTTCATGTGGATGTCCCCGTGTGGATCGAACGATGTGCATAGCTTCATGCAATCGATCCACACGGGGAAATTTGGTGTAGCTATCGCAGCGATTAGTCCAGGCGCACCAGCACGCGGCCGGTCTGGCCGCCGGCCAGGATGCGCTCGAGCGCGCCGGGCAGCGTATCCAGCGAGACTTCCTCGGCCAGCTTGTCGAGGTTGTGCAGGCGCCATTGCACGGAGAGCTTGTCCCACATCGAGGCCTTGACCACCAGGGGAATCTCCACCGAATCGACGCCCAGGAGATTCACCCCGCGCAGGATGAACGGCAGCACGCTGGCCTGGAACTGAACGCCGGCGGTCAGTCCGCAGCAGGCGACGCTGGCCCCGCGACGCAGCGACTTGACGATGTTGAACAGGATGTCGCCGCCGACCGTATCGATGGCGCCGGCCCACTGCTCCTTGAGCAGCGGTTTTTCCGTGCCGGCCTGCAGTGCCGTGCGGTCGACGATGTCCTGCGCGCCGAGTCGGCGCAGGAAGTCGGCCTGCTCGGCCTTGCCGGTGGCGGCGGTCACCTGATAGCCCAGGCTCGAGAGCAGGGCGACTGCCAGGCTGCCGACGCCGCCACTCGCGCCGCTGACCAGCACCGGACCGGCGCCAGGTTCGAGCCCGGCCTGTTCGAGCTTGTCCAGGCACAGGGCGGCAGTCAGGCCCGCCGTGCCGAGAATCATCGCGTCGCGTAGCGACAGCCCGTGCGGGCGCTTGATGACCCAGGCCGCCGGCACACGAATGTACTGGCCGTAGCCGCCGGCGGTATTCATGCCCAGGTCGTAGCCGGTGACGATCACCTCATCGCCTTCGGCGAACTCGCCGACGCTGGATTCGGCCACCACGCCAGCGGCATCGATGCCCGGCGTGTGCGGGTAGGTGCGCGTCACGCCGCGGTTGCCGCTGGCCGACAGTGCATCCTTGTAGTTGAGCGAGGAGTAGTGCACCCGGATCAGCACTTCGCCGGCCGGCAGCTCGTCTAGCTGGCGCTCGATCACACGGGTCTCGAATCCGCCCTGTTCCGTTTCACGGGTTTGCAATGCCTTGAAGCTGCCCATGCTGCTTTCTCCTATTGCCAGAATCGGTTTTCGTTGAGCCGGCCGAGGCCTTTGGTCAGGCCCTGGTCGAGCAGGCTTGCGGCCGCAACGCCGAAGCGCTCGGGCAGGCTTTTCTTCTGCGCGTAGCGCAGCTGGAAGAGGTCGGCTTCACGGGCGCGCTCAGCCAGGTACTGGTCGCTGGTCTTGAGCTCGTCCGCCAGATGCATGCCCAGCGCGGCGATGCCGAGCCAGATTTCGCCCGTGGCGACGTCATCGATGCAGACCTGCTGGCGGTAGCGCGCCACGAAGTTCTTGAACAGCTCGTGCGTGGTTTCCAGGTCTTCCTGGAATTTCTCCCGGCCCTTTTCGGTGTTTTCGCCGAACACCGTGAGCGTGCGCTTGTACTCGCCGGCGGTGAGTACCTCGTAATCGACGTCGTGTTTCTTCAGCAGCCGATGAAGGTTGGGCAGCTGCGCGACCACGCCGATCGAGCCGAGAATGGCGAACGGTGCACTGAGGATGCGGTTGCCGATACAGGCCATCATGTAGCCGCCGCTGGCGGCGACCTTGTCGACGCAGACCGTCAGCGGCACGCCGGCATCGCGGATACGTACCAGCTGCGAGGCCGCCAGGCCGTACCCGTGGACCATGCCGCCGCCGCTTTCCAGGCGCAGCACCACCTCATCCTGCGGCGTCGCCAGCGAGAGCAGGGCGGTCACTTCGTGGCGCAGATTGTCGACGGCCGAAGCACGGATATCGCCATCGAAATCGAGCACGAACACCCGCGCACGGGTCTCGCTCTTCTTCGCCTGCTTCTCGGCCTTGGCTTCGCGCTTGCGCTGGGTCTTGAGCGCATCCTTTTCCAGCACGGCTTGCTCGAGGCGCTCGCGCAGCCCCTTGTAGAAGTCGTTGAGCTTTTCGACCTGCAAATGACCAACGCTGGGCTTGCCGCGGCTGCGGCGCAGGGCGGCGATCGTGATCAGCACCGCCACGATGGCGATCACCACGGTCACGGTCTTGGCCAGAAAGCCGGCATAGTCGAGCAGAAATTCCACGTTAGCTCCTTCTTGAGGCGAAGAGTTTCGACCGCGGCAGAGGCCGTTCGATCATTCGGCCAAGCATACCGAGGCCCTTGAAGACGGCCAATCGCCAGGTTTCAAACAAACGTATGAATTGTCGTTGACACCTCCAGGCGATCCTCCTAACCTCGCCCGGACACGCCAGCCGGAGCAGCAAATGGGCAGCATCTTCCTGATTCGTCACGGCCAGGCCTCGTTTGGCGCGGAGAATTACGACGTACTCTCGCCGCTCGGCCACCAGCAATCGGAAGCGCTTGGCGATCACCTCGGTCAGCTGGGCACCCGTTTCGACCGCTGCCTGAGCGGCCAGCTCAAGCGCCAGCAGGATACCGCCAGGGCCACGCTGGCACGCCTCGCCAGCCACGGTCAGCCACAACCGGATCTCGAGATCGACCCGGCATTCGACGAGTTCGAGGCCGATGCCGTGTTGCGCGCCCATCTGCCGGATCTGCAGGCTTATGAACCCAATGCGCTGCATATCCTGCGCAACGCGGCCTCGCACCGCGCCGAGTTTCAGCGCCTGTTCAGCTACGTGATCGGGCGCTGGGTCTCGGGCGAGCACGAGAAGCCCGGGCTCGAGAGCTGGGCGAGCTTCATCGAGCGTGTCGAAGGCGGCCTGGAGCGCATCCTGGCCCAGGCCGACACGCGTGACCGCATTGCCGTGTTCACCTCCGGCGGCACGATCACCGCACTGCTGCAGCTGGTCATCGGCGTCGCTCCGATCAAGGCCTTCGAGATGAACTGGCAGATCGTCAACACTTCGCTGAGCCTGCTGAAGTTCCGTGGCAGGGAAGTCTCACTGGCCTCGTTCAACAGCCATGCGCACCTGCAGCTGTTGAGGAACCCCGAGCTCATCACGCATCGCTGAGCTCGACATGCACGTTTCAACCCCCAACAACGTTAACAAGGAAATCACCATGAGCAACGTCGCCGATACCATCCAGCGCATGCAGTCCAAGTTCAACCCGAGCGCCGCTGCCGGTCTGGACCTGGTCTTCCAGTTCAACATCACCGATGCCGAGAACTACTACCTGGTCGTCAAGGACGGTACCTGTGACTTCCAGCAGGGCGAGTCGGCCGACGCCAACGTCACCCTGATCATGGACAGCGAAACCATGCAGGGCATCACCAGCGGTGAAACCGATGGCATGCAGGCCTTCATGGCCGGCAAGCTGCGCGCAGAAGGCGACATGATGCTGGCCCTGAAGCTCAGCGAACTGTTCCCTAACTGATCGAAGGCGGCCCGGCCGCCGTTATCATCGGTTAGCAAGAAACCCCGCCTGCGGCGGGGTTTTTTATTGGCTGCGCGAGGGCCCGCTGGCCGTCCTGCGCTGCGGGAGGGCGTTCGCTGGTTGCGATTCGGCCACATGCCAGCGGCTATAGCCATTCAATTCATATGGTTTCTCGGCCAGAATGGTGGGGACTGGCCACCGCCAAGGCGGCCGGCCCACCGACGCCGCATCCCTTGCAGAGAGGAACTGCTCAATGCCGACCTACGATTACCGCTGCGAAGCCAATGGTCATCGGCACCGGCCTGCCGAGGCTTGAGGTGCAACCAAAGCCGTTCTTCCGAAACGTTGGCCGCGTATGGACGCTGTAATGCAGGGCTCGCTGGAGCGTTCACGATGCCCCTAATGGACGGGGCGACCAGTTGCTGTTGCCTTGCGCGCCGTAGTGATAAGTGGGGGCCTGAGCGCGCGGCTGCCGCGGTTCAGCCCTGCGGTGTCTCGTGGCCAGTTGGCGGCCGCCCGCGGGCCGGCCGGTTATCTGGGCGAACTTATGCGGTGCCCATGGTCTTCGTCGTCCGGTCAGGTGTTCGCCGCCAGACCGTACGTCGCGCTAGCCATGCGGTGCGCGTCGCCATGCTTGGCGTCGGGTCTGCCCATTCTTTGCCGCCGAGCGCCGGGCTATGATGCGCACCCCCAGCGCCCCGTCCAGACAGCAGGTCATCATGCCCGGCACCGCCATCTACACCGACTTGTCGGGTTACTACGACCTCATGTGCGCCGATATCGATTACGGCGCGCAAAGCCACTGCGTCCATCGCCTGCAGCAGCTATTCGGCAACGGCGGCAGGCGGCACCTGGATCTCGCCTGTGGTACCGGGCCGCATGTGCGGCATTTCATCGATGCGGGCTACGACAGCGGCGGCCTGGATATCAACCAGCCAATGCTGGATCGGGCGAGCCTGCGCTGCCCCGAGGCGCAGTTTTCGCTGCAGGACATGTGCAGCTTCAGCGTGCAGCGGCCGGTCGACCTGATCACCTGCTTTCTTTATTCCATCCACTACAGCGCCGGGCTCGAGCGGCTCGAGGCCTGCATCGCCCGCGTGCATGACGCGCTGGCCGAGCAGGGGCTGTTCTGCTTCAACGCGGTGGACAAGCAGCGGATCGACAACGCCTCGTTCGTGTCGCACAGCGCCTGCCATGCCGATGGTCTGCTCGGCTTCAGTTCGGGCTGGTATTACAGCGGCCATGGCGAGCGGCAATCGCTGCGGTTGCGCATCGAGCGGACGGCGGGCGGGGCCAGCCAGGTCTGGCAGGATGAGCACGCGATGGTGGCGGTGAGCTTCGGCGAGTTGCGCGAACTGCTGGAGCCGTACTTCGACGTAGAGGTGCTCGAGCACGACTATCAGAAGATCCTGCCCTGGGACGGCACGTCCGGTAACGCGATATTCGCCTGCGTGAAGCGTTAGCCGTGCCCGGCGCGAATCAGTGCAGGCGCCCCGTCGACGCCGACGTGGCGAGCAGGTGGCTGGCTTCTCGCGCCAGCTGATCGAGCAACCGGTCGCGCTTTCTTTCGGCATCGCGCATGGCCTTGGTGCCGTGTTGCTGCAGCAGGTAATTGTGAATCTGCCGCACCTCCAGGGTCTGGAAGATCGGCTGCAGATCCTGCACCGCGAACAAGCCGTGCGACGCCTGGCTCTGCGTATTGAGCACCACCTGCGGCCCGCGCACCGCCAGCGGATGAAAGCCCAGCGCCTGGAAGTACGGCGCCTTGCCGGCGACGCAGGCCACTTCCGCATGGGCGTAGCGTGTCAGCATTTCGCCGACCATGGCCCGGCCGATGCCGTGCCGCCGATGGGTAGCCTGCACCGCCAGATAGATCAGCGCGCACGCCTCGGGGTCATCCACCGAGGGCAGGTAGAGTGCGAAGCCGAGCAGGAGGGCCGGGTCGTCGGCATCCAGCGCCAGGATCAGCTCCGGCTGGCCGGGCTGCGCGCCCTCCATGCGCTCCAGATAGCGATGCACCTCCAGGCCCACGACGTACTGATAGAGCGGGTACAGGGGGTTGTCGGGCTGCAGCGAGACTGCGCTGATGTCGCTGAAGTAATCCACCACCATCTGCAGCAGCTGGCTTTTCAGAGCCTCCGGCGGCGACGTGACGAGATGGGTGAGGGTGAACATGGCGGCTCCCGAGCGCGGCAAGGAGCGCGCATTGTACCGGCCGGCAGACGCCAGGCGAGGGCTCGTGGGCGAACCGGCGCCCAGCCGCCGTGAACGGACCTGGCTCGGCCGGGGCGCCGATGTCGGCTGGCGAGCGGCTCAGCCTGGCGCTGGGCCTGGCTTTTTCTTCCTCGGCTTGCGCGGTGCGGGGACCGGCAGGTGCTGCGCCGTCTCGATCACCAGGTGGCGCAGCACGTCGGCATCGTCCAGTAGCTCGTCGGCTACCGGATACAGCTTTGCGCCAGGGTAAGGCGGCCGCTGCGGCAACTGCGGCGCAAGGGCTGCGGCCGCCGGGGTGGGCTTGATGAACAGGCTGTTGTCGCAGACCAGCGCGACGACCTTTTCATCCAGGTAGACGGCGTACTCGCCGAACATCTTCCGGTAACTCAGCCGGCCGCCAAGGTCGATCTGCTCGGCCACGTATTGCATGAAGCTGTTATCAGTCGCCATGCGTGCTCCGCTGTCTCCACCCGTGTCGGCCGTAGAGCGTAGCGTGGAAAACGGAATGCTTTCCACGCATGGCCCGCTACACCTCAGCGCACTCCGCCTGCCGGTGAGCGTCAGGCAAGGACGCCTCGACCGTTGCCTGGAGTCTGCTGACCAGCGCATCGACCTGACGCAGCGCCTCGGCTTCCGAACTGGCCAGCAGCTCGCCACCGATTTCCTGCCCTTCGATGGCGATCTGATGGATGCGGGTGATGCCGATAAAACCCAGCGCCGTCGCCAGGTTCGGCTCCAGATGGTTCATATGCGCCATCGCGCCGCCGGGGCCGAAGCCTACGCCGCCCCGGGCGGTGAGGATGACCGCGTGCCGCTCCCGATCCGCCAGCATGGGCACGTAGGGATCGAGCGGGTTGCTCTCGTCCATGCCGACCGTGCGGTTCAGCCTTACCACCTGATCGATCCAGGCCTTGAGCGCCGCCGGCATACCGAAGTTGTAGAGCGGCGTGCCGATGACCAGCACATCGGCGGCCAACAGTTCGTCGACCAGCCTGTCGCTTTCGGCCAGCGCATCCTTCATCCACGGCTCCCGGCGCTCTTCCGGGGTAAAGGCCGAGGCGATCCAGTCATGGCTGACGAAGGAGGGCGGGTTCTGGCCGATGTCCCGGTAGGTCAAGTCATCCTGCGGGCGACGGGCCAGCCATTGGCTGACGAAGCGCTGGCTGAGGTTGCGGCTATGGGAGCCATGCTCGTCCTTGTCGGCGAGGCCGGGGCGGGCGCTGGCATCGAGGTGCAGAAGGTGCGTCATGGCGAGTCTCCTCTGTAGAAGAATTCATCTGACATTCGCGGCAGAGTCAGCCTAGGGTTAGGCCCTACAGGCGACAAACGACGATTTCTTCCAGATACAGATGAGGAAAACTCAGCCATGGCGCACCGTTGGTTACCCTCGCTTTCCACCTTGCGCGCCTTCGAAGCCGCCGCCCGGCACGAGAGCGCCAAGCAGGCTGCCGAGGAGCTGTCTGTCACGGCCACGGCGATCAGCCACCAGATTCGTTCGCTGGAGGAGTCGCTCGGCGTGGCGCTGTTCCTGCGCAAACCACGAAAGTTGGAACTGACCGACCAGGGGCGGGAGCTGCAACAGACGCTGGAAACGGCCTTCGACAGCATCAGCGCCACGATCGAAAGCCTGAGCGCGAAGCCCTGCCGCCAGGCGATCACCCTCAGCACCACACCGGCCATCGCGGTGCGCTGGCTGGTGCCCTGGGTCTGCCTGTTGCGCGATTCGCATCCAGATATCGACCTGCGCTTCCATACCTCCCATGAACCGGTGGCGCTGGATGGCGTCACGGCGGATATCGCCATCCGCTACGGCGATGGCCGCTGGCCCGGGCTGGTGGCGGAGAAGCTGTTCGACAACACCTTCGTCCCGGTCTGCAGTCCGCACCTCGGCTTGCGGGATATTGCCGAGCTGCCCAAACACCCGTTGATCCACTTCCGTGCGCAAGCCGCCTTGTCCGCGCCGATTCACTGGGCGTCGTGGCAGAAGCTCGCCAACGTGCCGGGGCTGGATGTGAGTGCCGGGCTGGTCTTCTCCGACGAGACCCACGCCATCTCCGCGGCCATCGGCGCGCAGGGTGTGGCGTTGATGAGTCGGCAGCTGATCGAGGACGAACTGAGGGAAGGGCGGCTGGTGCAGCCGTTCGGGCCGGAGATGGAGGGCAAGCCGTTTCACCTCGTGTACCCGGAGAGCCGCCGGGATGACCCGACGGTTCGGGCGGTGAGGGAGTGGGTGATGAAGGTGTCGGGTGGGTTGTGTGAGTTGACCGGGTAATCGCGCCGCCGCGTAGGGTGGAAAACGGCGAAGCCTTTTCCACGTGTCACTTCCAGGCTACTTGCTCGGATCGTTTCCGAGTTGCTTCTGGCATTGGTTCCGCCCCGCTGGGCGGGTCCCTTTTGGCAGTCGCCCGGATGGCCGGCCCCGCCAATAGGAACCAAAAGGGCTTGCCCCTGCATCCGGCCCCGCGCTTCGCTTCGGGTTCGTTACTCGCTTCGCTCCATCGCTGTTCCAGGGGCACGCCGCGAAGGGCCATCCCTGGCCCATCGCGGCTCTCGGGGCATCCATGCCGCTCAACCTCTTCCACGTCGATTCCGCTCATCCTCCTGAAAGGGGCGGATGGTGTCGCCTGATAGTTCGTGTATCCGCATCCGGCTAGCCGTTGGCAAGCTCAGATTTCCAACGTCACTGGCCATAGGAAGTACGGGCCGAATTTCGGGCTCATGCGAAACTCGCCACCAGCTTCCTTACCTTTGTCGGTCAGGTAGTTCTTGCCGTCGCGGAGCTCAAGAAACCCTTGGCTTAATAGCTTTTCAAGAAATTCTGGCGTCTTGAGCCCAAGCTTTTGCGCCATTTTTGAGCTGGTCAGCTTGTTTGTGCTGTCGTCTGTTTCGCTAGCTGGCTCGCTATCCTTGGCGACCACTTCAAGCGAAATGCGCACCTCATCGCTGATGCGGATTATTCGTTGGGCTTCTTCGTAGGCGTCTCGGTAGAGATCGGTATCGTTCTGCCGGTCAATGAAAATGCCCATCTCGTTATTGTTGACTTGGCTGAACTCATAGAGGTTGAGGCTGGTAATAATGCAGCTCTCTTCGTTGAGGTAGCACTTGGCGTGAAGGTTCTTGCAGAAGCTGGTGCGGATGTAGCTGAGGCCTTTGAGCCAGTTGACCTCTTCGGGCTGCAGCTCACTTTTTCCGTACACAATTCGAACGTCGATTTTTAGCCGATCCTTGTCTTCCAAGAGCTCCTTGATGCGCTCGTTCAAGCGCAGGAAAGGACTGATCAGAATCAGGCGGTCCTTGGCCGTCTTGATCATCTCTTCGAGGTAATAGTTCGTTGCGCTGGTATTCAGGAACTTGGCCACAGGGCCCTCCATGGTGGTGGCTAGCGAGGCGGACGATTTCACACGCTTTATCAGTGCCGTGCAAGGCGGGCCGTTCCGGCTTTCCATCCACACTTATAAAACGTCCGCTATGCAGGAATCTCGTTTCGTGTGCTCTTGCACTTCGGATACTGCGAGCAGCCCCAGAATGAGTTGCCGGCGTTGCTTCCTCGTTTCGCCACGCGCGGCACCATCGTTGCCTGACAGGTAGGGCAGGTCGGTTGCGTTGTGCGATGGGCCTGGACGATTGGGTCTGGTGAAGCCGGTGTAGGCTGGTAGGGCGCTTTGCTGGTTGTCGGTTGCGCCTTCTGACGCGTCGCGGTTGCGCGGCTCTGGCGAATCATCTCGTTCAGCTCGGCGCCTTCGATCAGCTGCAAATTCTTGCCCTGGGCGAACACCTTCGCATCTTCGGTAAACCGACCGGAAATCACGACGAAGCCGCCTTGCGCTCCCTCGGCCGTCATAACACCGAACAACTCACGGATTACGTTCACCTGGACCAGCTGGCGGCGCCATTGCTTGCATTGGACTAGGTACTTTTCTCCATCCTTGAGCAGCACCAAGTCGATGCCGCCATCGGCCCCACCTTGGCCAGTCTCCTGAACGGTAAAACCCTTGCGTCGGAACGCTTCGCCTACGAGCAACTCGAACTCGCGCCAGCTTATGGATTCCAGAGTGTTTTCGTTGCTTGCGACGGAGTCGAAGAGTTTCTTGCGCCGCATGCGGCCAAAGATCGAAGCGATGGCTCCGAATACCAGCGCGGCAGGGACGAAGTACTGCGCGGGTACCGCCAATCCGCGAAGCATCATGCCGGACATGTGGCTGCCTAGATCGGCTGGATTGGCTGGTGCCGGTATCGGTGAAGTGACGATGCTGTTGAGCCACAGGTACGCGATGAGCGCCAGTGGAAGGGTGATCCACCAGGGCAACAAAGCAGCGAGATCAATCAGGTCTTCGAAAGGGGATTGCTTGCGGCGGCGGGCCATATCGCGTCCTTGTGATGGCTAAATGATTGCGTCAGGCAATTTGCCGATAGCCGCGGGGATCGGCAAGCGGTTTGTGCGGTTGGGTGATAGTCGGCGTTTGGGTTGACGACGGGGTGGAAATGGCGAAGCCTTTTCAATCCGTCATATACCGGCTACTCGCTTCAGGGGCGAAACTTCTGTTCCGCCCTGCTGGGCGGGTCACTTTTGTCAGTCGCGACAAAAGTAACCAAAAACGCTTGCCCCGCCATCCGGCCCTGCGCTTCGCTCCGGGTTCGTTCGCTCCATCACCGTTCCAGGGGCACGCCGCGAAGGGCCATCCCTGGCCCATCGCGGCTCTCGCGGCATCCATGCCGCTCAACCCCTTCCACGGCGATTCCACTCACCCTCCTGAAGGGGCGGTTGGTGTCGCCTGCCGGTTCGTGCAGAAGAAGCAAATAAAACCAAAGAGCTCTCGGACGACTCGAAGTCCGTTCCCGTCAGTTGGCCGAGTGGAAGTGTTGCGTAGCAGCGTAGGGTGGAAAACGGCGAAGCCTTTTCCACGCGTCAGTCCGCATCACCTGCGAATCCCTATGGTTCATCACCGCACCAACCAATTGGGTAGATCCCGGTAGCGACGGCTCGATGAAAACTCGAATAGGGCCAGTCGACGACACGCTCCACCAAGCCGTGCTTCAACGGATTTCGATGCACGTAGTCCACGTGATGCCGGTAATCCCGTTCATCCTGAACCAAATGCTCCCAATAGCGCCGTTGCCAGATCCCGCGCTCGCCGCGGGAGCGCTGTGTTGCCGTCAGTATCTCGGTCTTTGGCAGGCGTCGGGCGAAAGCGAATTTGATGATCTTCCAGCGCAGGGCGAAGTCAGCATCGCCGTCCGGTAGAGTCCAGACGCAATGCATGTGGTCGGGCAGAACGACCCAGGCGTCGATGTGGAAGGGATGGCGTAACCGTGTGGCTCGCACCGTATCGCGGAGCAGGTCGATATGGCGGACCAGCAGGTCGCTGCGGCGGTTGAGCAAGTTGACCGTGAAGAAATACGTGGCGCCCGGCACATGGGCGCGGCGGTAGCGGGACATCGCGGCTCATCCTTGAGCGTTGTGTTGGCGGGAAATCCGTATCGGTGGATAAGCAAAGCGTTATCCACCCTACGACATCTCAACCGCCCACACCGCCGACGCCTCGACGTTGCCGAGGCGTAGGGTGGAAAACGGCGAAGCCTTTTCCACGCGTCACTTCCAGGCTACTCGCTACTCGCTTGGTCGGTGGGGCCGAGGAAAGTTTGGCGGGTGGCGCCAAGGCGCGGAAAAAACCGTCGCCATTTTCAGACATCTACCGCATTTACGTACGAAACAGAACCATCAGTTGCCACCGTTGCGTCCGCTATTTGAACATTAAATTCTTGATTTTTAATCTTCAAGGCAAGCTCTCTAAAATGCTCAGTGTTGGGCTGAAAGTTTCCTAGGGTGAGAACTTCTTTTCCGATAGATGTTACTTTGTAGCAATCTAGTGTGATCTTCTTTTGAGTGTCATCATGTTTTGCAATGATAATTTTGTTGTCATTAAAGATATAGTTTAAATACGATGCTTCGGTAAGGCTACGCATCGTTAGTGTAAGTCCACCGCCTTTTATGCCGCTAACGATTCCTAGATCCTCCATCTCTAGCAAGAATCCAAAATCAATCCCATTGCTCTCCAATAAGCTGGTCTTGTGAAGTGAGTCATTGATGACGAATGGGGCCATTTTTGATATCTGCTTAGCTTCCTGTATGGACAGATTCTTGAGGAAGTCCAAGGTTCTTAGAGAGTAAGCGCCAGGTGCGCTTACTTCGCCTGCGAGGGCTTTAGCCCATAGGAGCTGTAGTTCCTCGGAGCTTACTCGCTTAGCAGCGTCATGCCATCGCGAGAGCCAATCTTGTTCTATTTCGCATTTGGGTTTTGCATCATTACCCATTAGTTCCTTTTCTGCATTAATTAATATTTTATTAGTGTTAATCTCTTCCTTTGTTTCCCTCAGCAGCCTTTTTGCCTGGCTTGTTTCTGAAAGTGCGCTTAAGGAAAGTGTTGGTTCTCGGCGTATTTCGACTAAACTGTTGGTGCTGAAGGCTTCTTCTGGGCTTTCGTCAAAATTTATCAAGGAGCCATCTGGTAGCATTTGTTTAGTGCCTTTTTTGATGGCTTCTATGTCTGCCTCTGTCTGTGCTAGTACAAGAAGTTCTTGGCGTCTCACGTCGAGATGAGCTTTCCCTTCTCTCCGGATTTGCCAAGGTGAAGCAAGAGAGCCTATTCCACCTTCAGCTAAGGACTGCCACATTTTACAAAGCAGCTCTTCTCCAGGAAATTTCATGGTTTATCCTCTGGAAAGTTGCGCGCTCTCGGCACTGTCGTCATGTGCTGTGCGTCAACGGAATTCTCTATAAAAAAGCCCTGCTTCGGCAGGGCTTTTTGTAATTAACCGCCCAACAATTTCCAGAAGGGCGTTTCATGTCAAGCGAATCGCTAGTTAATCAATCCCAGCTCAACGCCCCACCTGTCTGATACTCAATCACCCGCGTCTCGAAGAAGTTTTTCTCCTTCTTCAGGTCCATGATCTCGCTCATCCACGGGAACGGGTTGGTGGTGCCCGGATACTCTTCCTTTAGACCAATCTGCGTCAGGCGGCGGTTGGCGATGAACTTGAGGTAGTCCTCCATCATCGCGGCGTTCATGCCGAGGACGCCACGGGGCATGGTGTCGCGGGCGTATTCGATTTCCAGTTGGGTGCCCTGGAGGATCATCTGGGTCGCTTCGTCCTTCATCTCGGCGTCCCACAGGTGCGGGTTCTCGATCTTGATCTGGTTGATCATGTCGATGCCGAAGTTCAGGTGCATGGACTCGTCACGCAGGATGTACTGGAACTGCTCGGCGGTGCCGGTCATCTTGTTGCGGCGGCCCATGGAGAGGATCTGGGTGAAGCCGCAGTAGAAGAAGATGCCTTCGAGTACGCAGTAGTAGGCGATGAGGTTCTTCAGGAACTGCTTGTCGGTCTCCGGGGTGCCGGTCTGGAAGGTCGGGTCGGAGATGGAACGGGTGTACTTGAGGCCCCAGCTGGCCTTTTTCGCGACGCTCGGGATCTCGTGGTACATGTTGAAGATCTCGCCTTCATCCATGCCCAGCGATTCGATGCAGTACTGGTAGGCGTGGGTGTGGATCGCCTCTTCGAAGGCCTGGCGCAGGATGTACTGGCGGCACTCGGGGTTGGTGATCAGGCGGTAGGTGGCCAGCACGAGGTTGTTGGCTACCAGGCTGTCGGCGGTGGAGAAGAAGCCGAGGTTGCGCTTGACGATGCGGCGCTCGTCTTCGCTGAGGCCGTCCTTGCTCTTCCACAGGGCAATGTCGGCGTTCATGTTCACTTCCTGCGGCATCCAGTGGTTGGCGCAACCATCCAGATACTTCTGCCAGGCCCAGTCGTACTTGAAGGGGACGAGCTGGTTGAGGTCGGCGCGGGCGTTGATCATGCGCTTCTCGTCGACGCGCACGCGGGCGGCTTCGCCTTCCAGTTCGTTGAGGCCTTCGCGCACGTCCAGTTCGTCCAGCGCGCGCTTGGCGCGGGCGATGGCGTCGGAGTCGTCAGCGGCAACGGCGCGGGCTTCTTCCACGGAGCCGGCGGCTTCGTTGTCCAGCTTGGCGGTGGCCTGGCTTGCCGGCTGCGCGGCAGCGGTGGCCGGCGCGGTGGTGGTGGTTTCTTCTTCGTCGAATTCGTCCCAGCTCAGCATGTGCGATTGCTCCTGATCGGGGACCGGGGCTTGGCCGGTCGGATGTATGGGTGGCTTTTGGTTGTGCACGCAAAAGCGCGGAATCTGGTTTGGTGCTGCGTGCCATCGAGTGGTAACGGTGGATGTGGAAAGCGACATCCACCCTACGAATCAGGCCACTCGGTGCGAGCGTGGAGCTGAGCGAGTGGCTGCTAGGCGGCTGCCGAGCCGGAACCCCTGAGCGTACAGCTGTACGTGATGGGGTCCGGTTTGGCGGCCAACGCCGCAGACGCCGCTCAGCTACGCGCGACTTCTATTACTGGCAGGCTTCGCAGTCGGGGTTATCAATACTGCACGCCAGCGGCACCGGAGCCGGCTTCGGCTCTGCAGCCGGCGCGGCGCTGGCGGAGTTCGCCGCCTCGCTGCCACCACTGGACACGGCGTTCAGCTTGCCGGTGTTGATGGTGGACTTCTCGGTGCTGGTCGCGGCCAGGGCACGGAGGTAGTAGGTGGTCTTCAGGCCACGGTACCAGGCCATACGGTAGGTCACGTCGAGCTTCTTGCCCGAGGCGCCGGCGATGTAGAGGTTCAGCGACTGGGCCTGGTCGATCCACTTCTGGCGGCGGCTGGCGGCCTCGACGATCCACTTGGTTTCCACCTCGAAGGCGGTGGCGTACAGGTCTTTCAGATCCTGCGGGATGCGCTCGATCTGTTGTACGGAGCCGTCGTAGTACTTGAGGTCGTTGACCATCACCGGGTCCCACAGGCCGCGGGCCTTGAGGTCGTGGACCAGGTACGGGTTGATCACGGTGAACTCGCCGGACAGGTTCGATTTGACGTACAGGTTCTGGTACGTCGGCTCGATGGACTGCGACACGCCAACGATGTTGGAGATGGTCGCGGTCGGCGCGATGGCCATGATGTTGGAGTTGCGGATGCCTTTCTTCACGCGCTCGCGGATCGGCGCCCAGTCCAGGGATTCGGAGAGGTCGACATCGATGTACTTCTGGCCACGGGCCTCGATGAGGATCTGCTGGGAATCCAGCGGCAGGATGCCCTGGGACCACAGCGAGCCGTCGAAGCTGGAGTAGGCGCCGCGCTCGTCGGCCAGGTCACAGGAGGCCTGGATGGCGTAGTAGCTGATGGCTTCCATGGACTTGTCGGCGAAGTCGATGGCGGCATCGGAACCGTAGGCGATGTGCTGCAGGTACAGGGCGTCCTGGAAGCCCATGATGCCCAGGCCCACCGGGCGGTGCTTGAAGTTGGCGTTCTGCGCCTGCGGCACGCTGTAGTAGTTGATGTCGATGACGTTGTCGAGCATGCGCACAGCGGTGCGCACGGTGCGCTCCAGCTTGGCCGCGTCCAGCTTGCCGTCGACGATGTGGTTGACCAGGTTGATCGAGCCCAGGTTGCAGACGGCGATCTCGTCCTTGTTGGTGTTCAGGGTGATCTCTGTGCACAGGTTCGAGCTGTGCACCACGCCGACGTGCTGCTGCGGGCTGCGCAGGTTGCACGGGTCCTTGAAGGTCAGCCACGGGTGGCCGGTCTCGAACAGCATCGAGAGCATCTTGCGCCACAGGTCCTTGGCCGGCAGGGTCTTGAACAGCTTGATCTTGCCGTACTTGGTCAGCTCCTCGTAGTACTCGTAACGCTCCTCGAAGGCGCGGCCGGTGAGGTCGTGCAGGTCCGGTACGTCGGAGGGGGAGAACAGGGTCCACTGGCCGTCGTCGAAGACGCGCTTCATGAACAGGTCCGGAATCCAGTTGGCGGTGTTCATGTCGTGGGTACGGCGACGGTCGTCACCGGTGTTCTTGCGCAGCTCGAGGAATTCCTCGATGTCCAGGTGCCAGGTTTCCAGGTAGGCGCAGACGGCGCCCTTGCGCTTGCCGCCCTGGTTGACCGCCACGGCGGTGTCGTTGACCACTTTCAGGAACGGCACGACGCCCTGGGATTTGCCGTTGGTGCCCTTGATGTAGGCACCCAGCGCGCGCACCGGGGTCCAGTCGTTGCCCAGGCCGCCGGCGAACTTGGAGAGCAGCGCGTTATCGCGGATGGCGTCGTAGATGCCGCCCAGGTCGTCCGGCACGGTGGTCAGGTAGCAGGAGGACAGCTGCGGGCGCAGGGTGCCGGCGTTGAACAGGGTCGGCGTCGAGGCCATGTAGTCGAAGGACGACAGCAGGTTGTAGAACTCGATGGCGCGGGCTTCTTTCTGCTCTTCCTCGATGGCCAGGCCCATGGCCACGCGCATGAAGAAGATCTGCGGCAGTTCGAAGCGAATGT
>Ga0209300_1000124_pt1 | contig 48913 bp, 42 predicted proteins | sample Shrwel_input2_RT_FD_187535 | JGI IMG/M metagenome (GOLD analysis project Ga0209300, IMG submission 187535) | Subsurface microbial communities from deep shales in Ohio, USA - Utica-3 well 1 S input2 RT (SPAdes) (version 2) ... | reverse complement strand
CCGCTTCAGCCCGCGATGGTGTTATGAGTTATCAGGTTCTTGCCCGTAAATGGCGTCCGCGCTCGTTCCGCGAAATGGTCGGCCAGACGCACGTGCTGCGGGCCCTGATCAATGCGCTGGATAACGGCCGCCTGCATCACGCCTACCTGTTCACCGGGACCCGCGGTGTCGGCAAGACCACCATCGCGCGCATCATCGCCAAGTGTCTGAACTGCGAAACCGGCGTCAGCTCGACGCCCTGCGGCCAGTGCTCGGTCTGCCGCGAGATCGACGAGGGACGTTTCGTCGACCTGATCGAAGTCGATGCGGCGAGCCGGACCAAGGTGGAAGATACGCGCGAACTACTGGACAACGTCCAGTACGCACCCAGCCGCGGGCGCTACAAGGTTTACCTGATCGACGAAGTGCACATGCTTTCGTCGCACTCCTTCAATGCACTGCTGAAGACGCTTGAGGAGCCGCCGCCGCACGTTAAGTTTCTCTTGGCCACGACGGACCCGCAGAAACTGCCAGTCACCATCCTCTCGCGCTGCCTGCAGTTCTCGCTGAAGAACATGCCACCCGAGCGCGTGGTCGAGCACCTGACCCATGTACTGGCCGCCGAGCAGGTGCCGTTCGAGCCCGAAGCGCTCTGGCTGCTGGGGCGTGCGGCCGATGGCTCGATGCGCGATGCGATGAGTCTCACCGACCAGGCCATCGCCTTTGGAGAAGGCAAGGTGCTGGCGGCAGACGTGCGCGCGATGCTCGGCACGCTGGATCACGGCCAGGTCTACGGGGTGCTCGAGGCGTTGCTGCAGGGCGACGCGCGCGCCTTGCTCGACGCCGTTCGCAACCTGGCCGAACAGGGGCCGGACTGGAACGGCGTGCTGGCCGAGCTGCTTAACGTCTTGCACCGCGTGGCCATCGCACAGGCGCTGCCGGATGCGGTGGACAACGGGCAGGGCGATCGCGAGCAGGTACTGACGCTGGCGCAAGCGCTGCCGGCCGAGGATGTGCAGTACTACTACCAGATGGGCCTGGTGGGGCGGCGCGACCTGCCCCTGGCGCCCGATCCGCGCAGCGGTTTCGAGATGGTGCTGTTGCGCATGCTGGCGTTTCGTCCGGCCGACGACGAGGACGCACCTCGGGTATCGCTAAAGCCGCTGAGGGTCAGCCAGGCCACGGCTGAACCCGTCGAGACACCGGTGGCCGCGCCGGAGCGCTCGGCGGATCTCGTGCCGAGCGCTCCGGCCGAGGGGCCTGCCAGCGCCGAGCCGCGGATGCCGCCCCCAGTCGCCGCCGCTCCCGCCCAGGCCCGGACGGAGCCAACGCAGCCCGCTCCCGCCGAGATGCCTGCGTCTGAATCGGCCGGGCCTTCGCTGCACGCCCACGAGAGTGGCACCGCCAAGCCGGATCTGCCCTGGGACGAGCCCAGCGAGACGCCGGTAGCCGTCAGCGCACCGGCGCTGCAGGCCGGTCTGGCCGAGCCCGAGGCGCTCCCGGCAAGCGTCGTCGTGGCCGAGGATGCCGAAGATGACGAGCCACCGTTTTCGGACGAAGATTATTTCGAGGTCGAGAACCAGGCCGAGGTCTATCTCGATGAGTTTTTGCACGCCGAGCAGGCTGGTGAGCCAGCGGAACCGACCGAGGCCGCGTTGCCTGATGTCGCGCCTGCAACCGGCCTGGCGGCCGAATGGCAGGCGCTTTACCTGAAGCTCGGCCTGTCCGGGCTGACCGGCAGCATCGCCGCCAACTGCACACTGGTCGCGGTCGAGGGCGATCGCTGGGTGATGCATCTCGATCCGGCTCAAAGTGCGCTCTTCAACGCCACCCAGCTGCGCCGGTTCAACGATGCGCTCAACCAGTATCACGGTCGCGAGCTGAAGCTGGTCATCGAAGTCAGGACGCCGGAACAGGAAACGCCTGCGCAGGCCGGTATGCGGCGCCGTCATGAGCGGCAGCGGGCGGCCGAGCGCTCGATCCAGACCGACCCGGTTGTCCAGCAGTTGGTGCAGCACTTCTCAGCGGTTATCCGCGAAGGCACTATCGAACCCGTCGAACAACCTGAAACCCGATCCGCTTGAGGTGAACACATGATGAAAGGTGGCATGGCTGGCCTGATGAAGCAGGCGCAGCAGATGCAGGAACGAATGCAGAAGATGCAGGAGGAGCTGGCCAATGCCGAGGTTACCGGGCAATCCGGGGCAGGCCTGGTCAGCGTCGTCATGAACGGGCGGCACGACGTCAAGCGCGTCAGCCTCGATGACAGCCTGATGCAGGAGGAGAAGGAAATCCTCGAAGACCTGATCGCTGCCGCGGTGAACGATGCCGTGCGCAAGATCGAGCAGAACAGCCAGGAAAAGATGGCCGGCATGACCGCCGGCATGCAGTTGCCGCCTGGCTTCAAAATGCCGTTCTGATCGCTGTACGCGGCGGCAGCCCTGTGCTGCCGCCCGGACTGACTGGCCTCCGAACAAGACCCCGCAGACGATTCCACCATGAGTTTCAGCCCGCTTATCCGACAGCTCATCGACGCCTTGCGCATTTTGCCCGGCGTCGGGCAGAAAACCGCCCAGCGCATGGCGTTGCAGCTGCTCGAGCGCGATCGTAGCGGGGGCAGACGCCTGGCGGAGGTGCTGGCCAGCGCGATGGACAATGTCGGTCATTGCCGCCTGTGCCGCACGCTGAGCGAGGACGACCTGTGCCCCCAGTGCGCCGATCCGCGGCGCGACGATGCACTGCTGTGCGTGGTGCAGAGCCCGGTGGATGTCTTTGCCGTCGAGCAGACCGGCTACCGTGGCCGTTACTTCGTGCTCAAGGGTCACCTTTCACCGCTCGATGGCCTCGGCCCCGAGGCGATCGGCATTCCTGAATTGCTCGCCCGGGTTGCCGACGGGGCGTTCAGCGAGGTGATTCTGGCGACCAATCCTACCGTCGAGGGCGAGGCAACAGCCCATTACATCGCGCAGCTCCTGACTCCGCGAGGGCTGGTCGTCAGCCGGATCGCTCATGGCGTGCCCTTGGGGGGCGAACTCGATCTCGTCGACGGCGGCACCCTGGCTCACGCGCTGGCAGGACGCAAGCCGGTTGCGCTGTAAATCGCCTGCACGCCATACACGTAGATCACCAGGCTTTAACCTTATAGCGCTTTGCTAGTGCCTTCGTTTGCGTGATTCAGGTAAAGTTCTAAGCCAACTCAAGTAAATAGCCATATCGAATAAAGTGCTTCGATCTGGTTATAACCTGCGTCAGTCGAGGAAAGCATGAGAGCAAAGTTCTGGTTGATCCCTGCGCTGGTACTGGCCAGTGCCTTCGCCCACGCCGAGGAAAAGCTCAAGGTCGGCTATATCCGCGTGATGGACGACGCTCAGGCGATGGTGGCGCATGAAGCCGGTCTCTATGCCAAGCATGGGCTGGATGTCGAGCTCGTGGAATTCAGTTCCGGCACCGACCTGATCAAGGCGATTGTTGGCGGGCAGCTCGATACCGGCGTGCTCGGTTTTACCAACGCAGTAGCCTGGGCGTCCAAAGGCGCCGATCTGAAGGTGGTCGGTGGTGCTCAGCGCGGCTACCACTCGATTCTCGTGCGCGATGAAACCGGCATCACCGATGTTGCCGGCCTAAAAGGGCGCACGCTGGCTTCCCAGCGCGAGGGGAGCACCGCAGACGCCGTGTTGCGCGGCGTAACCCTCAAGGCGGCCGGGCTGCAAGCGAGCGAAGTCAACATCATGGGCGTCAGCCCGGCTGTGGCGGTGCAGTCACTGGTGTCGGGTCGCGTTGATGCAGCCTTCCTGTTCGAACCGTACGATCGCATTGCACAGCTGGTAGCGCCGGTTCGCCAGATCTACGAGATCGGCGAAGTCTGGCCATTTCCCTGCATGGTGGTGATTACCTCGGGCGAGACCTTGGCCAAGCGCAAGGAGGCCATCTGGCAATCGCTCGACGCCCAGCGCGAAGCGATCCAGATGCTCGAGAACCAGCCGGCGGAGGCCGCCAAGTTGATCGCCAGCTACTTCATCGCCGAGCCGACGCTCAAGACCCGCGAGCGTGGAGAGCTGGCGCGCGAAGTCGTGATCAAGGAGGCGATCGCCACGCAGGACTTCAGTGCCAAGCTCGAAGCGTCTGACCTGGCGCGTATCCAGGAGCTCGCTGACATCCTTCAGGAACAGGGCTCGCTGAAGACGCGCGACGGCAAAGCGTTCGATACGCGCGCCATTCTCGATCTGTCCTGGCAGGAGTCGCGCCAGCTCTGATCGACAGTTCCCGCCGGGTAACTCCGGCGGCATACCGAGCCCGGCAAGCCGGGCTGTTTTTTTGATATTCGAAGAGTGTTTATGCAGCTCAGGTTTGAAGAGGTAGGCAAGCGCTTCGGCGAGCTGGAGGTCATCAAGGGCTTCAGCGGGGAATTCGCTCAGGGCGAGTTGGTTGCACTGGTAGGGCCGTCCGGCTGTGGTAAATCCACACTGCTGCACCTGGTGGCCGGCCTGGAGCAGCCGACCGTCGGCAAGGTGCTCGCCGATGGGAAACCCGTCAGCGGGCCTCATCCCAGCCGCACTCTGGTCTTCCAGGAGCATGCGCTCTATCCGTGGCTCAGCCTGCAGGCGAACGTCGCGATGGCACTCGAGCTGCAGGGCGTATCCCGACGCGAGGCCTTCGCGCAGGCGCTCGCCTGGCTGGAGCGAGTCAACCTGAAGGGCTTCGAAGACTATTACCCGCACCAGGTTTCCGGAGGCATGCGCCAGCGCACGGCACTGGCACGCGCGTTCATTGCCAAGCCGGAGGTGCTGCTGCTGGACGAGCCCTTCGGTGCGCTGGATGCCCTGACCCGAATGGCGCTGCAAGATGTGCTGCGCGAGCTGATCGAAGAGCACCAGCCGACGGTGCTGCTGGTCACGCACGATGTCGATGAGGCGCTCTATCTGGCGGATCATGTGCTGGTCTTCAGCGCACGACCGACGCGTGTGCTGCAAACGTTCAACTTTACCCATTGCGAAAAGAGTCACGACCTGTCGGAGTTCGCCGCCGAGCGTCGCGAGATCCTGCGTTTGCTCGGTATCAAGACGGAGGTCTCGCACGCATGAGTCAGCAACGTCGTCTTACCGGGCCGAAGAAATACGCTGCCGTGCTGCTCGCGGTAGTGTTCATCCTGCTGATCTGGCAGGCGGCCGCCTGGAGCTTGCCGGACTTTCTCATGCCCGGCATACCCGCGGTGCTCGAGCGGATGCAAAGCGCCCTGCAGGAGCCGGCGTTCCGCGAAGGCCTGCTCGGCAGCATGAGCCGGCTGGGCAGCGGCTACAGTTTCGCACTGCTGTTCGGAATAGGCTTCGGCCTCGTCGGTGGCGTGCTGTTCTTCTTCCGGGAAATCCTGCGCTCGGCCATTGTCATCCTGCAGTCGATTCCCTCCATCGCGTGGGTCCCGCTGTTCCTGATCGTCATGGGCTTTGGCAATCTGCCGATCATCGTCGTCGTGGCGCTTGCTGCGTTTTTCCCCATGGCGCTGTCGGTGATGAACGCCACGGAAAGCGTGCAGCCGGTTCACGTGTCCGCGGCGCGAGTCATGGGGGCCTCGCGCTGGCAGCTGCTGCGTCGGGTCTACCTGCCAGCGGTGATGCCCGAGCTGATCACCGGGGCGCAGCTGGCCTTCGGTAATGCCTGGCGTGCGCTGATTTCGGCGGAGATGCTGATCGGCTTTGGCCAGGGATTGGGTCGGGCATTGGCTTACTCGGGTGAGATCGCCGATATGACCGGTGTGATGATGAACATCCTGGTCATTGCGATTCTGGCGACCTTGATCGATCAGGTCGTACTCGAGAAGTTCAAGCAGCGGATGCTGCGCTATCAGTACGTCTAGCTATGACGCACGGCCTGCCGCGCCTGGTATTGTCCGCGCTGCTGCTGAGTGGAGCGGCTGCAGCCGCGGCTGCGCCATCGGCTTTGTCCAGTAGTGCGCACGATAGTCTGGAGACGCGTCTGGTATCGAGCCTGACAGCCGAGCGTGGCCCGCAGGCGTCCGCTCCGGTGTTTGCTAGCGGCGGTGCCGGGCTGGTTTATTACCGGTCGGCGGTGGCTGCGCTGGCTTCCTCGGAGTCCGACTTCGGCTGGCAGGCACTGACCGGGCAGACCTTCTGTATTGCCGAAGGGCATGGCGCGGCACGGCTCATCGAGCAGCGCTTCGCGGCTCATGCCCGCTATTACCCAAGTTCGGCACATGCGCTCATTGGCTTGAAGCTTGGCGAGTGCCAGGTGGTGGTGGAAGACCTCGTACTACTCGAAGCGCTGGCGAAACTGCCGGAATGGCGTCGTTACGCGCGTCTGCTGCCCAGGCTGGCCGATGCCGAGCGTGAGCTGATGGTCGAGTCGGCCGAAGCAGGGGAGCGTGACCTGCTCGCCGAATGGGCGCGCAACGGACGGCTTGACCAGTTCATTCGCGAATCCGTCGACGAGGTGGCGTTTCAGGCTTACGTGCTGGCCGATACCCTGGACTGTCACTGAGTCGCGCTTTCGCTCGCCATGATTTGCGCTAGTGCTCGGCGTAATGCGTCGAGCTTGAAGGGCGCGCGCAAATGGCCATGGAGCCGGCCGTCCGGGCCCACCAGGGCGATGTTTCCGCTGTGACTGACGCTATAGTCCCCGCTGGTCTGGGCGGCTGGCACGAATGGCAGGCCCAGCGCGCGGGACAGGGATTGCAGCTGAGTCAGGTCGCCGGTGAGGCCCTGAAAGCCTGCCCGGTAGTAACTCAGATAGTCTTTCAACTGCGCTGGCGAATCGCGTGCTGGATCGGCGGTGACCAGCACAAGCTGAACATTCGCGCGTTGTTCCGGTGGCAGCTCTGCCAGAAGACGACGCATGTCGGCCAGCGTGGTCGGACAGATGTCCGGGCAGGATGTGAAACCGAAAAACAGCAGATGCCAGCGCCCGCGCAGGGCTTCGGTGCGCCAGGGTTCGGCGTCCTGGGTCAGCAACTCGACCGTCGGCAGTGGGCGCGGCTGCGGAAAGAGCAATATGTTCGCTTCATCCAGCAGTGCGGCGCGATCGAGCGCAAGCGCGGATGTGGCAAGGGTGAGCAGGCCAATCAGCAGGAGGCGTCCAAGGCGAGCGGGCATCGGTCCCCCTGCAGGCCGTCAGCGATCGTCCAGGGCGAACGCGGTCAGCGTAAAGGTGGGGATGCCGATATCCTGGAGCTTTCTCGAACCGCCCAGCTCGGGCAGATCAATGATCGCGGCTGCCTCATGGATGTCGGCGCGCATACGCCGAACCAGTTGCGCGGCTGCTAGCAGCGTGCCACCAGTGGCGATCAGATCGTCGAACAGCACCACTGAATCGCCTTCGCACAGGCTGTCGGAATGGATCTCCAGGTGCGCCTGGCCGTACTCGGTCTGATAGGCCTGCGAGAGCACATCGGCCGGCAGCTTGCCCTGCTTGCGGAACAGCACCAGCGGCTTGTTCAGTTCGTAGGCCACGATCGAGCCGACGATGAAACCGCGTGCATCAAGGGCGCCGATGTGGCTGAACTCGGCTTCGACGTAGCGCTGGATAAAACTGTCGGCAACCATGCGCAGTGCCTTGGGCGACTGCAGCAGTGGGGTAATGTCACGAAAAACCACGCCCGGGCTGGGAAAGTCGGCTACCGGACGGATGAGCGTCTTGATGCTGAATTCGTCGAAGATCATCGACTACTCCGAGCGCGCGGAATCGGCTTCGAGATTGCCACCCGCCAATGCACACAAGCCGATCGGATCGAGGATGCGGACTTCCTTGCCTTCGGCCTCGAGCAGGCCGTTCTGCTGGAATCGCGTAAATACGCGCGAAACCGTTTCCACAGCCAGCCCCAGATAGTTACCGATTTCGTTACGCGACATCGGCAGGCGGAACTGGTTGGCAGAGAAGCCGCGGGCACTGAAGCGTGCGGACAGGTTGATCAGGAAAGTGGCGATACGTTCGTCGGCGGTTTTCTTGGAGAGCAGCAGCATCATCTGCTGATCGTCGCGGATTTCCCGGCTCATGATTCGCATCAGCTGGCGACGGAGCTGCGGCAGCAACACGCTGAGCTCGTCCAGGCGATCGAACGGGATCTCGCAGACGGAGGTGGTCTCCAGGGCCTGGGCGGTGACCGGATAGGCTTCGGTATCCATGCCCGACAGTCCGACAAGCTCGCTCGGCAGATGGAAGCCGGTGATCTGCTCCTCGCCGTTGTCGGTCACGCTGAAGGTGCGCAGAGCTCCTGAACGGACAGCGAACACCGAGGCGAAGCTGTCACCCTGGCGAAACAGGGTCTCACCTTTCTTCAACGGGCGCCCGCGCTTGACGATGTCGTCGAGCGCATCCATGTCCTGCATGTTCAGAGAGAGCGGCAGACACAAGCCGGAAAGGCTGCAATCCTTGCAGTGGGCCTGGCGCTGAGCGCGGACCTTGATCGACTCGGGCATTGGAAGTTCCTGGAAGGCCTTCGATTTGCGCGCAAGGTTAACTCAGGATTCGGCAATATCCAAACGGCCCAGTGGTCGCAGGCGCAGCTTTTGTTGCTGGTTTCCGACGAATCAGATCACCCGTGAGAAACGCTGATTGCACTGTTCGGGCAGGTAATGATCGAACAACATGCAGATGGCGCGAATGAGCAGGCGCCCGGCCGGCTGCACCAGCAGGTGTTCGTCTGCCAGTTCGATCAGCCCATCGGCTGCCATCTGCTCGAGCATCGGCCGCGTACTGGCGAAATATGATGCGAAATTCACGCCGTGAAGGCGCTCGAGTTCGGCGAAGCCGAGTTCGAAGTCGCAAATCAGCTTCTGGATGACAAAGCGCCGGATGCGATCGTCCTCGTTGCAGCGCAGGCCTCGAGCGGTGGGCAGCTGACCGCGATCGATCGCCTGCTGATAGGCGCCGATGTCGCTCACGTTCTGGCTGTAGAGGTCGCCCAGCTGGCTGATGGACGAGACGCCAAGGCCGATCAGGTCGCAGTGGCCGTGCGTGGTATAGCCCTGGAAGTTTCGCTGCAGCTTGCCGTCTTCCTGCGCCATGGCCAGATCGTCGTCCGGCAGTGCGAAGTGGTCCATGCCGATGTAGCGATAGCCGGCATCGGTGAGTTGCTCGATGCTGCGTTGCAGCATGACCAGTTTGTCGGCCGGCGAGGGCAGTTGCTCGGCAGCGATGCGCCGTTGCGGCATGAAGCGTTCCGGCAGGTGAGCATAGTTGAACAGGGACAGGCGGTCGGGCTGCAACGCGATGATCGCCTCGACGGTGCGCGCAAAGCCGTCGGGGCGCTGCAGCGGAAGACCATAGATGAGGTCGACGTTGACCGACCGATATTGCAGGGTTCGGGCAGCATCGATGATCGTCGTGGTCTGCTCCAGGCTCTGCATGCGATTGACCGCGCGTTGGACTTCGGGATCGAGATCCTGCACGCCGATGCTGATTCGATTGAAGCCGAGCTCACGCAGCAGCCCCATGGTCGACCAGTCGGCCTCACGGGGGTCGATCTCGATGCTGAAGTCGCCGTGGTCGTCGTCCTGCAGATGGAAATGGCGGCGTAGGCAAGCCATCAGACGGCGCAGCTCGTCATGACTGAAGAACGTCGGCGTGCCGCCGCCCAGGTGCAGCTGCTCGACGACCTGGTCGGCGCCGAGGTGGCAGGCGACCAGCTCTATTTCCTTTTCCAGCCTCTCCAGGTATGGCAGGGCTCGGCCATGGTCCTTGGTGATGACCTTGTTGCAGGCACAGTAGTAGCAGACGTTCGCGCAGAACGGGATGTGTATGTAAAGCGACAGTGGTCGTTTGGCGTTGCGGCTGCTGCGCAGGGCGTGGAGGAGGTCGAACGAGCCGACCTTGCTGTTGAACTGGACGGCCGTCGGGTAGGACGTGTAACGCGGGCCGGCCTGATCGTAGCGACGGACCAGATCGGTGTCCCAGCGGATGGAGTCAAGCATTGGCTTCCCCGGTATGACGGCGGTGGGCGGATTCTAGGCAGCGGGCCTCAGGGCGGACTTGACCTGTATCAACCAAGGCCTGACCGTGCCGGATGCGTGACGATGAGTGGTCGAGGTAGCGAATTCGGCGGGCCGTCGTGGTCAGATGCTTGTCTGTCGTATTCTGTTGGCAATGCACTGTGCCCAAGGGCTAGAGGAGGAAATCGATGCACAATCGCCAGGCGGAAATTGCCGCTGCACTCAAGGTACGGCCAGCGTTCGACGGTCCGGAAGCGATCGATGCGGAGATCGAGCGACGTGTGCGCTTCATTCAGGATTGTCTGCGTCAGTCCGGTATGAAAACCCTGGTACTGGGGATCAGTGGTGGTGTCGACTCCACGACCGCAGGCCTGCTGGCCCAGCGTGCGGTGGAGGGCATGCGGGCGGCCGGGGAGGGCGACGACTATCGCTTCATCGCTGTCCGCCTGCCGTACCAGGTTCAGCACGACGAGGACGAGGCGCAGCTTGCCGTCGACACCATTGCACCGGACGAATGCCATACGGTGAACATCGGGCCCGCCGTCCAGGCGCTGGCCGAGGCCACCGAGGCACTCGGCGCGCTGTCTCCGGCGAGCCGGGACTTCGTGCTAGGCAATACCAAGGCCCGCATGCGCATGGTGGCGCAGTACACCATCGCCAATGCGCGAAAGGGGCTGGTCATCGGTACGGATCACGCAGCCGAGGCCGTAATGGGCTTCTTTACCAAGTTCGGCGATGGCGCCTGTGACCTCACGCCGCTGGCCGGCCTGGTGAAGGGACAGGTTCGCCAGCTTGCCGCCGCCCTCGGCGCACCTGATCAACTGGTGAAAAAGGTGCCGACCGCAGACCTGGAGGAGCTCACGCCCGGCAAACCGGACGAAGACGCTCACGGCGTTGCCTACCGGGATATCGATGCGTTCCTGCAGGGCGGGCATGTGTCGGAGGAAGCGGCGCGCACGATCATTGATACCTACGACAAGACCGCACACAAGCGGGCCTTGCCGAAGGAGCCTTGAGGCAGCTCAGTGCCCCTGGTGGGACGCGGCAGCACTGCCGTGCCCCATCAGCCACTGTTGATGCGGCCCCGGCAGTGTCCAGAGACCGAACAGGATCACCAGGACGCCGCCAGCGAGGCGCACCTGTCTTTTGCGCAACAGGGCCGTCAGCCGCTCGGCGGCCAGTCCGGTGGCCAGCAGTACCGGCCAGGTACCGAGGCCGAAGGCCAGCATCAGCAATCCGCTCTGCCAGGCATCACCCTGGCTGGCCGACCAGAGCAAGGTGCTATAGACGAGGCCGCAGGGTAACCAGCCCCAGAGTGCGCCAAGCAGCAAGGCGCGAGGCACGCTGCTGACCGGCATCAGTCGGCTCGCGGCCGGCTGAATGTGCCGCCAGAGCCCTCGTCCGAGCGCCTCGATGCGGGTCAGCCCGCTCCACCAGCCGGCCAGATAAAGGCCCATCGCGATCAGCAGCAAGGCGGCGATCACGCGCATCGCCGTGGCTGCCGGTCCGCTGGCGATGGCCCAGCCGGCCAGTCCGATCAGGATTCCCGCGCAGGCGTAGCTGAGAATGCGGCCCAGGTTGTAGGCGATGAGCAGGCGCAGGCGCCTGCCCCTTTGCGCTGGCGGAATCGCCATGGTCAGCGCGCCCATGAGCCCGCCGCACATGCCAAGGCAATGCCCACCGCCCAGCAGGCCGAGGACGAACGCGGAGACGAGTAGTGGCAAGAGTTCAATCATCGCTACGGCGATCCGCGTCCTTGACGTCCTTCTGGGCGGGCTGTTGATCCGGTTTCGTTTCGTCGTCGTCGAAGAGGATGCTGTGGGCGGGGCTGTCGAGGTCGTCGAATTGCCCACTGTCCACCGCCCAGAAGAACACCCAGATGGCTAGCGCAACCAGTACAACGGCGACCGGAATGAGTACGTACAGAGCGGCCATGTCATCTCCGTGGTAGGTGCCGCCGACATTCGCCGGCAGGATTAGTGGCGCGTCAGCCGCAATGCGTTGAGCACCACGAGCAGCGAGCTGGCCGACATGCCCAGCGCAGCCCAGAGCGGGGTTACCCAGCCCACTGCGGCGAACGGCAGGATCAGGCCATTGTACAGGGAGGCCCAGGCAAGGTTTTCAATGATGATGCGGCGGCTGCGCCTGGCGACCTGAAATGCACTGACCAGGCTCTGCAACCGATTGGACAGCAGCACCGCGTCCGCGCTGGTCTTGGCCAGGTCCGTTGCGCTGCCCATGGCGATGCTGATGTCGGCGGCGGCCAGTACCGGCACGTCGTTGACTCCGTCGCCAAGCATCAACACGCGGGCACCGGCAGCCTGCATGGCTTGCAGCCGTACCAGCTTATCTGCCGGGGTCAGACCGCCTCGCGCCTCGTCGATACCCAGCTCCTCGGCTATCCGGCCCACCATTGGCGAACTGTCTCCGGAAAGCAGCAGGGTCTTCCAGCCGCGTTTGCGACAGGCGGAGAGCAGGGCGAGCGCATCGTCGCGCAGTCGATCGTCCAGTACGAACCAGGCGAGCGGCCCGGTGGTGTCCGCCAGCAGCAGCCATTGCCCCTGGTCGCCCGGAATCGGCGGGGCTTCTCCGGCGTACAGCGCCGCGACGAAGGATGCCTGGCCAATACGCAGCTGGCGACCGCCGACACGGCCTTCCAAGCCGAGCCCTGGCACGCTGTCGACGCTATCGGCAGGTTGCGGCGCGCGACCGAAGGCGCGGGCAATGGGATGCTCCGAGCGATTTTCCAGCGCCGCTGCCAACGCCAGGCAGCGGTCGGCATCCTCGCTGCCGAGGGGATGCACGGCGGTCAGGGTAAGGCGTCCCTCGGTCAGCGTGCCGGTCTTGTCGAAGACCACGGTATCGATGTGGTTCAGGCCTTCGAGCACGTGCCCGCGGGTCAAGAGCAATCCGAGCTTGTGCAAGGTTCCGGTGGCGGTCGTCAGGGCCGTCGGCGTCGCCAGTGACAGGGCACAGGGACAGGTGGCGACCAGCAATGCCAGCACGATCCAGAAAGCCCTTTGCGGGTCGATGTACCACCAGACCAGCCCGACCACCGCCGCTGCGAGCAGCACGATAACCAGGAACCACTGCGATACGCGGTCGGCGATCTCGGCAAGCTTCGGTTTGTCCGACTGGGCGCGCTCGAGCAGCCGGACGATGGCCGAGAGCCGGGTGTCGTCGCCAAGCGCGTCGACTGCCACGGTCAGCGGGCCCTCGACATTGAGCGTACCGGCGGTGACCGCGTCGCCGGGCGCTCTTGGCAGCGGCAGGTACTCGCCGGTCAGTACCGATTCGTCGACGCTCGATTGCCCGCTAAGGATGCGCCCGTCGGCGGGAATCAGGCCGCCGGGTTGCACGAGCACCCGATCACCGAGCTTCAGTTCGCTCAGCAGGACCCGTTCCGACTGACCCGCGGCGTCCAGGCGCAGGCATGACGCCGGTAGCAGATTTACCAGCTGTGCGGTGGCTGCTGCAGTCCGCTCGCGCGCACGGCGCTCCAGATAGCGCCCGGCAAGCAGAAACAGGGCGAACATGCCGACCGCATCGAAATACAGCTCGCCATGGCCGGTGATGGTCGACCAGATACCGGCCAGGTACGCGCCGGCGATGGCCAGCGAAACCGAGACATCCATGGTCAGATGACGGGTGCGCAGATCGCGCAGTGCACCCTTGAAGAAGTCGGTGCAGCAATAGAAGACAATGGGCGTGGTCAACAGCAGCGCTGTCCAGCGCAAGATGCTGTCCATGCCCGCAGACAGGTCGATATTGAACTCTGGCCAGGTGGCCATGGTGGCCATCATCACCTGCATCCATAACAGGCCGGCCACGCCCAACTGTCTCAGCGAGCGCCGGTTTTCGCTGGCCAATCGCTCCGCTGCCTGGTCGGCCTGGTAGGGGTGGGCTGCGTAGCCAATCCGGCGCAGCTCCGCGAGCAGCTCGCTCAGGGGAAGCGCTGTATCGCTCCAGCGAACCTGGAGGCGGTGGTTCGACAGGTTGAGGCTCGCTTCGGCGACACCGGCCAGGTTGCGTACATGCCGTTCGATCAGCCAGCCGCAGGCTGCACAGCTTATGCCCTCGATCATCAGCGATGTGCTGGCCAGCTCGCCCTCGTGGCGGACGAATGGCTGCTGCACGTCAGCCCGATCGTAGAGTGCGAGTTCTTCGCCGAGTACCTTGGGCAAGGCTTCGGGATTGATCGCCGCGTCGCTGCGGTGCTGGTAGTAGCTTTCCAGGCCACCCTTGACGATGGCCTCAGCCACCGCCTGGCAGCCCGGACAGCACAGATGGCGCACTTCGCCGAGCACTCTGGCATGGAAATGCGAGCCTGCCGGTACCGGCAGGCCACAGTGGTAGCAGGGAGCAGGGGTTGCCATCAGTGGCTTGGCTTCAGTTCCAGCATCCTGCCGGCTTCAACCTGCTTCTCGTCGAACAGACGCCAGTCCTGCTCGCCCTCGCGCCCGATCAGCTCGACGAAGCGCCGGCCGGCGATCGCCTCGGGAAGCTGACCCTGGTAGAAGCCGTCGCCTTGCGGCTGAAGAATGATTCGACGGTCACGCTCCGGCTGCGTCGGCGAGATGATGTTGAGCACCAGTTGCTGCGGACGACTGTCACCGCTCAGTTGCAGCTCGGCCAGGCCGCGCTCCTCGTTGAGCGTCAGTTGCGCGCGCAGGTTCAGCTGCTCGGCGAGCTTCTCGCGTTCCAGCGATTGGTTGATGCCCTTGCCGACGTCGTAGTAATTGTCCGCGACCAGGGTATCGGCATTGCGGATGGCGATGGTGAGCATCGAGACACCGAGCACCACCGCAATCAGCAGGATGGCGATGACGAACCAGGCCCAGAACTGGGTGTACCAACGTGTCTGTTCGTTATTGCTTTGCATGTATTACCTGTTAGCGGATGCTCGGCCCGATGAAGCGGCTGTCGGCGTCATCGTTGACCGAGGGGTCGTCGGCCGACTTGACATGGAAGGAGATCTCATTGGTGCTGGACGGCAGTTTCTCCGGAGCGATCGACAGCTCGACCGGAACGGTTACCAGCTCGCCGGCGGCGGCCTGAACTTCGCTGCGGCCCGAGTACGTCAGGCCGTCCAGGCCACGAGCCTCGATCACGAAGGTCTGCGGCTTCTGCGCCTTGTTCATGACCTTGAGCGTATACACGTTCTCGATCTGGCCCATCTCGTTTTCGCGGTACAGCACGCGGTCCTTGAGGACATCCAGCTTGACCAGCGGGCGACTGTAGAGGGCGAAGCTGAACAGCGACATCATCGCCAGCAGCGCGATAGCGTAGCCGATCAGGCGCGGCCGCAGCAGATGGGTCTTCTGCCCGGACAGGTTGTGCTCGGTGGTATAGCTGATCAGTCCGCGCGGGTAGTTCATCTTGTCCATGATCGCGTCGCAGGCGTCGATGCACGCCGCGCACCCGATGCATTCGATCTGCAGGCCATCACGAATGTCGATGCCGGTCGGGCAGACCTGTACGCACATGGTGCAGTCGATGCAGTCGCCCAGGCCCATGGCCTTGTAGTCGGCGTCCTTCTTGCGCGGGCCGCGCTTTTCGCCACGCCGCGGATCGTAGGACACGATGAGGGTGTCCTTGTCGAACATCACGCTCTGGAAGCGTGCATAGGGGCACATGTAGATGCACACCTGCTCACGCAGATAGCCGGCGTTGCCATAGGTGGCCAGCGTGAAGAAGCCGATCCAGAACAGCGCCCAACCGCCGACCTGCAGCGTGAGCAGATCAGGTACGAGTTCGCGGATCGGCGTGAAGTAACCGACAAAGGTAATGGCGGTCAGCAGCGAGACGACCAGCCAGATGGCATGTTTGGCTGCCTTGCGCGCGAACTTGTTGCCTGTCATCGGGGCTTTGTCCAGCTTCATGCGCTGGTTGCGGTCGCCCTCGGTCACCTTCTCGGCCCACATGAAGACCCAGGTAAACACACTCTGCGGGCATGTGTAGCCACACCAGACTCGGCCGGCGAAGACCGTGATGAAGAACAGGCCGAAGGCGCAGATGATCAATAGCCACGACAGGAGCATGAAGTCCTGTGGCCAGAAGGTCGCACCGAAGACATGGAATTTGCGTTCTGGCAGGTCCCACCAGACGGCCTGTCGGCCATCCCAGTTCAGCCAGACGGTACCGAAGTAGAGGACAAACAACAGTGCGCCGCCGAAGCGTCGCAGGTTGCGGAACACGCCGCTGAAGGCGCGGGTATAGATCTTTTCGCGGGCCGCGTAGAGGTCGTTGGAGGCCTCGGACTTGGCCGGAGGGGTTACGTCGCGAACGGGAATCTGCTCAGTCATCAAGTGCGTACCACGGCGGAGTGTGGGGTGCCCCGTCCGATGCATGCCGGTCGGGATCCGTTAGCTGTTCCAGCTGCGCATGGTACGCCCGGAGGTATAAGGTCAGGTGCGACAGGTCGTCGCCCCTGACCTCGCCGAATCACTTCTCCGGCTGCTGGGACAGGCTGTAAACATAAGCGGCCAGCAGGTGCACCTTGTCGTTGCCAAGGTTGGCTTCCTGGGCGGGCATCTTACCGTTACGGCCGTAACGCAGGGTCTGCTGGATCTGCGCGAAGCTGGAACCATACAGCCATACGTTGTCGGTCAGGTTGGGTGCGCCCATGGCGTGGTTACCCTTGCCATCCGCTCCATGACAGGCTACGCAATTGGTGGCGAAGAGTTTTTGACCCTGCTCAACGTCTACCTCGACACCCTCGGGGGTATCGCGGCCGGAAAGGCTGCGCACATAGCCGGCAACGTTGCGAATGCCCGCTTCGCCGAGCACGTCCTTCCACGCCGGCATGGCGGCCTGGCGACCGTGCATGATGGTGGTCTTGATCGTCTCGGGCTCACCGCCGTACAGCCAGTCGTCGTCGGTCAGGTTGGGGAAGCCGTAAGCCCCCTTGGCATCGGAACCGTGGCAGACCGAGCAGTTGGAGGCGAACAGGCGACCCCCCATCTTCAGCGCCTGCGGGTCCTGGGCGACGTCCTCGACCGGCATCGCGGCGAACTTGGCGTACAGAGGGCCGTATTGCTCGTTGGCCTTGTCCACTTCCTTCTGCCACTGCTTGACCTGGGTCCAGCCGCCTTCATAGCCCGGCAGCACGCCTTTCCAGTTGCCCAGGCCCGGGTAAAGAGCCAGATAACCGAGGGCGAACACGACGGTGGCGACGAACAGCATGAACCACCAGCGCGGCAGCGGGTTGTCGTACTCCTCGATTCCGTCGTACGAGTGTCCGACGGTCTCTTCGGTGCTTTCCTGGCGCTGTCCCTTGCGGGTCGCCAGCAACAGCCAAACCAGGGCGGCGATCGTGCCCAGGCTCAGCAGTGTGATGTACCAACTCCAAAACGACGTCATTTATTTCTTACTCCTGGAAGCTTCTTCGTCACGCTTCTTGGCGTCGGTCTCGTCTGCGAAAGGCAGGTTGGCGGCTTCGTCAAAGCTCTTCTTGCGTTTGCTGCTGTAGGCCCAGAGCACGACGCCTATGAAGGCGACGAATACCAGTGCAGTGCCAAGGCCGCGGAGAGTCCCGATATCCATAACGCGTTACCGTTTGTTCGTGAGTGCAGTGCCCAGCACCTGGAGATAGGCGACAAGGGCGTCCATTTCGGTCTTGCCCTTGACGGCGTCGCGTGCACCAGCGATGTCTTCGTCGCTGTAGGGCACGCCCAGCGTGCGCAGCGCTTGCATCTTGGTCGCAGTGGACTTGCCGTCCAGGGTGTGTTCCACCAGCCAGGGGTAGGAAGGCATCTTCGATTCGGGAACCACGTTGCGCGGGTTATACAGGTGCGCACGGTGCCAGTCGTCGGAGTAGCGGCCGCCAACGCGGGCCAGGTCCGGACCGGTGCGCTTGGAGCCCCACAGGAACGGATGGTCGTAGACGCTTTCGCCGGCAACCGAGTAGTGGCCGTAGCGCTCGGTCTCCGCACGGAACGGACGGACCATCTGCGAATGGCAGCCGACGCAGCCCTCGCGGATATAGATGTCGCGGCCTTCCAGTTGCAGCGCGGTGTAGGGCTTCATGCCCTCGACCGGCTCGTTGACCACGTCCTGGAAGAACAGCGGAACGATCTGGGTCAGACCGCCAATGCTTACCGCCAGGATCATGAACAGCGTCAGCAGGCCAATGTTCTTCTCGAGTTTCTCGTGCTGTTTCATCTAGCTAATTCCTCAAGCGATTTGCGCAGCGACGTCGTATTGCGCCGGCTTGGCCGCACGCACGGTGCGCCAGGTGTTGTAAGCCATCAGCAGCATGCCGGTGAGGAAGAAGGCGCCGCCGAGCGCACGCACGATGAAGCCCGGGTGGCTGGCTTCCAGCGCTTCGACGAAGGAGTAGGTCAGGGTGCCGTCTTCGTTGATCGCACGCCACATCAGGCCCTGGGTGATGCCGTTGACCCACATCGAGGCGATGTAGAGCACGGTGCCGATGGTGGCCAGCCAGAAGTGGGCGTTGATCAGCCCGATGCTGTGCATCTGCTCGCGGCCGAAGACGCGCGGGATCAGGTGATACATCGAACCAATGGTGATCATCGCAACCCAGCCGAGGGCGCCGGCGTGTACGTGGCCGATGGTCCAGTCGGTGTAGTGGGAAAGCGCGTTGACGGTCTTGATCGCCATCATCGGGCCTTCGAAGGTGGACATGCCGTAGAACGCCAGCGAGACCACCAGGAAGCGCAGGATCGGGTCGGTGCGCAGCTTATGCCAGGCGCCGGACAGGGTCATCATGCCGTTGATCATGCCGCCCCAGCTCGGAGCCAGCAGGATGATCGACATCACCATACCCAGGCTCTGCGCCCACTCGGGCAGGGCGGTGTAGTGCAGGTGGTGCGGGCCGGCCCAGATATAGAGGGTGATCAGTGCCCAGAAGTGCACGATCGACAGGCGGTAGGAATACACCGGGCGCTCGGCCTGCTTCGGCACGAAGTAGTACATCATGCCGAGGAAGCCGGTGGTCAGGAAGAAGCCCACGGCGTTGTGGCCGTACCACCACTGGACCATGGCATCGGTCGCACCGGAATAGATCGAGTACGACTTGAACCAGCCGGCCGGCATTTCCAGGTTGTTGACGATGTGCAGCATCGCCGTGACCAGGATGAACGCGCCGAAGAACCAGTTGCCCACATAGATGTGCTTGGCCTTGCGCTTCATGATGGTGCCGAAGAACACCAGCGCGTAGGAAACCCAGACGATCGCCAGCAGGATATCGATCGGCCACTCCAGTTCGGCGTACTCCTTGGAACTGGTGTAACCCATCGGCAGCGTGATGACCGCCAAAACGATCACCGCCTGCCATCCCCAGAAGGTAAAGGCAGCCAGGGAGTCGGAGAACAGGCGAGCCTGGCTGGTGCGCTGCACGACGTAATAGGACGTCGCGAAGAGTGCGCTACCGCCGAAGGCGAAGATCACCGCGTTGGTGTGCAGAGGTCGCAGGCGGCCGAAGCTCGTCCACGGTAGATCGAGGTTGAGTGCCGGCCACACCAGTTGTGCGGCGATGAAAACACCCAGACCCATACCCACGATTCCCCATACCACCGTCATGATGGCGAATTGGCGAACCACCTTATAGTTATAAGCAGTCTCACTTATTGCTGTGCTCATGCAAGGCTTCCACGCTAATGGCATTTCGAAGGGCAAAAACGGCGGCGAGTATGGAGAAAGCAGGGGGGCAATGCAAACGACGCCAGGACTGTCTCGACCCGCCAGAACCCCGATTGCAAGCGTTTTCCATACGCATCGAGGGGGCGTTCGGGCACCCTGCCGGTGCCTGTCTTTGGCGAGCTTCGCCTTGAACTGTGCGCTACCAGGCGAGCCGCTGCGAAAGCTTAGGACTGTAGGGGGGGAGGGGGAAGGGCGGTTGGTCGCCACTGGTGCGACAGAGCGTCGCATGCGACCGAAGTATGTCCGTGGACAAGGCCAGAGAGGCGGTACGAGTGTACCGCCCTCTAGGACTTTTTAGTTGGATGCAGGTTCCGCTTTGTGCGACAGGCTGTAAACGTACGCCGCCAGCACGTGGACCTTGTCCTTGCCCAGATACTGCTCCTGGGCAGGCATCTGGCCATTGCGGCCATGACGGATGGTCTGCTGCAGCTGTGCCAGCCCGGAGCCATAGATCCAGCCGGACGGAGCGGTCAGGTCCGGTGCGCCCATCATCGCCATGCCTTCGCCCTTCTGGCCGTGGCAGGCCACGCAGTTCTGGGCGAAGATTGCCTTGCCGGCTTCAACGTCGGCCACGGTGCCTTCCGGCAGCTTCAGGCCGGCCAGATCCTGGCGAACGTAGGCGGCGACGTTCTTCACGCCTTCTTCACCGATCACCTGACCCCAGCCCGGCATGGCAGCGATCCGGCCATTGAGAATGGTGGTCTTGATCGCGGCGGGCTCGCCGCCCCAGCGCCAGTGGCTGTCGGTCAGGTTCGGGAAGCCCATGGCGCCCTTGGCATCGGAGCCATGGCAGATGGTGCAGTAGTTGGCGAACAGACGGGCGCCCATCTTCATCGCTTCGTCGTTCTGAGCCACCTGCTCGATCGACATCGCCGAGTACTTGGCGAAGATCGGACCGTACTTCTGCTCGGCCGCATCCATCTCGCGCTGCCACTGCTTGTCCTGCGTCCAGCCACCCTCATAGCCCGGCAGTACGCCCTTCCAGTTGCCCAGGCCCGGGTACAGGATCAGGTAGATGATGCCGAAGAACAGCGTGCCGATGAACAGCAGGAACCACCAGCGCGGCAGCGGGTTGTCGTACTCCTCGATGCCATCGAAAGAATGCCCCATCGTCTTGTCCGTCATGCCGGCCGGTTCGCCCTTGCGGGTGGCGAAGATCAGCCAGAACAGAGCGACGATGCTGCCCAGCGTCAGCAGGGCGATGTATCCACTCCAGAAATTGCTCATGTTCTACTCCTGGGCAGCCCGAACGCCCGGCTGCCCTTGATTGGTCCCAGGGGCTGCGGGCAGCCCCTTGCTCATTAGCCGTGTCAGCGCTTGTTGGTCAGCGCCGTACCCAGTACCTGCAGGTAGGCGACCATGGCATCCATCTCGGTCTTGCCCTTGACGGCGTCGCGTGCACCAGCGATGTCTTCGTCGCTGTAGGGCACGCCCAGCGTGCGCAGCGCCTGCATCTTCTTGGCGGTGTCCTGGCCGTCGAGGGTGTGCTCTACCAGCCAGGGGTAGGAAGGCATCTTCGACTCGGGGACGACGTTGCGCGGGTTGTACAGGTGCGCACGGTGCCAGTCATCGGAGTAGCGGCCGCCCACGCGGGCCAGGTCCGGGCCGGTGCGCTTGGAGCCCCACAGGAACGGGTGGTCGTAGACGCTTTCACCGGCAACCGAGTAGTGGCCGTAGCGCTCTGTTTCGGCGCGGAACGGACGGACCATCTGCGAATGGCAACCGACGCAGCCCTCGCGGATATAGATGTCGCGGCCTTCCAGTTGCAGCGCGGTGTAGGGCTTCATGCCCTCGACCGGTTCGTTGACCACGTCCTGGAAGAACAGCGGAACGATCTGGGTCAGGCCGCCGATGCTCACCGCGAGGATCATGAACAGGGCCAGCAGGCCGACGTTCTTTTCAAGTTTCTCGTGCTGTTTCATTTACCTCGGCTCCTCAAGCGATCTGCGCGGCAGCGTCATATTCCGCCGGCTTGGCCGCACGCACGGTGCGCCAGGTGTTGTAGGCCATCACCAGCATGCCGGTGAAGAAGACCGCACCGCCGATCATGCGCACCACGAAGCCGGGGTGGCTGGCTTCCAGCGCTTCGACGAAGGAGTAGGTCAGGGTGCCGTCCTCGTTGATCGCACGCCACATCAGGCCCTGAGCGATACCGTTGACCCACATCGAGGCGATGTAGAGCACGGTGCCGATGGTGGCCAGCCAGAAGTGGGTGTTGATCAGGCCGATGCTGTGCATCTGCTGACGCCCGAAGACCTTCGGAATCAGGTGGTACAGCGCGCCGATGGAGACCATCGCCACCCAACCGAGGGCGCCGGCGTGTACGTGGCCGATGGTCCAGTCGGTGTAGTGGGAGAGCGCGTTGACGGTCTTGATCGCCATCATCGGACCTTCGAAGGTCGACATGCCGTAGAACGCCAGGGATACGACGAGGAAGCGCAGGATCGGGTCGCTACGCAGTTTGTGCCAGGCACCGGAGAGGGTCATCATCCCGTTGATCATGCCGCCCCAGCTCGGAGCCAGCAGAATCAGCGACATCACCATGCCCAGGCTCTGCGCCCAGTCCGGCAGCGCGGTGTAGTGCAGGTGGTGCGGGCCGGCCCAGATGTACACGGTGATCAGTGCCCAGAAGTGCACGATCGACAGGCGATAGGAATACACCGGGCGCTCGGCCTGCTTCGGCACGAAGTAGTACATGATGCCGAGGAAGCCGGCGGTCAGGAAGAAGCCCACGGCGTTGTGGCCGTACCACCACTGGACCATGGCATCGGTAGCGCCGGCATACAGCGAGTAGGACTTCATCGCCGTGACCGGAATCTCCAGGTTGTTGACGATGTGCAGAATGGCCACGGTCAGGATGAAGGCGCCGAAGAACCAGTTACCGACGTAGATGTGCTTGACCTTGCGCGTCGCCAGCGTACCGAAGAAGACGACCGCATAGGCCACCCAGACGATGGTGATCAGGATGTCGATCGGCCACTCCAGTTCCGCATATTCCTTGGAGCTGGTGAAGCCCAGCGGCAGGGAGATCGCGGCGAGCAGGATGACCAGCTGCCAGCCCCAGAACGTGAACGCGGCCAACTTCGGCGCGAACAGTGTGGTCTGACAGGTACGCTGTACCGAGTAGTAGGACGTTGCGAACAGAGCACAGCCGCCGAAGGCGAAGATCACCGCGTTGGTGTGCAATGGACGTAGACGACCGAAACTGGTCCAGGGGAGGTCAAGGTTCAGAAATGGCCAGGCCAATTGTGCTGCGATGAAAACGCCGAGCCCCATCCCGACGATTCCCCACACCACCGTCATGATGGCGAATTGGCGGACCACCTTGTAACTGTAGGCGGTACTGGTTGCTGTGTTCATGTATGGGCTTCCATCCACGGCTAAATGAGCAGATTTTCTTTCCTAGGAAAGCGAGGCAAGCATGGGGAAAGGGCAATTCGCCGGTATTGACCAAGGTCAATACACACATTGTGACAATGGCCATTTCGTCTGCTGGAATCGCCCGGCTGACGGGGCCTGGGCGACCCTCGTGCTGGCGCACGGAGCGGGCGCGCCGATGGACAGCCCGTTCATGTCGGAAATCGCTGAGCGCCTTGCCGCGCGCGGCATTGCCGTGTGTCGCTTCGAGTTTCGGTACATGGCCGAGCGAAGGCTGAGTGGAGGCAAACGGCCGCCCAGTCCGGCGGCCCGGCTAGAGGAGGAATGGCGGGCGATGTACGCCTGGGTGCGACAGCAAACCACAGGCGCGCTGGCGATCGGCGGGAAGTCCATGGGCGGCCGTATGGCGAGCCAGGTGGCCGACGAGTTGGGGGCCGATGCGCTGGTCTGTCTCGGTTATCCGTTCTATGCCGCGGGCAAGCCGGAAAAGCCGCGGGTGGCGCATCTGGGCACTCTTCGTACCCCGACACTGATCGTGCAGGGCGAGCGCGATGCGCTGGGTGATCGGCAGACCGTTGCCCGCTACGCGTTGTCATCGGCTATCGAGCTGCAGTGGCTCGAGGCCGCCGATCATGACCTCAAGCCGCTGAAACGTTCCGGGCTGACCCATGGCGGGCACCTGGACAGCGCCGCCGATGCGATTTCGGCCTGGCTAAGCCGGCTGCTGCCGGCACCCGGCGTCTGACAGGCTTTCGCCCGCTCAGCGATTGAAGCGCTCGACCAGCGAATACTGCGCCTGCGCGGTAGCCGCCAGGTCCTCGCTCAGCAGCGCGAGGCTGCGTGCATCGCCGGAGGTGCGGTCGGTCAGCTGGGCGATGGTGCCCACGTTGCGACTGATTTCTTCGGCTACGGCGCTCTGCTCCTCGGTGGCGGACGCGATTTGCGTGGCCATTTCGGTGATGTTGCCAATCGCCTCGCTGATGCCCGCCAGCGCCAGGTCGGCTTCGACCACCTGGCCGACACCCCGCTCGGCTTCCAAGCGGCCGCTCTCGGTCGCCTCGACGGCGTGCCTGGCTTGCTGCTGCAGCTTCTCGATGAGCTGGTGAATCTGCCCGGTGGCTTCGGCGGTGCGCTGCGCCAGTTGGCGTACCTCGTCGGCGACCACGGCGAAGCCGCGGCCACTCTCGCCCGCCCGCGCAGCCTCGATGGCCGCATTCAAGGCCAACAGGTTGGTCTGGTCGGCAATGCTCTTGATCACATCGACCACGCTGCCGATCTCGTCGCTGTCACGGGCGAGTCGATTGACTACCTCGCCGGTCCGCGCCACAGCCGCAGAGAGCCGCTCGATCGCCTTGCGCGTCTCGCCGGTCACGTCGCGCCCGCGCACTGTCAGGTCGGTGGCCTGCTGGGTGGCTTCGGCCGCCAGCGCCACGTTTCCGGCGACCTCCTGGGTGGTGGCCGCCATCTGGTTGACCGCCGTCGCGACCTGCTCGGTTTCCTGATGTTGATGCGCCAGGCCATCGGAGCAGCTCTGGGCCAGTGTGTCGGTGCGTCCTGCCTGGCCCTGCAGTTGTACGGCACTGTCCTGCAGGCGCGTCAGGCAGGTCTTGAGGTGGGCCTGCTGGCTCAGCATGGCCATTTCCAGCTGGGCTTCGACGCCCTTGCTGTCGGTGTACATGCGCGCGATCAGCGGATCGCTGGTGGTCTGCCGGGCCAGCCCGAGCAGGCGCTTCATCCCGCGCTGCTGCCAGTGCAGGCCCGCCAGGCCCAGGGGAATCGATAGCAACGCCGCGACGGCGAAACCCGGGCCGTGGTTGAGCCAGACACCGATGGCGAAGCCAACCTGGCTGATCAGTATGAAGGGCAGCCAGTTGAGAAGCAGCGGCACCCAGCGGTCGATCAACGGAATGCCGCGCTTGCCTGCGTTGAGCCGGGCATAGAGAGCTTCGGCGCGGCCAACCTGCTCGCGCGTTGGCTGGGTGCGCACCGACTCGTAGCCGGTAACGTTGCGTGCCGCGTCGAGAACCGGCGTGACGTAGGCATTGACCCAGTAATGGTCGCCGTTCTTGCGACGGTTCTTGACGATGCCCATCCAGGGTCGGCCGTCCTTGAGCGTTGCCCACATGTGCGCAAACACCGCTGGCGGGACATCTGGATGGCGGATGATGTTATGCGGTGCGTTGATCAGCTCCGCGCGATCGAAGCCGCTGACCTCGGCGAAGATGTCATTGCAGTAAGTGATCTGGCCTTTGAGGTTGGTCGTGGAGATCAGGCGCTGCTGGTCGGGGAAGGCGTATTCGCGCTGGGTTACGGGCTGATTGTTACGCATCGAGGAGGCACGTCCGGCAGGTAAGAAAGTGGTGCGACCTGCTACCTATTTGTTCTTTTTGCAGGTCCGGTTGTTTAGTCGGCTCGGTTAGCGCCTTCTTGAACGGAAGCTGACCATCAGATCAGTTCGCTTCGGAATAGGCGACCAGCGGAGGCAAGGGCTTAATATCCCTGTCATTTTTAGGGCCTATGGTCTCTCTCGAGTCGGCAGAAAACCATTCGCCGAAGGTTTCAAGGGAACTGATCGACGCCGCAGGGTGGCCGTGGCCGGAGTGCCGGGGGAGATGCATCGAGAAGGGACGCAAAAACGCCGGAGCATGGATTGCTCCGGCGTTTCTATTTGCGCTGGCCGAACTCAGCTGCCGATCAGCTGGCGCAGGACGTAATGCAGGATGCCGCCGGCCTTGAAGTACTCGACTTCGTTCTGCGTGTCGATGCGGCACAACACCTGGAAGCTGCTGCGCGAGCCGTCCTCGCGCTCGACGTCCACGGTCAGCAACTGGCGCGGCTTGATTTCACCGCCCAGGCCGCGAATGGACAAGGTTTCGCGTCCGTTCAGGCCAAGCGTCTTGCGGCTTTGCTCGCCGACGAACTGCAGCGCGAGTACCCCCATGCCAATCAGGTTCGAGCGGTGGATGCGCTCGAAGCTCTCGGCGATCACCGCCTTGACGCCAAGCAGGTTGGTGCCCTTGGCGGCCCAGTCGCGACTGGAGCCGGTGCCGTATTCCTTGCCGGCAATGACTACCAGCGGCACGTTTTCCTGCTGATAGCGCATCGCCGCATCGTAGATCGACATCCGCTCGCCGCTCGGCTGGTGCAGGGTCTCGCCGCCTTCCTCGCCGCCGAGCACCTCGTTCTTGATGCGGATGTTGGCGAAGGTGCCGCGCATCATCACTTCGTGATTGCCGCGCCGTGAGCCATAGGAGTTGAAGTCCTCCGGCTTGACGCCCAGCTGCTGCAGGTACAGCCCCGCCGGCGAACTGGCCTTGATGTTGCCGGCCGGCGAAATATGGTCGGTAGTGATCGAGTCACCAAACAGCGCCAGGATTCGCGCATTGTCGATATCCCGCGGCGGCGCCGGCGGCTCGCCAATTCCTTCGAAGAAGGGCGGGTTCTGCACGTAGGTGGACGAGGCGTTCCACTGGTAGGTGTCGCCGGCACTGACGGCGATGCGTTGCCAGTGCTCGTCACCGGTGAACACATCGGCGTAACGGCTGCGGAACATCTCGCCGTCGATCATGCCGACCGCCTGGCTCACCTCGGCGCTGCTCGGCCAGATGTCGCGCAGGTACACCGGCTGGTTGCTCGCGTCGTAGCCCAGCGGATCGGTATCCATGTTGATGCGGGTGGTGCCGGCCAGCGCAAAAGCCACGACCAGCGGCGGTGAAGCCAGCCAGTTGGCCTTGACCAACGGATGTACGCGGCCCTCGAAGTTGCGGTTGCCCGACAGCACCGAGGAGACGATCAGGTCGTTGTCGGTGATCGCCTCGCCGATCGCATCTGGAAGCGGCCCCGAGTTGCCGATGCAGGTCGTGCAGCCATAGCCGACCAGGTTGAAACCGAGTTGGTCGAGGTAGCGCGTCAGGCCGGCACGCTCGAGGTAGTCGGTGACGACCTTCGAGCCCGGCGCCAGTGAGGACTTGACCCACGGCTGGCGCTTGAGGCCGCGCTCGACCGCTTTTTTCGCCAGCAGCCCGGCGGCCATCAGCACGTTGGGGTTGGAGGTGTTGGTACAGGAGGTGATCGCGGCAATCACCACCGCGCCGTGCTTCAGCGAAAAATCCTCGCCGGCAACGGGCGCCGGAGTGTCGGCCTGTTGCTTCTTGCCGCCGGTTTCCAGCAGCAGATCGAAGGCGGCGCCGATCTCATTGAGGTCGACCCGGTCCTGCGGACGCTTGGGGCCGGCGAGCGATGGCTGGACCTGGTCGAGGTCGAGTTCGAGCGATGCGGTGAAGATTGGATCCGGCGTCTGGCTGTCGCGCCAGATTCCTTGCGCCTTGCAGTAGGCTTCGACCAGGGCGATGCGGTCGTCGTTGCGCCCGGTCAGGCGCAGGTAGTCGATGGTCACCTGGTCGACCGGGAAGAAGCCGCAGGTCGCGCCGTACTCCGGCGCCATGTTGCCGATGGTGGCGCGGTCAGCCAACGGCAGGTGGTCGAGGCCCGGCCCGTAGAACTCGACGAACTTGCCGACCACCCCGTGCTTGCGCAGCATCTGCGTGACCGTGAGCACCAGGTCGGTGGCCGTCACGCCTTCGCGCAGCTTGCCGGTCAGGCGAAAGCCGACGACTTCCGGGATGAGCATGGAAACCGGCTGGCCGAGCATCGCCGCTTCGGCTTCGATACCGCCAACGCCCCAGCCGAGCACGCCGAGGCCATTGATCATGGTGGTGTGCGAGTCGGTGCCGACCAGCGTGTCGGGGTAGGCATAGGTGGCGCCATCTTCCTCGCGCGTCCAGACCACCTGGCCGAGATATTCCAGGTTGACCTGATGGCAGATGCCGGTGCCCGGCGGCACCACGCTGAAGTTGTCGAAGGCCTGCTGGCCCCAGCGCAGGAACTCGTAGCGTTCGCCGTTGCGCTGCATCTCGATCTCGACGTTCTCGTGGAACGCCTGGTCGCTGCCGAAGCGATCGACCATGACCGAGTGATCGATCACCAGGTCCACCGGCGACAGCGGATTGATCTTCTGCGGGTCGCCCCCGGCGCGGGCCACGGCATCGCGCATGGCGGCCAGGTCGACCACCGCCGGTACGCCGGTGAAGTCCTGCATCAACACGCGGGCCGGGCGGTACTGGATTTCACGCTCGCTGCTGCGCGTCTGCAGCCATTGCGCCAGCGCGTCGAAGTCCTCGCCTCGTACTGTCACGCCGTCTTCCCAGCGCAACAGGTTTTCCAACAGCACCTTGAGCGAGGTGGGCAGGCGGCTGATGTCGCCCAGGTGAGTCGCCGCATCGGGCAGGCTGTAATAGTGGTAGGTCTTGCCGGCTACCTCGAGGCTTCGCCGGCAATTGAGGCTGTCCAGGGACGGCATCGCGCATCTCCTTGTGGGCCCGCCTAGCGGGACATTGACAGAATGAACAGGCCAGAACCTGTTTGATCCTAGCTCTGGCCGGGGTGTTTCGCTACCTCACTGGACAGGGCCGGGGCGCCGGCGGTTCCGCTATCATGGCCGCCCCCAGCGGCTGCCCGAACAGGATCGACCCATGAATTCACTGCTGTTGCACTGCCGTCCGGGCTTCGAAGGCGAGGCCTGTGCCGAGCTCAGCGAACAGGCTACCCGGCTCGATGTGCCCGGCTACGCCCGCGCCAAGCCGGACAGCGCCTATGCCGAGTTCGTCTGCAACGGTGCAGCCGATGCCGAGCGCCTGATGCACGGGACTCGCTTTCGCGAGTTGATCTTCCCCCGTCAGTGGGCGCGCGGCGCCTTTGTGCAGTTGCCGGAAACCGATCGCATCTCGGTCCTGCTCGAACAACTGGCCGGCTATCCGGTGTGCAGCGACCTGTGGCTGGAGGTCACCGATACCAATGACGGCAAGGAGCTCTCGACCTTTTGCCGCAAGTTCGAGGGGCCGTTGCGCAAGGCGCTGCTCAAGGCTGGTCGCCTGGTGGACAAGAGCGGCGGGCCGCGCCTGCTGCTGACGTTCAAGAGCGGGCGAGAGGTGTTTGCCGGCGTGGCCGAGATTGGCAACAGCGCGCTCTGGCCGATGGGCATACCGCGGCTGAAGTTCCCGCGCCAGGCGCCTAGCCGCTCGACGCTCAAGCTCGAGGAGGCCTGGCACCATTTCATTCCGCGCGACCAGTGGGACGCCCGCCTGGCGCCGGGAATGACCGCGGTCGACCTGGGCGCGGCGCCCGGCGGCTGGACCTGGCAGCTGGTCAACCGCCACATGCGCGTCAGTGCGGTGGACAACGGGCCGATGAACGCCGAACTGATGGACTCCGGCCTGGTCGATCATTTCCGCGCCGACGGCTTCGCCTTTCGCCCGCGCAAGCCAGTGGACTGGATGGTCTGCGACATCGTCGAGAAGCCGGCACGCAATGCGGCGCTGCTGGAAACCTGGATCGGCGAGGGCCTGTGCCGCGAAGCGGTGGTCAACCTGAAGCTGCCGATGAAGCAACGCTACGCCGAGGTGCGTCGCTTGCTGGAACGCATCCGCGACGGGCTTGCCGAACGTGGCGTGCGCGCCAGCATCGGTTGCAAGCAGCTCTATCACGATCGCGAAGAAGTCACCTGTCACCTGCGCCGGTTGTGAGGCGGCAGGTGACCTCGGCCAAGGCTTGCGTGACAATGCGCGCCTGATCTTTTGGAGTTCACATGACCCAGACTGACCTGACCGTCGATGCGGTGCTCGATGCCACCGGCCTGAACTGCCCCGAGCCGGTGATGATGCTGCACAACAAGGTGCGCGACCTGGCCGGTGGCGAGTTGCTGAAGGTGATCGCCACCGACCCGTCCACGCAACGCGATATTCCCAAGTTCTGCGTCTTTCTCGGCCACGAGCTGGTCGACCGCCAGGAAGAGGCCGGCACCTACCTGTACTGGATCCGCAAGAAGCTCGACTGAGTCGACCGACGGCTCACAGGCCGTCGTCGGGCTGGGGTTGGCTGTGCCACAGCCGGCCGAGCCAGCGCCAGGCGATCCAGCCGCCGGCAGCCAGGTAGACGAAGCCGCCGGGCACCCACATGATCAGCCCCGCCAGTTGTTGATCCGCCACGTCCCGCTCGGCGCCATAGAACGACACCGAGCCGAACGTCAGCAGTGCGCCCAGCAAGCCGGTATGCATCAGCGTCAGCAGCACCGCCATCAATGCCTGCGGCACCTGCTTGCGGTTGGCGCGCAGGACCGACCACCAGAACAGCCAGCCGGTAAAAAGAAAACAGGCGTGCTCGAAGGCATGCACCCAGAGATTGTCGAGCGCCAGGACGTACAGCCGCGGCGTGTGCCAGATCCAGATGATGGCGCCGTGCAGCAGGGCCAGCGCCGTGGGGTAGCGTCCGGCACGCAGCAGCAGAGTCCACACGCGCTGCCCGAACCAGCCGCTGACGCCGCGCCACTGTGGCAGCGGGCGCGCCAGCGCCCAGAGTGGCGCGATCACCAGAATGAACAGCATGTGCTGCGTCATGTGCCAGCTGGTGCTGGTTTCGGCCCATTCGTCGAGGGGGCCGAACACGCTCAGCACGGTCAGCAGCATCGCCGCGTGAAAACACAGCGCTTCGTGGGGGCGCGGTGGTACGCGGCGCCCACCCAGTAGGTAGAGCAGCCAGGCCGCTGCCACAAGGGCGGCGGTGATCAGCAGTGGCGTGCGTTCGGCCAGGTGCGCGTCGAACAGGCCGTGCGCCGCCGCGGGGGCCGCCCAGGCCAGGCCGAGCAGCAGGGTGGCGGCCGCGCGATGAGCTACAGACATGGCGGAATCTGCAGCAACGGGATGCCGACGAATAGCGTGGCAATCGCCGCGATCATGTGGATGCCGGCGGCAATCTTGGTGACGAACACCTGCCGTTCGTTGAGTTGATGGGGCGGTCTCGACAAGCGCCAGAAGTGCGAGGCCAGCCACACCAGCAGACCGAGCGTCAGCAGCGTGAGCAGGCCGAGCCCGGCGTTCAGCCAGTTCCAGACGCCCTGCTCGGGCGCAGGCGGCGCCAGCGTGCAGACGACCGCCTGACCGCCATACATGCCGATGAACCACAGGCTCCAGATCACCAGACCCAGCGGAATCTGCACCGGGTGATAGGCCGAGGTGCGTGCGTATTTCATCAGACACCTCCCCAGGTGCCGGGAAACAGCACGATTGCCGCATAGCTGATCCACAGCACACCGAGGTTGTAGTACCAGAGTTGCTCGACGACGATCGGCTCATAGGGCGCCTTCACGCCGACGTAGCCATAGCCGACGCGCCAGGCCTGCAGTGCGGTGAGCACCGCGGCCAGCCCGCAGTGGATGATGCTGTAGGCCAGTACGACAAAGATCACCGCATCATGCGCAGTCTGCGTCGGCTCCAGCGGTGTTCCGAGCAGTTGCCAGACCAGCAGAGCGGTCTGCAGCAAGGCGAGCAACGCAAGGCCGGCGAGGTTGACCAGCAGCGTGTTCAGCGATCCCTGGCGCAGCCGCTTGATCAGCCTGTGCAGCCAGATGCACCCCGCACTGAGCAGCACGCCACTCACCAGCATCGGCCAGCCGTCGAGCCGCTGCTCGGGTACTTGCCACTGCGGTGCGACCGTCCACAGATAGAACCAGCCGAACACCAGCGACAGATAGAGCGCCCCGTTGGCCAGCAGGGTGACGCCCATGCCCCACAGGCCGGGGCCATCGAAGGTGCGTGAATGCAGGGGAGGCTCGTCCGGCTCGGTGCGTGCGTCCGGGGCGGCAGCCGGGTGCGCACCGTTCTCCCATGACCAGCGCAGCAGTACGACGAGCGTGGCCACGGTGGCACCCAGCGCCAACCAGTAGAACTTGTTCAGCAGGCTCAGGCAGAGCACCGCCAGCAGTACGGCAGCGATGAACGGCAGCCAGCTGTTGCCGGGCAGGTGGATGATTTCGCGCACCTTGCCGCTCAGCGGGTCGCTGCCCCAGGTCTCGCGGCGACCGTGATCGATCACCGTCAGCGCATGCTCGCCGCGAGCAATGCTGTCGTGCAGATCCGGCTCCTTCCATAGCGGGTGACGGTCGGTGACGTCCGGCAAACTGACGAAGTTGTAGGCCGAAGGCGGCAGGCTGGTCGCCCACTCCAGGGTATCGGCGTTCCACGGGTTCTTCGGCGCCGGCAGACCGAAGCGAAAGTGCAGCACGATGTCGAGCAGGATGGTCGCCACGCCGATGGCCATGACAAAGCTGCCGACCGACGAGATGAGGTTGGGAATGTCCCAGCCCAGGCCGCTTTCGTAGGTGTATACGCGCCGCGGCATGCCGATCAGGCCGGTCCAGTGCATGATCAGGAAGGTCAGGTTGAAGCCGATGAACACCAGCCAGAAGCCCCAGCGGCCCAGCTTCTCCGAGGGCATGCGCCCGGAGAAGTGCGGCAGCCAGTAGTAGAGCCCGGCCATCAGCGGAAAGAACATGCCGCCGACCAGCACGTAGTGCATGTGCGCGACGACGAAGTGGGTGTCATGGACCTGCCAGTCGAACGGCACCAGGGCGAGCATGACGCCGGTCAGGCCGCCGGCCACGAACACCAGCAGAAAACCCACCAGCCAGAGCATCGGCACCTTGTAAACCGGCGGGCCGAGCCAGAGCGTCGCCAGCCAGGCGAAGATCTGCACGCCGGTCGGCACCGCCACCAGCATGCTCGCCGCCGAGAAGAACGCCTGCGCCAGCTGTGGTATGCCGACGGTGAACATGTGGTGGACCCACAGCCCGAAGCTGATGAAGCCGGTGGTGACGACGCCGAGCACCACCCAGCGATAACCCACCAGCGGGCGCTGGCAGAACACCGGGATCAGCGTGGTGACGATGCCCGCCCCCGGAAGGAAGATGATGTACACCTCCGGATGGCCGAACAGCCAGAACAGGTGCTGCCAGAGCACGGGGTCGCCACCGCCGGCCGGGTCGAAGAAGGGGAATCCGGCGGCGCGCTCGAGTTCCAGCAGGATGCTGCCCAGGATCAGCGGCGGGAATCCGACCACGATCATCATCGCCATCACCAGGATGTACCAGGCGTAGAGCGGCATCTTGTGCAGCGCCATGCCGCTGGTGCGGGTACGCAGGATCGATACCACCAGCTCGACCCCGGCCGACACCGCGGAGATCTCGACGAAGGTGATGCCCAGCAGCCAGAAGTCCGAGTTGACGCCCGGGGTGTGCGCCTGGCTCGACAGCGGCGTGTACATGAACCAGCCAGCCTTCGGCGCGACGTCCAGAAAGATGCTCGACAGCAGGATGATGCCGCCGAACAGGTAGCAGAAATAGCCGAGCGCCGACAGCCGCGGGAACACCAGGTCGCGTGCGCCGATCATCTTTGGGATCAGGTAGACGGCCAGCCCTTCCATCATCGGCACGGCGAACAGAAACATCATCACCGTGCCGTGCATGGTGAAGACCTGGTTGTAGACGTCCGGCTCCATCAGCTCGTAGCCGGGCAGGGCGAGCTGGGTGCGGATGAGCATCGCCAGCAACCCGCCGATCAGGAAGAACACGCCACCGGTGACGAGAAAGCGCAGGCCGATGGTGGTGTGGTTGACGATGGTCAGCGCACGCCAGCCGCGCGGGTTGCCCCAGACCTCGTCGAACTGGTCATGCAGTTGATCGATGTCGGTACCTGGGGCGGTGCGGGGGGTTGCATTGCTCATGGGGAGAGCGTCTCCAGCCATTGGGCGATCTGTTCGAGGGTGGCGTCGGGTACCTCGTCGTGGCGTGGCATGGCATTGCCGTGCTTGAGCGTCTGGTGCTCGCGCAGCCAGCGGCGCAAACCGTCGTGGTCATTGCGGATGACGCCGGCGCCGAGGGTCGGGCGGGTGGCCAGGTCGGTCAGGTCGGGTGCGCGGCTGCCGTCGCTCACGCCGGCGACGCGGTGACATTGCCCGCAGCGCGACGCGAATACCGCGCCGGCCTCGCCCGGGGCCGGCCGGATTGCCGCGCGCTGCTGGCGACGTTCCAGCCAGGCCGCGAAATCATCGGCCTCCAGCGCCTGCACATGCAGCGCCATGAAGGCATGCTGAGTGCCGCAGAATTCCGAGCATTGCCCGCGGTAGGCGCCCGCATGGGCAGCTTCGAGGCGGATGACGTTGGTTCGCCCGGGAATCATGTCCATCTTGCCGCCCAGCCGCGGTACCCAGAACGAATGGATGACATCGGCACTGGTGACCTCGATGTCGGCCGGCCGACCGACCGGTAGAACCAGCTGGTTGGCCGTGACCACCTCCTGGTCCGGGTAGCGCACTTCCCACCACCATTGGTGGCCGACGATCCGGATCCGCAGCGGCTGTTCACCCTCGACGGGCAGCGGCAGCATGCTGCGGCCGGTCGGCAGGCCAAAGGCGAGCAGCACGGCGATGCTCACGCTGGGCAGCACGATGCCGCCACCGATTACCCAGCGGCGATTGATGCGCTTGGCCTGTTCGGCGCTGTGCGGCTGCGAGCGGCGCAACATGGCATAGACCCACAGCGTGGCTACCGCCAGCCAGACGAGCGCGGCAAAGCCAAACATCCACCACCAGACGTCAGCCACGTCCTGCGCCATCGGGCCGGCCGGGTTCAGCGCCGACTGCGCACCGCCGCAGGCAGTCATAGAAGGAACTGCCAGCGCCAGCGTGGTCCATTTCATCAGGGCCTGCGGCTGCGTCTGTTGCTTCACCGACGCCATGCCGACCGGCTGACGTTCGCTGTCGCGCCCGGCCGGGGCAGCGTTCAACCCGTGAAGTGGGCCTGGGAGGGCGCAATGGCGATAGAGCGAAATTCGATCCACAGCAATGCGGCGATCGGCAGCCATCCGCTGCATCCGATGATGATCCACTTTCCGGTAGCGGCGCTGATCGGTTTGCTTCCGGCCGACCTGGCCTACCTGTGGACGCTCGATCCGTTCTGGCAGCGCGGCGGGCTCTGGCTGGCCGGTGTCGGTGCGTTCGGCGGCTGGGTCGCGAGCATCGCCGGGCTGATCGATCTGCTCAGCGTGCGGGATATTCGGCGCAAGGTGACAGCCTGGTGCCACGCCATCCTGGCGGTGATGATGCTCTCGCTGGCCTCGCTCAACTGGCTTCTGCGCTATCAGGGCCTTGGCGCCGACGAGGGGGCCCTGTGGGGGCTGTACCTGTCCGTGATCACGGCGCTGCTGATCTCCCTGGCGGCGTTCCTTGGCGGGCGCCTGGTGTACGAACATGCCGTCGGCGTCGATCTGGACAGCTAGCGGGAGCGTGCGGCGGGCGCGGGCGTAAGGCGTCATGCGTCGAGTCCGTCCGGGTCAGAAGGGTTTGGCCAGCACCAGCCAGAGCGTCAGGCTGATCAGCAGGGGGATGAGCACGCCCAGCGTCAGGCACTGGTAGGTGACGCGGCGGTCCGGCCGACGCTCGACGCGCAGCACGAGAACCCCGCACAGCGCATGACAGAGCGCCATGCCGGTTACGGCCGTCAGCTTGATGATCAGCCAGCCGGCGAGGGTGCCGTCGCGCAGGAACAGCGCCGTACCCGAGCCGATGGCCAGCAGCGCGGCGGGCGTACCGATGAGGGTGAAGACCAGGCGCGTCAGATGCGCGTGGTCGCGGTAGAAGAGCTTGTCGCTACTGCGTGTGCCGGCAGCAACCAGCGCAGGTAGGTAGAGCAGCGTGCCGCACCAGCAGATCAGCGCGGCGAAATGCAGCAGCTTGAGAAGGGGCATGCCCGAGTTCGTCCGGTGGCGGCAAGTCTGAGTTGTGACAGCCTTGCCTGCGAGCCGTTCGGCTGCTCGGGCTCGGTGCCCGGTCGGAGCGCGCTCAGTCTGCCGGTGGCGGCGACTCGGCACGCTCGGGGTGCCTTGGCGCTTCCTCGAGGCGTTCGAACAGGCGACTGCCGCAACGGCTGCAGAACGCGGCGTTGGCGTCGTGCACGCCCTTGGCGCAGCTCGGGCAGTTGTAATGCAGCACGCTATCGTCGCGCATGGCATTGGCCAGTTCGGCAGTGAAGATGCCCGTTGGCACGGCAATGATCGAATAGCCGGTGATCATCACCAGCGTCGCCAGGGCCTTGCCCAGAACAGTGTGTGGAACGATGTCGCCGAACCCCACGGTGGTCAGCGTCACCACCGCCCAGTACACGCTCATAGGGATGCTGGTGAAGCCGTTGCTGGGCCCCTCGATCACGTACATCAGCGTGCCGTACACCACCACCAGCGTGCTCACGCTCAGCAGGAACACGACGATCTTCTGCCGGCTGCCGCGCAGCGCCACCAGAAGGAAGTTGGCCTGGCTGAGGTAATGGGTGAGCTTCAGTACGCGGAAGACCCGCAGCATGCGAATCACCCGGACGATCAGCAGGTACTGGGCATCGGGGAACAGCAAGGCGATGAACGCAGGCACCACCGACAGGAGGTCGATGGCCCCGTAGAAGCTGAAGATGTACTTGCGCGGAGCGGGGTGCACGCACACCCGGGTGATGTATTCGAGGGCGAACAGCGCGGTGAAGACCCATTCGATGCCGGCCAGCAGCATGCCGTGACGCTGGTTGATGCTGGCGACGCTGTCGAACATCACCACCACCAGGCTGGCGAAGATCACCACCAGCAGCCAGGTGTCGAATCGCCGGCCGGCGTCGGTATTGGTGAAGAAAATGATGGTGTACAGGCGTTCGCGCCAGTTCATCTCGCGCAGCGCATCGCTATCCATCCGGCTCGTTCCTCCAAGGCAGGTTGACCCGCGTGGCCAGCGGGTTCGCTCTGCGCCGCAGTGTACACAGCGTGGCCGCGCTTGCCCGAGCGAACGTTCTTTGCCTATTGCCGTCTTCCGTCATAGTCTTGGTTCATGCGTGCAGTGGGAGAGAGAGATGTCCGATTCGAAGCTGGTCGACCCGTTCGGTCGGCGCATCACATACCTGCGGCTTTCGGTTACCGACCGTTGCGACTTCCGCTGCACCTACTGCATGAGCGAGGACATGATCTTCGCGCCGCGCTCGCACATCCTTTCGCTTGAAGAGCTCTACGCCGTCGCCGATGCCTTCATCGGGCTGGGCGTCAAGCGCATCCGCATCACCGGTGGCGAGCCGCTGGTCCGCAAGGGTTTGACCGAGCTGCTCGAACGCCTTGGCGCACGCAGCGAATTGGAAGACCTGGCCATCACCACCAACGGTTCGCAGCTTTACAAGCTGGCGCCCGCCTTGCGCCGCGCAGGCGTGCGCCGTCTGAACGTCAGCCTCGATTCGCTGAATCCGCAACGCTTCGCCGAGCTGACTCGGCGTGACCGCCTCGAACGCGTGCTTGAAGGCATCGATGCGGCGAAGGCTGCTGGCTTCGAGCGCATCAAGCTCAACAGCGTGATCCAGAAAGGCCGCAATGACGACGAGGTGCTTGATCTGGTCGATTTCGCCGTGGCGCGAGGGCTCGATATCAGCTTCATCGAAGAGATGCCGCTGGGCAACGTGGCCAGCCACGAGCGCCGGATCACTTTCTGTTCCAGCGATGAGGTGCGCGAGCGCATCGAGCAACGGCATACGCTGGTGCGCAGCAGCCATGTCACCGGTGGGCCGTCGCGCTACTGGCAGGTGGCGGGCACGCAGACGCAGGTCGGCTTCATCTCGCCGCACAGCCACAATTTCTGTGGCAGCTGCAATCGCGTACGGGTCACTGCCGAAGGCAAGCTGGTGCTGTGCCTCGGTCATGAAGGGGCGCTGGACCTCAAGCAGCTGATGCGCAGCCATCCTGGCGACGCCGAGCGGCTGCGCAACGCGCTGGTCGAGGCGCTGCAGCTCAAGCCGGAACGTCACCACTTCCGTACCGACGAGCAGGTGCAGGTGGTGCGCTTCATGAGCATGACCGGCGGCTGACGGGCGGCTGGCGAAACCCCCGATCCTTCCCCAACGGTTCCGGCCCTATCCATGCGCCAGGTCCGCTTCGTTCGCCTTTGCGCGCGTGATGGCCCTGCAGCGTGCGTCGGTGCCTGCCTGGCGAACGAGGTGGCGTGCTAGACTCGCGCGCCTATCGCCAACGCCCACCAGGATGCCCGAAACACCCATGACGTCACGGCGACCACTGCTTGCCCGGCCAGGCGCCGGCCGCTGCCACGGAAGGCTTTCATGCGCCTGAAAAGCATCAAGCTCGCAGGCTTCAAGTCCTTTGTCGATCCCACCACCGTGAGCTTCCCGAGCAACATGGCGGCGGTGGTCGGGCCCAACGGCTGCGGCAAGTCCAACATCATCGACGCGGTGCGCTGGGTAATGGGTGAGAGCTCGGCGAAGAACTTGCGCGGCGAGTCGATGACCGACGTCATCTTCAACGGCTCCAACACCCGCAAGCCGGTGACGCAGGCCAGCATCGAGCTGATCTTCGACAATGCCGACGGCAGCCTGACTGGCGAATACGCGGCGTTTGCCGAGATTTCCATCCGCCGCCGGGTGACCCGCGAAGGGCAGAACACCTATTTCCTCAACGGCACCAAGTGCCGTCGCCGTGATATCACCGACATCTTCCTCGGCACCGGCCTTGGCCCACGCAGCTATTCGATCATCGAGCAGGGCATGATTTCCCGGCTGATCGAGGCCAAGCCCGAAGATCTGCGGCATTTCATCGAGGAAGCGGCGGGCATCTCCAAATACAAGGAGCGTCGCCGCGAGACCGAGAATCGCATTCGCCGCACCCAGGAGAACCTGGCACGCCTGACTGACTTGCGTGAAGAACTCGAACGGCAGCTCGAACGGCTGCATCGTCAGGCGCAATCGGCGGAGAAATACCAGGAGTACAAAGCCGAGGAGCGCCAGCTCAAGGCCCAGCTGGCCGCATTGCGCTGGCAGGCATTGAACGAGCAGGTCGGCGGGCGTGAGCAGGTCATCGGCAATCAGGAGGTTGCCTTCGAAGCGCTGGTAGCCGAGCAGCGCAGTGCCGATGCCAGTATCGAGCGGTTGCGCGACGGTCATCACGAACTCTCCGAGCGCTTCAACCAGGTGCAGGGGCGCTTCTATTCGGTGGGGGGCGACATCGCCCGCGTCGAGCAGAGCATTCAGCATGGCCAGCAGCGTTTGCGCCAGCTGCAGGATGATTTGCGCGAGGCGGAGCGGGCCCGGCTGGAAACCGAATCGCACCTGGGGCATGACCGCACCTTGCTGGCGACGCTTGGCGAAGAGCTTGCCATGCTCGAGCCCGAGCAAGAGCTGGCCGCTGCGAGTGCGGAGGAGGGCGCTGCACAGCTCGAGCAGGCCGAAGCAGCGATGCAGAGCTGGCAGGAACAGTGGGATCGCTTCAACCAGCAGAGCGCCGAGCCGCGTCGGGTAGCCGAGGTACAACAGGCGCGTATCCAGCAGCAGGAGCAGAGCCTCGAGCGCCTCAGCGAGCGGCAGCGTCGGCTCGACGAGGAGCGTGTTCAGCTGGCGGCCGATCCGGAAGATGCGGCAATCCTGGAACTGGACGAACAGTTGGCGCTCGGCGAGCTGCGCCTGGAAGAGCTGGCGGCTGCCGAGCAGGTGCTCGACGAGCAGCTCGAGACCTTGCGCGGCGAACTCGACGAACTCGGCAACACCCAGCAGCGAGCTACGGGTGAGCTACAGCGCCTGGAAGGCCGCATCGCGTCGCTCGAGGCACTGCAGCAGGCGGCGCTGGAGCCGGGCAAGGGCGTCGCCGAGTGGCTGCGCAATCAGCAACTGTCCGAATCCAGCCGGTTGGCCGAGCAGCTACGTGTCGAGGCCGGTTGGGAGGTCGCCGTCGAGACGGTGCTCGGCGCGGATCTGCAGGCCGTGGTGCTGAATGATCTGGGCGCGCTCGATTTCGCCACGTTCGCCGAAGGCGAGCTGCGCATCGCAACGGGCGCTCCGGCGGCGAAGCAGCGGGGCAGCCTGCTCGACAAGGTCGAGGCGGGTATCGATCTCTCGCCCTGGCTGGGTGCTGTCCGCCCGGTCCAAACGCTCGAGCAGGCGCTGGCCGGGCGTGCCTCGCTTGCCGAAGGTGAAAGTCTGGTTAGTCGTGATGGCTACTGGGTCGGGAGCCACTTCCTGCGGGTTCGCCGCGCCGAGGATGCCTCTGGCGGCATCCTCGCGCGCGGTCAGGAGTTGGCCGCGCTCGTCGACGAACGCGAGGAGCGGTTGCGCGCGCTGGACGATATCGAGCGACGCCTGGCCCAGGGGCGCCACGAGCTGTCCGAGCGTGAAGCGGCGCGCGAGCGGCAGCGCCGCTTGCTGCGGGACGAGGCGCGCCAGCAAGGCGAACTGAAGGCGCAGCGGTCCGCCCGCCAGGCGCGCGCAGAGCAGCTGCTGGAGCGCCGTCAGCGCCTCGAGACGGAGCTTGCCGAGCTGGCAGAGCAACGTGCGATCGAGACCGAGCAGCTCGGCGAGGCGCGTCTGCTGCTGCAGGACGCGCTCGATGCCATGGCCAGCGATAGCGAGCGTCGGGAAGAGCTGCTGGCCGGCCGTGACGACATCCGCGAGCGCCTCGACCGGGTGCGCCAGGATGCTCGCCAGCACAAGGATCATGCGCACCAGCTCGCCGTGCGGGTGGGCTCGCTGCGTGCCCAGCACGATTCGACCCGCCAGGCGCTGGAGCGGCTGGAGCTGCAATTCGAGCGGGCGGTCGAGCGACGCGAACAGCTGAACCTCAACCTGGAGGAGGGCGAGGCTCCGCTCGAAGAGCTACGCATGAAGCTCGAAGAGCTGCTCGAGCGGCGTATGGCCGTCGAGGACGAGCTGAAGCTGGCGCGGCTTGCCCTCGAAGACGCGGATCGTGAACTGCGTGATGCCGAAAAGCGCCGGACTCAGGCCGAACAGCAGGCGCAGCTGTTGCGTGGTCAGCTGGAACAGCAGCGGCTGGAGTGGCAGGCCCTCACCGTTCGCCGCAAGGCCTTGCAGGATCAGCTGCACGAGGATGGCTACGACCTGCATGGGGTACTCGCCACGTTGCCCGCCGATGCGGGGGAGGCGCAATGGGAGGCGGGGCTGGAACAACTGGCGCAGCGCATTCAGCGCCTCGGGCCGATCAACCTGGCGGCGATCGACGAATATCAGCAGCAGTCCGAGCGCAAGCGCTACCTGGACGCGCAGAACGACGACCTGGTCGAGGCGCTGGAGACGCTGGAAAACGTCATCCGCAAGATCGACCGCGAGACGCGCAATCGCTTCAAGGAAACCTTCGAGCAGATCAACGCCGGCCTGCAGGCGCTATTCCCCAAGGTGTTCGGCGGTGGCACGGCCTATCTGGAACTTACCGGGGAAGATTTACTCGATACCGGGGTAGCGATCATGGCGCGGCCGCCAGGCAAGAAGAACAGCACCATCCACCTGCTATCCGGCGGCGAGAAGGCGCTGACGGCCCTGGCCCTGGTGTTCGCGATTTTCCAGCTGAATCCGGCGCCGTTCTGCATGCTCGACGAAGTGGACGCGCCGCTGGATGACGCGAACGTCGGTCGCTACGCCCGGTTGGTCAAGGAGATGTCCGAGAAGGTGCAGTTCATCTACATCACCCATAACAAGATCGCCATGGAAATGGCCGACCAACTGATGGGCGTGACCATGCACGAGCCGGGTTGTTCGCGTCTGGTCGCCGTCGACGTGGAGCAAGCCGTGGCGTTGGCAGAGGCCTGAGGTTGGCTTGGAGTCTGGAAGCGTTTTGCAACGGCCCGCGGCTATAAAAGAGAACTGGCGCACGGTGCAAATCTGCCGTTCGTCGTGCTAGCTTAGAGAACATTTTTTGCGATGCGCGAATGCGGCTGGAATGCCTGATATTTCGCGTCTTTATCATCGGATTCAGGGGTAAGAGGATTAATGGATATCGGTCTGCGCGAGTGGCTGATCGTCATCGGCATCATCGTCATCGCCGGGATACTCTTTGACGGCTGGCACCGCATGCGCGGCGGCAAGGGCAAGCTGAAATTCAAGCTGGACCGCAACCTCGCCAATCTTCCGGACGTCGATGACGACTCCAACGAACTGCTCGGCCCGGCGCGGGTCGTCAATCGCAACAACGAGCCCCAACTGAACGAGACCGATCTGCCTGCCGTCAACGCGCGCGAGGGCATCCGTGAGCCGGCCGCCAAGCGCCGCCACAAGGAGCCGCGTCAGGGTGATCTGCATTTTGCGGCCGAAGAGCCGGTGCCAACCCTGCTCGACCCCGTGGTCGGGGAGGACGACGAGTCCGAGAAGGAGCCGGAAGTCGCGCGGGATCAGTCTCCGGTCGAGGAAGTCCTGGTGATCAACGTGCTCGCGCGCGATCCGGGCGGCTTTCGTGGGCCGGCCTTGCTGCAGAACATCCTCGAGAGCGGGCTGCGTTTTGGTGAAATGGACATCTTCCATCGTCACGAAAGCATGGCGGGCAATGGCGAGGTGCTGTTCTCGATGGCCAATGCCGTCAAGCCGGGTACCTTCGACCTCGATGACATCGACCATTTCACCACTCCGGCCGTGAGTTTCTTCCTTGGCCTGCCTGGGCCGCGACATCCCAAGCAGGCCTTCGACGTCATGGTCGCGGCGGCCCGCAAGCTTGCCTCGGAACTCAACGGCGAACTCAAGGACGACCAACGCAGCGTATTGACCGCTCAGACCATCGAGCACTATCGCCAGCGTATCGTGGAGTTCGAGCGCCGACAGATGACACTCAAGCAACGCTGAGTAACTCCCTCGCACCGGGCCTAGCGCCCGGTGCCGCGTTTGCTGGCCGGCTCGTCCCAGCCAACCGCCTGGCGCTACATTCGTAGGGTGGGCTTCAGCCCACCAGCCGCTGCATCAGGACGCTTCTCCGAGTCGGCTCCAGCCCGCCAACCCTATTGGCGCGGCGCCTGTCACCGTTCCGCTGCCGTTTTTCCCGCCCTGTTGCCTATGCCCGATCAGGTGCCCGCAGACCTGCCTTCCCGGCCGCATTCGGCTAGAATCCGACGCCTTTCCCTATCAACCAAGGCGCGCTGATGCGGTCTGAATCAGCACAGCCCCAGTCACGGCTCCGTCCTATGCCTTCCGCTCAAACCGCCGCCGAGCGCATCGCCGAACTGCGCAGCGAAATCGACGCCCACAACTACCGCTATTACGTGCTCGACGAGCCGAGCGTGCCTGACGCCGAATATGATCGCCTGTTCAACGAACTGAAGGCGCTTGAGGCCGAGCACCCCGAGCTGGTAACGCCGGAGTCGCCGACCCAGCGCGTTGGTGGGCAAGCCCTTGCGGCGTTCGGCCAGGTGCGCCACGAAGTGCCGATGCTGAGTCTGGGCAACGCCTTCGAAGAGCAGGACCTGCTCGACTTCGATCGCCGCGTGCGCGAGGGGCTGGACCTCCCGGCTGGCGATCTGTTCGGTGGCGGCGCAGAGGTCGAATACAGCTGCGAACCCAAGCTCGACGGCCTTGCGGTCAGCCTGCTGTACGAAAATGGCGTGCTGGTGCGTGGTGCCACCCGCGGCGATGGCAGCACCGGGGAAGACATCACCGCCAACGTGCGTACCGTGCGCAACATTCCGCTGAAGCTGCAGGGCCGTGGTTGGCCTGCCGTGCTCGAGGTGCGGGGGGAGATCTACATGCCCAAGGCCGGCTTCGAAGCGCTCAACGCGCGTCAACTGGAGGCCGGCGGCAAGACCTTCGCCAACCCGCGCAATGCGGCGGCCGGTAGCCTGCGGCAGCTGGACGCCCGAATCACCGCCAGCCGCCCGCTGGAGCTCTGCGCCTACGGTGTCGGTCGCAGCGACGGCGAGCTGCCGGACACCCATATCGGCATCCTCGAGGCGCTGAAAGGCTGGGGGCTGCCGATCAGCCGCGAGTTGAAGCTGGCCCGAGGCGTCGCCGAGTGCCGTGCCTATTACCAGGCCATTGGCGAGAAGCGCGACGCGCTGCCTTATGAGATCGACGGCGTGGTGTTCAAGGTCAATGCCACGGCGCAGCAGCGAGAGCTGGGCTTTCGTGCGCGCGAGCCGCGCTGGGCGATCGCCCACAAGTTTCCGGCTCGTGAAGAGATTACCGAGCTGCTGGACGTCGAGTTCCAGGTCGGCCGCACCGGCGCCATCACGCCGGTGGCCCGGCTCAAGCCCGTGCAGGTGGCCGGCGTCACCGTATCCAACGCGACTCTGCATAACATGGACGAAGTGGCGCGGTTGGGCGTGATGATCGGCGATACCGTCATCGTGCGTCGCGCTGGGGATGTGATCCCGCAGATCCTTGGCGTCATTGCCGAGCGCCGCCCGGCCGACGCGCGCGCCGTGCAGGTGCCCGAGCGCTGTCCGGTATGCGGCTCGGCAGTCGAGCGCACCCAGCTGATCAAGCGCAGCAAGGGTCGCGAGTCGGTGAGCGAGGGCTCGATCTACCGCTGCGTCGGCCGGCTGGCCTGTCAGGCGCAGCTGAAGCAGGCGATCATCCACTTCGTCTCGCGCCGCGCGATGGATATCGATGGCCTGGGCGACAAGATCGTCGAGCAGCTGGTCGATCGAGGGCTGGTCACATCACCGGCGGATCTGTTCTGCCTCACCCCGGAGCAGGTCATCGAGCTCGATGGCTTCGCCGAAACCTCCACGCGCAACCTGCTGAGCGCTATCGACGCCAGCCGTAAGCCGGCGCTCGCCCGGTTCATCTATGCGCTGGGCATTCCTGACGTCGGCGAGGAAACCGCCAAGTTGCTGGCGCGGGCTCTCGGCTCGCTGGAGCGCATCAGTCGTGCGCTGCCCGATGTGCTCGTCTATCTGCCGGACGTCGGCCTGGAAGTGGCCCACGAGATCCACAGCTTTTTCGCCGACGCGCACAATCGCCAGGTCATCGCCCAGCTGCGCGAGCGCGGCGTGCAGCTGCAGGAGGGGGGCGAGGTGCATCCGGAGTTCGCCGCCTGCGCGACGCTCGCTGACCTGCTCGACCGGCTGAATATTCCCTATATCGCCCGCACCGGTGCGCAACGCCTGGCTGAGCGCTTCGGTAGCCTGGAGGCGATTATCGCCGCCGACTGGCTCGATCTGCGCCAGGTCGAACGCCTCAACGAAAAGGCTGCGCGCGCCCTGCGTGACTATTTCGACAACGCCGAGAACGCCGAGCGCGCCCGCGCCATCGAGGCGCAGCTGCGTGAGTTCGGCATGCACTGGCAAAGCGAGAAGAAAGCGGCCGAGGGCCTGCCATTGGCCGGGCAGACCTGGGTGCTGACCGGCACCCTGGAAAGCATGAGCCGCGACGAGGGCAAGGCGCGCCTGGAGGCCCTGGGGGCAAAGGTTGCTGGTTCCGTTTCGGCCAAGACGACGTGCGTGGTCGCCGGGCCGGGTGCGGGGTCCAAGCTCGTTAAGGCGAATGAACTCGGCGTGACGGTGCTCGACGAAGCGCAATTCCTCGAGCACCTCGCTCAGCTTGGTTCATAGCGCGCCGGCATAAGCCCATCCCTGCGAGCCTCGCCGCCAAAGCCGCTCCGGACTGTTTCGCTGAAGCTGTAGGAGCGGCCTTTGCCGCGAATGCTCTCAACGCTCGCCAGTACCGAGCGATCCCATGGAGCCTGCCTAGGGAAGCAGCTCCAGTATCTCTCCCTAAAGTTTTCCCCATGCCACCCGAAAAGCTAGTCAAGCAAGTCCGCAGTATGGACGCGCTGGCGTAGCGGTGGTGCGGTACCGGGCCCACGAAAAAGTTCGAATTTGCCCTAAAGCCAACCCAAACGGCGCCGATAAAAGGAACGAATGCGAACTCGATGGGTGCCTGGGCAAGAGCCGGCCCGGAGTCGCAAGCTCAGGCAAACCTAGTCATAGCGCCTTTGGAGGCAAATACCATGGCCCTTACTGTCAATACCAACATCGCTTCGCTGAATACTCAGCGCAATCTCAACAAGTCTTCTAGTGCTCTTGAAACCTCCATGCAGCGGCTTTCGACCGGCAGCCGAATTAACAGTGCAAAGGACGATGCGGCCGGTTTGCAGATTTCAAACCGTCTGACCGCTCAAATTGGAGGTCTTAACGTTGCTGCGCGAAATGCTAATGATGGCATTTCGATGGCTCAGACTGCAGAGGGCGCTCTTCAAGAAACTACTAATTTGCTTCAGCGTATGCGGGATCTCGCAGTGCAGGCGTCAAACGGCAGCTATAGTGCCGACGACCGAGCATCGTTGGATAAGGAGTACCAGGCTCTCGTGGAGGAGATTGACCGGATCGCTGACACGACAAGTTTCGGTAAGGGCGTCAAATTGCTCGATGGTTCTGCTGGCACTGGCGGAGTAGTCACTTTTCAAATTGGTGCGATGGCAGCTGAAACGCTTAACGTGACCTTCAAGGCGATGGGGAGCACTGATATCATGACTGCCGTTGGTGATGTCACTACTTTCGCCAACGCTCAGACAGAGATCACTGCGATTGACGCTGCGCTCAAGGTGGTAGATGAGCAACGAGCTGACCTTGGTGCTTTCCAAAATCGGATGTCTAGCACTATCTCTAACCTTAGTAACATTTCTGAAAATACTGCAGCAGCTCGTGGCCGCATCCAGGATACTGACTTTGCTGCCGAAACCGCGAATCTGAGCAAGAATCAGATTCTGCAACAAGCTGGCACTGCGATTCTGGCTCAAGCCAAGCAGCTGCCGCAGGCCGTTCTCAGTCTGCTGCAGTAAGCCTAGGGAAACTCTGAAAAAGCCTCTGTTTATCGAAATCGCCTCCCTGTAACCCGCATGGTTGCTGGGCTGTATTTTTCGAGAAAGGACTTTTTCAGACCATCCCTAGGCTTAATGGATGGGGTGGCGCGCCATCCCATCGATTCATTGAGAGGTGAGTCATGGACGTCGCAAGAGTAGCTGCACCCCTTGCGTCAACCTCGGCGAGCACTGCGATGCCCAGCCTCCGTCAGGAGGCTGGGTTTTCGTCGTTCGACGGAGCAGGTAATACGGCGGGTTCTGAGCGAAAGATGGATGTCGGCGAAGCGGTGGAACGTATTCGCTCACAGGTGCAGAACTTGCAGCGCGATCTCAGCTTCAGCGTGGACGACTCCACTGGCCAGGTGGTCGTTCGGGTCGTCGATGGGGACTCCGGCAAAGTGGTGCGGCAAATTCCGTCAGAGGATATTCTTCGTCTGGCTGAGCGCCTGGATGAGATGCGCAGCTTGTTGTTTGAAGCGAAGGCATAGCGGCATATTTCTTGATTGTTTTCTGATCAAAATGAATCTGCGGTTTTTTTGACGAGGTAAGGCTATGGCAGGCGTAACGGGGATCGGCTCCGGGATCGATATCGATAGCATCGTGGCCGGCATGGTTGCTGCCGAGCGCGCTCCGAAAGAGTCACAGCTCGCGACACTCGAAAAGAAAACCACCACGCAGATCACTGCTATCGGCGCTTTGAAGGGTGCCATCAGCGAGTTTCAGACCGCACTCGGCGCATTGAACAAGCCGGATCTATTTCAGGCTCGTTCGGCAAGCTCCAGCAAATCCGATCTGGTTGGCGTAACGGCTGGAACCACGGCCGGCGCAGGTAGCTATCAGGTCGAAGTCAAGTCACTGGCGAGTAGCAGCAAGGTGGCGCTGGCTGCAGTCAGCAACACAGCTGATGCGCCTGCTCGTTTCGCTAAGGGGGCGCTGCAAATCTCACTGGGTGTGCCGGGTGATCCGCCATCGAGCGAGTCGTTCTCCGTCAACATCGATGACAGTAACAACACCCTCTCCGGCATGCGTGACGCCATCAACGCGGCTGGTAAGGATATGGGGGTTAGCGCCACCATCGTTACCGATGAGCACGGCTCCCGGCTCGTACTGACGAGCACCAAGACCGGCGCTGGTCGGGATATCACCGTCTCCGCAACTGATGCGGGGCCGCTTGAGAGTGGTCAGCTGAGCCTTTCGACGCTTGCTTTCGACGGCTCGGCGTCCAGCACTGGGGCGGGCCCTCGGATACTTTCCACGGCCCAGAGCGCGGAACTCTACGTCGATGGGCTGAAGGTCGTCAGTGAAAGCAATAAGGTTTCAGGGGCTATTGATGGCGTGACGCTCGACCTCAAGGCAAAGACGCCGGTCGGCGAGCCCTTGACGATCGGTGTGTCGGAAGACAAGGCTGGGGTCAAAACGCAGATCCAGTCTTTTGTCGACAGCTACAACAAGCTGATTGGCGTGATCAATGCGCAGACGAAGGTCACTTCGGTCGGTGAGGACAAAGCGCCCGTCACCGGCGCGCTGGTAGGGGATGCGACTGCGCGCTCGCTGCTGAGTGCCATTCGAAGCGAGTTAGTAAATGTTCAAGGAGGTGGTGCTTTACGCACATTGGCGGATATCGGCATCTCCACTCAAAAAGACGGTACGCTCGCTATCGATAGCAGTAAGCTGGACAAAGCGATGGATAACAATTTTGCGGAACTTCCGTCGCTATTTGCCGGTGATCAAGGTATTGCGACGCGATTGGATAACAAGCTAAAGCCTTATGCCGAAACGGGTGGAATTCTTGAGCAGCGTAATAAGAGTATGGGCGAGACGCTCTCGAGTATTAATGATCAGAAAGAGGCATTGGATAGGCGGATAACTTCGCTGCAGGATCGCTTGTATAAGCAGTTTAATACGATGGATCTGCTAGTAGGGCAGCTGACTAATACCTCAAATAGTCTTTTAGCATCACTGGAAAACCTACCTTGGGCTGCCGGAAACTCTAAAGCCTGAACCGTGATCATATAAACCGCCTAGCGCCGGTACTTATAAGATCCATCGCACTCTGCGAGAAGTAACATCCTGATATGAAGGAAAAGTCTGCCGGGGTGTGATTACCGATAGCGCTGTGCGGTCGGTGCTCGTTGTAGTCCTTTCGCCAGCCGCGATGCGGGTTCTGGCTTTGGCCAGTGAGCAGTATCAGTGCTCGTTCACGCATTCATCCCGAAACTTGCCGTTGAATGACTTGATGAACGCATTCTGTGTCGGCGTGCCCGGCTGAATCAGCTTCAGCTTGATGCCGCGCTGATAGGGCCATTGATCAAGAGCCTTGCCGGTGAATTCAGGGCCTTGTTCGGCGCGGAGGGTTCTACCCCGTTAGCACGGACACTTTCGAGTAAGCTCATGCCGAGCTGAAGGAGTGTTCATGAAGCGCAAGAAATACAGCCCCGAATTCAAGCGGGAAGCCATCGAGCTGGTTCGTCGTTCAGG
>Ga0209300_1000123_pt1 | contig 49838 bp, 46 predicted proteins | sample Shrwel_input2_RT_FD_187535 | JGI IMG/M metagenome (GOLD analysis project Ga0209300, IMG submission 187535) | Subsurface microbial communities from deep shales in Ohio, USA - Utica-3 well 1 S input2 RT (SPAdes) (version 2) ... | reverse complement strand
GGTCGGTAAATTTTTTTAAAAAAACCGTTGACACCCAAGGGGCTCTTACTTAATATACGCGCCACCTCGACGAGGCAAGCTTTTGAAAACGTTGCGTCCCCTTCGTCTAGTGGCCTAGGACTCCGCCCTTTCACGGCGGCAACAGGGGTTCGAACCCCCTAGGGGACGCCAATTTCAAAGCTCTGGCGACGTCGCTGCCGGGTTAAAAACCCGGACTCTCAGTGATGTTGCTCTTTGGTTTTCTTGCCACCATGGCTTTTCTGATCTTTCATCACGAAAATGCCAACCCCTACGAAAAAACCGACCATCAGTACAACGGTTCCAATTCCGGCAATGACGACTGCGTCCATATACATGACGTCTTCTCCTGTAATTCACCAAAAGTTCATCAAACTTGATAGAACTCAGGTTACGCCCTCGCAAAATCACCGGTATTGATCTGCATCAAGCACCTTTCACGCTTGCAATAATTGCGATAGTTACGTGTTTGCCGGTTTTGTGGCTCATACGACAGCGCAATTGCCATAAACTGCTGCTATAGTCCCCCGAAGTACCGAACTCTATTCACCTGATCTTCGTGTGGCGGCCACCAAAGAGACATGGCAGATTTTTCAAGGCCTCTGATGCGCTTTCGCTCAGCCTCCCCCCTGTCTTTCCGGCTTCTGGCATGGATTCTCATGTTCAGCTCAGCATTCACACTGCTTGCCTCCGGTATACAGATCTACGCTGACTATCAGAAAGATCTTGAAGAAATTGACCAGCGTCTTGAAAGAATTGAATCCGGGTCCTCTTCCAGCCTGGCCCGCAGCCTGTGGACGCTGGACCAGCAGTCGATCGAAACTCAGTTAGAGGGGATTCTGGGGCTTCCAGACATTGATCACCTGCGCCTGCGGATCGAACCTGATTCCGAGCTGGTTATGGGTCAGTTGCCTGAAAGCTCCGACGTCATGACCCACAGCTTTTCACTGGTTCATGAAGGCCGTGAAAACCTGGCACTGGGTGAATTAACAATTACCGCCAATATCAATCACGTGTACGCCGACCTTCGCCGTCGGGTCGGATTTATCATTGGCACTCAGTTTCTCACGGTCTTTATCGTAGCAATCCTCAGCCTGTGGATCTTTCGGTACCTGGTTACCCGCCACCTGACCGCCATGGCGGACTACACACGCGATCTGTCGCTGCAAAACCTGTCGCAGCCTCTGACTCTGGATCGTCCGGATACGCCGGGCAACCGGCGGGATGAATTAGGCCTGGTAACAGACGCTATCAACGAAATGCGTGAGCGACTTAACGAAGATGTAGAACGCCGGGAGCGGGATGCGACGGACATCCTCAAATTCTCGAAAGCGATCGAGCAGAGCCCTTCCTCCGTCCTGATCTGCGACAGACATTGGCAGATTGAGTACGCCAACCGGAAATTCAGTCAACTGACCGGCCACAAACCTGAAGCCATTGTGGGCAGGCACCCTTCTACCCTGATCAATCACGACATGAGCCGCCATCAGGCTAACCAGTTCTGGCAAACCATAAAACTCCAGGTACAGCGGGTTGGTGTGTGGCAGGGTGAAATAAACAGTGTCAGGCGCAACGGCGAGCGTTATTGGGAGCAACTGGTAATCACCGCTATCAAGGATGCCAATGGCGACATCAATGGGTACCTGATTCTCGGCGAAGACATCAGCATTCGTAAACGCTACGAACAGCAGCTACTGAGGCAGGCCAATTATGACATACTCACCGGATTACCCAACCGGATGCTCGCCATGGACCGGCTCAAGCTGGCCCTTGCCCAGGCCAGACGTGACCAGAGCGAAGTTGGCGTTATGTTTCTGGACCTGGACAACTTCAAGCACATTAACGACACGCTGGGCCATGAAGCCGGTGACACCCTTCTGATAGAAGCAGCGAGACGAGTATCCAGCTGCCTGCGTGGTAACAGCACGGTTGCCCGATTGGGCGGTGACGAGTTTCTGGTTATTCTACCCGGCCTGGCCGATGCCGATGCTCCGTGCCAGGTGGCGGACCGCATTCTGGAAACCTTTGCCACCCCCTATTTGCTAAGCGGCCAGGAAGTGTTTGTTACAACCAGCATCGGTATTGCCACCTTCCCCAGTGACTCCGATGATAGTGGCACCCTGCTCCGGCATGCAGACGCCGCCATGTATCAGGCCAAGCATAATGGCAAGAGCGCCTATGCCCGCTTCACCCCTGAGATGACGGAAGTCTCTCATGAGCGTCTGCAAATGGAGTCGCTCATGCGTAAGGCTCTTGAGCAGGCTGAATTCGAACTGTGTTTTCAGCCGATCGTTCGCACTGATTCCGGCCGGGTTGTCGCTGCGGAAGCTCTGTTGAGATGGAACAGCCCCGTACTGGGACTGGTCATGCCCGACCATTTCATCCCGCTCGCAGAAGAAACGGGAATGATCCTGCCCATCGGCGAGTGGGTTATCCATGAAGCATTACTTGAGGCCGCTCGCTGGCGCAAAATAACCGGCTTCGATCTTAGGGTGGCCGTCAACGTATCACCCCGCCAGTTCCGGGATCCGGGCTTTATCGAAAAGGTCAATAGGGCACTCGACGCAGCCGGCCTGGAACCGGCCATGCTGGAGCTGGAAATTACCGAAAGGTTGATCCTCGATAACTCAATCGAAACGGCGGACATTCTGCGGCAACTGGATCACAAGGGAATCCGGCTGTCTGTCGACGACTTCGGAACCGGTTACTCGGCCCTCAGCTATCTGAAAAGCTATCCGTTTGATACGTTGAAAATCGATAAATCGTTTGTGCAGGATGTGCTGAAAGAAACCGAGGATGCGTCACTGATTCGCGCCATCATCAATATGGCACACAGTCTTGGCCTGAAAGTGGTGGCCGAGGGGGTGGAAGAAGAAGCCCAGAGTCATTTCCTGCAGTCAGAACACTGCGACTTCTCTCAAGGCTATTTTTACGGTTATCCGATGTCACCACAGAGCTTTATAGACTGGCTCGAAACCACCAACCGAGCCAGTTTGACCAGATAGCGTCAAGCGTTAACGTTTGACGCTTTTCTGGCGGCTTTTCTTGATACGCCGGCCTTTTTTCAGGTCATTGTCGTTTTTCACTTTCTGGCGTGGTGTACGCCGATCCACTTTATTGGCGAAAGGGTTTTCACTGGAGCGGAATTCAAAGCGGATCGGTGACCCTACTACTTTCAACACCTTCCGAAAGGTATTCTCCAGGTAGCGTTTGTAGGCGCCCGGCAATGAATCCACCTGATTACCATGCACCACAATAACCGGCGGATTGGAGCCGCCCTGGTGAGCATAGCGTAACTTGATGCGTCGGCCATGAACCATCGGCGGCTGATGCTGGGCCACGGCATCCTGCAGAAGCTCTGTCAGCCGGTTGGTCGGCCATTTTGACATAGCAGAGTCGTAGCTTGCCCTCACCGATTCATACATCGAACCCACGCCAGTGCCATGCAATGCAGAAATGAAATACTTGTCGGCATAATCGAGGAAATCAAGCCGGCGTGCGACTTGCTCTTTGACACGCACACGGTCTTCCGGATCCATGCCATCCCATTTGTTGATGGCAATGACCAGTGACCGGCCGGCATCCAGCACAAAGCCAATCAGGTGAAGGTCCTGATCCACCAGTCCCTGACGGGCGTCGAGCACCAGAATCACCACATGAGCATCATCAATGGCCTGCAGCGTCTTGATGATGGAAAACTTTTCGACCGCTTCATTGACGTTCTTGCGACGGCGAACACCGGCTGTATCAATCAGCGTGTACTGCTCGCCGTGCCTTTCATAGGGAATGTACACGCTGTCGCGGGTGGTACCGGGCATGTCGTAAACCACCACCCGTTCTTCACCGAGCATCCGGTTGACCAGTGTAGACTTGCCAACATTTGGCCGGCCCACTACACCAATGCGGATACCGGGATAGCGATCCGCCCTGTCCTGCTCTTCCGGATTTTCCGGTTCCGGCAGCAGCTCTTCCAGCATCGACCGGATACCGCGATTGTGAGCTGCCGCAATCAGGAAGTTGGCCTCAAAACCAAGGCTGTAGAAGTCAGCCGCGGCGACGTCCGGATCCTGGCCATCGGTCTTGTTGACGACCAGATAAGCCTGCTTGCCGGAACGACGCAGGTGGTCGGCAATCATTTCATCGCCCGCAGTCAGCCCTGCCCGACCATCCACCAGGAAGAGCACGATATCCGCCTCTTCCACAGCCTGCATGGATTGGCGCGCCATTTCCGCGTCAATACCGTCTTCATCGCCAGCCAGGCCACCGGTATCGATAACAATGAATTTCCGGCCTTCAGAGTAGCCCTCTCCGTATTTTCGGTCCCGGGTCAAACCCGGAAAATCTGCAACCAGCGCATCCCGGGAGCGGGTCATCTGGTTAAACAGGGTGGACTTTCCAACGTTGGGGCGTCCAACAAGGGCAATAACTGGGGTCATAATGTTCAGTCGTCCTGTTCCAGCGTGAGAACAGACATATCTCCGCTGTTTCCATAAACCAGCAGGTTACCATTTTCCAGCACCTGAACCGGTACGCGGATACCGTCACCATCGTACTTACGCTGCCCTACCAGTTTGCCATCTTCAGTCGAGAGCACATGCAGATAGCCTTCGTAATCGCCTACTACCAGATAGTCCCCGGAAACGGCCGGGCGCGTAACCTGACGCCAGGAAAGATTGTCCTGAACCCAAAGCTCACGGCGATCACTACCCCGAAAGGCGATAACATCACCATTGGCCGATGCGAGATAAATGTTGCCGCCACCAATCGCCGGTGAGTAGTAAGTCGAGGCGGGTCGGCTCCAGATCTCACGGCCGGAGCGGATATCGATCAACGCCAGCTTGCCCTGATAGCCCGCAACCATGATGGCCGATTCCAGAACCAGCGGTTGACCACCAATATCGACCAGACGCTCCAGCTCGGTACGTCCCTGGGGCTGACCGACCTGATATTGCCAGATCGGCTGACCGGCCTCCGAATCAAGCGCAACAACCCGGCCATTGGAAAATGACGCAATCACAACATCACCGCCAACCAACGGTGCGGCCGCCGTGCGCATGGTCAACACCGGCACCTGAGCCTCGTATTGCCAGAGTTGCTCGCCATTGCTGGCATCGAAGCTGATTAACCGGCCGTCAATGGTCTGAACGGCTACCAGCGAACCGTTGGACTGCGGCGCTGCCAGCACTTCCGTAGGCAGGCCTGCACGCCATTGTTCGCTACCATCTTCACTGGAAAGCGCGATAAGCTCTGCGTCGCGACTTACCACGTAAATGTGTTGATTATCCGCGCCGGGGCCAGCGAAAATACGGTCTTCGAGCTCTTTCTCCCAGTTGGTCTTACCATTTTCGGTATTGACCGACAGAACGATTCCGTCCGCAGCAGCGGCATAAATGGTATCACCGGCGTACAATGGAGCGAGCTGCAATAAATCGCCGTCGTGGCCATCGCCCACCGACCGGCTCCAGACCCGATCAAACTTAACTGTCTCATCAACATCCGGCACCGGATCCGGCTGCTCGAACGTGTCTGTCGTACCGCAGCCGGCCATGGTGAGAACCGCACCCGATAACACCGACAGACACAAGCCTCTGCAGACAGCCTTCAGCGGCATCATGCATCACCTCCGACACCAAGATCCGACAGTTTCAGTTCCAGAATACGGTTGCTCTCTTCGCTTTGCTCTCTGGCTTCAACATAGGCTTCGCGGGCAGCGTTGCGGTCACCCATGGCCAGGCGTATGTCACCACGGAGTTCGGAGAACACAGGCGCGAAGGCATCCGACTCACCAGCGTTATCCAGTGTTTCCAGCGCAGCCTGATAGTTACCAGCAGCAAACTGGGCTCGTGCCAACCGGTTACGGATGACCATTGTCAATGCCGGATAATCCGAGGCTTTCTCCAGCGCCCAGGACAAAGAATCTGCCGCCGCGTCCGGATCTTCCTGCGCCATCATCTGCTGACGGGCCAGAACCAGGTTGCCGTAGATGGCATAAGCACTGCCGGCGTAATCACTACGCAGGGTTTCGGCAACAAAGGCGACCGTTTCCTGATCTTCTCCTTCGGAAAAGGCATTCAGCAAATTGGCGAACTGGTTGGCCGCTTCGGCACGTTGCTGTGCCTGATGGTTCTGCCAGGCTTGCCAGCCAAAGACAATAGCCAGAGCGGCACCGATACCAATCAGCAGCGAGCTGCCGTTCCTTTTCCACCAATCCTTGATCGCCTGGACCTGTTCGTCTTCGGTGCGCAACTCAGCCATGAACACTCCTGTCAGTTTTAAAAGTATCTTTGTTCGTTAACGCGGCCTACACCAGCTTTGAAAGCTCGGCTGCCAGTTCCGCCTGCGGCACTTCCCTTTGCGGTTCGTCGTCTCGCAAAGGCTTTAGCCCGGCAGTATTGTTGTTTATCTCGTTCTCGCCAAGAATAACCGCGTAACGGGCACCGCTTCGATCAGCCTTTTTCATCTGGCTCTTGAAGCTGCCGCCGCCGCAGTGGCTGACCACAACCGCCTGCGGCAATTCGTTTCGCAGGTTTTCCGCGATCGCCAGTGAGGCTGCCGCCGCTGAATCGCCCATCGCCGTTACGTATACGTCGGCCTGGTTATTGACATAACCGGGTACCAGATCCAGCGTTTCCAGCAACAGAATCAGCCGCTCAAGGCCCATGGCAAAACCGACAGCGTCGGTGGGTTTTCCGCCCAGCTGCTGTACCAGGCCATCGTAACGGCCACCGGCACAGATAGTACCTTGCGCGCCCAGACTATCAGTAATCCATTCGAAGACGGTTTTTCCGTAATAATCCAGACCGCGAACCAGCGCCGGGTTGATGGTGTAGATAACGCCGGCGGCGTCCAGAAGCGCTTTGAGCTGCTCAAAGTGAGCGCGGGACTCGTCGTCGAGATATTCGTCCAGGGCTGGCGCATCGGCAAGAACTTCGCGGGTCGCCGGGTCTTTGCTATCCAGAATTCGTAACGGGTTGGTCGTCAGGCGTCGCTGACTGTCGTCATCCAGCCGGTATTTATACTGTTCCAGATAGGCTACCAACGCGTCGCGGTAGGTCTTTCTCGACTCGCTGGTCCCAATGGAATTGATCTCCAGGCGGGCATGCCCTTCAAGTCCAAAGGCCGCCCACAGGCGGGCGGTGAGAATCAGTAGCTCAGCATCAATGTCGGGCCCGGCCATGCCGAAGCACTCAACACCAATTTGATGGAACTGCCGGTAACGGCCCTTTTGCGGGCGTTCATGGCGAAACATCGGGCCGGTATACCAGAGCCGGCGGGTCTGGTTAAACAGAAGGCCATGCTCTTCAGCGGCACGGACGCAACCGGCGGTACCTTCGGGGCGCAGAGTCAGGCTGTCGCCATTACGATCGTCAAAGGTGTACATCTCCTTCTCGACGATGTCGGTCACCTCACCGATGGAGCGCTTGAACAGTTCCGTCTGCTCGACAATCGGCATCCGGATTTCCTGGTAGCCGTACTGGCTCAGAACCTGTCGTACGGTGGATTCAACATACTGCCAGACCGGTGTCTGGTCCGGGAGAATGTCGTTCATCCCCCGGATTGCCTTGATTTTAGCCAAGTTAAAACCCTGATTTACTCGATGAATAGTTTTTGCGGGGCGTTGTTATTCCGCGGAACGCGCGATAACGGCGTCTTCCTGCTCTTTGCGCTTGGCAACACGTTCACGGATGATCCGTTCCAGGTCATCGGTGAGAGTGGCATTGTTCAGCTTCTGGTTGGGCTTGCCGTCAAGGTAGAGCAGGTTTTTCGGGCTACCGCCGGTCAGACCCAGATCGGCGACCTTGGCCTCGCCGGGGCCATTCACGATACAACCAATAATTGCCACGTCCATCGCGGTGTTAACGTCTTCAAGACGTTCTTCCAGATCGTTCATGGTCTGGATGACATCAAAATTCTGCCGGGAACAACTCGGGCACGCAATAAAATTGATACCCCGGCTGCGCAGGCGCAGGCTTTTGAGAATATCGAAACCAACCTTGATTTCCTGCACGGGATCGGCGGCCAGGGAAACCCGGATGGTGTCGCCAATTCCGTCCATCAACAACATGCCCAGGCCGATTGACGACTTGACTGTACCAGAACGGAAGCCGCCGGCTTCAGTAATACCCAGGTGCAGGGGCTGTTCGATTTGTGAGGCAATCTGGCGATAGGCATCAACGGTCATGAATACGTCAGAAGCTTTCAGGCTTACCTTGAAGTCCTGAAAGTCATGCTTATCCAGAATATCAATGTGGCGCATCGCAGATTCCACCAGCGCTTCCGGCGTGGGCTCGCCGTACTTGCGCTGAAGGCTCTTTTCCAGTGAACCGGCATTCACTCCGATGCGAATCGGAATATCCTGATCCCGGGCGGCGCTGATCACGGCGCTTACACGATCATCCCGCCCGATGTTGCCAGGGTTAATCCGCAGGCAATCAACGCCAAGCTCGGCAACCCTCAGGGCGATCTTGTAGTCAAAGTGGATGTCTGCCACTAACGGCAGAGACACTTGTTCCCGGATCTTGCCGAAAGCCTCGGCCGCCTCCATGGATGGCACCGAAACACGAACAATGTCGGCACCGGCATCCTGAATGGCCCGAATCTGGGCCACTGTGGCATCGACATCACAGGTGTTGGTGTTTGTCATGCTCTGGACAGCAATGGGCGCACCACCACCAACGGGCACATTGCCCACCATAATCTGGCGGGATTCACGTCTCTTTATAGGAGATTCATGTTTCATGGAAAGCAACCAACAATCTGCTGTACGGGCGTTCTGTATCAGGGCTCAAGCGTGAACTCTGCCCTGTTGTTTACGGTACGGATACTGCTCAGGTCAACCGGCTCACCCTGGAACTCCAAAGAATCCAGCGCACTCACAGCACCCACCACAATGCTCAACGGAGCTTCGCCGCTCACCTCCAGAACATCGCCTTCCGTGCGCAAGGAACTGGCCAGACGGTTACCCTCGGCATCAGTAACCTGCACCCAGCAATCATCGTTGAAGCTCATGCGCAGTCGGGCACTGCTCCGGGCAATCTCGTCCTCTGCCGAAGCCGGCTCAGCTACTGTCTCTTGTTCCGGCTCGGTAACAGTGATTTCCGGGCTCTCTGGCTCAACCACTTCAGCCACTTCCACTGGACTATCCGATGATATCCGGGAAGCGGCCCCGGCCTCAATTTCCACCGGCGAAACCATTTCCCCGGATCCGCCTGCCTCAGGGGTGCCGGCCTGGGTGTCTGCCGTTAGCAAAGCATCGGGCGCCTCAGTTGCGGCATCTCCCGGCTGTAATGCATCCTCACTCGGCGGCTCGACACTGCCTGTCTCTGCTTCGGGAGCGCTTTCAGTGGTTTCAGGCCCCTGACCATTACTGAATCCCGGCAACCTGCGACTGCCGTCGGCCAGGTAGGCCGAGACGGCAAAACCGATCACAACCAGAATGAGAATGACCACAACGGCCCTGGCGGCACGTCGTTTGCGGGTTTTCTTCCGCTCGATATCCACCAGCGGATCGGCATCGTGCTGACGTTCACGCTCTTTTCTCAGTGGCTCGAGCTCTGCGTCAAGATCACGAATAATGGCATCAGCGTTCAGCCCGACATGCTGGGCATAGGCTCTGACATACCCCTTGAGGAACAGCTCGGTATCCACCTTGCTGAAATCACCATCCTCAATGGCCTCAATAACGGACGTGCGAAGGTGCTGCTGATCGGCTATGGCCGACAAACTCAGCCCCTGACGTTCCCGTGCCCGTCGGAGTTGTTGTCCAACGGGTTCTGCTGCTGTTTTGGGCTGCTCCTCACTGCTCATTGGCAATCAGAACCTTGTATTGTTGATACTCGATGGATTCGGGGAACTGGCTCTTCAGCATCATTGCCAAACTTGCTGCCTGATTCCGATCGCCATAATGACGAGCTATTCGTATGCCTGTAAAGAGGCTTTCAGAAGAATGCGAGTATTGCGGGCTACCTTTAATGATGGACTGGAGCCGCCCGTAATAACGGGAAGCTGTCAAATAATCCTCCTGCTCAACCAGCACCCTCGACAGGGCCAGCAACGAACGGGGCTGGCCACGGGTAAGCTCTACCGCTCTGCGATAAGCATCCTCTGCTGCCGCAAGGTTGTTCAGGCGCTCTTCTGACATTCCAAGATTGAAAAACACGCTGCCACGATCATCGTAATCGGTGTCCCGGGAGGCAGCACTGAACTGATCCCTGGCCTCCTGGAAACGGCGCTTGGAGTACAGGTAGGCACCATAATAGAGGCGTCCACGGGTGTAGCCACTATCAACAGCGATGGATTGACGAAAACTCTTTTCGGCTAATTCATCTTCACCGTCGGCACTGTAAATCAGACCTTCGGCAGCAAGGGCCGCAGCGTTGTTGTCGTCTATTTCCAGCGCACGATCAAGGTGATGACGGGCACGGTCCAGATTACCCTGGCCGATGTACGCCGTTGCCAACCTGACATAGTTCTCAAGCGCCTTTTGCCGATCGGCTTCCCGGCTGAATCCGCTATCGGTTGTGGTCACACAGCCAGACACCAGCACTGCCAGAGCCAGCACAATTACAGAAACCCACTTCATGGAACCTTCCTTTGCCATCAACAAACACCTTGTCCAGAATAGCATCGGCAACGGCTCAGGGTGCTACCTGTTGCACTGCGATATGCCGCTGGCTTCTGCGGGTACGGTCGTCTACGCGCCCGACGAGCTGGCCACAAGCAGCATCGATATCGTCACCCCGGGTCGTCCGGATGGTCGTTACGTATCCTGCCTCGTTCATCACTTTCTGGAACCGGCGGGTGGCATTCATGCTTGGACGCTTGAAATCACTCTCCGGGAACGGATTGAACGGAATCAGGTTAATCTTGCACGGCAGGTCCCTGAGCACTACCGCAAGCTCTCTGGCATGCTCCGGCTGGTCGTTCACGCCTTCAATCACGGTGTACTCGATGGTGGCCTTCCGTTTGTCAGGCAAACGGGCCATGTAGCGTTTGGTCGCCGCCAACAGTTCCGCGATCGGATATTTTTTGTTCAAAGGCACCAGTTGGTTTCGCAGCTCATCATTCGGGGCGTGTAACGATATGGCCAGAGACACATCCGTCACCTCACCCAGCTTGTCGATTGCCGGCACTACACCGGAAGTGCTCACGGTGACCCGACGCTTGGAGATGCCGTAGGCAAGATCTTCCATCATCAGGTTCATGGCATCGACAACGTTGTCGAAGTTCATCAGTGGCTCCCCCATGCCCATCATCACCACATTGGTAATGGGACGGTCAGGGCCGGGCTCGAACGGCATGAATGCCTTGCGGGCCACCCATACCTGGCCGATGATTTCAGCAGCGGTAAGGTTGCGATTAAAGCCGCGCTTGCCAGTGGAACAGAAGGTACAGTCCAGCGTGCAACCAATCTGTGACGACACGCACAGGGTGCCACGCTCACCATCAGGAATAAGCACAGTCTCGACACTGTTGCCGTTATCCATACGCATAACCCATTTGCGGGTACCATCTTTCGACGTTTCGTCGTAGATAACCTCCGGGCCACGAATTTCAGCAACCTGCTTGAGCTTTTCCCGCAGCGACTTGCTCATATTGGTCATTTGATCGAAGTCATCCGCGCCGCGCTGGTGGATCCACTGAAGGATCTGCTGAGCACGAAAACGCTTTTCTCCAATTTCCTCGAAGAAGGCCTCAAGCTTTGCCTTGGGCATCCCCAGGAAGTTGGTTTTTTCGGCAGCGGCTGTCATGACATAACCTCGATCAGATAACCAATACAGAGGTGGCTTTACGCCACCTCTGAAACAACAATCTCAGCCGCGCGGGCAGATTTCGTTGTCATTGAAAAAATACGCAATTTCGCGCTCGGCAGACTCGGCGGAGTCAGAACCGTGAGCAGCGTTAGCATCGATAGACGTTGCGAAGTCCGCACGGATGGTGCCTGGCTCCGCTTCTTTCGGGTTAGTTGCACCCATCAGATCGCGGTTTTTCAGGATGGCGCCTTCGCCTTCGAGAACCTGAACAACAACCGGGCCGGAGGTCATGAACGCAACCAGATCGTTAAAGAACGGGCGTTCTTTATGCTCGGCGTAAAACCCTTCAGCCTGCTCCTGAGTCAGGTGCATCATTTTGGCAGCGACGACTTTCAGGTCGGCTTTCTCAAAACGGCTCAGGATTTCGCCAATCACGTTTTTAGCGACGGCATCGGGTTTGATAATGGAGAGCGTGCGCTCGTTTGCCATGGTATTGCTCCAATTGATGGGTGTTGGAAATTCAGAGCCGAGATTATACGTGGTAAGGCCACAACTGCCTACCGTAGCGATCGAAGCCGCTGCACCACTTCACTGATTTGCTGGCAGGCGAAGTCCACTTCTTCCTCTGTGGTAAAGCGCCCGAATGAAAACCGCAGCGCCCGGTGCGCCAGCTGATCGCTCACACCAATGCCACGCAATACGTAAGAAGGCTCCATTGCCGCCGAAGCACAGGCAGAACCTGACGATACTGCAAGATACCGCAAACCCAGCATCAGTGATTCGGCTTCAACGCCTTCGAATGACAGATTGACAATGCCCGGCACTCGTTGTTCCTCGCTGCCGTTAAAATGCACGCCTTCCAGTTGATCAAGCCCGCTGAGAAAGCGTTGGCGCAACTCTTCCAGCCTGATCACCTCATCTTCAAGGCATTGACCGGCCACGTCAAAAGCCCTTCCCATGCCCACAATCTGGTGGGTCGGAAGCGTTCCGGAGCGCATGCCCCGCTCATGGCCGCCGCCGTGAATCTGCGCTTCAAGACGCACTTCCGGGGCCCTGCGCACATACAAGGCACCGACACCCTTCGGGCCGTAAACTTTGTGAGCTGAAAGCGATAACAGGTCCACTTTGAGGGTCTTGACGCTTACCGGCAACTTCCCGGCCGCCTGGGCGGCATCAACATGCAAAAGCACGCCCCGCTCACGCAGCGCCTCGCCAATCGTGGCAATATCTGTCACGCAGCCCAGCTCGTTATTTACCAGCATCAGGCTGACCAGCACAGTGTTGCCCTGAAGCGCCTCAATCACCTCTTCCGGCGCTACGCGGCCGTCAGGGCCCGGGTTGAGCCAGGTAATCTCCACACCCTGCTGTTCCAGCCAGTGACAGGTATCAATAACTGCCTTGTGCTCGACCGTTGAGGTAACAATGTGGGCATTCTGATGCAGCGCGGCCACACCCTTGATCGCCAGATTGTCAGACTCGGTGGCTCCGGATGTCCAGACGATCTCACGGGGGTCGGCATGGATCAGGTCAGCCACCTGGCGGCGTGCGTTCTCTACCGCAGCTTCTGCCTGCCAGCCAAAACTGTGGGTACGGGATGCAGGGTTACCGAAAATTCCGTCCTGGGTCAGATACTTGACCATTTCATCGGCAACAACGGGATCAACTGGCGTGGTAGCCGCGTAGTCCAGATAGACGGGCTTTTTCATGATGTCTGATGTTCGGGATGTTGGTTATCAGGCTGACGCCTGGTCTGTCAGACGACGAGTATTGATCGCCTCCGACTGCTTCTGATTTTGCCGGTCGGCAACATGCTGGATTTCGTGCTTGCGCATCAGATCCCCGAGACTGATCTCGCTGAGGAATCTGTGGATCCTGTCGCTCAGGTCAGCCCACAAGTGGTGAGTCAGGCATTTTTCACCATTCTGACAATCACCCTTGTTACCACATCGCGTGGTGTCCAGGGATTCGCTGACAGCATCAACCACTTCGGCAATAAAGACGTTATCCGCAGACCGGCTGAGACGGTATCCACCGCCCGGCCCGCGGACACTCATCACCAGTTCGTGCCTGCGCAAACGGGAGAACAGCTGCTCCAGATAGGAAAGCGAAATTTCCTGACGAGCTGAAATGTCCGCAAGGCTTACCGGCCCTTCGGCTCCGTGCAGAGCCAGGTCGAGCATTGCCGTTACGGCGTAACGGCCTTTTGTGGTCAGCTTCATAGCGCCAGCCCCGGTAATGGGAATGAGTCTCGAGTTGTAGCGCCGAGTATGGATTGACCTAGCAAAACAGTCAAGTATTCAGCTCCGCGGGGGCTTTTCTTCATCCTGCACGCAGTCGAAATCCTCGTCATGCAGGGGCGGCAACTCCCCGTTCTGATACTCGCTGTTCACCTTCCGTAGTGCCTTGCACATATTTTCAATACGATCATCGACCGCATGCATGTGATCCAGCAACGCCCGCATGGACCTGGCAACCGGGTCCGGCATTTCCTCGGTTACGCCATAGGCATCGAAGCCCATGCGCTCTTCCATCTCTTTACGCCTGGAATTGTCTTCCGACTGGCGCTTAACGATGACCTTCCCGGGAATACCCACCACGGTAGCTCCGGCGGGAACCGCCTTGGTAACAACTGAGTTCGAACCAACCTTGGCACCCTCACCTACCTCAAAAGGCCCGAGAATCTTGGCACCGGCACCGACGACAACACCGTTGCCGATGGTGGGGTGGCGCTTGCCCTTGTTCCAGCTGGTACCACCCAGGGTGACACCCTGGTAAAGAGTAACGTCATCGCCGATGACTGTGGTTTCACCCACTACAACACCCATGCCGTGATCAATAAAAAATCGTCGCCCGATGGTGGCCCCCGGATGGATCTCGATGCCGGTAAGCCAGCGGGCAAGGGTGGAAATCGTACGGGCCAGCCATTTCAGGCCCAGGTTCCACAACCAATGAGCGAACCGGTGAAACAGCAAGGCATGCAACCCCGGATAGTTGGTCAGCACTTCAAAGGTATTCCGGGCCGCCGGGTCCCGATGAAACACGCTATTTATATCTTCACGCAAACGTTCAAACATGGTCTTTTTCCTGGCCTTCGTCTGTGGACTGGACGACAGTGGAGTTGTGCTGACTATCAGCCTGTCGGCTACCGGCGGCTTTCTGCACCGAAGTCAGAATGCCCCTGAGAATGTTGATCTCCATCTGATCAAGATGTGCTCGCTGAAACAAGCGCCGCAAACGGGTCATCAATTGGCGAGGGTTATCGCGACGATGAAACTCGAGTTCCTGCAAAACCTGCTCAAGGTGCCCGTAAAAGCCTTCCACATCGCTGACATTGGCGGGGGGAACATCCCAGCCGCGATCTCCGGGCGCTACCATGGAATCAAGATAAGGGCTGGACTGACCCTCTTCAAGGCTGCGCAGGTAGTGCATTCGCAATTCATAACAAATCACCTGCACCGCCATAGACAGATTGAGCGAACTGTAATCCGGATTCGATGGAATATGAATATGGTAGTGACAGCGCTGCAACTCTTCATTCGACAGGCCGTTATTTTCACGCCCGAAGATCAACGCTACCTGCCCCCGGGCACTATGCTCGGAAGCCGTTGCCGCAGCCTGGGGCGGAGCAACGACCGGCCAGGGAACCTTCCGCCCCCGGGCACTGGTACCCATAACCAACACACAATCGGCCAGAGCTTCATCCAGCGAGCCGACGACCTGCGCCTTATCCAGAACATCTGACGCACCCGCAGCCCGGGCGTAAGAGGCTTCGTCCGGAAAGGACGCGGGGTTAACCAGCCAGAGATTGGCCAGACCCATGTTTTTCATGGCCCGCGCGACGGCTCCGATATTGCCGGAATGGGACGTTTCCACCAGAACGATCCGGATCTGGTCATTGAAGGTATCGGTGCCTTCAAGGGGCAATGCGGGTTTATGCATGCTTTACGTGCCTGTGTCTGCGATTTTTTGAAAGGGGCTGAATGATACCAGAAATACTGACCCGCCCGCTCCCCGGAGAAGCCATGGCACTGCAGTATCAGTGTTTTTCCTCAACCGAAAACCATACAAGAAGGACTATCTTTTGATATGATAGCCCGCCTTAACACACCCGGATAATGAACACTCAGATGCAACCAGCAATCAAGATGGCCCTGCGCATTGCCCGCCAGGGTTCAGACTATCTCAAAGCTCATTTCGAGCGACAGGACCCTAACGGTAAGGACGACGCCGACCGTAGCCAGCAGCTGGCGCGGGTTGAGCAATCCATTTACGATAATTTTGTCGAGCAATTGGAAAAGGCTTACAGGGACCACACCATTGCCCCCATGGGGGAAGCCAGTGCCAATGGCAGCGAGAAAAGCTGGCATATTTTCCCGGTGCTCGGTCGTGAAAATTTTGTCCGCGGAATTCCCGAATTTGTTCTCGCACTGTCCCAGAAAAAGAATAACCGCACCGAAAACCTGCTACTGATAAATCCGGTAACCGGTGAAGAATACGCGGCCAGCCGTGGCCACGGTGCTGCTCTGAACAGCCGTCGGGTGCGGGCATCGGAAATCAAACTTCCGGCAAAAGCAGCCATTGCCAGCAACCTGCTGGATCAGGCACGCCAGGGCGATGACCCAATTCTGTGGGGCGAAATGGCTGCCACCGTGGCTCGTGAGAGCGCCATATTCCGGACTTCCGGCTGCGTGGTTCTCGATATCGCCCGGGTATCGGCCGGCCTGCTTGACGCAGCCATTATTTTCCGCCCGGAAGCGGCGGAGCTGGACCTTGGCGTTACTCTGGCGATGGAATCCGGCGCATTGACCGGCGACTTTGTCGGCAACCCGTCGACAGAAAACGCCCGCCAACTGGTCGTCGCCAATCCCAAACTGTTCCGTGAACTGCTGAAGGTGCTGAACCCGTTCAAGGGTCGCCTGCCACGCTGAGTTTCGGTCAGCCATTAAAAAACCGCCAGTCCGGAAGGATGGCGGTTTTTTTGTGCCTGGAAAACCGGACTTACATCCGGTTCAGCCATTCGGGTGGCTCTTCATCCTCTCGCTCTTCGGCACTGCCTTCTTTCGCAGGCACCATCAGATCTTCCCTGCTCACACCCATCACCATCAACATGTTTGCTGAGACATAAATGGATGAATAGGTACCCACAATTACGCCAATGATCAGCGCCAGGGCAAAGTTATTAATCGCTTCGCCACCAAAGAAAAACAGTGCCAACAACACAACAAGGGTCGTGCCCGAAGTGTTGATGGTTCGAGTAATAGTCTGGTGGATCGACTCGTTGATAATATCCCAGGGTTCACCCGCGCGCATTTTGCGGAAGTTCTCCCGAATACGGTCTGCAACCACGATGGTATCGTTCAGCGAGTAACCAATCACCGCCAACAAAGCCGCCAGTACCGTTAAATCAAACGTCCACTGGAACAGCGCAAACGCCCCCAGAACGATTACAACATCGTGAATCAATGGAACGACCGCAGCGACACCAAACTTGAACTGGAAGCGCATACCGACATAAATCAGCACCACAGCCAGAGCAATGAGCATCCCGAGGCCACTGTCTTCCTTCAGCTGCTCACCGACTTGCGAACCGATAAACTCGGAGCTGACCAGCTCAAGCTCTTCTCCGGTCGCCTCCAGTAACCCGGCGACTTCCCGGGCCAGCTTGTCGTTATCCGCCTCCGCCATACGAACCAGAACGGTCGTATCAGAGCCAAAATTCTGCACGACAAACTGTTCGTAGCCCGCCTCTGTCAGGGTCTCCCTGATAGCGTTCAGATCCGGTGCCTCTACGTACTCAAACTCAACCGACGTGCCGCCGGTGAAATCCATGCCAAGATTCAGGCCACGAACGGCCAGCAAACCGATGGAAACAACGATCAGAGCAATAGATATTACTGAAGCAACTTTCCGCAGCCCCATGAAGTCAAACGGTTTCTTTTCCATATCAGCCATTAGACAGCTTCCCCCCGATTGACAATTTCTCGACTCTACGGCCGCCATACACCAGATTCACGATACTGCGGCTGACCATAAGGCCAGAGAACATGGACGTCAGAATACCGATACACAAAGTAACGGCGAAGCCCTTTACCGGCCCGGACCCCATGGCAAACAGAATAATCGCGACCAGCAGAGTGGTAATGTTAGCGTCAAAAATCGACACAAACGCCCGCCCATAACCGGCATTGATCGCAAGCTGCGGCGGCATTCCCGCTTTCAGCTCCTCTTTTATACGCTCGAATATCAACACATTGGCATCGACCGCCATGCCCACCGTCAACACGATACCGGCGATACCCGGCAAGGTCAGAGTGGCTGACAGAATCGACATACAAGCCACCAACAACATCAGGTTCAGCACCAGGGCCACGTTGGCAATCAGGCCAAAGCCACGGTAGAACACCAGCATATAAGCCAGAACCAGCGCAAAACCGAAGACTACGGACATGAAACCAGCATTGATATTCTGCTGTCCCAGGCTTGGACCAATGGTGCGTTCCTGCACAAAGTACATGGGCGCTGCCAGTGCACCAGCACGTAGCAGAAGTGCCAGCTCGGAAGCTTCCGGAATCGAATCCAGGCCGGTAATACGGAAACTGCTACCAAGAGCCGACTGAATGGTCGCGAGGCTGATAATGCCCTTCTCTACCACGCGCTCCTCAAACTCCTGGAGCTCACCGTTCACTTCCCGGGTCTGGGTCTCGGTTCCATACTCAATAAACAGCACCGCCATCCGACGACCCACGTTGTTCCGGGTAGCGCGACTCATCAAATCACCACCCACCGAATCCATGGTGATATTCACCTGTGGCTGACCGCTTTCGCCGAAAGATTGCTGGGCATTCGCCACGTTATTACCCGTCGCGATTACGTCACGCTCAAGACGAGCCATGCGCTGGGGGTTATCCCGGAAAGGAAACGCTTCTATTTCAGAAGATGGTGCGTCCGGTCTTGCTTCCAGACGGAACTCAAGATTGGCGGTCGCACCGAGAACCCGCTTGGCCTGGGCAGTATCCTGAACGCCCGGAAGTTCAACGACGATACGGTCAGCACCTTGCTGCTGCACCAGTGGCTCCGCTACTCCTAACTCGTTAACCCGGTTACGGATGGTGGTCAGGTTCTGCTCCAGAGCATAATCCTTAATATTCTTTATTTCCGCCTCGGACAGGGTCAAAGTCAAAAAATACTCGCCATCGCTGGTGGTTTCATCCAGCAGGAACTGGTTGTACTGATCCCGGATGAGAGCGAATGCATCGGCACGCGACTGTTCATCCCGGAAACTCAATACGATCTCATTACTGTTTTCGATATCGCCTCCACGATACCGGACCCTCTCTTCCCTCAGATTACGCTTGATCTCTCCCGACACGGCTTCCAGGCGTTGCTCAACGGCAGTTTCCATATCCACTTCCAACAGAAAATGGACGCCACCACGCAAGTCCAGGCCAAGCTTCATCGGGCCGGCCCCGAGTGCTCTCAGCCAATCAGGCGTTGACGGAGCCATATTCAATGCCACGAGGTATTTATCGCCCAAAGCCTGTTGAACCGCGGGTCTGGCCCGCAACTGAGCTTCAGAACTTGTCAGGCGAATCAGAGCGTCGCGTTCTTGCAGCGTGCTGGACTTGACTTCAATGTTGCGCTCTTCAAGTTCAGCAAGTGCCCGGTCGAGCACACGCTGATCCACCTCAGTGCCGCCACGAGCGCCCGTGATCTGGATGGCGTAGTCGTCGGGGAAAAGGTTGGGTAATGCGTAGATGAACCCGAGCACCAGTGCGCACACAATGATCAGATTCTTCCAGAGAGGATACTTGTTCAGCATGGGATCCCTTTAAGCCGGTAAGTAAGCCGACCGTGATTTTCAGCCAGTTAAAAAACAACGGGCGCTAATGCGCCCGCGATGAACCAGCTCAGATATCCTTCAGCGTGCCCTTCGGCAGAGCCGCACCAACAGCAACTTTCTGAACCTTGATTTCAACGTTGTCAGCAACTTCCAGAACGATGAAATCGTCGGTAACTTTAGTGATACGCCCGGCGATACCACCAGAAGTGACCACTTCGTCGCCCTTGTTCAGGCCAGACATCAGGGCTTTATGCTCTTTCGCACGCTTGGACTGCGGGCGCCAGATCAGGAAATAGAAAATAGCGATAAAGCCGGCAAAGAAAATAACTTGCCCCATAACGCCCATGCCACCTGCAGGGCCAGCATCCTGTGCCATAGCAAGAGCGGGCATCACAGACAGAAGGCCGGCGATAAGCAATTTCATTGTTTTCATTCAGGTTCTCCGTTGAGTAACTAATCTTTGATTAAAACGTGTGCAGAATCAGCCGAGAGGCGGTACTGTCTCACCCCGTAAGGCATAGAATTCGCTTGTAAAGTCGGACAATGTACCTGCTTCAATGGCACCACGCAATCCACTCATGAGGTTCTGATAGAAACGCAGATTGTGAATGGTATTGAGCTGGGCGCCGAGCATTTCACCGCACTTGTCCAGATGGTGCAGATAGCTTCTGGAAAAGTTCTGACAGGTGTAGCAATCGCAGCGTTCATCCAGCGGGCCGGTGTCATGGCGATTTTTCGCATTGCGGATTTTGACAATGCCGGTGGCTGTGAACAGGTAACCGTTACGGGCGTTTCGCGTAGGCATCACACAATCGAACATATCGATTCCCCGGCGTACCGCTTCCACGATATCCTCCGGACGGCCTACTCCCATCAAATAGCGCGGCCGGTCTTCCGGCATTTTCGGAGGCAGATCATCCAGAATGCGGATCATGTCTTCCTTCGGTTCGCCTACCGACAGGCCACCGATAGCATAGCCATCAAACCCGATATCGGTAAGGCCCTGCAGTGATTGTTCACGCAATGACTCATACATACCGCCCTGAACAATGCCGAACAAGGCCGCCGGATTACCCTCATGGGCGTTTTTGGAACGTTCCGCCCAGCGCAGAGACAGTTCCATGGATTCTCTGGCCTGTTTTTCAGTAGCCGGATAGGGTGTGCATTCGTCGAAAATCATCACGATGTCAGCACCCAGATCCCGCTGTACCTGAATGGCAATTTCCGGAGACAGCTCCACTTTGGAACCATCTACCGGGGAGCGGAACGTGACACCTTTTTCAGTAATCTTGCGCATGTCCCCCAGGCTGAATACCTGGAAGCCGCCGGAGTCGGTCAGAATTGGTCCCTGCCACTGGGTAAAGTCATGCAGATCGCCATGAGCCTTCACCACTTCGGTACCGGGCCGAAGCATCAAGTGAAAGGTGTTGCCAAGAATGATCTCGGCGCCGATATCCTTGATGTCTCTGGGCAACATGCCCTTCACGGTGCCGTAAGTGCCTACCGGCATGAATGCCGGTGTTTCCACCGTACCCCGGGGAAAGGTCATGCGACCCCGACGGGCTTTGCCATCCTCACCCAGCTTTTCGAACGACATGAAACAGGAATTACTCACAATTTGTCTCCCAGTACATCGGAATTGCCTTCCGGTGCGTCAATAGTGCCGGCATTGTCTTGATCATTCGCTGACAACCTGCCCAGGCTTGGTTCCCGGGCGGTCAGGAACATGGCGTCACCGTAACTGAAAAAGCGGTAACGTTCTTTCACGGCTTCACGGTAGGCGGCCATCATATGCTCATAGCCGGAGAAGGCACTTACCAGCATAATCAGTGTCGATTCCGGCAAATGGAAATTGGTAATCATGGCGTCTACCGTCTGGAAACGGTAGCCGGGGTAAATAAAGATATCCGTTTCGCCACGAAACTCATGCAGCTGCCCTGCCCGGCTTGCCGATTCCAGCGAACGCACCGAAGTGGTACCCACGGCAACCACACGACTTCCACGTTCTCGCGCCTGCCTTACCGCCTGCACGGTTTCTTCCGGCACATGGGCAACTTCGCTGTGCATTACATGATCTTTGATATTATCGACCCGTACCGGCTGGAACGTCCCTGCCCCCACATGCAGAGTGACATAGGCAAACTCGACACCTATCTCTTTTAACCTTGCCAGTATGGCATCGTCAAAATGCAGTCCGGCGGTAGGCGCTGCAACGGCGCCGGCTTCCCGGGCGTAGACTGTCTGATAGCGCTCCCGGTCTGACAGCTCATCGTCGCGCTCCATGTAAGGCGGCAAAGGCATGTGGCCCAAGCGCTCGAGCAGATCAAGAACGGGCTCGGAACCTTCGTGGACAAACCGGAAAAGTGCGTCTTCGCGGCCTGCCATCAGCAACTCGGTGCCGTCGCCCAGTACGACTTTCTGACCTTCTTTCGGCGCCTTGGAAGCGCGAGCGTGGGCCAGAAATTCATGGTCGCCAAGCAGGCGCTCTACCAGAATTTCTACCCGGCCACCGGTTTCTTTCTGGCCGAACAGGCGAGCGGGGATCACACGGGTATTATTGAACACCAGCAAATCGCCGGGCTCTAACAGGTCGGGTAAATCAGTGAATTTCAGGTGCCGGGTCTGGCCCGAAGGGCCGTCAAGGCTCAGCAAGCGGGATGCGCTGCGCTGCTCCAGGGGGTAACGGGCGATAAGCTCGTCCGGCAGGTCAAAATGAAAATCGGAGACGTTCATGGGCCGGGCTGTTCAGAACGCCGCAGGGAGCGGCAAATAAATGGTAGCGGCGGGCGGACTCGAACCGCCACGGGTTTTACCCCAACGGATTTTGAATCCGTCGTGTCTACCAATTTCACCACGCCGCCATTGGAGAGTGGGGGAATTATACTGAGACTGAATCTGAAAGCAACCGGGCCGCGGCTAAAATTAACCGCGCCCTCATGCTGTTACAGGCGATCAAACAGAGACATTTGGGATACCTTCGCAAAAGACTGCTGAGCCGCCTGCAATACAAAGCTCTGGAAGCTCAGGTTACTGATGGCCTCTGCGTAATCCACATCCTGCAACTGCGAACGGATTTCCTTGGTGTACAGTCCTGAATCCTCGAGAAACGCGGTGGTGGATTCAACTGCGTTGAGCCGGCCACCCAGCTCGGTTTGCTTGAGGATGATCTTCTCCTGTGCATTGTCCAGGTTGGTCAAAGAGTCGGCAATGAGGGTATTATACTGGGCGTCACCTTCCGGTGTGCCTTTCGCAATCCCTTCCAACCCATCAACCAAGTTTTCGATAGTTCCAAATACCGATTGCTTGTCGTTAATACCAATCGTGTACTCTTCATTGTCAGAAACATCATTAAACGTCATATTCATGCCCGCCACCTGGACCTCTTCCCCCTCTACAAATGGAATTGGACCAGCAGTGTTTATGACGGTAGGCGGTGTCGTTCTGTCGTCATAAACATTTTCAATTTCATAACTTCCGGGGGTGACCTCATTAATTGTCAGCCGAAGGTCAGACGGCGCTCTGGAACCAAAGGCATCCCGGAGCGACTTAGGCGCCACCACTTCAAGATCAGAAACGTAACCATTCGCCGGAGCAGTACCGGTACCGTCATCGGAATCTACCACTGATACCGCTTTCGGAACATTGACAAAAATGCCCTTACCATGATCACTAATCGGCACAGTAACGCCATCGTCAATCTCCAGAACCCGCTGTCCCTCGTCGCCCTGGTACTGCCAGTCACCGGCACCATCCTTGGCAAAAGCCGGCGTCTGGCCCTGGAAGCCGCTGAAGATGTATTCACCAGACGCGTCACGGGTGTTGGCAATGTTGGCTAGCTGGCCCAGACGCTCCTTAAGTTCCGCAGAAATAGACTGGCGATCATTGGCCGACAACGAACCACTACCAGCCTGAACGGTCAATTCCCGCACCCGCTGGATGATATCCACTGAACTGGCCAGTGCGCTTTCTTCCTGCTTCAGACGGTTGTCCGCCAGATTGGCATTGCGCTGATAGGTATCCACCCGGCGCAGCTCCTGGTCCAGCTTCAGAATCCGGGCTGCCGCTACCGGGTCGTCAGAGGGCTTGTTGACCTTCTTGCCGGTAGAGATCTGCTGCTGGGTATCCACGAGGTTGCTGTTGATATCCTGCAGCCGGTTAATACCGCCGGAAAAAATCTGTTGTGATGAAATCCGCATCATGATCGGTCACCTCACCTTAACGGAAGCTCTGCAGCAGCGTATTGAACAGATCCTGCGCTACCGACATCACTTTAGAGGACGCATTGTAAGCGGCCTGGTACTGAATCAACCGGCCAGCCTCTTCATCGAGGTTGACGCCGGAAACCGATTCACGTTGATTGTTGGACTGCTCCAGCAATGTTGAGCTGGCCTCTTTATCGAGCTGGCTCTGGCGGGTTTTTACGCCGATATCCTCGACCAGCCCGGCGTAGCCTTCGGTGAAGTTCTGGCTGCCGCCGTTCATAGTGTTCTGGGTACCCAACGCCGCCAGCAACTCGGCATTCCGGTTGTCGGATATGCCGTTGTCGTTGTATACAATCGTAAAGACATCGCCATTGGCCGGCTCGCCTGTCAGTTCAAACTGGTAGCCCTGATACTCGCTGTCTGACGGTGAATCACTGAAAAATGTATTGATCTTCTGAGGGTCGTAATCGCTGCCCGAAATAATGGGCGTAGCATTACCCTCCTCGTAGATCTCATACTCAATGGTGCCGCTTGGCGTTGTATCGCCAAACGTAATTCTGAGTGGGCCGTTGGCAAGCTCACCGCTGTTCCTGAACCCTTCGAGCAGGGCGTTGGTGTTAGGGTTACGGACATTCAGCATCTTGCCCTGGTTAATCTCACCTGTGCCCAGATTGTTTTCACGGGTATTGCCAGTAGCCGGATTAAACCCACCTTCACTCGCCCGGATCGGGCTGGCAAACGCCAGGTCTTCTTCCCGGCGAATATTCATGCCGATATTCTCCGCAGCATTGCGGCTGGGCTGAATCAGGAATTTATCACCGGCGTTAAACTGGCCACCCTCAACACGGATATTGAAGCCATCCATGGAGATTTCAGACTGCACCGGGTCCGGCAACCGGCCCTGTCGTTCAGTTTTACCGGTTTCAGTGTTAATCAACTCAAAATTCCGGCCATCGCCACTGAACTGCAACGACCAGGTACCCGCCGGCAACTCGGCACTGTCGGTAATCTCGACCGCCAACTGAGCGTTCTTCGGCTCAGCGTTGTCGGAATTGGCCACGACCCGGCTGCGTTCGACTGCTTCGGAGTTAATGTCGGTGAAGAAGTTACCGCCAAGGTCGCCCTCCAGGTCCATGCCGATTTCGTGCTGATGGTTAATGGAGGCAGACAGAGCAATAGCCAGACGGCCCAGTTCGTCGAACGCCGGCTTGAGAGCTTCCTGGTCAAAACGGCGCAGGCCGCCGAGTTTACCGCCCTTGATCTGCTCATCCACCAGCAGCGTCCGGCCCGAGCTTTCCAGAGTAAATTCCAGCCGACTGGGATCCTCGGCACTGGTGCGGGTGGCGAACTCGGCCGAATTATTGCCGGTTACCAGAGCCAGGCCATTCGAAAGAGAGACGTTCACCTGGCTGCCTTCGGTCTCGCTCACCTTGATGCTGACCAGTTCCGAGAGCTGGCGCAGTTTTTCATCACGCTGATCCATCAGTTCCAGCGGCATTCTGCCCTGAGCAACACCTGGAGATTCCGAAATCGACAGGTTCAGTTCAGCAATGCTCTTGAGCAGCGAATTGGCATCTTTCACGCCTTGCTGCATCTGGGTCTTGACGGATTCGCGCTGTTGAATCAGCTCCTCGTTCAATCCCTGGAAACGGTTAACTACCTGCTGCCCCTCACTCAGTACCAGCTGGCGCTGGGGTAACGACGTCGGATCTTCCGCAGCATTCTGCATGGCGGCAAAAAAATTGTTCAGGGCGTTGTTCAGGCCGGTATTCTCGCCACCCAGCAGGTTATCCAGCCGGCTCAATTCGGAGTTGAGAGCCTGCTGTTCACTGTTAAGCGTGCTGTCTTCGCGCAGTTGCTGCGTCAGATATTCGTTCGCCATCCGGCGAATGTTCGAGATAGAAACACCGCTGCCAATGGTGCCGGCGCCGGTGCGCTGGCCAGCCTGGGTCTCAAACTGAACTTCCTGACGGCTGTAGCCCGGAGTATTGGCATTGGTAATATTGTTGGCAGTGGTATTCAGAGCCGCCTGATGGCTGAGTACACCTGTTAAGCCCGTTCCGATCAATCCAGCCATGACCTGTTACTCCTCTGTACCTGTGCCGCGCATAGACAGCGTCATCAGCGAATCCCGGCTCATGATGCTGCGGATCTTGGAACCGTATTCCGGATCCGTGGCATAGCCGGCTTCCTGAAGCTTGTCTGCGAACACATCCGGCTGATCAGCCGAGGACAGCACATCCCGGTATCTCGGGTTGTTCTGCAGGAAATCTACGTAATCCCGGAAGCTTGCTTCGTAATCCGGGTAAGCCCGGAAATCAGCCTGCTCTTTCATCGGCAGACCATCCCGGAATTCAGTGGTGGTAATGGTTACAGCTTCCCCGCCCCAGCGGCTGTCAGCCTTGATGCCGAACAGGTTGAAGCTGGGCTCGTTGCCATCGCCCTTGATCATGTGGCGGCCCCAACCAGTTTCCAGGGCTGCCTGGGCGATCATCAGCTTCGGATCAATACCGCTTTCTTCGGCAACTCGCTCGGCAACGGGCATCAATTCAGAAACAAACTGCTCTGCAGATTCGAAAATTACTGGGTGTTCGCCGGTCGTCTGGCTCTTCGAGTCAGTGCTGACTGAGGTTTCACTTTCATCAGCCACTGACCGGGTTATCTCGTTCACTTCCGACAGCTGCTCCGGCAGTTTCTGTGAAATCGCCGGCATGCTGCGATCGTACTCACTAATACTGGATGTGTGCGCGGCCATTCTTTCTCCGGTGCTGGCGATGCCGGGAATCTGACGGCTAAGTTGGCGCACAAGCGCATCGGCAAGGCCAGTGCCAGCGCCACCAGCCATACTTAGACTGATCTGCTGGTCGAACATATCGCGATACGTTTTGCCCTCATTGCTGTTCAGGTAGTTTCCTTCGGCAAACGATTCACCAGCCTTACGCATAGACTTGAGCATTTCTCCGAGGAACAAGCTTTCAAATTGTTTCGCCACCTGCTCCAACGCAGCACGCTTATCCGTGCGAGCCTGGGTTTTCAGGGCATTAAGGCCCTGAAAGTCGGTATATACCTGAGCTTGCTGTACGCGATAGTCCTGCATGGTTACACCTAGATCACAATCAGCTCGGCACGCAATGCACCGGCCTGCTTAAGTGCTTCAAGAACCGCCATCACATCCCCGGGGGCTGCGCCCACCTGGTTCACCGCCTGGACGATTTCGTTCAGGGTAGTGGCCGGCCCGAACTTGAACATGCGAGCGGGCTCTTCAGTGATGGCAATCTGGGTATCCTGTTCCACAGCGGTCTCACCCTCGGCAAACGGACTCGGCTGCGCCACCTCCGGATTCTCCTGGATGGTCACCGTCAGGTTGCCGTGGGTAATGGCCGCCGGACTCACTTTTACATTCTGACCCACCACGATGGTGCCGGTGCGGCTGTTGATAACCACGCGGGCCGAGGCTTCTGCGGGGTCCACCTCAATGTTCTCCAGAATCGACAGGAAACTGACGCGCTGGGATGGGTCACGAGGGGCCCGCACGGAAACCGAGGTGGCGTCGTGGGCGTAAGCCATGTCCGGGCCCAGCCGATCATTAATGGCCTCGACCACCCGACGGGCGGTGGTGAAATCCGAACGCAGGAGGTTAAAAGTAATGGTATCGCCACGGGTAAAGGGTGAATCCACCTCACGCTCGATGGTCGCACCGTTGGGAATGCGGCCCACACTGGGAACGTTTACCGTAATACGGGAACCGTCCTGCCCCTGGGCGCCAAAGCCACCCACCACCAAGCTGCCTTGCGCCATGGCATAAATCTGCCCATCAGCGCCCTTGAGCGGCGTCATCAGCAGAGTACCGCCCCGCAGGCTGTCGGCATTGCCGATGGAGGAGACGGTAATGTCCATATTCTGGCCAGCCTTGGCGAAAGGAGGCAGGGAAGCACTGACGGTCACGGCGGCAACGTTGTCAGAGCCAGGATTAACGCCATCCGGCAGGTTAACGCCGAACTGGTTCATCATGTTGCGGATGGTCTGGTTAGTGTACGGGCCGGAATCGCCAGTGCCATCCAGACCCACCACCAGCCCGTAGCCGATCAACTGGTTGTCACGCACACCCTTCACCTGGGCCATGTCTTTCAGGCGGTCGGCCATAACCGGGGCGGCAGCCACCAACACCAGGGCAAGGATAGCTACAAATCTGCGAATCATAGCGGCCACCACTCACTGTTGAAGAATCGGGCCAGCCAGCCCATCTGGTTGGCCTGGTCGAAGTCACCGGTGCCGCCATAGGCAAAGCGCGCATCGGCAATACGGTTGGAGGCAACCGTATTATCCGGCTGAATATCCTGAGGGCGCACCAGGCCGGTCACTCGAATGTATTCATCGCCATTGGTCAGCGACAGCCACTTCTCACCCCGGACGCGGAGGACACCATTGGGCAGCACTTCCACCACAGTGACACTGATGCTGCCAGCCAGACTGTTGCTCTGGTCGGCTTCCGCCGAACCCTCAAAATCACGCTCCAGGTTCGCCGAAGCACTCAGACCAATGTTGCTGTAGCCAAAGATGTTCGGCTCCGCCAGACCCAATTCCTGATCCTTGGTAATGGTGGTTTCGGCGTTCTTGCTGGCACTGGTGGACTCCCGGAGCACCACGGTCAGGACATCGCCCACATTCAGAGCCTTGGTATCGCCGTACAGATTGTAATTCCGGGAGGCCTGAAAAATGGAGCCAGAATCCGGATTACGCTGCATCATCGACTGTGCCCGTACCGGTGCATATTGTGGATCGTCCGGCTGTGCCCGCGGGCGGGTCATTGCCGTGCAACCCTGAAGCAATACCAGAGCGCCAACCAGTGCCAGGGTGGCGGGCCGTTGTGTGTTGATGATTCGACGAAGGCTTTTCATAACTTACCCGATATTATTGGTAATGAACTGGAGCATCTGATCCGCGCTGGACACCACCTTGGAGTTCATTTCATAGGCCCGCTGCGTGGTGATCATGTTCACCAGTTCTTCCACCACTTCCACGTTGGATGACTCAATGGTGCCTTGCTCAATGCTGCCCAGACCCGCCAGGCCCGGCTCCCCTTCCCCGGGATCGCCACTAGCATTGGTCGCCTTGAACAGGTTGTTGCCAATCGCCTGCAGGCCCTGGGGGTTGATGAAATCCACGAGGGTGACCTGACCCAGGTTAATCGGTGCGGCCTGGTCATCCACCACTGCGGTTACCGTGCCATCCTTGCCAATGGTGATGTTGTTGGCGTTTTCCGGGACATTAATGTTGGGCTCCAGTGGAAAACCGTCTGGCGTCACAATGTCGCCATTGGCGTTGAGCTGGAACTGACCATCCCGGGTGTAGGCAATCTGGCCATCCGGCATTTCAATCTGGAAGAAACCACGACCGTTTACGGCCAGATCCAGCGGTTGCTCGGTCACCTGCAGGTTGCCCTGGGTAAATTGCTTGGTCGTACCGACGACACGCACACCTGTCCCCAACTGCAGACCAGACGGTAATTGGGTATTTTCGGTGTTTTGCCCGCCTGGCTGACGTTCAATCTGATACATCAAATCCTGAAAAACCGCCCGGTCCCGCTTGAAACCAGTGGTGTTCACGTTAGCCAGGTTGTTGGAGATGGTGGTCATCTTCGTGTCTTGCGCGCTCAACCCGGTTTTACTGACCCAAAGTGCTGGATGCATGGCTCTACTCCTTACCTTCTGCCTGTCTGCCGGCGATTTTTTGCCGCTCTCTGGCAGCCGGTGTGTTTAAATCGGTGTTATCAGAGATTCTGCAACAGTCGTGCCGTCGCCTCGGAATTCTCATTGGCGGTGGACATCACCTTCACCTGCATTTCGTACTGTCGGGACAGCTGCAGGTTGGAAATCATTTCTTCCACCGCATTCACGTTGGAGCTTTCCAGAAAACCGGTGACCACGCGCATCGCCCCATCTGCGGGCTCTGGACCCTCCAGAGCCTGATCGGGTTTTCTGCGAATAAAACCTTCCGGTCCTTTTTCCAGCGCGTCTGCTGGAGGGCTCACCAGTTTCAGCCGATCAATTTGCACTAGCTGATCCGGCGGGCCGCCCACAGGCACAATGGAAATGGTGCCGTCTTTGCCGATCTGAACGTTGTCGAATGGAGGCAAGGCCACCGGGCCGCCATTACCCATCACCATCTCGCCACTGGCGAGACGCACCATACCGTTCACATCCACCTGAAGGCTGCCGGTGCGGGTAAACACTTCTTCGCCCTGGTTATTCTGAACCGCCAGCCAACCATCGCCTTCCAGTGCGACGTCCAATTTCCGACCGGTTTCCTGCAGGGCACCGGAAGAAAGATCGGTACCGGGGCGCTCGGTCATGGCATAGGCACGGGTGGGATGACCTTCTCCCCCGAATACCGGCATGCTACGAGCCTGGGCAAAATCCTTTTTGAAGCCGGTGGTATTTACGTTGGCCAGATTATTGGCGTGGGCACGCTGGGCCATCATGTTCTGCTTGGCGCCAGACATTCCAATATAGAGGGCTTTGTCCATGGGCAAACTCCTGCCGGAATTTTGACTGTTTCCAGTATTCCTGCAGGAGTCGTGCCATGTTTACATGGAGGGACTATTAGCGGAGGTTGATGATGGTCTGGGTGACCGCATCAGAGGTTTCAATGGTCTTGGCATTCGCCTGATAGTTGCGCTGGGCAATGATCAGGTTCACCAGTTCCTCGGAGAGATCCACGTTGGACTCTTCCACCGAGCTGGAGGCAATGGCGCCCAGAGTACCGGTGTCCGGTTTGCCGATAACCGGCTGGCCGGATTCAAAGGTTTCTACCCAGGCAGTATCCCCTGCCGGGGACAGTCCATCGGTATTGTTGAAACTTGCCAGGGCAACCTGGCCCAGAGACTTTGACTGGCCATTTGTATAGCGGGCAAAAATCACCCCTTCATCCGACACATCCAGGCCAGACAGGCGGCCAGTGGTGTAGCCGTTTTGCTGTTGATCGTTAACACCGAAGGAGGCACCGTATTGGGTGGTATCACCAATATCAACCACAAAAGCTGAGGTGGTTGCTGGCAGGGGGATGGGACTCACAACGGAATCCGGATCAGCCGGAGGACCATCAGCGCCATTGGGGTCGCCATTCGGATCTTTGGGAACCCAGTCTGTAATAATCATTTCGCCATTGGCAGAAACGTCACCATCCTGATCAGTGATGGATGCAAGCTCACCACTTTCATTAAAGGTGGCCGTGTAAGGAGCCTGGTCGGTACCACCCACCAATTCTCCGTCTACCTGCATGTAAACAGACCATTGGCTCTGACCTACACTGCCCGATGATGGCTCTTTGACATAGAACTGGGTCAACTCGTGGGAGTTACCCAGGCTGTCGTAGATGGTCGTGGACGTAGCGTGGTTGTAGGTACGTTGATCAATCGGGTTGAAGGCATTGATCGGCGTCGGTGTAGTGGCACCAAATTCAGAAACGAATTCAGACGAGGCGGCGTCAGTTGTTACTGTATCAACGCTGCGGTTGGTGCTTATCTGAACTTCTCCAACCGTCGCTTCCGTCGGGTTGGTGTTGCTGCCGTCCCCCCACTGCACATCAAGTTCTTCCCCGGAGCTGTCCCGGACCACCAGGTTATTGCTGCCGTCAACGCTGGCAGAAATAGAATTATTGCCAAAACTGGAAACAACGTCCGCCAGTTCCTGCAAAGTGGTCACACTGTCTACGTTTAGCGCCTGGCCATTAACCGAGAATTCGAGGGTGCTGGGAGTGGTAGAGATTGTAGCACTCAAGGTGTTGCCAGTGGCGCTACCAGTTGTGCTGGGATCAATCGTGGCCGTCGTTGTGCCAGAGGCATTGACGCCGGACGCTGAAGAAATCGCATTGGCAATCTGACTGGCAGAGTCAATACTGCTGGGAATAGTCACCGTTTCGTCGGCCGAGCCATCAGTGTAGGAAAAGGTGAGCACCTCATCCGGCGTGAAACCAGGGGTGGCACCACCAATGTTGACCGAGAAGTCCTTGACCCGACGTTCCAGCACCGACTCACGACTGTCCAGGTTCAAATCCGTTTGCAGGTTAGTGGTACGGCGAGGCGCCAGGTTATCCGTCGCGATCTGCAAGTCACCCCGCACGCCGGAGATATTGCCGTCGTCATCAGCGGTATAGCCCTGCACTTTCATGTTCTGGTTATTGACCACGAAGCCTTCTTTATCGATACCGAACTCACCGGCGCGGGAATAGCGGGTCTCACCGCCAGCGCTGAGCACGAAGAAGCCATCACCATCAATCGCCATGTCCAGGCCGTTGTCAGTAAAACTGATGTTGCCCTGACCGAACTGTTGCTGGACGTCCTGCACCTGAACCCCGTCACCCACCGGGTTGTTGCCGGAGCTCAGAAAGCCGTTGGCGTACAGGTCGCCAAACTGGGTGCGACTGCTCTTGAAACCAACCGTACTGGCGTTGGCAATATTGTTACCGGTAACGTCCAGATCCACCTGTGCGGCACGAAGGCCACTCAAACCCGTATTAAATGCCATGACTCATACCTCTCCTGGTCGGACGCCAGTATCAGTTAATTTGTTTGACTTCAGAAAGCGGCAGGGAGCCCATACCGGCAAGGTTCAGCGTGATATTGCCGCCTTTACCCAGGGAGACGCTGTCTACGTTGGCACTCACCATGGTGCCCAACTGCTCGGTTCCGGATGGGTAGGAACCTTCAGCCACTATCTTGTAAGGACCCGGCGGCAAATTGTTGCCGTTGCCGTCCTGGCCATCCCATGTAAAGCTCGTAACCCCGGCTTGCTGAGCGCCCATGTCTATCTGCCGGACTCGCTCACCTGCCTGGTTTTCAATAGAAAGCCTCAAGCCGCCTGTGGTCGCGGGCACTTCCACCGTGCCACTAAGCTGACCATCACTACCCAGAATGCCCACATTGGACGGGGCCAGTACGGACTTGCCGACCATGGCAGAGGCCTGCAATGCCTGGCTGGAGCGAAACTGGCCGGCCACGTCGTCAACCGTACCGGACAGGTTCTGCATCTCTTCCAGTGAGCTGAACTGGGCCAGTTGTGCCACAAAATCGCCATTTTCCTGGGGCTTGAGTGGATCCTGATTCTTCATCTGGGCGAGCATCAGCTCCATAAACGCGTCTTTACCAAGCTCGCTGCCACCCTTGGCCTGCTTATCCTGCTGGATCTGATACTGGCTCAGTACGTCTGAGGCTGCTGCGGAATTCACTGCGCTCATGATTCTCTCCTACCTTTTACTGCTGACCCAGTGTCAGAACACGTTGCATCATGGATTTGGTGGCATTCATTATGTCGACGTTCATCTGAAAGCTGCGGGACGACGACATCATGTCCGCCATTTCCTCCACCACGTTTACGTTCGGGTAATACACATAGCCATCTTCATTGGCGGCGGGGTGTGCTGGCTCATACCGCATCTGCAGCTCGGCATCGCTTTCAACAATGCCTTCCACCCGCACCCCGGCACCAGGACCTTCGCTGCTTGTAGCTCCGAAACCCTGTTGGTCGGGGTTCAGCATGGATTGCTGGATGGCGGCAAACACCGGCTTGCGAGCCCGATAGGTATTCTCGGTACTGGAGCTGGCAGTTTCCGCGTTGGCAATGTTCGAGGCGGTGGTATTCAGGCGCAGCGACTGCGCGGTCATGCCGGAACCTGCGATATCAAATATGTTGCCCAGTGACATGACTGTCTCCTTAAGAAATCAGTGAATCGAGGCTTATTCGCCTTTAATAGCCTTTTTAAGACCGGCGAACTTGCTACTCAGAAATTCGAAGCTGGCCTGATAATCCATGGCGTTGCGCATAAAACGGGTCTGTTCGCTTTGCGCCTCTACGGTGTTGCCGTCAATAGAGGGCTGATTCGGTGTACGGTAAAGCAACTCGCCGTCGGCACCCGGGCTGGAAGTGTCCATGTGGCCGCTATGGGTGGCGCTCATATTGAAACCCGACACGGAGTTCTGCGCTTTCTGCATCATCGCCTGAAAGTCGATATCACGGGCCTTGTAACCCGGGGTATCCGCGTTCGCCAGGTTGTTGGCCAACACTTCGGCACGCTTTACCCGGGCCTGCAGTGCGTGTTCATGAATGCCCAGCGCATTATCGAAACTGATTGCCATTTTTGCCTCCGGAAATCTGCAACGGCCGTCGGTGTTGTTGCCGGTTTGCCGCTTTTGCGTTCTGTCAGAGTAAATGCAAAGGGGGTGCCAAAATCGAAAAAGCCCGCAGTGACGCGGGCTGGAGGGAGGTTGATTAAAATTCAGGCGGCATTAAACCGGCGGAAGTCAAACGATGCGGCAAGGGGGTTCCTCATGGAACAAGGAGCCGTTGCTACCGGCAATCATCACCAGCTATGGCGGCCATCTATGCCTTGCCAGTACTCAACAAATTCACCGGGGTCGGGGCGTGGCACGATCGGCTTTTCAGCCGCCACAGTGCCGGTGTAGAGGAAACCGATAATCAATTCGTCGTCCGCCAAACCGAGCGCCTCCTGAACGCTATGGGCGTAGGCAACCGGGCCGGTGCGCCACATGGTCCCGAAACCGGCATCGTTCAATGCCAGCGACAGCAAGGTCATACTGCTGCCTGCCGCAAGCACCTGCTCTACTTCAGGCACTTTCGGATGATGAATGGGGGAAGCGATGCCAACAATGACCATCGGTGCCCTGAGAGGCGCATTGCGGGCTTTTTCCAGCTCCTTCTCGGTCGCATTGTTGGCACTGGCACCTGCAAACACGTCACCGAGCCTGGCCAGCGCATCGCCTTCAATAACCAGATACCGCCAGGGTTTAAGCAGGGCGTGATCCGGCGCCCGGGCTGCGCACCGAAATGCCTGGTCCAGCACTGCCTTGTCCGGAGCCGGGGACTGGAGCCGGGGTTCCGAAGACCGATTCAGCAAAAACCGGGTAACTGTACTCATATCGTCTCCCTTCCGGTGTCTGTGTTTATAACAATGGAGAGCACCCAACAGTGGAGAGTACCCACCGTTCTTGTTGGCTGTACGCCCGGGCGCGACGGTTCGTTATTGCCGTACCAGCCGGGGCCCGGGGCCGTCTTCAGGGCTGGTGCTGCGCCAGGGATTGATATCCAGCCCGCCCCGGCGGGTATAACGGGCACAGACCATCAGTTCACGGGGCCGACAACGTTCCATCAGATCAGTAAACAGCGTTTCCACGCAATGCTCGTGAAAATCCTGCTTTTGACGAAAACTCACGATATAGCGCAGCAGGCCGGCATGATCTGTTTTTGGCCCGGTATAACGAACAAGCACTGTGCCCCAATCCGGCTGGCCGGTCACCGGACAGTTACTTTTGAGCAGGTGCGAGCACAGCTGTTCCGTAACTTCTTCGCCACTGGCCGACAACGACTCCGGTGCGTAATCGTACACCACGTCGTCAACCGGCACGTCATCAATCAGCTGATAACCATCCGGCCGCCCTATAGCGGGAGCAGACTCGTCAACACTGACCAGCCGTAGGTGCACCGCTGCCCCGCAGGCTGTGGACAAATCGGAAACAATGGTCGCTTCTACCTGCTCGGGAGATGAGAAGACGGTCTGGTTGTAAGAGTTCAGATATAGCTTCAGCGATTTACTTTCGATGATCGCCGGCGACGCCGCCGGGAAACGGATTTCCGCCCAGGCTACAGCGGGCACGCCGCCCGGCCGAAGCCAGGAAATCTCCCAGGCCTGCCACAGATCTTCCCCGAACCAGGGCCAGCGGCCATCGCTCAGGCCGATACGGCGGCGGTTCTCTTCCCGGGGAACCGGGAAGAGCAGTGACGGATCATACCGATCCGGGTAATCGCTGGTCTTGCCCAGCGGCGCCTTGTCCAAAGCCATGAAGTGTTCCTGAAAGCGTGTCAGTGACGAATGCCCTTGCCTTTTGCCAGCATACGCAGGGCAAGCGTGGCGAGCAGTACAATAAAGACCAGGATCATACCAAGAGAAACAAACGGGTTAACGTCCGAGACACCCAGTATGCCGTAACGGAAGCCGTTTACCATATACAGAATGGGGTTGATCATGGACACCCCCTGCCAGAACTCCGGCAATTCCTGAATGCTGTAGAACACCCCGCCCAGATACGTGAGTGGCGTGAGTATGAACGTCGGCACGATGGAAATATCATCAAACTTGGTGGCCAGCATGGCGTTGATAAAGCCACCCAGGGAAAACAGCGCCGAAGTCAGAAATACTGTAATGACCACCATTGGCAGGTTATGAATCGCCAACCGGGTAAATGCCAGCGACAACAGGGTAACAATCAGCCCGATACTCAGGCCCCGCGCCATGCCGCCGGCCACATAACCGGCCAGAATGGTCCAGTTGGGCACGGGCGAAACCAGAAGCTCCTCGATACTGCGCTGGAACTTCATGGAAAAGAAGGATGACACTACATTGCCGTAGGAGTTGGTGATGACGGCCATCATGATCAGCCCCGGCACGATGAACTGCATATAATCGAACCCGCCCATTTCACCGATGCGGGAACCGATCAGGTTACCGAAGATAATAAAATACAGCGTCATAGTGACAGCCGGCGGCAGCAGGGTCTGGGCCCAGATGCGGGTAAAACGACGGATCTCACGAACAACAATAGTAATAAAAGCAGTCCAGAGGGCGTGCAAACTCATACGCTGGCCTCCCCGGTGTTGCCATTATGCCGGGCGTTGTCTTCCACCATACGAACGAACAACTCCTCAAGCCGGTTAGCCTTGGTACGCATGCTGAGTACCTGAATGCCGTTCTTCTCCAGCTCGGCAAACAGGGAATTAAGCCCCTGGCCTTTTGCTACATCCACTTCCAGCGCCCCTTCTTCACTCAAAGTGCAGCGGTAACCGGCCAGCTCCGGCGCCGCCTCAAGGGGTTGCTGGGTGTCCAGCAGAAAAGTTTCCAGACTTAACTGCTGCAACAGCTCACGCTTACTTGTGTGGCGGATAATCTCGCCGTTATCGATAATGGCGATGTTGCGGCACAGGGCTTCGGCTTCTTCCAGATAATGAGTGGTCAGGATAATCGTAGTGCCCTGGCGGTTCATTTCCTCCAGGAACTGCCACATGGAGCGGCGCAATTCGATATCCACACCGGCAGTGGGCTCATCCAGAATCAGCAATTTCGGTTCGTGGACCAACGCCCGGGCAATCATCAAACGCCGCTTCATGCCGCCTGACAACATCCGGGCGGGGCTGTTGCGCTTGTCCCACAGCCCCAGTTTTTTCAGGTATTTTTCCGCCGAAATTCCTGCCTGTTTCAGCGGAATACCGTAGTAACCTGCCTGGGTGGTGACAATATCAAACACTTTCTCGAACTGGTTGAAATTGAATTCCTGAGGCACGACACCCAGGTTCAGTTTCGCCTTCGCCAGATCCGTATCAATGTCATGGCCAAACACACGAACCCGACCACGGGTTTTATTGACCAGCGAACAGACAATCCCCAACGTGGTGGACTTGCCTGCCCCATTCGGTCCGAGCAGTGCGAAGAAATCTCCTTCTCTGACATGAAGATCAATTCCCTTAAGCGCCTGAAAGCCATCACCATAGCTCTTCTGCAGGCCCTCAATTTCGAGTGCACAGGTCATAAACCATACCGTTATCAACGAGAAACAGCTCGCATGAGCGAGCTACAAAGGTAGAGAACTATTTGATTGAGGCGCAAAGAGGGATTTCAAGGGCGCCGGAACGAGGGACAGTGGATTACCGCCCTATCAGACGGCCCAGCGACCAGCGTGATTCTGCGCCGGTTATATCGTAGGAAGAAGGATCAAGCCCATCAGTGCCATTGGGGAGGCAGTCGCGTACCGTCAGCGCTTCAGCGGGGCTGACCGACTCGTTGAATCTGGCCAGATCGACTACATGAGCTGTCTTCAGTGGCCGGTGCTCGGCGTCCTGCATGACCATCACCCGCGGCCAAAGCCGGCGTTCCGGTGTATGAGACACCACAATGCCTCGCTGACCATTTGAGAGCTCCACCAGCGAGCCAGTGGGGTAAATCCCGATGCCCTGAATGAAGTTCTCGACGAGATCTTCCTGAAACTCGATATTGCGTGTTTCATACAGCAAGGCCACGGCACGGGAGGGCGTCATGGGCACATGATCGCCTCGGGGTGTAATCAACGATTCAAAAAATTCGGCAAGGCCGGCCACCTTGGCCAGCACCGGAATACGATCCCCACGGATACCTTTCGGAAAGCCCGAACCGTTGTGTCGTTCACGGTGGCTCTGGACCACCGCCATTACTGCTTTCGGCAAACCAGCCGCAGACAGCATGTCGACACCGCGGGTTACGTAGCTGCGATAGGTCGCGTAATCATCCTGCGACAACTGCCGCTCGTGAATAACCAGGTCCAGAGGTAAGGTGGTTTTCCCTACCTGAGACAACAGACAGCCCAGCCCCAGGTAGTTCAGAAGATCTTCATCCAGCCCCAGCTGGCGACCACAGACCATGGCCCATACCGCTGTATTCAGGGCATGCCGGTAAACAAAATCGTGGTACTGGCGGGTACGGCTTAACCACAAAAGCGCGTTGGGCTGACGAATAACGCTGGCAACCATCTTGCGGGTAACCGTAGCCGCGGGGCGAAGATCCGGTGCCTGCCCGGGGCGAACCGAGCTGAAAGTGCTTTGCAGAGCCTGTTCGGCATCGTTCAGCAATTGCTTTGAAACCTTCACTTCCTTTTGCAAGGTGTTTTCAGACTGATGACGTACAGGGTGGCGGATACTCAGCGGTGGCAGTTTCAGCTCCTGACGCCCGTGGCCACGCAGCGAAGACCTGGCTGAATGGCCGGACTGGCCTGTGGTCAGCGAGCCACGCCCCTCCTCAACATCCACCATGACCCACCGGCAATGAGAGACCAGCGCCTGGAGGTCATCCTGGGAGCGGATGTGGAAGCCCTGGATAGGAAACGGCGTCTGGTGCCACGGCCGATCCAGATCCGACACAAACATGCCGATCTCCAGATCATGAACCGCTAATTTCTTTTGACGAACGCCCACCATACACCTCGAATCGTTATCTACTACCACTCAACAATATAGCGCAATAAATGAACGACCACATATGACAAAGTGCCGCACTGTGAATGCCCTCACAGCCCGACTGTGAAGTGATCACCAGTTCTCGAACTGAAGGCCGAGTCCATCCTCGGTACGGCGCACAACCCGCATTTCCAGAACCGGTGCGGGCACTGGCAGGCCCTGCACCTGAACGGTCACCCGATCACCAAGCTCTGGTTTGAAGGCATCGTCTTCCATGGCAATAAACAGCCCGCCGTCAGAAATATCACTGGTAGAGAAAACAAACTCCCCCAGACTCTCGTGAATAATCTTTACCCTTGCAGCCATTGCCGTTCGAATATGTTGTCTTCGGTCATCTGCGGTCATAAGCCGGAATTCCTGTAAATTTGATGTCCCTCAATATGTCGGCAAGCATAGCAACAAATTTAGTACAAACTGAGCCGCACCCGCTTGACTCAAACGCAGTTACCAATGAGAATAGTTCACGTTATTAATTAAAGGCACTCAGTGCTTTCTGGTAAGCCGTAAACAGAAGGGAACAACACCATGCGAATGAAACTTGCCGCAACTGCCGCTATGGCATTGGCTGCTCTGCCTCTCAGCGCGTCCGCCGACGGCGAAGTCAACATCTACTCCTATCGACAGGCGTTCCTGCTGGAACCGCTGCTCAACGCGTTTGAGAAAGAGACGGGTATTGAGTCTAACGTCGTCTTCGCCAAAAAAGGCCTGGCCGAACGGCTTGAACGTGAAGGCCGTAACAGCCCGGCTGACGTGGTAATGACCGTGGACATTTCCCGCCTGAACGAGCTGGTAGAGCGTGACCTTGTCGCCGGTGTTGAAACCGACACACTGAAAGAAAACATTCCGGAAAACCTGCGCCATCCGGAAGGCAAATGGTACGCGCTGACCACCCGTGGCCGTCTGATTTTCGCCTCCAAGGAGCGCGTTGAGAAGGGTGAAATCACCACTTACGAAGAGCTGGCTGATGACAAGTGGGAGGACCGCATCTGTACCCGTAGCGGCAAGCACCCCTACAACATCGCTCTGTTCTCCTCCATGATCGCCCACCACGGTGAAGAGAAAGCCGAACAGTGGCTGGAAGGCCTGAGGGACAACCTGGCGCGCAAACCGCAAGGTGGTGACCGCGACCAGATCAAAGCCATTGCGGCCGGTGTCTGCGATCTTTCCATTGGCAACAGCTATTACTACGGCAAGATGCTGAAGGATGAGAACCAGCGCCCAATCGCGGAGCAGGTCTTCCTGGTATTCCCGAACGCTGAAGGCCGCGGCACCCACGTAAACATTTCGGGCATCGCCCTGACCAAGAGCGCCCCGAACAAAGAGAATGCCATCAAGCTGATGGAGTTCCTGTCTTCACCGGAAGCGCAGCGCATCTACGCCGAGGCCAACTTCGAATACCCGGCCAATCCAGACATCCAGCCCTCGGGCATTGTCGCCGAGTGGGGTGAAATTCACCCGGATGATCTGTCGCTCCAGGAGATTGCAGAACATCGCAATGCCGCAGTGAAAATGGTTAACCGTGTGGATTACGATAGCGCTGGCGAATAAGACCAGCCCGCGGGGTGCCTTCGGGCACCCTGCTCTGTTTTTGGGCGCCTGAAACTGACACGCATCATTGCAGGAAACTCAACCACGATCTAGAATCACAACCCTTCTCATCTCCACTAACGCAACAGGACCACCATGACCGAGGTCGCTACCAGCGCTAATCCCGGGCTTACCCAGCCGTTGCTGGCCAAACGCACCTCCAAACGCTGGATGATCAGCGCTTTCCTGACGACAGCCATAGTGGCACTGCCAGTACTGTCGGTTCTGTTCCTGGCACTCTTTCCTGAAGAAAACATCTGGCCGCACCTTCTCGACACCACACTGCCCCGTTACCTCACGACCACGCTGAAACTGATGCTGGGTGTTGGCATTCTCACGTTGGTGATTGGTCTGGCCACGGCCTGGGCGGTAACCATGTGCGAATTCCCGGGTCGTAAATTCTTTGAGTGGGCCCTATTACTACCCTTCGCCATTCCGGCCTATGTGATTGCCTATGTGTACACCAGCCTGCTGGACTACGCCGGGCCGGTGCAGAGCGCATTGCGGGACTGGTTTGGCTGGGCCAACGCCACCGACTACTGGTTTCCGCAAATTCGCACCCTCGAAGGTGCAATACTGATGATCAGCCTGGTGCTGTACCCTTACGTCTACCTGCTGGCCCGCGCTGCGTTCATGGAACAATCGCCTTCCCTTTTCTCAGTCAGCCGCAGCCTGGGGCACTCACCACTGAGTACTTTTTTCCGGGTGGTACTGCCCATCGCCCGGCCTGCCATTGCCGTAGGCCTGTCACTGGTGTTGATGGAAACCCTGAATGATTTCGGCACCGTGGATTTCTTCGCGGTCCAGACGCTAACGCGAGGCCTGTTCGACACCTGGATGAACCTGGGCAACCTGGGTGGCGCCGCCCAGATCGCCACCACCATGCTCATCTTCGTTGTTATTCTGGTAACCCTGGAGCGTTACTCGCGGCGGCGACAGCAACAATATGCCGCCCGGGATAACCGCGACCCCATCCATCGCTTCACCATGTCGTTCCCCCGCCAGTTGGTCTGCGTGGCCACCTGCGCCGTGCCTTTGATTTTTGGTTTCCTGATTCCCGCAGCAACGCTTGGCTACTACGCCTGGGACTATTTTGACGAAAGCTGGACACCGGATTTCATCGAAAACACCTTCAACAGCCTTTTCCTCTCCAGTGCGGCCGCACTCACCACCCTGCTGATTGGCGTCACACTGGCCTACAGTCGGCGCCTGCACGACACCCGTGGCATGCAGATCCTCATGCGCCTATCCAGCCTTGGTTACGCCATGCCAGGCGCCGTGCTTGCCGTGGGCGTGATTGTGCCCTTGGCCGGCTTCGATAACTGGCTAGACAGCCTGATGCGGGACTACTTCGGGTTCAGTACCGGGCTGTTGCTCAGCGGCAGTGCCTTCGCACTGGTCTTTGCCTATACCGTCCGTTTTCTGGCGGTGTCGGCCGGCAGCGTTGAGAGTGCGTTGCAGAAAATCACCCCCAGCATGGACATGGCCTCACGCTCCCTTGGACACCCCCCCGGTAGCACCCTGCTCAAGGTACACCTGCCAATGCTTCGGGGTACTTTGGTGACCGCCGCACTGGTGGTTTTTGTTGATTGTATGAAAGAGTTACCCGCCACCCTGATCCTGCGCCCTTTCAATTACGAAACCCTGGCGACCTATGTGTACCAGTTTGCCTCGGATGAAATGCTGCAACACAGTGCGCTTCCGGCCCTGATTATCGTTCTGGCGGGCATCATCCCCATACTTCTGATGAACCGCTCCATCTCCAAATCCCGGACAATGGCCTGACTCCGCCACGATCAGGCCGAAACACAAGCGATCGTGTGAATAAAGTGTTGCCCGGGTATAGCCCGACCCCCGCAACCCTGTGGTAAACTTCTGCACCTTCATGCAGTGCCTCCGCACTGGGCGGAGAAAACCGTAACTGACTCGGAGACCGGCAAATGGCCAAGAAAATTCTGCGTAGCCTGATTGGCGCCTCGCTGCTGGCGGCAGCAACACTGGTTCAGGCTGAAGAACCCCGCGTTGTTGCCATCACCCAGATCGTCGAACATCCTGCACTGGATGCCGCATATCAAGGCATAAAAGATGAGCTGGCTGAACGTGGCTATCGCGACGGCGAAAACCTGAAGCTCATGCACGAAAGCGCTCAGGGTAACTCCGCCATTGCCTCACAGATTGCCCGTAAATTTGTCGGTGAGCAGCCAGACGTTATCGTGGCCATTGCAACACCCTCAGCCCAGACCGTCGCCGCAGCAGCAAGAAACACCCCGGTCGTCTTCTCGGCGGTAACCGATCCGTTGGCTGCCAAGTTGGTACAAAGCTGGGAGAAGCCCGGCGCCAATATCACTGGCGTCAGCGATATGCTTCCGATCGACAAGCACCTGGACATGATTCTGAGGGTGATGCCCGACGCCAAACGCATTGGCACGGTCTACAACCCCGGTGAAGCCAATGCCGCTGCGCTGGTTGAGCTACTGGAAGAGCGGCTGGCGGCACGCGACATGGAGCTGGTTAAAGGGGCGGCCACCAAGACGTCTGAAGTACTCGGCGCTGCCCGCTCCCTGGTTGGCAAGGTCGATGCCATTTACCTGACCACGGACAACACCGTGATCAGTGCCGCTGAAGCCGTAGTTTCTGTGGGCGAGCGCTCAGATATCCCGGTCTTCGCCGCCGACACCGCAACCGTTGAACGCGGCGCCGTTGCAGCGATGGGTTTCAACTATTACAAGCATGGCCGCCAGACCGGCGCCATGGTTGCACGCATTCTGGAAGGCGCCGGCACTGCCGACATGCCTGTTGAAATCATGGAAGAACTCGACCTTTACGTGAATCCGGCTGCCGCAAAGCGCATGGGGATCACCCTGCCGGATGACATTATCAAGGATGCCACGAAAGTCGTCACAAGCGACTGACCTAACGCCTGACCAACACGGGCGGACCCCACAAGGGCCCGCCCGTTTTCTTTCACGGTGAACCAATACCCATGCTCAGTGATATTGCATTCTACGGCGCTCTCGAAACCGGCCTGATCTACGGCCTGGTTGCTTTCGGTATCTACATCTCCTTTCGTGTTCTGGATTTCCCCGACCTGACGGTCGACGGCAGCTTCCCGCTTGGCGCAGCCGTTGCTGCAGTGCTCATTATCGGCGGCTGGGATCCCTGGCTGGCCACTGGCATGGCAATACTTGCCGGCATGGCTGCCGGCGCGGTGACCGCCTTGCTCAACGTAAAGTTGAACATCCTCAACCTGCTGGCCTCTATTCTCACCATGATCGCGCTTTATTCAGTGAACCTGCGCATCATGGGGCGACCCAATATCGCCTTGTTGACAGAGGAAACCGTACTGACCCCATGGTATGAACTCGACCTCGCATTTCACCAGGTGCCGGTACTACTGTTTGCAATTGTGGCGCTGCTGGTCCTGGTGCTGCTCTGGCGCTTCATGAAATCTGAAACCGGCCTTGCCATGCGGGCCACCGGTGCCAACCCGCGCATGGCCCGGGCCCAGGGTATTGCTACCGGCGGCATGATTGTTCTTGGCGTTGCCCTCTCCAACGGTCTGGTGGGTCTGGCCGGCGCCCTTTTCGCCCAAAGCCAGGGCGCGGCCGACGTTACCATGGGCGTAGGTGTGATCGTCATCGGCCTGGCGTCACTGATTGGCGGTGAGGCGGTGTTAACCCCCTCCACCGTCGTGCGGGCATTGTTTGCCTGCCTGATTGGCGCCATTGTCTATCGCCTGGCGATCGCACTGGCCCTGAACGCAGACTTCATCGGTCTGAAGGCACAGGACCTGAACCTGGTCACTGCCGTACTGGTGACTCTGGCCATCGTTCTGCCCGGTGTGCGCACCAAACTCACCCATCGCTTCAGCCGCAAGCAAGCCTGAGGAGCTACCATGATCAGCGCAACCGATCTGAAACTGACCTTTGGCAAGGGAACGCCGCTGGAAAACCCGGCCTTGCAGGGCATGAGCCTGACTGTCAATCAGGGTGAATTCGTCACCGTCATCGGTAGTAACGGTGCCGGCAAGTCCACTTTCCTGAACGCCCTGGCCGGCGAAGTGCTTGTGGACAGCGGGAAAATCGTTGTCGATAACCAGGACGTAACCCGCCTGCCCACCCACAAGCGCGCCAACAGCGTTGCCCGGGTGTTCCAGGACCCGCTGGCCGGCACCTGCGAAAACCTCTCTATTGAAGAGAATCTGGCTCTGGCCATCAAACGCGGCCAACGCCGCGGGTTGACCTCAGCGGTGAAAAAGCAATATATGGAAAAATTCAGCGACAGCCTTTCATCGCTGAATCTGGGGCTGGAAAACCGCCTGGGCGACAAAATGGGCCTGCTTTCCGGCGGCCAGCGCCAGGCGGTCAGTTTGCTGATGGCCAGCCTGACGCCCTCCAGTATTCTCCTGCTGGACGAGCACACCGCCGCGCTGGACCCGAAAACCGCCCGCTTCGTACTGGAACTGACCGAGCACATTATCGCCTCCCAGCGACTGACAGCACTGATGGTCACTCACAGCATGAAGCAGGCACTGGAAGTGGGTAGCCGTACCGTTATGCTGCATCAGGGTGAAGTGGTTTTCGACATTGCCGGCAAAGACCGGGATGGTCTGGAAGTGAAAGACCTGCTCGGCCTGTTCGAAAAGCAAAGAGGCCTGACAGTAGACGACGACAGCCTTCTGCTGGGCTGAATCTGCTGTCAAATAACCGGAAACAGGGGCAGCCTGTCCCGTTTCCGGCAACCAACTGATTTCTCTGGCCTCGCCACAAATCAAGCCCCTTTCCATTGATTTTCCTTGCCCGGAACGCTCCGACAATAGTTCCTCTCTTATTCACAGAACACAATATCCTGTTATACTCCTACCAAATTAAACCCATATCTAGGGTTACCGAGCAGGAGCCTTGTGCTTCAAAAGAGCGCGGGCAAACACGAGACATACTGGAAACCGAGGGTGGCAATGAACGCTAAAGCACAGGCAGTGGTTAATACGATTCCCATGCAGGAAGCATCGCTGGACATCTGGAACAGCAAATACCAGCTGAAAACCAAAACCGGCGAGCCAGTCGACAAAAACATCAACGCAACCTACGAACGAGTGGCCAGGGCGCTGTCGGAGGTTGAAAACAAGTCTGTGCGCACCAAGCACATGAAAGACTTCGTCTGGGCACTCCAGCACGGCGCTATTCCCGCCGGCCGTATTACCTCCAACGCCGGTGCCGAAGCCCACAAGCCCGCCACGTCGACCATCAACTGTACCGTCTCCGGCATTGTTCATGACTCAATGAACGATATCCTGGAAAAAAACCACGAAGCCGGCCTGACTCTCAAAGCCGGTTGCGGCATCGGTTATGAGTTTTCCACCCTGCGCCCACGCGGTGCCTACGTCGCTGGTGCCGGCGCCACCACCTCCGGCCCGCTGTCGTTCATGGACATCTTCGACCGCATGTGTTTCACCGTCTCCTCTGCCGGTGGCCGCCGCGGTGCCCAGATGGCCACCTTTGACGTACACCACCCGGATGTTATCGAGTTCATCCAGGCCAAGCGTGAAGACGGCCGCCTGCGCCAGTTCAACCTTTCACTGCTGATCACCGAAGACTTCATTGAAGCCGTCCGCAACGGTGACGACTGGCACCTGTCCTTTCCGGTCACCCAGAAAGAAGCCGAAGACGAAGGCCTGGACCTGAACAACGAGAGCGAATTTGTATACCGCGATTTTCCGGTCCAGAAAGGCTATGTGGTCAACGATGAAGGCAAGGTCGCCTGCCGGATCTACAAAACGCTGAAAGCCCAGTTTATCTGGGACACCATCATGACCAGCACCTATGACTACGCCGAACCAGGCTTCATCCTGATCGACAAAGTCAATCAGATGAACAACAACTGGTTCTGCGAAGACATCCGCGCCACCAACCCCTGTGGCGAGCAGCCCCTGCCCCCATACGGCAGCTGCCTGCTGGGCTCGATCAACCTGACCAAGTTCGTCGACTACCCGTTTACCGACAAAGCCAGCTTCAACTATGAGAAGTACCGTAAGGTCGTGGCCATTTTCACCCGAATGCTGGACAACGTGGTTGAAATCAACGGCCTGCCACTGAGCGAGCAGCGCCACGAAATCACTTACAAGCGTCGCCACGGCATGGGCATTCTTGGCCTGGGCTCTACCCTTGCCATGCTGCGCATGCCTTATGGCTCTGACGATTCCGTTGAGTTTACCGAAGAAGTCGTGCGGGAAATGGCAGTAGAAGGCTGGCGCCAGTCTCTGGTCCTGGCCGAGGAGAAAGGCCCGGCCCCGATCATGGACGACGATTTTGAAGTCACTCCGAAAATGCTCAACAAGTGCCCGCAACTGGCTGAAGACGGCTACACCGTGGGTGACAAGCTGAAAGGCAAGGTACTGCACGCCAAATACAGCCGTTACATGCAGCAAATTGCCGGCGTAGAACCGGAGCTGATCGAGCAATTGGCCGAAAAAGGTGGTCGCTTTACCCACCACACCTCCATTGCACCGACCGGCACCATCAGCCTGTCACTGGCCAACAACGCCAGTAACGGCATCGAGCCGAGCTTCTCGCACCACTACGCGCGCAACATCATCCGCGAAGGCCGCAAGACCAAGGAAAAAGTCGACGTCTTCAGCTTCGAGCTGCTGGCCTACCGCCATCTGGTGAACCAGGGCGCCATGCCGTTCTCGGAAGACGAAGACAAAAAGCTGCCGAGCTACTTCACCACCTCGGACGACGTCAGCCCAAAGCAGCACGTAGACATCCAGGCGGCCGCACAGAAGTGGGTAGACTCCTCCATTTCCAAAACCGCCAACGTACCGACTGAATTCCCGTATCCGGACTTCAAAGGCATCTACCACTATGCGTACGATAAAGGCCTGAAAGGCTGCACCACCTTCCGCTTCAACCCGGAAGCCTTCCAGGGCGTACTGGTAAAAGAGACAGACCTTGAAAACACCTTGTACGAGTTCACTCTGGACGACGGCAGCAAGGTCACCCTGCGAGGCAACGAAGAGGTAGAGTACGACGGCGAGATTCACAACGCTGCCAACCTTTTCGATGCGCTCAAAGAAGGCACTTACGGCAAATATTGATCCGGGAACCGACAGACAGGAAAACCAACATGACAGTAAAAATTACCAACAAGATCGTCGGCTACCGTGTAAAAAAAGCCGATACTGATACCCCGAGCGAACACCAGGCGCCGGTGCATGCAGACACCAAACCCGTCGAGATGAATGAGTTCATCGAACGGCCGGACTTCCTTCTGGGCACCACTTACAAGATTAAGCCGCCGGTGGCCGAGCATGCGATGTACATCACCATCAACGACATCCTGCTGAACGAAGGCACAGACCACGAAAGCCGGCAGCCGTACGAAGTGTTCATCAACTCCAAGTCGATGGAACACTTCCAGTGGGTAATCGCCCTCACCCGCGTTATCTCTGCGGTCTTCCGTAAGGGTGGCGACGTAACCTTCCTGGTGGAAGAGCTGCGCAGCGTGTATGACCCTAACGGCGGTTACTTCAAGAAAGGTGGGGTATTCATGCCATCACTGGTCGCTGAAATCGGCGCTGTGATCGAGAAACACCTGAAGGCCATCGGCCTGCTGGAAAGCGAGGAAATGAGCGAAACCACCAAACGCATCCTCGCCGAAAAACGTGCCGAATTTGAAGCCAGCCAGAGCACGGCCACCAACGACGACACCAGCAACGATTACCCGCCCAACGCCACCATGTGTGGCAAGTGCAGCACCAAGGCGGTGATCGTGATGGATGGCTGTGCCACCTGCCTGGCCTGTGGCGACAGCAAATGCGGTTAACCGGGTAAACCAACCCGACCCGTGATTGAAAAGGCCCGGCAGCATATGCTCCGGGCCTTTTTGTTGATAAGTGCCATGAGGAGCTGGAACGATGAAAATCGCAGTATTTTGCGGCTCGAATACCGGTAACAATCCGCAATTTTTGCATGCCACGCGAGCCCTGGGAGAACACCTGGCCAGCAACGGCATTGATGTGGTGTACGGCGGCGGTAAAGTGGGCCTGATGGGCGAGATGGCAGACACCGTGCTCGAGCATGGCGGCAAGGTGTTCGGAGTAATTCCGGAGCACCTGAGGCAGAAAGAAATCGCCCACAATGGGCTGACAGAGTTACAGGTTGTTGCCGACATGCACGAACGCAAGGCAGCCATGGCGCAGATGGCAGACGCCTTTGTCGCCTTGCCTGGGGGAGCAGGCACGCTTGAGGAGATCTTTGAGGCCTGGACCTGGGCACAGCTGGGGTATCACGCCAAGCCCTGCGCTTTTTACAATGTGTTCGGGTTTTACGACCCGCTGCTGCAGATGATTGATCACATGTCGGCCTGCGGGTTTCTGAAACCGGTGCATTCCGACATGCTCATCAAGGCCGACACGCCGGAGGCTTTACTCTCCTCCATCACCGCCTACAAGGTCCCGGCACAGAAGTGGACCTGAGGCGCTCTGACGAGCTGATGACGTTGTGAAAAAACTTTTCCTGATTGTTGGTCTGGCGGTACTGATTGCGGTTATTTCGACCGCCAGCTCCAACCCCATACCTGTTGAAGAGCGGCTGATCCGGATCCAGGCGGAGGATGTACTCGGTGAGTTCCCCGACCTGGGAAACGAGCCACTTGAGTTGCAGGCAGCCTTGCTGGACATGGCGCATGATGAATTGCTCCTGCTCAAAGCCCGGGCGGCTTTTCTCCGCTATCCGGAAATGACCCGTAAGCTCTTTCCACTGTATGGGCCAGAGCAGGAATTCCGGGAAATTCTTCGCTCGTACGGCGAGAACATCCTCCCTCCCATCTATTACTTTCTGAGCCGGCCAATTGGCTCGATCGAGCTGATGAACACAGCAGCCAGCAAGTACCAGAGTCTCAAAGACTTCCTTACCGGCCACGGGGAATCCTCTGAACCGCAAACCACCGCTGGAACAGACAACCTGCTTCCGGCAGAACGAGGCTGGTATGCCGTGCGCTTTATTCAGGAAGAAGGCCACGACTTCCTGGGCCAGTTTGTTGTCAATTCTCAGGGAGAAGTGACCTGGGTAACGACCGAAAGGGTCTTGGAGAACATCAATCAGCTTTTTGCCAGCGGAATCCGGAATCTTGAAATTCAGTACCGCACTGATGGGGATATTTCAGCCACGGACATTGGCTGGGCATCGGTCGATGTACTCGTCTTTGCCAGCGCACTGAAGGTTCTCAGAGTGGGTCGGGCCATGGCGGTTTCTACCAAAGGTGCCGCCAGAGGCACCCGCTCAGCCGCGCTCACAACCCGTCTTGCCAACAGCGGCCGAATGATACTGGGCAGTGCCCGGTACGCGAAATGGCCGGCAGTGATAGGCGCGGGATATCTGGTGGTTAC
>Ga0209300_1000121_pt1 | contig 50103 bp, 46 predicted proteins | sample Shrwel_input2_RT_FD_187535 | JGI IMG/M metagenome (GOLD analysis project Ga0209300, IMG submission 187535) | Subsurface microbial communities from deep shales in Ohio, USA - Utica-3 well 1 S input2 RT (SPAdes) (version 2) ... | reverse complement strand
CAGGGCCTTTCGAGGTGCGGCGCATTCTACCGAACTCGGCGTCACTGTCAAGCGAGAAGCATCCCCCGAAGGGTCGAATTTCTCAAGCATGTCAGCCACTTGCGCTACCCTTTCACCGCTGGCCACGAAGCCCGTCGCCGGCAGCGGATGCGTACTTTACGGATCCACCAGCGGGAACGCAAGGGGTTTTTCTCAGATAACGAAAAGATCGATGAAACGATGTACCGGCGTGCTTTCCAAACGCGCCTGATTCGCGCACAGCGTCAGAATCTCATCGCAGTGACGTGCCGGGAAGCGTGTCGAAAGATTAGCGCGAAACTTCTCTTCCAGAAGGGGCATGCCTTCCGAACGGCGCCGACGATGACCGATGGGATATTCCACAGCCACTTGATCGGTCTTGCTGCCATCCTTGAAGAACACTTGAATCGCGTTGGCAATGGAACGCTTGTCGGCCTCAAGATACTCACGGCTGTAACGCGCGTCCTCGACGACTTCCATCTTGTCACGCAATTGATCGATGACCGGGTTCGCCGCATGGAAAGCATCCTCGTAGTGCTCGGCGATCAAGTGCCCGAAGATCAAGGGAACGGCGGTCATGTACTGAAGGCAATGGTCACGGTCGGCAGGATTCGCCAGATGCCCTTCCTTGGAGATGATGCGAATGGCCGATTCATGGGTAGTGATCACGACCCTATCGATGTCCTCCAGGCGGTCCTTGACCTGAGGATACAGCGTCACGGCTGCCTCGCAGGCGGTCTGGGCATGAAACTCCGCCGGAAAGCTTATCTTGAACAACACGTTTTCCATGACATAGGAACCGTATTCCTGGCTGACACGGAAGTGGCGATCTTCTTCCAGCTTGAGCTGCTGATCCTTGTTGGTCTTGGAGAACAGCACATCATAGAAGCCCCATTGCGGTGCGCTCAGCACACCGGGAATGCCCATTTCGCCACGCATGGCGATATCGGCAAGGCGTACGCCACGCGAGGTTGCATCGCCCGCGGCCCAAGACTTACGCGACCCAGCGTTCGGCGCATGCCGATAAGTACGCAGGCTCTGGCCATCGACGAAGGCATGCGACAGCGCGGCGAGCAACTGTTCACGATCTGCTCCCATCAGTCTGGCGACCACCGCAGTCGACGCCACTTTGACCAGAGCGACGTGATCGAGCCCTACCCTATTGAACGAATTCTCGAGGGCCAGCACACCCTGAATCTCATGGGCCATGACCATCGCCTCGAGCACATCGCGCACGGTCAGCGGCGCCTCTCCCTCAGCAACACGCTTTTGCGACAGGTGGTCGGCAATCGCCAGGATTCCCCCCAGATTGTCTGAGGGATGCCCCCACTCTGCTGCCAGCCAGGTGTCGTTGTAATCCAGCCAACGAATGATGGCGCCGATATCCCAGGCCGCCTTGACCGGGTCGAGACGCAACTGGGTGCCCGGTACCCGCGCACCGTGGGGTACAACGGTCCCCTCGACCAACGGCCCTAGATGCTTGGTGCACTCGGGAAAACGCAGTGCCAACAGGCCGCACCCCAGAGTATCCATCAAGCAATAACGGGCGGTTTCCAGTGCTTCCTGACCGGTGACGCGATATTCCAGCACGTAATCGGCGATCGCCTGAAGCTCGGGATCGTAGTCGGGACGCTGGTTCTGTTCGACGTTGGCACTCATCTCGGTTCCTTGAAGTCAGGCTCGAAGCTCGAAGCTCGAAGCTCGAAGCTCGAAGCCAGTATTATTCATGCTGCTCGACCGGTAGCCATTGCTGTTTTTCCGGCCCGATGCTTTCTTTGCGCGCCCAAACCCGCGCGCTTATATCAGGCCGGATTCCTTACGAACGGTGCTCAATGGGTAGCCATTGCTGCTTCTCCGGCCCGATGCTTTCTGTGCGCGCCCAAACCCGCGCGCTTATATCAGGCCGGATTCCTTACGAACGGTGCTCAATGGGTAGCCATTGCTGCTTCTCCGGCCCGATGCTTTCTGTGCGCGCCCAAACCCGCGCGCTTATATCAGGCCGGATTCCTTACGAACGGTGCTCAATGGGTAGCCATTGCTGCTTCTCCGGCCCGATATAGTCCGCACTGGGTCGGATGATGCGGTTGTTCTCGCGCTGTTCGAATACATGGGCACACCAGCCTGTGAGGCGTGAGCACACGAAGATCGGGGTGAACAGTTTGGTGGGAATGCCCATGAAGTGGTAGGCGCTGGCGTGGAAGAAGTCGGCATTGCAGAAGAGTTTTTTCTCCCGCCACATGACGTCCTCGACACGCTCGGAGACGGGATAAAGCTGCATGTCGCCCACGTCGTCGGCGAGTCGCTTCGACCATTGCTTGATGATGGCGTTGCGCGGGTCGGATTCGCGATAGATCGCATGCCCGAAGCCCATGATCTTTTCCTTGCGTTCGAGCATGCCCAGCAGCTTACGCTCGGCCTCTTCCGGGGTTTGCCAGTCCTCGATCATCGCCATTGCCGCTTCGTTGGCTCCGCCATGTAGCGGGCCACGTAGCGAGCCGATGGCGCCGGTCACGCAGGAATGAATATCCGACAGCGTCGAGGCGCACACGCGTGCGGTAAAAGTCGAAGCATTGAATTCATGCTCGGCGTACAGGATCAACGAAACGTTCATCACCCGTGCATGCAGCTCGGAGGCCGGCTTGCCATGCAGCAAATGCAGGAAATGGCCACCCACCGAGTCATCGTCGGTTTCGGTATCGATACGCACGCCGTCATGAGTGAAGCGGTACCAATAGTTGATGATCGAGGGAAACGCCGCCAGCATTCGATCGCTTTTATCCTGCTGCTCGGCGAAGCCCTCCTCGGTCTCGAGATTGCCCAGCATCGACGCCCCGGTGCGCATCACATCCATCGGGTGAGCATCGGCGGGAATCTGTTCGAGCACTGCCTTCAGCGATGCGGGCAGTCCGCGTAGCGATTTGAGCCTGACCACGTAGGCCTCGAGCTCCGCCTGATTGGGTAACGTCCCCTTGAACAATAGATAGGCGACTTCCTCGAAGCGCGCATGCTCGGCAAGGTCGTGAATGTCATAGCCACGGTACGTGAGTCCGGAGCCAGCCTGCCCAACGGTACATAACGCGGTACTACCCGCACTCATGCCGCGCAAGCCGGTACTGGTAGGCGTTTTATCCGCCATGGCGAGCCTCCTTGTGCCAGATCGTTATCGTCGTTGCCTTGCTAATAGCACGCAGCCACGACGCCCTTTCACTTGTCCTCGTCGAACAGAGCATCCAGCTTGCGCTCGAAAGCGTGGTAATCGAGAAACTCGTAAAGCTCATCGCGCGTCTGCATCTTGTCGAGTACATCGCGCTGATGCCCGTTGTCGTGAATGCTGCGATACACCTCGAGTGCCGCGGCATTCATGGCACGAAAGGCCGACAGCGGATACAGCACCATGCGGCAACCCACATCATGCAGTTCCTGCTGGGTAAATAACGGCGTGGCGCCGAACTCGGTGATATTGGCCAGGATCGGCGCATTGACGCCCGTGCAAAACGCGCGATAGTCCTCGAGGCTATGCACGGCCTCGGCGAAGATGGCATCGGCGCCGGCCTCGAGACAGGCATTGGCGCGCTCGATGGCAGCGTCCAGCCCTTCCTTCTGGAAAGCATCGGTGCGTGCGATCAGATAAAAATCGTCATCCAGACGCGCATCGGCTGCCGCCTTGATGCGGTCCACCATCTCTTGCTGCGACACGATGGCCTTGTTGGGCCGGTGTCCACAGCGCTTCTGCGCGATCTGATCTTCCAGATGCACCGCCGCCACGCCAGCACGCTGCATTTCCTTGACGGTGCGCGCGATATTGAACGCTCCGCCCCAGCCGGTATCGATATCGACCAGCAGCGGTGTTTCTGAGGCCGCCGTAATACGCCGGGCGTCCTCAACCACGTCGTTCATCGTGGTCATACCCAAGTCAGGCAATCCAAAGGACGCATTGGCCACGCCGCCTCCCGAGAGGTAGATCGCAGGGTGCCCGACCTTCTCGGCCATGAGCGCCGTGTAGGCGTTGATGGTGCCGACGATCGGCAAAGGCCGATGCACGTCGAGCGCGGCGCGGAAACGAGTACCAGGCGTGGGATGACTCATGACGTCGAACTCTCCTCGGAATCGGCATGATAGGACTCGCCTTCGAGCGTCTCGGCATAGTGCTTGGCGACGTTCTCGCGAGATGCACTGACGTGACGGCGCATCAACAACTCGGCAAGCTCCTCGTCCCCGGCCTCAATGGCATCGACGATACGATGGTGCTCGACGAAGGCTCGCTGCGGGCGCGCGCCGCTGGCACTGAATTGCGTACGGTAAAGACGCACCAGGTAATAAAGGTCGTCACAGAGCATGGTCATCAGCATGCGATTGTGGCTGCCCTGTACGATGCAGTAGTGGAAATCCAGATCACCCTCGCGCTGGAAATAGGCTTCGTCGCGCTGGAGGTCCTCCTGACGCTCGTGGACCGCCAGTACATCGCGTAGCCCAGCGATTTCCGGCGCTGTCATGTGCCGTGCCGCCAGGCGCGCCGCCATGCTCTCCAGGGCTTCGCGCAGATCGAACAGCTCCAGCAGCTCACGCATGGAGAGCTTGACCACGCGCGCGCCGACATGCGGAATTCGCTCGATCAGGCGGTGGGCTTCCAGGCGGCGCATCGCTTCGCGCAACGGGCCGCGTGAAATACCGTACGCCTTGGCCAGACCTGGCTCGGTGATCTTGGCACCGGGCGCCAATTCCCCCCGCACGATGGCGCTCTGAAGCTGATGGAAGACGCGCTCAGCGAGTGTGCGAACTTCGGGAGCGTCGTCATGTCCCGTCGCCGACTGCCAAGCATCATGAGAATCGGCGTTATGAGGTAAAGGAGGAAGCGTCATGTAATTGTCGACAATAAAGAATAAGTGTTACTTTAGTAATCTACCTCAAAAGGGTCAACCGCCTGAAGCCCGGCTTACCTACACCTTTCGCCGCATGGGCAGCGCACACGGGCGACCAAGTTGTCGACAATCACTCACCTTCATCCTGGATAAGCGAAGATGCTTCTTGCAGCAGGCCGGCGAGCCGGCGGGGTTTTTGAAACGGCAGAGAATGGTCAGTGCCCGGCAGTTCAATGTAACGCCAATCGGAACGGCGCTGAGCCAATATCGAATGGTAGGCTTGCATGGCCGCGAGGCTCTTGCCACCCACGACACTCGTCACGTCACGCTGCGCTTCGAGCAAGGCCTCGCGGTCGAGATGCCAGACGGCATCAGTCACGCAATCCAGCGCATTGGCAAACCCCAGAGGGCGGTGTGCAAGGCGCCGTATCATCATGCGCTCGGCCCGCGGGTTGCGCGAGCGATGTGGCGCAATCAGATCCAGGAAGGCGACGATACCCGCTTCTGGTGTCGACGCCTCACGGATGGCACGCGCCGCCTCGGCATAACCATCGCGCACTCGCACCATGGTCACATGATCCTCGCGCTCCAGAAGTGCCGGCTCGAGCAACATCATACGTCCAATGCGAGTACCCAAGCGTTGCTTGAGACGCATCGCCACCAGCCCGCCAAACGAATAGCCCATGACATCGCATTGATCGATCTTCTGGGCATCGAGCAAAGCTTCGACATCGGCGACGACTTCATCCAGCGAGAAAGGCCGCTCACGGCCATCCGCCGCACGCGTCGCCCCCATGCCTCGCAAGTCGGGCATCAGAAACGTTCGCCAGGTATCGAGATGCGTCACCATCGGCCCCCAGGTCAGCTCGGCCGCTACCCCGGCACCGTGCAGCATGACCACACTGCCTGCGCCCTCTCGACGCTCGAGGCGGCGCCAATGGCACTCCTGATCCGGACGCGCCAATACCCCTTGCCGCATCTCGCCCTCATCCGGCGACGTTGTCATAATCGTCATCCTCTGTGTGCCGCGCCTCTGAGGCGTTGAATGGCCGTCATTATCCGCACACGTTCATGGGCGGACAAATCCGGCTGGCTTCCCTAAAATGAGCCGCCCGCGACAGGAAGCTGCACCGATGCCGACACTCGAATTCACGCCCCTGCCCTATCACGGTGACCCGCTGGAACGTTTCGAGCGCCTGCGCCATCGTCCCGGCGCCGTGCTACTGGATAGTGGCTTTCCGGCAGCCCCCGGTGGGCGTTACGACATCCTCGCCAGCGATCCCATCGCGTGGCTGGAAGTCGACCGAGACGGCCAGGTCACTAGTGACGCCGCGAACCTTCCCGACGAGCCGCTCGCGGCCCAGCATGCCTTGCTCGAGCGTCTTCCCACTGCCGACGTGACGAGCGAACTGCCGTTCCTGGGCGGCTTGATCGGCTACTGGAGCTACGATTTCGGGCGGCACCTGGAGGCCTTTACGGGCCATGCACGCGAGGCGGTCACGCTACCCCACAGCCGTGTGGGGCTCTACGACTGGGCTATCATCCATGACCACCATGCCCGTTGCGCCTGGCTCGTGGCCACACCGGGGCGCCGCGCCCAGGTGCTGGCATGGCTACAAGCCGCGCCAGCGCCGGACTCTAATTTCAAACTGCTCTCCCCCTTTCGAGGCGAACTCGACCGCGCCGCCTACGGCGAGCGCTTTCGTGCCGTGCAGCATTACATCCGCAGTGGCGACTGTTACCAGATCAACCTGGCCCAGCGTTTCAGCGCTCACTACCAAGGCGATTTATGGCACGCCTATCGGCGGCTGCGCCAAGCCACGCCGACGCCTTATGGCGCCTACCTCGCCTGGGACGACAAGGGCATTCTATCGCTGTCGCCGGAGCGCTTCCTCGAAGTCGTCGAGGGACGCGTGGAAACGCGCCCCATCAAGGGCACCCGGCCGCGCGGCAACACCTCCATCGAGGATCGGCGCTACGCCCGCGAGCTGCGCGACAGCCTCAAGGATACCGCCGAAAACGTGATGATCGTCGACTTGCTGCGCAACGATCTGGGGCGTGTCTGTCGGCCGGGAAGCGTCCGCGTCCCCCAACTTTGCGGCCTGGAGAGCTACGCCAACGTCCACCACCTGGTCAGCGTGGTCACGGGTAAACTCGACGAGACCCGACATGCGCTGGATCTTCTCGGGGCCGCTTTTCCCGGTGGCTCGATCACCGGCGCCCCCAAGGTTCGCGCCATGCAGCTCATCGACAACCTCGAACCCAGTCGCCGCAGCGTGTATTGCGGTAGCATCGGCTACGTCGATACGCGCGGGCGAATGGATACGTCCATCGCCATTCGCACCGCCGTAGCGGATGCCGGTCAACTCCATCTGTGGGGCGGCGGCGGCCTGGTCGCGGATTCTGATGAGGAGGCCGAGTACCAGGAGACACTGGCAAAGATCTCGCGCCTGATGGAAGCCCTCGATGCCGATGAGCCCCATGAGCTCAACGAATCGCGTATCCTGAGCGAATGACAACCGCAATGCCTGAGTTCTCTCCTACCGACAGCGTCACCCGGTATCGCACGCGGCGCCGCCGCCAGCGTCGTCTCATCGTCGGTGTTGCCTTGCTGACATTCGCTATGGTCATCGTCGACATCGCTATCGGCCCGAGCCAGTACCCACTACGCGATGTGCTCATGACCCTCGTCGTGCCGAGTGAAGCATCGGACACGCTGCGCATCATCGTGTGGAACATTCGTCTGCCGGTGGCCCTGATGGCAATCGTCGTCGGTGTGAGCCTGGCACTCGCCGGCGCCGAGATGCAGACCATCCTCAACAATCCTCTGGCCGACCCGTTCACGCTGGGTATTTCCTCGGCGGCGAGTGTCGGCGCAGCGCTCGCCATCACCCTCGGCGTCGGCATCGTGCCCTTCGCCGACACCTTGCTGGTTACCGGCAACGCCTTTCTGTTGGCCCTGGCCGCGTCGCTACTCATCTGGGGCGTCAGTCGCCTGCGCGGTGTCAGCGTTCAGACCTTGGTGCTGATGGGCATCGCCATCATGTTCTTCTTCAACGCCATGCTCGGCTTGATGCAGTACGTCGCCTCCGCGGAGGCCCTGCAACAACTAGTGTTCTGGTCGCTGGGCAGTCTCAGCAAGGCCAGTTGGAGCAAGGTCGGCCTGGCAACACTGGCGCTTTGCGTGACACTGCCGATATTTATCCATGCTGGCTGGCGACTCACCGCGCTGCGCCTGGGCGATCTTCACGCCCAGGCCATGGGCATCGATGTCGCGCGCTTGCGACTGCGTATCCTGCTGTGCTGCTCGCTGTTGGCCGCCACCGCCGTGGCTTTCGTGGGGACGATCGGCTTCGTCGGCCTGGTGGGCCCGCATATCGCGCGATTGCTGGTCGGCGAGGATCAGCGTGTCTTTCTGCCCATGTCCGCCCTCAGCGGGGCGCTGATCATGTCCGTCACCTCGATCCTCTCAAAAACGCTGGTGCCCGGCATTCTGCTGCCGATCGGTCTGCTCACCGCACTCATCGGGCTGCCTTTTTTCATCTCGCTGATTCTGCGCAGCCGCAAGGAGATGTGGGGATGACGCTCACGCTCGAAAATCTCGACTGCCGCTTGGGTGGCACGCCCGTTCTCGAAGGCATCACTGGCCTTAAGGCGCGTCCCGGCGAAGTCACCGCGCTGATCGGCCCCAATGGGGCCGGTAAATCGACACTGCTGAAGGCCGTCGCCGGCCTTCAACGCGCCAACGGCTCGCTCATGTTGCATGGCCAGGAATTGGCGGCATTATCGCTCGAACGGCGTGCCCGACATCTTTATTACTTACCGCAAGAGCTCGGCTCACGCGCCGTGCTCAGCGTATTCGAGGCCGTGCTGCTGGCACGCCGCACCTGCATTCACGAGCCGCATGACCGTGCGCTACGCAAGGTGCAGGCGACACTTCAAGCGCTAGAGTTGGAACCGCTGGCCGAGCGCGATTTGAGCCAACTCTCGGGCGGGCAACGACAGCGGGTCGCCATCGCGCAAGCCGTGACACGCGAGCCGCCGCTATTGCTGCTCGACGAGCCGACCAGTGCGCTGGATCTTCATCATCAACTGCAAGTACTCGACTGGCTGACCCGTTTGGCTGTGGAGCGCCATATCATCGTCGTCATCGCCATTCACGACCTAGGCCTAGCGGCGCGTTTCGCCCAGCATGTATGGATGCTCAAGGCAGGCCGCGTCGCCGCCAGCGGCGCGCCCGCCGATGTCCTGACTCATGCACGTCTGCGTGACGTTTATGCCATCGAGGCGCACATCGAATGGCCGGACGACGAGCCGCCGCGTATCACGCCCCTCACGGCGATTCACTCACTGGGGCGGTGAACATAGAATTTAATACAGATAAGTTCTAACAAGGGGCCCGACACCTTCGCTAAAGGCATATAAGCTTCGAACCAATCGATATTGGGGAATCTTTTCGGCGGTTTGCTAGGGTATGGCCATTCCCTGAAGTCGACCGGCTTCACGCCACCTGTTACAGGAGTTCATCATGTCGCTCGATATCGATACCATCAATCGCGAGCTGGGTCACGACCCGGAGGCCCTGGTTCGCTGGGCCCTCTCACTCGATGGTAAGGCGATCTGCACCACCAACTTCCGCCCCTTCGAGGCAGTGATCCTGCATATGATCACGCAGGTCCAGCCGGACATTCCCGTGATCTGGATGGACTCCGGCTACAATACCGAGGCGACTTATCGCTTCGCCGAAGAGATCAGTCGCCAGTTGAACCTCAACTTGACGATCTATCATCCGCGCCGCTCACGCGCACATCGCGACGCCGTCGAGGGCGAGTTTCCGACCATCGACGATCCACGTCATGCGGCATTCACCGAAGAGGTCAAGCTGGAGCCGTTCCAGCGGGCGCTACGCGAAGCCGCGCCGCGTATCTGGCTCACCGCACTGCGTGCCGAGGACACCGCCGAGCGTGCCCAGATGCAGCCGGTATCGATCAATCAGGATGGCTTGATCAAGGTCGCACCCGTACTGCACTGGAGCGCCAAGGACATGTATCAGTACCTGCAGAAGCACGATTTGCCCAACAACTTCGATTACTTCGACCCGACCAAGGTGGAAGACAAGCGCGAGTGCGGCCTGCACCTTCAGCACTAGGCACACCAGGCGCTGAGCGCCAAACATCGAACAGATGACACGAACCGCCGCGTCATGCCGATGCCGCCTCCACGGGGCATCGGCTTTCTCGTGCTGTCAGGCCGCTTTCAGCGCACCGGCAGCTCGACTCTCTCGAACAGGGTCTGCTCGTGGCGTGGCCCCGCCGCCAGTGCGGCTTCGACGCTATCTCGGTCGAGATGCGGTGCGAAGCGGTTGACGAAGTCGAACATGAAACCGCGCATGAAGGTGCCACGGCGAATGCCAATCTTGGTCGTCGAGCTTTCGAACAGATGGCTGGCGTCGAGCGCCACCAAGTCGCGATCGATGACAGGATCGACGGCCATGTGCGCGACGATACCCACGCCGAGCCCCAGGCGAACGTAGGTCTTGATGACATCAGCATCGGCAGCGGTAAGTACCACGTTGGGCGTCAGATCATGTGCCTTGAAGGCATCGTCGAGCTGCGAACGGCCGGTAAAACCGAACAGGTAGGTCACCAGCGGATACTCGGCCAGGGCTTCGAGCGTCAGAGTTTCCACCGACGCCAAGGGGTGATCTTGTGGAACCAGTACGCAGCGGTTCCAGCGATAGCATGGCAACAGCACCAGGTCAGTAAAAAGCTCCAGCGACTCGGTGCAGATTGCGAAATCGGCCTGCCCTTCACTGACCATCTGGGCGATCTGCTTGGGCGTACCCTGCTGCATGTGCAGGGCGACATCGGGATACTTCTGCCGGAACTCATGAATGACCGGCGGCAGAGCATAACGCGCCTGGGTGTGAGTGGTCGCGATCGATAGACTACCGCGCCGTTCGTCGCTGTGCTCCTGCGAGACGTGCTTGATGTTGTCGACGGTGCGCAACACCTTGCCGGCCAGCTCGATGATGGCCTCGCCGGCCGGTGTCACACGGGTCAGGTGCTTACCGCTACGCGCGAATATTTCCACTCCCAGCTCGTCCTCCAGCAAGCGTATCTGCTTGGAAATGCCCGGCTGTGAAGTAAATAAGCTCTGCGCGGTGGCGGAGACATTGAGGTTGTGCCGGGTCACTTCCCAGATATAGCGCAATTGCTGGAGTTTCATGAGCGATGTCTCCCGACCTGACAATCTTTTATGGCATAAAATTTAAATTTGTGATTACTTTAAAGCATATGAAGCGAGAGTAGAAGAGAGCCGGCATCCTGGCAACACCGCACGGTGGTCGTGGGCGAAAAATCGCTGCCATGATAAGCTGATGCTATTGTCACCATATCGATGAGGCATTTGCCAGGGCCCATGGTCAGCGGCTACCATCGCCTCATCTACGCTCGCAAAAGCGCAACGGAATACTGGAGATTCGTAATGGCTAATAATGTCGATGTCACCTCTGCGAACTTCGAGCAGGAAGTCGTCAACGCTGAGAAGCCTGTACTGCTCAAGTTCTGGGCACCGTGGTGCGGCCCTTGCAAGATGATGGCCCCCGTGGTCGATGAAGTCGCCGACGAGAAGGCCGAGGGCCTCAAGGTCGTCAGCATCAACGTCGACGACGCGCCGGAAATCGCCTCCGAGCAAGGCGTACGTGGCGTTCCGACCGTGATGATGTTCAAGTCCGGCGCCAAGGTCGCCTCCTTGGTCGGCGCACAGTCCAAATCACAGCTGACGCAATTCATCGATCAGAACGCCTGAACGATACGCGTACAGCGTCAAAGCATGGCCCATATCGCCCCGCTCAATGCGGGGCGATTTTCGTTACGCAGAGTATCGCTGTACGACTACTCGTCGTGCGGTATCTCCGCATGTCGGCGCCGCACGCGCTCGGCAGGACTCAACAATTTCGCCAGCCAGCGTGTCTCGGGGTGACTGTCCAAGGCAATCTTGAGCGTCATGGTCAACGGCACCGATAGCAACATACCCACCGGCCCGAAGATCCACCCCCATACCACCAGCGACAAGAACGCCACAAGCGTGGAAAGCCCCATGGTGCGCCCCATCACTCGGGGCTCGATGATATTGCCCATGAGGAAATTGATCGCCAAGTAGGCACCAGCCAACAGCATCGCCTTGAAGGGGCCACCCTCCGGCATCGCCAAGGTCAGCAATACGGCGGGTACGGCCGCCAAGGCCGAACCGATATTGGGAATGTAATTAAGACAAAACGCCAAGGTGCCCCATAACAGCGCGAAATCGACGCCGATCACCAGGCATGTGCCCCATACCAGCACCCCGGTAACCAGACTGATCACCGTCTTGATGGCCAGATAGCGCTTGAGATTGCGACTGAACTCGGTGAAGCGCTGGAGACTCGGCGCTGGATTGAGCAAGGCTTGCGAGACCTTGTTGCGGAACTCCAACGTCTCGAACAGCATGAAGATCACCAGCAATATGATGACGATGCCCTGCGAGAGCAGGTTACCCACACTCCCCAGGAAGACAGGCACCCAGCCGGTCGCCCGTGAGGCATCGAGTAGACGCGATACAGCTTTAGGATCAATGGATATTCCCTGCCCCGCCAGCCATTGCAACGCTGCCAAGTAATACGACTGCAGCTGTTCTTGAAGCTTGGGCAAGGCGTCCACGAAGGTCGCGAAACTGTTGCCGAGTAGCGCGCCCAGCAGGGTCATCAGCACGCCGAGTATCAACAGCGTGACCAGCACAGACAACCGCATGCCCAGACCACGCTCATGCAGCCAATGCACCGGTGATGTACAAATGACGGCAATGAACAGCGACAGCAATATCGGGATCAGCAGATCGGAGCCGGCCTGCATGCCGCCAACGATGATCACCAAGGACGCTAGAGTCAGCATCAGGTTGAGGGGGAGGTTCTGAGAACCGGGGTCGTGTCCGGGGGACATGGGGCGTTCGCATCCTTGACGAAACCAAGACCCTATTTTGCCTGGCAGGGGGTGTTGGCACAAACGTCTCGACACGCCTCAAGAGACGAAAAAGGCGGACCCGAGCGGTCCGCCAAGCCCCCACAGATTGATAACCCCACCACGCTCAAATGTCGAAACCGCGCCCGAAGTCCTCAGCCTGCATGGCCATCAATGTCTCGCGCCCCGCGCGTATCATCTCGACATGCCCGCGAGTACGCGGCAACAGACGCTGATAGTAGAAACGAGCGGTATCGAGCTTGGCACGATAGAACGCCGCGTCGTCGGGATCGTCGGCCAGGGCCTGATGCGCCGCCTGCGCGGCGCGCGCCCAAAAGTATGCCAGGGTAACGTAGCCGGCATACATCAGATAATCGACGCTCGCGGCGCCGACCTCCTCGCGGTCCTGCATGGCCTTCATGCCGACCGCCATGGTCAGATCACCCCACTCGGCGTTGAGTTTTGCCAAGGGCGTGACGAACTCCGCCATGGCGTCGTCGCCCTCGTGGGCCTGGCAGAACTTGTGGATCTGCTTGGTGAAGGGTTTGAGTGCCTCACCCTGGCTCATCAGCACCTTGCGGCCGAGCAGGTCCAGGGCCTGAATCCCCGTGGTGCCTTCATACAATCGCGTAATGCGGGCATCACGTACGTACTGCTCCATACCCCATTCACGAATGTAGCCATGGCCCCCGAAGATCTGCACGCCCTCATTGGTGGCCTCGAAGCCTATTTCCGTCAAGAACGCCTTGACGATGGGCGTCAGCAAGCCCAGCTCGGTTTCGGCCGCTTCCCGTTCGGTCTCGGAGTTCGTGTATTCGACGCTATCCGCGAGCTGCGCGGCATGCAGCACCAGCATCCTACCGCCCTCGGCAAACGCTTTCTGGGTCAGCAGCATGCGCCGCACATCGGGATGCGAAATGATCGGATCGGCGGGTTTGTCCGCTTCCCGCGCGCCGGACAGCGCCCGCATCTGCAAGCGCTCACGGGCATAGGCCAAGGCATTCTGGAAGCTTACCTCCATCAGACCCAGTCCCTGAATGCCGACACCGATACGCGCCACGTTCATCATGGTGAACATGCAGGCCAAGCCCTTGTGGGGCTTGCCGACGAGATACCCGCGCGCACCATCGAAGTTCATCACGCAGGTCGCATTACCATGGATGCCCATCTTGTGCTCCAATGAACCGCAGCTCACCGCGTTACGCTCGCCTATGCCGCCCTCGGCATCGTGCAGATACTTGGGCACCACGAACAAGGAAATCCCCTTGGTGCCTTCCGGGGCATCGGGCAACTTGGCCAGAACCAGGTGCACGATGTTCTCGGCCAGGTCATGCTCGCCCGCTGAGATGAAGATCTTTGTCCCGGTAATGAGATAACCGCCCGTCTCATCGGGGCGTGCACGAGTTTTGATCAGACCGAGGTCGGTGCCACATTGCGGCTCGGTCAGACACATGGAGCCCGTCCAGATGCCTTCATTGAGCTTGGTCAGATACTGCGCTTTCTGCTCGTCGCTGCCATGATGGCGAAGCGCATCGGCGGCCCCCTGTGAGAGCCCCGGATACATGCCCCACGCCAGGTTGGCAGCACAGACCATCTCGGACAACACCATCCCGAGCGATGTCGGCAATCCTTGCCCGCCATAGACCGGATCGCCCGCCAGGCTCGGCCATCCACCTTCGACATACTGTGCATAGGCTTCCTTGAATCCCGGCGGCGTCACCACTTCGCCTGCTTCGAGACGACAGCCATGCTCGTCGCCCACCTGGTTGAGCGGCAACAACACATCGCGCGTGAAGCGCGCGCCTTCTTGCAGTATCGCGCTCACCACGTCCGGGGTGACATCATCGGCCTGGGGAAGCCCCGCATAGTGCCGGGGATAGTCGAGGACCTCATCCATCGCGAAACGCAGATCGCGCAGTGGCGCCTGATAGCTGGGCATCTTGAAGCTCCTGAGTGTTACGAGCGGTTGTCCCGGGGAATGTCAAACATGTGTTTGAAATTAAGCCTCGCCCAACATCAAGTCAAGCGTTCGTTTGAACGCGAGTGCTCAAACGGACAATGCCATCGACGAACTCGAGCACTTCACTCATGCAGCACCCAAGGGCGTCATCGCCAATTGCCACGCCACCAGCAGCAAGACAGCGCAAATCCCGCCTTCGATGACCTGCCAGGCACGCGGGTTGGCCAGACGCGGTGCCAACCAGCCCGCGCCACCCACGAGAGCGAAGAACCATCCCACCGACGCCATGGCCGCGCCGGCCACGAAGGCTTCTGGCACGGCTTGCTGAGCACCGATGGCGCCGAGCATGATCACCGTATCCAGATACACATGCGGGTTGAGCAAAGTCACGGCCAGCGTTGCCATCAACACGCCCCACAGGCGAGGTCGTGTCTCTCCGCCGGCCTTGAGGGAGGAAGGACGACGCACACGCTGCCAGGCTTGCCACGCTTGCCAGCTCAAGAACGCTACTCCCGCCCAACGCGCCACTTGCATGAGCCCCGCATGAGTGGACAGCAAGGCTCCAAGCCCCAGCACCCCCAAACCAATCAACACGAGATCGCAAAGCGCACACACAGTCGCTACCCACCAGGGGTATTCATTCTTGAGTCCACGTTGCAGCACAAAGGCATTCTGTGCACCGATCGCAATGATCAGCCCCACTCCCACGAACAGGCCATTGAGCCATGAGCCCCACATATCCTTCTCTCCCTTTTCAGTCGGGATACGTTGATAAGTGACGCAGAATACGCTTGACTACAGGGATAAGTTAAATTAATTCAAGAAATGGGTGATAACGTTTACTGATGCTCGATTACAAACTTCTCGAAGCTCTCGCCGTCGTGGTCGATCAGGGTGGATTCGAACGCGGCGCGCATTATCTGGGACTCACCCAATCGGCCGTATCACAACGCATCAAATTGCTCGAAGCACGCCTCGGCCAACCCGTGCTGGTACGCACGCCCAAGCTCGCCCCGACTCCGCTGGGTCGACGGCTACTCAATCATGTGCAACAGGTTCGGCTGCTCGAGCATGACCTGCTCGATCAGATCCCAGCACTTGGCGAACGTGAGCAACGCCTGCGTCTGGCCATCAACGCCGACAGTCTAGCCACCTGGTGGTCACCGACCACGGGCGACTTCTGTCGACGCCAGGGCGTTTTGCTGGACTTGATTGTCGAAGATCAAGATGTCGCGCTCAAGCGCATGCGCGATGGCGAGGTCGCCGGTTGCATCTGCGCCACACCGCGCCCCGTGCAGGGCGCCCGCGCGCACGCTTTGGGTAGCATGCGCTACCGCGCCATCGCCAGCCCCGGCTACGTGTCACGCCATTTCAGCGCAGGGCTGACACACGATGCCTTGCGCAAGGCACCCGCCATCGTGTTTGGGCCCGATGACCGGCTCCAGCATCGTTACCTGGAGATGCGAGGCTACAGGGAATCGTTTCCGCACCATCTGTGTCCGTCCTCGGAAGGCTTCGTGCATCTAGCCCTGGCCGGCATGGGCTACGGATTGATTCCCGAACGGCAGGTGGAGCGCGAACTACACGAAGGGCGTCTGGTCGATCTCGACGCGGAAAGCTACATCGATGTTCCGCTGTACTGGCATCACTGGCGTCACGGCGGCGAGACGCTGGATGCCTTGACCGCCCATTTGCTCGACATGAGCAGCGCCTGGCTCATGCCGCCCTCACCAGAATCGCAACCACTTCTTTAGACGTTCCTCATGCCCCAGATCAAGGCGACTGCAGGTGCCGCTCGACACTAGACACCTTGTCATCCATGTGTTGCTCGCGATCGGTACGCGTACCCATCTTCAGCGTCGTGGTAATGCGCGGCGCGCCCATCTCGTGTACGCGCTGATGACACGCCTTGACCACCGCCATGACGTCGTCCCACGGGCCCTCGATATTGGTACCGTAGGCATGCATGCGATATTCGAGCCCCGAGGCGTCGATGACGCGCTGGCAGGCCGCGATGTGCTCCCCCACCGAAACCCCCACGCCTAACGGCACGACGCATAAATCGACGATGACATGCATGGCACTTTCTCCTCGGCTTGACGCTCGCTGACCTTGCTCACCCCAGCAAGCACGTTATGAAACGCAAAACGCCAGGCCAAACGGGCCTGGCGCATCAGTGGACGACGCCGATCAACCGCCTTCGCGGATGACATCCGCTCCTTCGGGAATCTCGAAATCGAAACGTGAGGCCGCAATATCGCCATTGAGTTCGATATTCTCGAAACTTATAGCGGTCCGTTGCCCGGTGCTATCGGCCATCTGCAAGCCCTCCAGGCGGCCATCCTCGAAGGTGAGTTCGAGGCTCTCAAACAACGTGTCGGGCGACTTCGGTATGAGCGTGAAGGTTTCGATACCGGATTTTTTCCGACTCGTCACCTCGTAATTCTTCATCAAGGCCTCGGTACTTCCCGATAGCAACAATGCAGGCGTGTGCGTCACTCGTTTATCGAGCGGACGAACACTGACCTGCTTCAGATCTGGGTCATAAAGGTAAACCTTGTTACCATCTGAAACTACGACCTGCTGGTACGGTGCATCGACTTCCCAGTGAAACTTGCCCGGACGCGACAGCCACATATGACCTTCCACTTTCTGAAGGCGCTGACCGCTACCGTCGAGAATTTGCTGCTCGAAGTCCGCCGAATAGGATTTCACTGGCTCCAGTAAATTCGATAGGCGGGCCGCCGCATCTCCCGTTTGCGCCTGTGCCATCAGCGGCAATGCAAGCGCCACTCCCAAGGCCAACGCCAGCTTCAATATCCTCATTACTACTCCTTGTTTGCTCATCCTGCGTTACCCGATGGGACGCCGCCGCGGGCAAAAAAGTTGCGCTGCAAAGGCAACGTTCACCGTCTTTGCACTTTTTACTGGCCTCTTCCTGGCCTCGAAGAGCGCTTGCGCGCTCAATGATCGGCGGCGGGCGGCGATGCCAGCACTTCGCGGGCACCGTTAGTCCCCATAGACGACACCACACCCGCCGCCTCCATAGCCTCGACCAGACGCGCGGCCCGGTTGTAGCCGATCTTGAAACGACGCTGCACTGCCGAGATCGAGGCACGGCGTGACTCGGTCACGAATTGCACGGCCTCATCGTAGAGTGCGTCCCGCTCGGGATCATTGTTTTCAGCACCTTCCGACTCAAGCCCCGTCAGGGCATCGGCCGAGACACCTCCCGAAAGAATTTCATCGACGTATTCCGGTTCACCCCGCCGCTTCCAGTCTTCGACGATACGATGCACTTCATCGTCATCGACGAAGGCGCCGTGCACGCGCGTCGGCATACCGGCACCGGCCGGCAGATAAAGCATGTCGCCGTGACCGAGCAGATTCTCCGCTCCGCCCTGATCGAGGATGGTGCGCGAATCGACCCTGGAGGACACCTGAAACGCCATGCGCGTGGGAATATTCGCCTTGATCAGCCCCGTCACTACGTCGACCGAGGGCCGCTGCGTGGCGAGGATCAAATGAATCCCCGCCGCACGCGCTTTTTGCGCCAGACGCGCAATCAATTCCTCGACCTTCTTGCCCACGATCATGAACATGTCGGCGAATTCGTCGATCACCACCACGATGTACGGCAGCTTCTCGAGCACCGGGGGCTGCTGATGCATCTCCCACGGCTGCGGCTCCCATAGTGGATCGGCAACCTGGGCGCCATGACGCTCGGCCTCGTCGAGCTTGGCGTTGAAACCCGCCAGGTTGCGCACACCCATCGCGGCCATCAGCTTGTAGCGGCGCTCCATTTCTGCCACGCACCAGCGCAACGCATTGGCGGCCTCCTTCATGTCGGTGACCACCGGCGCCAGCAAGTGCGGGATGCCATCGTAGACCGACAGCTCCAACATCTTGGGGTCGACCATGATCATCCGCACCTCGTCCGGCGTCGCCTTGAGGAGCATCGAGATAAGCATGGCATTGACGCCCACCGACTTGCCCGAGCCGGTAGTCCCGGCCACCAGCAGGTGCGGCATCTTGTTGAGGTTGGCGACCACGGGATTGCCGCCGATATCCTGCCCCAGCCCCATGGTGAGCGGCGAATCGGCCTGCTGATAGACATCCGAGTCGAGTACTTCACGTAGCCGGATCATGGCGCGATTAGGATTGGGGATCTCGATCCCTACCGTAGGACGCCCGGGGATAATCTCCACCACGCGCACACTCTTGACCATCAGCGAACGCGCCAGATCCTTCGACAAGTTACTGATCTTGGAGACCTTCACCCCGGCGGCAGGCTTGATTTCGAAGCGTGTGATCACCGGGCCTGGCCAGGTATCGACGACCTCGGCCTTGACCCCATATTCACGCAGCCGGGTCTCCAGCAGCTCAGCCATATCGGCCAACTGCTCATCGGTATAGTTGGGTTTCTGCTCACCGGTGGGCGTCAACAGTCGCAACGTGGGCAATGCCCCTTCGGGCTCGGTCGATGGGACGGCCTCGGGACGCTGGTTCTGTAGGTGCTCCACCGTCCACAACGCGGGGGCCTCGTCACCGCTCTCCGGCCCACTCATCGATGGTTCAGCAGCGCGCACGCCCGCCGTGTCTCCAGGCGCTCTTTCCATCTCCCCACGCACAGCTGCCTGCGGCGTGGCCGATGGCTCGTCTTCAACGGCATCGGGCTCGGCGTCGGGAGTCTCGGAGGAAGAGACTGTCGAAGCAGCGGGGGAGCCATCTTCCGAAGCGTCGTCGTCCCAACTGATGCGCGGGCGCGTTTGCGCCGGCTCTTCTTGGGGAGTGGGCGCTTGCGACGACGCGGGGTCTTCAGCGGAGCTCAGCGCCGCGGCATTCGTCTCGCGCTCGCTGGTCGTGTGAGGCGTTGCCGCCTCAACGCCGTCATCGTCGCGGCGTGCCTGGATGCCCCACTCACCGAGCGGTACGTCATCATCGTCGGCCGTCAGCGGCTCCGGGATGGGCTCGGGGATACGCCGCCGAGTAACGTCGGCGCGCATCGACGCCGCGGAGTCCGTATCCGCTTGGGATGGCGCCTGAGACGACGCGTCAGGCTCCTCAGACGCACGCTCCGTGGGACGAGGCTCCTCGCTATCGCCAGGCTCGTGGCGAGACTGGCCATGCGACGCAGTGGAAGTGGCCGCACGGCGCTGTGGTGCGTCAGCGGTAGCAAAGCGTTCGTCATCGGCACGTTGACGAACCGTATAGGCCGCATCCGGACGCTTGGCGGAGGGCGTGTGCTCGGGAACATCCCAGGGAATATCGGTCTTGCCGTCATTGCGCCACGCCGATGTCTCGACCGTGGGCTCGGTGGTCTCGAAGGAGGGGGCCACGCGACGCTCGCTGGCCGTGGCGTACGCCGGCTCGGCTGCCCCCGCCAGTTGGGGCGCTTGTCGTGACGCGCGCCAGCGCTGCCACCATGAGGCACGCTTTTCATCGTCCTCAGGTACTGCGTCCTCCGGTTCAGGTGCCTCTTCGGCATCGTCCATGTCGTCATCGTCGTACGCGTCACGCCGCTGAGCCTGGCGCTGCCGAAGACCACGCCACTTGGTAAGCCCCCACGACAGAAGGCGATACATGCCACGCCCCAGTTCATCCATGACCGCCAGCCAGGTCATGCCGGTAAACAAGGTAAAGCCGCACATGAAGGCGACCAATGACACCAGCGTGGTGCCTTGCATATTGAGCAGCGGCTTTAGCGCGCCGACCAATCCTTCGCCAAGGATGCCACCCGCCGCATAAGGCAGCTCGCTGTCGGGATGATAGAAATGCAGCGCTCCCAGCGTGGTGGTGCTCAAAAGCAGCAGCACCAGGCCGCTGGTGCGTACTGACAGCGCTGTCGGGTCCCAGGCGATGTTGACTTCCCGCGCGCGCAGCATTCGCCAGGCCGCGAAGCCGAACATGCCCGGCCACCACAAGGCACTGGCACCGAACATTGAATACAACACGTCCGACAGCCATGCCCCGACGGGCCCCATCCAGTTATTGATCGTTTGATCGGGGCCGCTGTGCGACCACCCCGGATCCCCGGGCGCATAGCTGAAAAGTGACAACAGCAGAAAGACGCAGATCGCAAGCAGCACGATGGCCGCCCCCTCACGCGTCACTCCCTGCAGATGCATCACGACACGACGTGCCTGTTCCTTGGCCTGGGACGTCGTTTGTCGGCGTTCGTTGCGTTTTCCGTTGACACTCAAGTGGCCATCCCCCTTGCGCCACGTATGGCGATGCCCAATGTTGTCGACACCGCCCGGGCTATTGCGAAGCTTTCTGGTTCGCCATCATACCCACCCCATGCGCTGCGTCACAGGGGAAAAAACACTCACTCGTTGTCGCCGAAGGGCGACGCCATGCGGTCAAGAGGCGAAGCGGGTAGTTATCAATACTGCAACTGGCGTACGCTGAAAGTCCCGATTTAACGTTAATCAGCAGAGACACGTCCCCATGCTGCCTTGGCTGCCTCCCCACCGGGTCGGTTTCCCGCCCGTCGAACAAGCGTTACGCGAGCCCGATGGGCTGCTTGCCGCCGGTGGCGAGCTGTCGCCTGACTGGCTGCGCTGCGCCTACCGGCGCGGCATATTCCCTTGGTTCGCGCCGGGCGAACCCATTCTGTGGTGGAGTCCCAATCCGCGCCTGGTGCTGTTCCCCGAGGAAATCCACGTGCGCCGCAGCCTCGCCAAACGACTGCGCAACGCAGGGTTCACGGTCACCTTCGACCACGCTTTTAGCACCGTCATCGATGCCTGTGCCACCCTTCGCGAAGATCATGAAGGTACCTGGATCACCCCGGAGATGCGTCATGCCTATTGCCGCTTGCATGCCGACGGCGACGCCCACTCGGTTGAAGTGTGGCGCGATGGCGACCTGGTCGGCGGGCTCTATGGCATCGGCCTGGGTGGCGTGTTCTTCGGCGAGTCGATGTTCAGCCGCATCGCCGATGCGTCGAAGGTCGCATTGGTGCATCTTGCCCGGCATTTGGCGGCACACGGCGGGCGCATGATCGACTGTCAGGTACATACGCCCCACCTGGCCAGTCTTGGCGCACGAAGCATCGCTCGCTCATCGTTCATCGACTATCTTGACCAATATACGGAGGCACCCGTGTCACCGATGCTGTGGCCTTCCGCTACGTCCAACCATTTCTCAGTCGAAGAGCCGAAACTAACGTGAGCAGCAATACGCCGTCCCAACTCACGCGCGACCTGCGTTTCTTCCTCACGGTTCCGCATGGATGCAGCTATCTCCCGGATCGCGAGGCGACCACGCTATTTCTGGACCCTCAGGAACAGCCCGGTCAAGGCGTCTACGACGCGCTGTCGTTGCTGGGCTTTCGGCGCAGTGGCCGACATCTCTATCGCCCACACTGCGAGGGGTGCCGGGCGTGTATTTCGGTGCGTATCCCGGTGCAAGACTTCGCGGCCTCTCGCACGCAGCGCAAGCTAATGTCGCGTAATGCCGATCTCGAGATACGCATGCGGCCCGCGGCGTTTCATGAAGAACACTATGCGCTTTACGCGCGTTACATTCGAACCCGCCACGCCGATGGCGACATGTTTCCACCCAGCCATGAGCAGTACCGTACCTTCCTGACTCTGGATCATCCCTACGCACGCTTGATCGAATTTCGTCTGAACGGCCAACTGCTTGCCGTCGCAGCGACGGATCTGCTGAGCCATGGCGTATCGGCCATTTACACCTTCTTCGATCCGGGGCTGGAATTCGAGCGCCGCTCTCTCGGTACCTATTCGATCCTCCACCAGATCGAGCTAGCGCGCCGGCTCGAACTCCCGCATGTCTACCTTGGCTACTGGATTCGTCAGTGCCGCAAGATGCGCTACAAGCAGGACTTTCAGCCTCTCGAATACCTCGATGGCCGATATTGGCGGCGCCAAATCCCCTCGGCCGATATGCCCTTGTCATAACGATCGCACAATATCATGCACATGATTTTTGCCTTAACACTCGGCATGCGGCAGAATATCGGGCTATCTTCAGAACCGATACCGACTACGGTCGGTCACTGGCGTCGTCCAGGGTGACGCACTTTCGAAGACGCTTTCAACGCAATACGAGGAAACGCCTAATATGGCACGTGAAGACCATATTGAAATGGAAGGGGTCGTGGTCGACACCCTTCCCAACACCATGTTCCGAGTCGAACTGGAAAACGGCCACGTCGTGACGGCACACATTTCCGGCAAGATGCGCAAGAACTATATCCGCATCCTGACCGGCGACAAGGTCAAGGTCGAGCTGACCCCGTACGATCTCTCCAAGGGTCGCATCGTCTACCGCGCCCGCTGAGCTTCTACCACGGCACACGCCGTTTGCTTGCCCATGTGCTGCTGCTTGCTTGTTGCCACTGCGGCCACGAAAAACGCCCCGTCATGACGACAGGGCGTGAAGCGTGTGGCGTTACGGATGTGGGTTGAGCGGCCGCTCAGACTACGGCCGCCTCCGTCTCCAAGTGTAGCTCGCCTTCCTCGAGGGTGACGTGTACCACGCCCCCATGCTCGGCGAGATCGCCGAACAGGATCATCTCGGCAAGCGGCTTCTTGAGCTTTTCCTGGATGACACGTGCCATAGGACGCGCGCCCATTTCCGGATCGTAGCCCTCCTCGGCAAGCCAGGCACGTGCCGACTCGTCGACATCCAGTTGAACGCGTTTCTCGTCGAGTTGCGCCTGCAGTTCGACCAGGAACTTGTCGACCACGTTGCGCACTACCGAAGGTGCCAGTCCGTGGAATTGGATGATGCCATCCAGGCGGTTGCGGAACTCGGGCGAGAATGTCTTGCGCAGCACCTCCATCCCATCCGTGGAGTGATCCTGGGTCTGGAAGCCGATGGAGCGACGCGCGATCTGCTCGGCCCCGGCGTTCGAGGTCATAATCACGATCACGTGACGGAAGTCGGCCTCACGACCGTTATTGTCCGTCAAACGGCCATGGTCCATGACCTGCAGCAGCAGGTTGAAGACCTCGGGGTGCGCCTTCTCGATCTCATCGAGCAACAGTACGCAATGTGGCTGCTTGGTGATCGCCTCTGTCAGCAAGCCGCCTTGATCATATCCCACATAGCCAGGAGGCGCACCGATCAGACGCGACACCGTGTGGCGTTCCATGTACTCGGACATGTCGAAGCGCACCAGCTCGATGCCCATCAGCTGCGACAGCTGACGTGCCACCTCCGTCTTGCCGACCCCGGTCGGACCAGAGAACAGGAAGCTACCGACCGGCTTGTCGGGCGATTTAAGACCCGCACGCGACAGCTTGATCGCCGCCGAGAGGCTGGTAATGGCTTCATCCTGTCCGAACACCAGCATCTTGAGATCGCGTTCGAGATTCGACAGTAACGTGCGGTCCGAACTGGAGACGCTCTTCGGCGGAATCCGCGCGATAGAGGCCACCACCGCTTCGACCTGGTCGACATCGATGGTCGAGACGCGCATTTCCGGCGGCAACAACCGCTGATGCGCGCCCGCCTCGTCGATCACATCGATGGCTTTATCCGGCAGGAAGCGATCGTTGATATAGCGATCCGCCAGGCGTACCGCGCTGTCCAGCGCGCCATCGGTGTACTTGAGCGCATGATGCTCCTCGAAGCGCCCACGCAGCCCCTTGAGGATGCGAATGGTGTCGTCCACCGTCGGCTCGGGCACATCGACTTTCTGGAAGCGCCGCGCCAGGGCACGATCCTTTTCGAAGATGCCACGATATTCCTGGAAGGTGGTCGAGCCGATGCAGCGCAGTTCGCCCGAGGACAACAGCGGCTTGAGCAGGTTGGAGGCATCCATGACGCCGCCCGATGCTGCGCCGGCACCGATCACGGTATGAATCTCGTCGATGAACAAGATCGAGTTAGGCTGTTTGCGCAACTCGGCCAGCAACCCCTTGAGCCGCTTCTCGAAGTCCCCCCGGTACTTGGTGCCGGCCAGCAAGGTCCCCATGTCCAGCGAGTAGACGACACCATCGCTGATCACATCGGGGACATCTTCCTCGACGATTCGCTTGGCCAGGCCTTCGGCGATGGCGGTCTTGCCGACACCTGCCTCGCCCACCAGCAGCGGGTTGTTCTTGCGCCGCCGCGCGAGGATCTGAATCACGCGCTCTAGCTCATGGTCGCGACCGATCAACGGATCGATCTTGCCCAGGCGCGCTTGCTCGTTGAGGTTGGTGGCATAGCCCGTCAACGGATGGGGGCTACCCTCCGACACACCCTCTTCGGCCTCTTCACTTTCATGCGAGGAGGGAGACTGACCATGTCCAGCAACCTTGGAGATGCCATGCGCGATGTAATTCACCGCATCGACGCGCGCAACATTCTGTTGCTTGAGGAAGTAGACAGCCTGGCTTTCCTGCTCTGAGAAGATCGCGACCAGGACGTTGGCCCCCGTGACTTCCGACTTCCCCGAGGATTGCACATGGAAGACGGCGCGCTGCAGTACGCGCTGAAAGCCCAGCGTGGGCTGCGTTTCACGATCTTCCTGATCGTCGGGGATCAAGGGCGTGGTGGAATTGATGAAGTCCTGCAGGTCGGCGCGCAGCTTTTCGAGATTGGCGCCGCAGGCTCGCAACACATCGGCTGCAGAAGCATTGTCCAACAACGCCAGCAGCAGGTGTTCCACGGTCATGAACTCATGGCGCTTGGAGCGCGCCACAGTAAAAGCCGTGTTTAGGGTGAGTTCAAGTTCTTTGCTCAACATGGCAATCCCCTCTTAGCCGCCTATGGCGTCTGTCGGCACTTTCACAATCGGGCACAAACAGAGGTTATGCAAGTGCTACCTTGGACCACGATTTAACGCAGCAGTGCCATCTCAGTCCGCCTCGTCGATATCGCACAGTAACGGATGCTCGCATTCGCGTGCGTACTCGTTGACTTGATGACATTTGGTTTCCGCGATATCACGGGTGAAGATGCCGCAGGTCGCCTTACCATGGGTATGCACGACGAGCATGATTTGCACGGCTTTCTCCCGCTCCAACGCAAAGAAGGTTTGCAACACCTCGACGACGAACTCCATGGGAGTGAAGTCATCGTTGTGCAGCACGACCTTGTACATCGGCGGCTTGGCCAGCTCCGGGTCCGCCGATTGGACCGATACATCGCCCTCCGGGTCTTCGTGGGGATCCTCGCCGGGCGGTCGCGTCATGCCAAGAATGACCGCCGCATCAGGCGCTCGAAGTACGAATGAGCTTACTGATTCAAACATAGATGGAAATTTCCGTAAGTGCGCGCCGGATAGGCAGGACGACGCTTCTTAGGGTCAACACCGCCGCCTATCTCCGGTTTCTTCAATGTGCGGTCGGCAGGGCCCGGATGCAAGGTAGGTACCACTAAAAAGCCCGCGCCTGACACCGGTAAGTATGGCATCACGCCCCGAGTGCGGAGTAGGCTTTGACCCTAGACGCCGCTTGTCGAAAGGTCCGAAACCACTCATGAGTTCGCTTTACCTGCTGCACAAACCTTACCAAATGCTCTCGCAGTTTACCGATACGCAAGGCAGGGCAACACTTGCCGACGTCATCGACATCCCCGAGGTATACCCCGCCGGGCGGCTCGATTACGACTCAGAGGGCCTGCTCCTGCTGACCGACGACGGCGCCTTGGCTCACCGCATCAGCCATCCGCGCCACAAGCAGCCCAAGACCTACTGGGTGCAGGTCGAAGGCGACCCTGGGGAAGCGGCCCTGCACGCGCTTCGCAGCGGTGTCACACTGAAAGACGGCCCGACGCGCCCCGCCCAGGTGCGGCGTCTCGAGGCGCCCGGCATCGCACCGCGCCAGCCGCCGGTACGCCACCGCGATGCCATTCCCACCGCCTGGCTCGAAATCGTCCTCGGCGAAGGCCGCAACCGACAGGTACGCCGCATGACCGCACATGTCGGCCACCCTACGCTGCGCCTGATTCGCGTCGCCATCGGCGCCTGGCGCCTCGACGATCTTGCGCCGGGTACCTGGCGCAAGGAAACCCTGCATGCCCCGCGCCGCAAGGCCTCTACGCCGGCCAGGCGCCACCGGAGTCGCCGATGAGTCGTTGGACACCCCACGTCACCGTTGCCAGCGTCGTCGAGCGCGCCGGCCGTTACCTCCTCGTCGAGGAAGACAAGGGTGGCCCGTTCAGCCTCTTCAACCAACCCGCCGGCCACCTCGAGCCCGGCGAGCGCCTGACCCAGGCCGCCGAACGCGAAACCCGCGAGGAAGCCGCCTGGCACATCACGTTGACCGGCTATCTGGGGCTTTATGTGTATACCGCCCCCGATGAGGTGACGTTTCACAGCCACGCCTTCGTGGGAATTCCCCTGGCGCATCTGGGTAATGCGCTGGACAGTGGCATCGTCGCCGCGCATTGGCTCACGCTCGACGAAATCGAGGCACTGGAGCGTGCGCACCGTCTGCGCAGCCCGTTGGTGCTCAAGCGCATTCGCGACGCCATCGCCGGCCGCCAGTTTCCGCTGGATGTGATTCACGACCGCTGATGTCTCACTTCACAAGCGCTGATGGCTCAATTCACGAGCGCTGATGGCTCAAGCTCGAAGCACCAAGCCGGTTTCAGGTATAATATCGCCCCGAACATCAATCCATCCTCAACCCATTCGAGAGTGACCATGTCTCACGCTACGGAATCCTCCACCGCGGGGGCCGCTACCGCGTGCAAAGTCATCGTCGGCATGTCGGGCGGCGTCGACTCGTCCGTGACCGCCCTCGTCCTGCTGGAGCAGGGCTACGAGGTCGAAGGCCTGTTCATGAAGAACTGGGACGAGGACGACGGCACCGAGTACTGCACCGCCAAGGACGATCTTGCCGACGCCCAGGCCGTGTGCGACAAGCTCGGTATTCGGCTGCACACCGCGAACTTCGCCGCCGAGTACTGGGATAACGTCTTCGAGCATTTCCTCGCCGAGTACAAGGCCGGCCGGACGCCCAACCCGGATATCCTTTGCAACCGCGAGATCAAGTTCAAGGTGTTCCTCGAATACGCCGAAATGCTCGGCGCCGAGCGCATCGCCACAGGGCATTACGTGCGCAACGCCGAGCGCGACGGTCATGTGCGCCTGCTCAAGGGCCTGGATGCCAACAAGGACCAGAGCTATTTCCTGCACGCCGTGCCGGAAGTCGCCATCGCACGTACCCTCTTCCCAGTCGGTGAGATGGAAAAAAGCGAGGTCCGTGCCATCGCCGAGCGCCATGGCCTGGCCACCGCGCGCAAGAAGGATTCCACCGGTATCTGCTTCATCGGCGAGCGCCGCTTCGGCGACTTCCTGAAGCAGTACCTGCCCGCGCAGCCCGGTAAGATCGAAACGCCCGAAGGCGAGATCATCGGCGAGCACATGGGGTTGATGTATTACACCCTCGGCCAACGCCAGGGTCTGGGCATCGGCGGCCTGCCCAACCATCCCGATGCTCCCTGGTACGTGGCTGCCAAGGACCTCGAGCGCAATGTCCTGGTTGCCGTGCAGGGCAAGCATCATCCGCTGTTATACACCGACAGCCTGAGCACCGAGCCCGTGGAGTGGGTCGCCGGCCAACCGCCGGCACCAGAGGCACGCCTTCAGGCCAAGACGCGCTATCGTCAGCAGGACGTCGCCTGCCAAATTCGCGTGCTCGAGGACGGCGGTGTCGAAGCCTTTTTCGACGATCCCCAGCGCGCGGTCACGCCGGGCCAATCGCTGGTGCTTTATAAAGATGACATCTGCCTGGGCGGTGGCGTCATTCGTCAGACATGGAACCGACACGCGCGCCAAGGAGACAACGCCGCATGACGCCCACCCCGATCCAAAGCGCACCACAAGGCGCCGTCACCCGCCAGGCCCTCGCTCTGGCGGGCGTTTTCCAGGCCGCCGCGGTGGTCGACGAGCTGGCCCGTACCGGGCAGTGCGACGAACGCGCCTGGAATACGCTGATTCATGCCACACTGGAGACCAACCCGGAAAGCTTCGCGACCATCTACGGCGGCCACCACAACAACCTGCGCCTGGGCATCGACACCCTCAGCGCGGTGATGAATCGCCAGCGCAATGATCCCGCCGTGATGCGCTACGGTTTCTCTTTGGTGCTATTGATGCAAAAGCTGCGCAAGGACGATGCCATGCTAGCCTCGCTGGGAGAGCGCCTGACGCGCGTTCAGGGCCAGGCCGAGCACTTCGGCGAGACGCACGAAAACGTGATTGCCAGCCTCGGTCAGCTCTACCAGGACACGCTGTCCACGTTTCGTTACCGCATCGTCGTGCAGGGCGACCCCAGCTTGCTGCAAAGCCGAATGATGCCCGAGCGCGTGCGTACCGCCTTGTTGACAGGCGTCCGCTTCGCCCTGCTCTGGCACCAGCAGGGAGGCCGCCGCTGGAAGTTGCTGTTTCAGCGTCAGGCCATCAAGAAATCACTCAATGCCCTCGACGACCGCTGACGGTCCTCGCCGCGCGACTCGATCCACGACCCGGAAGACGACATCCATGGAACTTTCCGCTCTCACCGCTTTATCTCCCGTCGATGGTCGCTATGGCGCCAAGGCCGCGGCCCTGCGCGAGCATTTCAGCGAGTACGGCCTGATCCGTGCCCGCGTGACCGTCGAAGTCCGCTGGCTGGAGCGCCTCGCCGCGCATCCACAGATTGCCGAAGTGCCCCCGCTTTCAGCACAAGCCACGGCCTTTCTCGGCCAATTGGTGAGTGAGTTCTCGGTCGCCGACGCCGAGCGCATCAAGGAGATCGAACGCACCACCAACCATGACGTCAAGGCGGTGGAGTACTTCCTCAAGGAAAAGGTCGCGGACGTCCCCGAGCTGCATGCGATCACCGAGTTCATTCATTTCGCCTGCACCAGCGAGGACATCAACAACCTCTCCCACGGCGTGATGCTGCGCGGTGGCCTCGACACTTTGTTGCCCACGCTGCGCGAGATCGTCACTGCGGTCGAGCGCCTGGCCCATGAGCACGCCGAGCAGCCCATGCTCTCGCGCACCCACGGCCAGACCGCCAGCCCCACCACGCTGGGCAAGGAAATGGCCAACGTGGCGTATCGCCTGCGCCGCCAACTCAAGCAGATCGAGGCCGCCGAGATTCTCGGCAAGATCAACGGGGCGGTCGGCAACTACAACGCCCACTTCACCACCTATCCGGAAATCGACTGGGCAGCCAACGCCCGCACCTTCGTCGAAGGCCTGGGGCTGAGTTTCAACCCCTACACCACGCAGATCGAACCGCACGACTACATCGCCGAGCTGTTCGACGCCATCGCGCGCTTCAACACCATCTTGATCGACTTCGATCGCGACGTCTGGGGCTATATCTCGCTGGGCTACTTCAAGCAGAAGACCGTCGAGGGAGAGATCGGCTCCTCGACCATGCCCCACAAGGTCAATCCCATCGATTTCGAGAACTCAGAGGGCAATCTCGGGCTCTCCAACGCCCTGCTCGGCCATCTCGCCGAGAAATTGCCGATTTCCCGCTGGCAGCGCGACCTGACCGATTCCACGGTGCTGCGCAATCTCGGCGTAGGGCTGGCGTACGGCCTGATCGCTTATCAGGCCACGCTCAAGGGCATCGCCAAGCTGGAAGCCAACCCGGCCCGCCTCGACGAGGATCTCGATCAGAACTGGGAAGTCCTTGCCGAGCCGATCCAGACCGTAATGCGCCGCTACGGAATCGAAAAGCCCTATGAAAAACTCAAGACCCTGACGCGCGGCAAGCGGGTCGATCAGGCCGGATTCGCGGCCTTCATCGACTCCCTGGAACTGCCCGACGACGTCAAGACCGAGCTCAAGGCGCTGACGCCGGCTGCCTACATCGGCAACGCCGCCGAACAAGCGCGCGGGCTGTAAGCTGGAAGAGTTCGCACCACCAAGGTGAGCAGCGCTGGGGACAGGCCGTAGAGGGGTTTTTTTGCCATGGATGGCAAAAGTAGCATACCGGGATGTATTTATAGCGCCCCCTCGCAGGCCTGTCGCCAGAACAACCGCGACTCAAAGCCACCACAGCTTTAGCATTCCAAGAGATAGTGCCCATGTCCTCCCATACCCCTTTATCGATACTCGGCGGTTTGACCGCCGCCGAGTTCCTGCATGACTACTGGCAGAAAAAACCGCTGCTGATTCGCGGCGCCTTCACCGACTTCGAATCGCCGCTCGCACCGGAGGAACTCGCCGGCCTGGCCTGCGAAGACGGCATCGAGGCCCGGCTTGTCGAGGCAAATGGTCCCGACAAGCCGTGGCAAGTCAGCCATGGGCCTTTCGATGACGCCACCTTCGCGCGCCTGCCCGACCGGGAGTGGACCCTGCTGGTCCAGGCCGTCGATCATTACGTACCCGAAGTGGCATCACTACTCGAAGCCTTCGACTTCCTGCCGCGCTGGCGCCTCGACGACGTCATGGTCAGCTACGCACCGCTCCAGGGCAGTGTCGGCCCCCATGTCGATAGCTATGATGTCTTCCTGCTCCAGGGCAGCGGCCAACGCCGCTGGCAACTCGGCGGCGAGCAGCCCGACGATGCCCCCATCGTCTCGGGCATCGATCTGCGCATGCTCGAACGCTTCGAGGTCACGCCAGACGAAGACTGGGTGCTCGAGCCCGGCGACATGCTGTACTTGCCTCCGCGCATCGCCCATCACGGCGTCAGCCAGAGCGCCGACTGCATGACCTATTCGATCGGCTTTCGCGCGCCGTCCACCGACGAGATCATCACCTCGTTCGCCGACTATCTCGGTGAAATGCAGCCTGACACCTCGCGCTACACCGACCCGGACTTGCGCCCCATCGAACATGCCGGCCGCCTCGATGACGACGCCATCGCACGTCTGCGCACCTTGATGCTCTCGGTAATCGACGATCCCGCGCAGATGACGCAATGGTTCGGACGCGTCATGACCCAGCCCAAGTATGCCGATCAGCTCGCGCCGCTCGAAGCACCCACCGACAGCGAGGCCATCACCGAGGCATTGGCGAAGGGACACTACCTGGAACGCGCTCTGGGCTCGCGTTTCGCGTTTCACGAAGATAACGGCCACACCACGTTGTTCGCGGATGGCGACGGCCATGCCTGCCCGCCAGGGCTTGCGCGGCTGCTGGCCGACACCACGCCACTGCATGCCGCCACGCTGGCATCACACCTGGACGATCAGGCCCTGACGCTGCTCGCCGAACTGGTCAATCATGGCAGCCTCCACTGGCAAGACGAAACACAGGAAGATGGCGATGAGTAAGTGGCACGTCACCAGCGGCGATTGGGAGACGCTGGGCTCAGCGTGCAGCGCAATCCGCAAGGTCGTATTCATCGAGGAACAAAACGTCCCCCAGGCGGAAGAATGGGATGGCCGCGACCCGCAATGTCTGCATTTTTTGCTGCACGTCGATGACCGCCCAGTGGGCACGGCACGCCTCTTGCCGGACGGCCATATCGGACGCGTCGCGATCCTCGAGGAAGTTCGCAGCCAGGGACTTGGCCTGCATCTGATGGAAGCGACGCTGGTGGCGGCCCGCGAAGCCGGCCACCACGCCGTGCATCTGGATGCACAAACCTACGCGATCCCCTTCTACGAACGTCTGGGCTTTATCGCCCATGGCGATGAATTCCTCGATGCCAATATCCCCCATTACCATATGAGCCTATATTTTCAATAACCTTCTTTTTCAATAAGTTGTCTTGGGCTTTTCTCACCTCTCGGAAAAACACTACATGGTGCCGCGTGATTCGGGCGTCATGTAGTCAAACTACAACGTTTCCTGCGCCTAACTAGGCATTGTTCGCCTCGCTTGAGTGCGTCATATTTTTCGTAAAGCCGAAGTTAAAACGATTGTTTTACTGCAGCGCAATATCCGCGCCATTACGCGCATCGCGGCGGAAAAGACTGCACTTCGGCTGAACGTGAAATGCCCTATCGGGCACGCTCTGAATGCTCACGACGACCAAGAGGCAAGCGACATGTCCCAGACACGCGAACAGCAAATCGCCGCATTGGAAAAGGATTGGAATGAGAATCCGCGCTGGAAGGACGTCACGCGTCCGTATAGCGCCGAGGAAGTGGTACGACTTCGCGGCAGCGTCAATGAAGCGCATACGCTCGCCACGATAGGCGCCGAAAAGCTCTGGCGCCTGGTCAACGGCGACGCCCGCAAGGGCTACGTCAACTGTCTCGGTGCGCTGACCGGCGGCCAGGCCATGCAACAGGTCAAGGCGGGGCTAGAGGCGATCTACCTGTCGGGCTGGCAGGTCGCGGCCGACAACAATAGCTACCTATCGATGTACCCCGACCAGTCGCTCTACCCGGTGGATTCGGTGCCCAAGGTCGTCGAGCGCATCAACAATAGCTTCCGCCGCGCCGATCAGGTTCAGTGGCAGAAAGGCGCCAACCCTGGCGATAAAGACTTCGTCGATTACTTCGCGCCCATCGTCGCCGATGCCGAAGCCGGGTTCGGCGGCGTGCTCAACGCTTTTGAGCTGATGACGGCGATGATTCGCGCCGGCGCCAGCGGCGTGCATTTCGAGGATCAGCTCGCTGCGGTCAAGAAATGCGGCCACATGGGCGGCAAGGTGCTAGTTCCCACCCAGGAAGCCGTGCAGAAACTGGTCGCCGCGCGTCTGGCCGCCGATGTGGCGGGCACACCGACGCTGGTCATCGCGCGCACCGACGCCAATGCCGCCAACCTGATCACCGCCGACGTGGATGATTACGACAAACCCTTCATCACCGGCGAACGCACCGCCGAAGGCTTCTACCGGGTCAATGCCGGCCTAGATCAGGCCATCTCACGAGGCCTGGCCTACGCGCCCTTCGCGGACATAATCTGGTGCGAAACCGCCAAGCCGGACCTTGCCGAGGCCAAGCGCTTCGCCGATGCGATCCATCGCGAATACCCCGATCAGTTGCTGGCCTACAACTGCTCGCCGTCGTTCAACTGGAAGAAGAATCTAGACGACGCCGAGATCGCCGGCTTCCAGAAGGCCCTGGCCGAAATGGGCTACACCTACCAGTTCATCACCTTAGCCGGCATTCACAACATGTGGTACAACATGTTCGACCTCGCCCACGCCTACGCCCAAGGCGAAGGCATGAAGCATTATGTCGAGAAGGTCCAGCAGCCGGAATTCGAAGCGGCCGAGCGTGGCTACACCTTCGTCGCCCACCAACAGGAAGTCGGTACCGGCTACTTCGATGACATGACCAACATCATCCAAGGTGGCGTATCGTCGGTGACTGCGCTCAAGGGCTCCACCGAGGAATCGCAGTTCTAGTGCCGAATCCATGACCCGACGCACTCAAACACGAAGGGCGCCCATGAGGCGCCCTTCGTCTTGCTTTTCCATGCGTGTCGTTACAAAGCGTGCGGTTCAGCGCTGCTCACGCAGGATGCCCAACATCCGCTTGAGCGGTTCCGCCGCTCCCCACAGCAGTTGGTCGCCTACCGAAAAGGCGGAGAGGTATTCGCCGCCCATGGCCAGCTTGCGCAAGCGTCCCACCGGTACATCCAGCGTCCCGGTCACGGCCGCCGGTGTCAGGCTTTGCAAGGTAGCGTCCTTCTCATTGGGAATCACCTTCGCCCACTGATTGTGCTTGGCCAGACGATCCTCGATCTCGTCGAGAGGTACGTCCTGCTTGAGCTTGATCGTGAACGCCTGGCTATGCGAACGCATCGCGCCGATGCGCACGCACAAGCCGTCGATGGGGATCGGCGAGTCGCCGGTGGCGAGAATCTTGTTGCTCTCGACCCCGCCTTTCCACTCTTCCTTGCTCTGGCCGTTGTCCATCGCCTTGTCGATCCACGGCAACAGGCTGCCGGCCAGCGGCTCACCGAACTGCTCGGTGGGGAAATCACCGCCGCGCATCGCCTGCGTCACCTGACGGTCGATATCCAGGATCGCACTGCCCGGATCCGCCAGCGACGCCGCCGCGGCACCATGCAGGGCGCCCATCTGGGAAAGCAACTCGCGCATGTGCTTGGCGCCCGAGCCGGACGCGGCCTGGTAGGTCATGGAAGTCATCCACTCCACCATATTGGCCTCGAACAAGCCACCCAGACCCAGCAGCATCAGGCTGACGGTGCAATTGCCGCCCACGAACGTCTTGCCGCCGTTGGCGAGACTGCGTTCGATGACGTGACGGTTGACCGGATCGAGCACGATCGTCGCCTCGTCCGCCATACGCAGCGTGCTGGCAGCGTCGATCCAATACCCCTGCCAGCCGGACTCGCGCAGCGGACGGTAGACACTTTCCGTGTAATCGCCGCCCTGCGCGGTTACCACCACGTCGAGACTCTTGAGGGCCTCCAGATCGCGGGCATCCTTGAGGGGCGGTACCTCGACCCCGATGTCGGGGCCCGGCTGACCTACCTGAGAGGTGGTGAAGAACACCGGTTCGAGGCCGGCGAAATCGCCATCCTCGCGCATGCGTTGCATGAGGACGGACCCCACCATTCCCCGCCAACCGACAAAACCGACTCTAAGCATGTGTCGTCCTCCTGAAATCTACGAATGGGCATATGGCCATGATACGTGAGCCGCGCTCACTGCGCCTGGAATGCCGCCAACACGGCATCGCCCATCGTCTGGGTCGAAACGGGCGTCGTGCCCTCGAAGGCGATATCGGCGGTACGCAGTCCCTGATCGAGCACCGATCCCACGGCGCGTTCGATACGCTCGGCGAGCACCGGCGCCTCAAGGGAATAACGTAGCATCATGGCCACGGACAAGATCGTCGCCAACGGATTGGCGATGCCTTGCCCGGCAATATCCGGCGCGCTGCCATGGCAGGGTTCGTACATACCCTGACGTTGTTCGTTGAGCGATGCCGACGGCAACATCCCGATCGAGCCCGTCAGCATCGCCGCCGCATCGGAGAGGATATCACCGAACATGTTGCCGGTAACGATGACGTCGAACTGCTTGGGCGCGCGCACCAGTTGCATGGCAGCGTTATCGACGTACATATGCGACAACTCGACGTCAGGATACTCCGGCGCCAGGCGCTCCATGACCTCGCGCCACAAGATGGTGGCCTCGAGCACGTTGGCCTTGTCCACCGAGCAAAGCTTGCCGCTCCGCGCACGCGCCATCTCGAAGGCCACCCGCCCGATGCGTTCGATCTCGTGCTCGGCGTAGACGTAGGTATTGAAGCCGACTTTCTCGCCATCGCGCTCTTCTATGCCGCGCGGCTGGCCGAAGTAGATACCGCCGGTCAATTCGCGCACGATCATGATATCCAAGCCTGCAACGATCTCGGGCTTGAGGCTCGAGGCCGAGGCCAGCTGCGGATAAAGCAGCGCCGGGCGTAGATTGCCGAACAGGTTGAGATGTTTGCGCAGGCCCAGCAAGCCTTTCTCGGGCCGCTTGGCCAGATCCTCGATCTTGTCCCACTTCGGGCCACCCACAGCGCCCAGCAATACGGCATCGGCGGCCTTGGCGCTCGCTAGCGTCTCATCGGGCAGCGGTACGCCATGGGCGTCGATCCCCGCTCCGCCGACTAGACCTTCCTCGAGGTCGATATCCAGCCCTGTCTCGCGGCACGCGTTGAGGATCTTGACGGCCTCGCGGGTGATTTCCGGGCCGATCCCGTCGCCCGGTAGAACGAGAATCTTGCGACTCATGGCGTACTCTCTCGCTACTCGACACATCATCGTGGATGACGTGACTGATGGTTCGTGGGCGGCCGGCGCCGCGACGCCGACCGCGAGAAGATGGGCGCTCCCTGCCATCCCGACTCATTGAGCCAGGCCTCCCTATCGGTTGTGTCCAGCGTGGTTGTTATTTGAAGGCCACCAGCGTCATCCGGCCTGGCGGAACAGCCATGGCCGCGCCTGGCGGTGGCGCTGCTCGAAATCCGCAATGGCATCGGCGTCCTTGAGCGTCAGCCCGATATCGTCCAGGCCCTCGAGCAAGCAGTGCTTGCGAAACGCATCGACCTCGAAGGTAAGCGTCTCGCCATGGGGCGTGGTGACCTGCTGGCTCTCCAGGTCGACATCCAGACGATAGCCTTCCTCGGCCTCGGTTTCCTGGAACAGGCGATCCACCGTGGCTTCGTCGAAGGTGATCAGCAACAAACCATTCTTGAAGGCATTGTTGAAGAAGATATCGGCAAAACTCGGCGCGATGATCACGCGGAAGCCGAAATCTTCCAGCGCCCAGGGCGCATGCTCGCGCGAACTACCGCAGCCGAAGTTGCGGCGCGCCAGCAACACGCTGGCGCCCTGGTAACGCGGCTGATTGAGCACGAAATCCGGATTGAGCGGACGATTGGCGACATCTTGCCCTGGATAGCCTTCATCCAGATAGCGCAGCTCGTCGAACAGATTGGGGCCGAAGCCGGTACGCTTGATCGACTTCAGAAACTGCTTGGGAATGATCAGGTCCGTGTCCACGTTGGCGCGATCCATCGGCGCCACGAGGCCCTGATGGCGGTCGAACTTGCGCATGCTCACGCCTCCTGTACTTGGCTGTCGTCGTTGGCGGCACGCTTGACACCGAAGTCGCGCACATCGACGAAATGACCGGCGATGGCCGCCGCCGCCGCCATGGCGGGGCTCACCAGATGCGTGCGGCCACCATAGCCCTGGCGCCCCTCGAAGTTGCGATTCGAGGTCGAGGCACAATGCTCACCGGCACCCAGCTTATCGGCGTTCATCGCCAAGCACATGGAACACCCCGGCTCACGCCATTCGAAGCCCGCCTCGAGAAAGATCTTGTCCAGCCCTTCCTCTTCGGCCTGGCGCTTGACCAGCCCCGAACCAGGCACGACCATCGCCAGTTGGATGGTATCCGCCACCTTGCGGCCCTTGGCGACCTTGGCCGCCTCGCGCAGATCCTCGATGCGCGAGTTGGTGCACGAGCCGATGAAGACCTTGTCGAGCTGGATATCGGTGATCTGCTGCCCCGCCTGAAGCCCCATGTACTCGAGCGCGCGCGACACGCCTTGCTGCACGGTCTCGTCACCGGCAGCGGCTGGGTCCGGCACCTGTGCGCCAACGCCCGCGACCATTTCTGGGCTGGTGCCCCAGGTGACCTGTGGTTCGATCGCGGCGGCATCGAGCTCGATGACCTTGTCGAAATCCGCATCGCCATCGGAGACCAGATCGCGCCAGTCGGCGACCGCCGCATCCCAGTACTCCTCGCTGGGCGCGAAGGGACGCCGACGCAGGTACTCGACCGTGGTCTCGTCGACCGCCACCAGGCCCACGCGTGCACCGGCTTCGATGGCCATATTACAGATGGTCATGCGGCCTTCCATGGACAAGTCGCGAATCGCGCTACCGGCGAACTCGATGGCATAACCAGTGCCGCCAGCCGTGCCGATCTTACCGATCACCGCCAGCACGATATCCTTCGCCGTCACGCCGAGGCCCAGTTCACCCTCGACGCGCACCTGCATGTTCTTCATCTTGCGCTGGATCAGGCACTGGGTCGCCAGCACGTGCTCGACCTCGGAGGTGCCGATGCCGTGCGCCAAGGCGCCGAAGGCACCGTGCGTGGCGGTATGCGAGTCGCCGCAGACGACCGTCATGCCGGGCTGCGTGGCGCCCTGTTCCGGCCCCACGACGTGCACGATTCCCTGGCGCGCGTCGTTGATGCGGAATTCCTCGATGCCAAAGCTGGTGCAATTGTCATCCAGCGTCTCGACCTGAATGCGCGAGACCGGATCGACGATACCCGCGTTGCCCTCGGCACGCTCCTTGAGCGTGGTCGGCACGTTATGGTCCGGCGTGGCGAGGTTGGTATCCAACCGCCATGGCTTGCGCCCGGCGAGACGCAGCCCTTCGAAGGCCTGGGGTGAGGTCACCTCGTGCAGCAGGTGACGGTCGATGTAGATCAACGCCGTGCCATCGTCGCGTTCCTTTACCAGGTGCCGCGACCAGAGCTTGTCGTAAAGAGTCTGGCCTGCCATGGAATCTCCTCCACTCGTGCCTCCCCGACCGGGAAGATTGGGCGATGACGCTCTATGTCGTCTTGAAACATGTCGCCTTGCTAAGCGCCGTAATAACCGACGCAACGTTGATATCCCCGAGCCTAAGGGGGGTTATGGATAAAAGCAATTCATGTTATTTATGCTTTGCATTCCTTAATAGAATACATGGCCACTAGAGCGCGTTCATGGATACACAAAGTCTACAAGCCTTCCTCGCCGTGGCCGACAATGGCTCATTTTCGCTCGCCGCGGAGCAGCTCCATTTGACCCAGCCTGCGGTCAGCAAGCGTATCGCAGGGCTCGAAACTCAAGTCGACGCGCAGTTATTCGACCGACTCAACCGTCGCGTGACGCTCACCGAGGCAGGGCGCACCTTATTGCCCCGCGCCCGCGAGATCCTGGTGATGTTCGACGACAGCCGTCGCGCGCTTTCCAACCTCGCCGGCGACGTCAGCGGCAGCCTGACCATGGCCACCAGCCACCATATCGGCCTGCATCGTTTGCCGCCGCTGCTCAAAGCTTACACCCAAGCGCATCCCGAGGTGCGCATGGACATGCGCTTTTTGGATTCCGAGCAGGCCTATCAGGGGGTTCTGGATGGCGAACTGGAACTTGCCGTGGTCACGCTGGCGCCGGTGCCCGACCCAGCACTGACAGTCGTGCCGGTGTGGATCGACCAGTTGCGTTTCGTATGCGGGCGCGAGCATGCCCTCGCCGGTCGCGAGGAACTCGCCTTGTCGGCGCTGTCCGATTACGACGCCGTACTGCCCGGGCATTTGACCTTCACCCGCGGCATCGTAGTGGATACCTTCGCCCGCGACGGCCTCAAGGTAAACGTCTCGCTGTCCACCAACTACCTCGAGACGCTCAAGATGATGGTCGCCATCGGGTTGGGCTGGAGCGTGCTACCCGACACCATGATCGACGACGACATCGAGATCCTGCCCATCGACCACCGCCCCATCCAGCGTCCGCTGGGCTATCTATTTCACAAGAGCCGCACCCTCTCCAACGCCGCCAGGGCCATGCTCGGCATGCTCGATGATGCCCGCGACCAACGCGCCAGGCACTGGCTGAATTGAACCGTATCGCACTAGCATCATTATGGAGTGCACACAATTTATACAACGAGGAGGACAAATGACTGCTTTGGATCTCGGCAGCCCACGTGAACAACTGGCCTGCGCGTTTCGGTGGCTGGCTCGCCTCGACATGCATGAAGGCGTCGCCAATCATTGCAGCCTCGCCACGACGGACGACGGCTCACGTTTCTTGATCAATCCACAAGGTCGCCACTATGCGGAACTGCGCGCCAGCGACCTGCTCGAAGTCGACGCCAGCACCGTCCAGCGTCCCGACGATGTCGAGCCCACCGCCTGGGCGATCCATGGTGCCATGCATCGTCAGGGCCACCATGTGGGCTGCGTCATGCACACTCATTCACTCTATGCCACAGCTTTGGCGTGTCTGGAATCGCCGTCGCTCCCCCCGGTCGAGCAGAGCGCGATGCGCTTTTTCGAGCGCGTACATGTCGATAAAGGCTTCGATGGCATGGGCCTCGGCGAGGAAGCCGAACGTCTCGGCAACCTCGCGGGCAAGGCACCCATTCTTTTGCTAGGGAATCACGGCGTGATTGCCACCGGCGCCGATGTCGCCGAGGCGTTCGATAGCCTTTATTACTTCGAGCGAGCGTGCCGTTCTTATCTCGTGGCACGTGCCAGTGGTTTGCCCCTCAAGGCGGTCCCCGATGAGGTCGCGCGCAAGACCGCCCAGCAATGGGAAGAGAGCGTACGCGAGGGCGCCGCCACGATGCATCTGGCCGCACTGATGCGACTGCTGGACCGCGACGACCCCGACTATCGCCAGTAATGGTGTCATGAGCGACACCAACCTCCGTGGAGATCGGCCGATCTCAAGACCCGGCTTCGCCTTCGTCGGTCGACTCGGTGCCCAGCACCTCGGGAATGGTCTGACGAACGTAGCGGCCAGGAGCGGGTTCGATGGGCTTCAGTTCGCCCTCTCCCGGATGACGCGCCGCGACTGTTTTATCGGGATCGGCATAGCGGTTGTCGGTCATCCATGCTTGCCAGTGCGGCCACCAGGATCCTTCCTGAAACGTCGCCGCCTCGAACCAGGCATCGGGATCGTCGGGGATCTCGTCGTGGGTCCAATAACCGTATTTACGTTTCGTCGGTGGATTGACGATCCCCGCGATGTGCCCGGCCCCGCCCAGCACGAAAGTCACGTGGCCCTTAGGCAAGCGGGCCCCCAGATAGCTGCCTCGCCATTTGGCGATGTGATCGTCGTGCGCGGAGACGAAATAGCTCGGCGTCGAGATCTTGCGCAGGTCGATCTTGACACCATCGAGTTCTATTCCGCCGGGTTGGACGAGACGATTTTCGCGATACATATGGCGCAGGTACCAACCGTGAGTGCCCGCCGGCAGGTTGGTGCCATCGCTGTTCCAATACAGCAGGTCGAATGCCGCCGGCGCCTCGCCCTTGAGATAATTGCTTATATAGAATGACCAGAAAAGGTCGTTCTCGCGTAACAAGTTGAACGAGAAGGCCATGGCACGGCCATCGAGATAGCCGTCACGCGCGAGCTGGCGCTCGATGCCAGCCAATACCGGTTCACTGAGGAATACACCGATTTCGCCGGGGTCACTGAAATCCTGCAGCGTCGCCATGTAGGTCACAGAACGTACCTTGCGACCACGCAGACTACTGGTCAGATACGCCACCGTGGTCGCCGCCAGCGTGCCACCGATGCAGTAACTCAACAGATTGACGGATTTCTCGCCACAGGCTTGCTCGATGGCCCCCATCGCAGCGATCGGCCCCAATTGCATGTAATCGGCCCAGGTCAGATGGCGCTGCTCGGGACCGGGGTTGCGCCAGGAAATCATGAACACCGTATGCCCTTGCGCCACCAGCCATTTCACAAACGAGTTATCCGGACGCAAGTCGAGCACGTAATACTTGTTGATCCAGGGTGGCACGATCAGAAGCGGCGTCTTGAAGACCTTGTCGGTGCTCGGATGGTACTGAATCAGTTGCATCAAATCGTTTTCGAAGACCACCTCGCCCGGCGTGATGGCAAGGTTCTCGCCCAATCGAAAGGCACTGCGGTCGCTCATCGCGACGTTGAGCCCCTCGGCGGAATTGGCCAGGTCCTCGCGCAAACGCTTGAGGCCCTCGACAAGATTTTGCCCGCGGGTTTCGAGTGTCTTGCGGACCACTTCTGGATTGGTGGACACGAAGTTGCTCGGCGCGAGCGCATTGACATACTGCCGCGCGTAGAATTCCAGCTGATGGCGTGTCTGCGGCGTCAGCCCACCGAGATTTGCCAACAACTCGTCGACAGCGCGTACGAAGAGCAAATACTGCTGAAGAATATAGCGATAGAAGGGATGCGAGTGCCAGGCATCATCGCGAAAGCGTCGATCCTCGGGACTCGGCTCGATCACTGCAGGCACACTCTCACCCATGATCTCCCGCAGGGCATTCTGCCAGACACGCAGTTGATCCTGCGCCAGACGCATCTGCACGGTATATACCGTCGGCGCATTGAAGACCATGGCCTCGGCGCCGATACGCAGACTCTCCTGCATGTCGGCATACACCGAAGCACCCGCGTCACTGGGCCACAACCGATTGAAGGCTTCCTGCATGAGGGATTGGTATTGCTCACCGAACGCGCTCACCTGACGCTGCCAGGCGTGCGGGTCACCTAAGGCGTCATCGCCTTCCTCGGGCCCTGGCCACATACGTTATCTCCCCGCATCACAAAACGGTTCACGCACTTCTACGCCTCGGCAGCCGCCTGTCTTCACGACTGCCGGGGTCGGCGCATGATGTCTGCTGTTCTACGCTTTGTCTTTACTGCTATTGCTACTGCTGCTACTGCGTGAAGAAGACGACTGGCTGTTGCTGCTCGCCGCCTTGGCGGGTTCGGACGCCGCCTTCATGTTCTCAGAGGCTTGATCGGCAGCCTGTTGCCCCGTTTCGGACATCATCTCTTCCAGATCAGCCTTGAACTTGAGGCTAATATCGGCCATTGCGCGGGCATCTTCCAACATTTGCTTGGAAAGCGAATTCAGCATGTCGGCCTGCTGGGTGGTGAAATCGCGCACGTCGTCGGCATCCTTGATTTCAGAGGCCGACCGCATGCGCTCCACGCCCAACTGGCTGTAGCGTTTCATGGCATCGAGCTGGTACTCGGTCATCCGCTCCATGTTGTCCAGCATCAGGCCGTTGAATTTGCGCATCGGCTCGAAAAAGCCGCGCGTCTGTTCGGAAAAGGCACTAAACATTTTGTCCTGCATGACGGATTCCTCCTGGAGGATCTAAGGCAAGGCCAGTGCAGTTATGCTGCACTGCACAAAGAATAGCCCCACCCCGTTGAGCTTGCAATTGCCATATGTCAAGACTCTAGGTCTTTTTTCGTTTCGAACTGTGGGTCTCTCCGTCACTTTGTGTATCGGCCTGGCGGAGCATATCCATCAACATCTGCTGGTAGTGGCCGAAGCTAGCGACGCCCTGCGCCATCCCCTGCTGCAGGAAAGGTTGCATGAGACTCCAGGGATCATAGCCCTCCACCCCGGCTTCCATCTGCTGGCGGATGTGAGCCATCAACTCCTGTTGAAAGACTTCGACATCCGGCAACCCCATCGCCTGACGGAATTCTGCGGGGGTCAGATCGAATTCGACATGGACTTTCATGAGACGCTCCCGTTGCTGGCTCCTTACAGTGTAGCCAGCCTCGCGAGAAACGAGAGCCGTCCCGACGAAAAAGCCCGCCTGGATAAGGCGGGCTTTTTCATGCATGACGCTGATCAAGCTGCTTTTCGATACAGCGACGCTTAAAAGAAAACGCTTACCTCAGGCGGGGCGTGTCCACCTCGACATCCGCGTTCTGGGCGCGCTGGCGCAGGAAGTGATCCATCAATGTGAGCGCCATCATCGCCTCGGCGATGGGCGTGGCCCGAATTCCCACGCAAGGGTCATGGCGCCCCCGGGTGACGACCTCGACCGGATCGCCGTGGATATCGATCGAACGCCCCGGCTGGGTGATGCTGGAGGTCGGTTTGAGCGCCAGGTGCGCGACCAGCGTCTGGCCGGAGCTGACACCACCCAGCACGCCCCCGGCATGATTGGAGAGGAACCCCTCGGGCGTCATCTCATCGCGGTGCTCGCTGCCGCGGCTTGCCACGGCGGCAAAGCCGTCACCGATCTCCACGCCCTTGACGGCGTTGATACTCATTAAACCATGCGCCAGTTCGGCGTCCAGACGGTCAAAGACCGGCTCACCAAGCCCCACCGGCACGCCCTCGGCGACGACGGTGATCCGCGCACCGACACTGTCCTGGTCGCGGCGCAACTGATCCATGAAGGCCTCGAGCTCGGGGACCTTGTCCGGGTCGGGGCAAAAGAAGGGGTTGCTATCAACCGCTTCCCACTGCTTGAAGTCGATGCTGATGGGGCCCAACTGACTCATGTAGCCGCGCACGCGGATACCCTTCGACGCCAGGTACTTACGCGCAATAGCCCCGGCGGCGACGCGCATGGCCGTCTCGCGGGCGCTCGAACGCCCACCGCCGCGATAGTCACGAATCCCGTACTTGTGATGGTAGGTATAGTCGGCATGCGCGGGGCGGAACTGATCCTTGATCTTCGAATAGTCCTTGGAACGCTGGTCGGTATTCTCGATCAACAGGCCAATCGGCGTCCCCGTGGTAACACCCTCGAAAACGCCCGAGAGGATGCGCACCTGATCGGGTTCGCGGCGCTGCGTGGTATGCCGCGAGGTACCCGGCCGCCGCCGATCCAGGTCATGCTGTAAATCCGAAGCATCGAGCTCGAGCCCCGGCGGGCATCCGTCAACGATGGCACCTAACGCTTCGCCGTGACTCTCGCCGAAGGTGGTGACGGTGAACAACTTGCCAAAGGTATTGCCAGACATTCCGCGCTCCTCAACGATCAGGCGAACGATGCCGCATATTGGTCGAGCTCGGCGGCGGTCAGCGCGAACACGCCCTCACCACCCCGCTCGAACTCGAGCCACAAGAACGGGACTTCGGGAAACGCCGCGTCGAGATGCCGTGCGGAATTGCCCACTTCGACGATCAATACGCCATCGTCGGTCAAATGCTCGCGCGCCTCGCGCAGCATGCGGCGCACGATATCCAACCCATCGTCGCCCGCCGCTAGGGCCAGGCTCGGCTCGTGGCGGAACTCGGCGGGCATGCCCGCCAGGTCACGCGCGTCCACATAGGGCGGGTTGGAGACGATGATGTCATAGCGCTGACCGGCAACGCCGGCGAATAGATCCGAGGTCACCGCGCGCACGCGCTTGCCAACATCGTGATGTACGATGTTGGCCTTGGCCACCGCCAGCGCCTCGGGGCTGATATCCACCAGATCTACCTCAGCCGTGGGCAGGTACAGCGCCGTGGCGATGCCGATGCAACCGGAACCGGCGCACAAGTCCAGCACCCGCGTCGGCGGCCATTCGGGGAACCAGGCTGCGAAGCCGTCCTCGACCAACTCCGCGATCGGTGAGCGCGGGATCAGTACCCGCTCGTCAACCTGGAAGGGATGACCAGCGAAAAAGGCCTCACCCAGCAAGTACGGCAGTGGCGTGCGTTGCTCGATGCGCTGGCGTACCAGACTCACGACCCGGCGACGCTCGATCGGCAACAGGCGAGCGTCGAGCACCGCCGGATCGACATCCCAGGGTAGGTGCAACGCGCCCAGCACCAGCGCCACCGCCTCGTCCCACGCACTGGCCGTGCCGTGCCCGAAGTGCAGGCGGTGGGCATTGAATTCACTGGTGGCCCAGCGTAGGCAATCACGCAGCGACACCAGCCCTTCGGCCAGGGACGCGTCGTCGAGGGTCAGTGTAGAAACGTCGGTCGGTCGAGAAGCGGGCACGATGCGTCCTGTTTAACGGCTTCATGGAATCGGCGATTGTACCCGCAGCGCGCGCCGGTTCACAGCCGTGGGCAAGTCGCTATACTGGGTGGCCTTTCAACCGACCGTGCCGCCTGGGGAGTATCGTCATGAGCCGACGCCGTGGCCAGCCCGACGACGCCGATATCAACGTGTTTCGTCAAGCGCTGGAAGACGCCGGTGTGCATCGCCTGCATACCAACCGCGCCGATACCGGGCGCCCGCGCCGCCGCGACGACGATGCCGTGGCGGAGCGCCGCGCCGCCGCCACCAGCGCCGACACACAAGCCCCTACCAGCCGCACCAGTGATGGTCGCGTCGAGCCGGTGCGCCCCAGCGAGGCGTTGGAATTCGCGGTGCCCGACCTTCCCTACCGAACGCGGACACAACTCAAGCGCGGCAATATCGAATGGGAAGCCGGCCTGGACCTCCACGGCTACACCGTCAGCGAAGCACGCGAGCAACTCGAGACCTTCCTTCACGACGCCCACGGGCAGCGCTGGCGTTGTGTGCTCGTGGTACACGGCAAGGCCCGCGCATCGCTGCTCGGCAAGGACGATGACTATCCCGTCATCAAGAGTCACGTCAATGCCTGGCTGCGCGAATGGCCCGCGGTACTTGCCTTCTGCTCGGCGCGCGATGCGGATGGTGGCACCGGGGCGGTCTATATCCTGCTCCGTCGGCGCGGCGATGCCGTATAACCGACCGCCACCGGCCACCACGACTACCTAAGCTTCAACTCGGCTTGCGCCTAGCGGGCGTCATCAGCGGATGCTGCTTGGCTTCAGTCACGTCCCCTCCGGTCACGGTCATGTCACGATCCCCTTCGTAACGGTCGATGGCCTGCGCGGCCAGGTGATGCCCCAATTGGATCAGTGCCTCGGCACGGTGAAACTCATAGGCACCACACACGCTCTTGGGCACCTCGATCAAGATATCGGGGGGATACCCGGCCACCTTGTATTTGGCTAGCGCCGCCTGAGTGATATCGAACGACGCCAGCATCATGTCGAGCTTGCTCCAGGCACGTTCGGTAGCCGCTTGCTCGGAGGCCTCGCTGTCCTCTCCGTCTTCCTGGCCGTTGCCGAACATGTGCTGCACACGCTCGCGTACACCGCCCAGCCAGCCGCCGAACCCTTGTCCGCGCGATTCGCGCTCGCGTTCGCGGGCCTCTTCCTGGGCCGCTTCCTCGGGAGGCAGCATTTCCTCGAGTGTCACCTGCCGAGAGGTCTGCGCGGTGGAGTTGACCGCGACTACCAGGTCGGCGTGTACCGCCACGGTGGGAATGATCGGCAACGGGTTGAGCAAACCGCCATCGACGAGAACATGTCCATCCAGATGCACCGGCGTGATGATGCCGGGGACCGCAATGGAGGCACGGATCGCACGCAAAAGCGGACCGCTCTGGAACCAGATTTCCTTCTGCCGATTAAGGTCGGTGGCCACGGTGGTCAACGGGATGCTCAAGTCCTCGATGCGGGTATCCCCGATCAGGCTCTCGAGCTTGTTCATCACCTTGCTGGCACGCATCGCCCCCATCGGGCTCCAGGTAACGTCGACCAGCTTGAGTACATCGAAGTAATCCAACTGGCACACCCACTCGCGGTATCGATCAAGTTGACCTGCTGCATAAATACCGCCCACCAAAGCTCCCATCGAGCAGCCCGAAATGGCGGCGATCTCGTATCCGCGGGCCACTAGCTCGTCGATCACGCCGATATGCGTATAGCCCCGCGCGCCACCACTGCCCAGCACCAACGCAACTCGCTTGCCCATGTCAGTTTTCTCCTTCACGCATGACGCCTCGTCATCTCATTCGAGTCGGCGACGATGGCCTCGGCCACGGCATCGACGGCGTGCGCTTCGAGATGCAGATGATGTCCACCGGGCAGCATCACGCGCGTGAGCCGAGCGATGGCGTCACGGGCCCGTTGGGCGTAGGCACGCTGGGCGAGAATGCCCTGCTTGCCTTCGATCAACAGTACCGGGGCTTCGATGCTACGCAGTAGTGACAGCATTTGCTCGGTGGTAAAGCGCACCAGCGATGGACGCAGCAAGCGACCGTCGGAGCGCAAGCGCACGTGGCCATCGTCTTCCACATCCAAATTGCGGCGTACCAAGGGGGCGGCCGTATCCGCATCGATAGGCGTCACACCACCCGCCACACGCGCCGCGATGGCAGTGGCCTCGTCGGGGTAGCGCGGCACCGTGGAACGTGAGCGACGGCGCTGAATCAAGCCCATGCGTAGTTGCTTGGCGGTGTCGTCGACCTCGGTGGTCAAGGTGCCCAAACCATCGATCAGCACCAACCGAGCGACACGCTCCGGCATCGCCGCCGCCACCAGACACGCGACAGCCGCGCCCATCGAATGCGACAGTAGCGGCGCGCACTCGAGTCCCAATGCATCGAGCGCGTCCAACACGTCCAGCGTATATTCCCAGATCGGATAGTCGCCACCCTCGGCGCGCGGCTGCGAGCGTCCGTGACCAGGGAAGTCGATCGCGACGATGCGAATCCCCAGACGCTCGACCAACAACGGTGCCAAGCGCGAAAAGCTCTCGGCGTTATCCAGCCAGCCATGCAGCGCCAACCACACGGGCGCGTCGGCGTCGCCCCAGGCCAGGGCCGCGAGGCGCCCATGGGCCAGATTCAGAGTTTCGGGTTCGCGCATGAAGACTCCCACAGTTGATCGATCGAGGGCCCGCTCGCCACGCTGCCGTCTTAATCGGTCATGGGACGTTTGAAGCGCGGCACTGGGCCTAGCAGGCTAACGGGTTTACCATAAACCTTTTCGTTACCCAAGCCGACCAAGGAACAAGGAATCCTGCGTGCCAAGATCTCGACCGCCCCGCCCCACTCGCCTGCGCAACACCCTCTTCTGGCTCGTCGTGGCCGCCGCCATCATCGTGGGCTTCGTCCTCGCAAGACAAGGAAACTGATCGCGCATGGACCTGCTGGCCGTTTTCTCGCATACGCTGCAAGTCACGCTGCCCGTCTTCGCCATGGTGTTTCTGGGGATCGTCTTCAATCGTATCGGCTGGATCGATGCGCATTTCATTTCCATGGCCTCGGCCTTGGTGTTTCGCGCCACCATGCCGACACTAATTTTCCTGAGTATCGTTCGCGCCGATCTGGACGTCGCCCTGCAACCGGGGCTGATCGTCTATTTCCTGGGCTTTTCGGTACTAAGCTTCTTTCTCGCCTGGGGCTGGGCCATCTGGCGCTGCCCCTATGAGGAGCGCGGCGTCTTCACGCAAGGGGCTTTTCGTGGCAACTGCGGGATCGTGGGCCTGGCGCTTGCCGCCAACCAATACGGCGACTACGGCCTCTCGCTGGGGAGCATCCTGGTCGGCGGGATCATTATCGTTTACAACGTACTGTCGGCGATCATTCTGGCCTATTACAGTGCAGGTGCGCGATCGGGCATCGCCGCGATCCTCAAGCATATCGCCAAGAATCCGCTCATCCTGGGCGTCTTGCTGGCGATTCCCTTTGCGTATTTCGATATCGACCTGCCCGCATGGCTGCTCACCTCGGGCGATTATTTCGGTGCGATGTCCCTACCGCTGGCCCTGGTCTGCATCGGCGGCACGCTGTCGTTCACGTCCGTCAAGCGAAGTAGCAGCCTGGCACTGGATGCCAGCCTCTGGAAGGTCGTATGGCTCCCCCTTCTCGGCGTGCTGGGCGCCTTCGCGCTGGGCTATCGTGGGCGCGAGCTGGGCATCCTCTTTCTCTTCTTCGGTACCCCCGGCGCTGCAGCGAGTTTCGTCATGGCCAAGGCTGCGCATGCCAATGCCAAGCTCGCCGCCAACATCATCGTCATTACCACCGTCGCCTCGCTGTTCACCCTCAGCGCCGGGGTATTCATACTGAAACTAGTGGGCTGGATCTAGGGCTCGACACGACAAGGAGTCAGCCGCTGCATGCTTGAAAGTTATAGCGCACTCGCCGGGCAATTCTTTGGCGTGATCTCGCTGATACTCTGCCTGCTGGCCTTCGCCAGCAAGCGGGATGAGCGGCTGATGGGCCTATTGCTATCCGCCAATGTGACCTTCGCGTTGCAGTTCATCCTTTTCGAGAGTTGGACGGCAGCAGCACTGACGGTGCTGGTGATCGTGCGCATCGCGCTGGCGCGACGTTACCCGGGTAGTAAAAAGGTCATGTCGGGCGTGCTTGTCGCAAGCGGTATGGCGGCTCTGTTGACCTGGCAAGGCTGGGCGGACTTGCCTGCCATCGTGGCGATGACGGTGGGAACGGTGGGTATGTTTCTATTTCACGGCATATCCATGCGCATCTGCTTGGGGATCGCCGCATTGTCATGGTTTCTAAGTCATGCCTTGGTGGGCTCAGTGGGCGGCATGCTGGCCGAGGCGCTGGTATTCGTTACCAATGCCATCACCATCCATCGGCTGGCCCGCGCCAGACGCCGCTA
>Ga0209300_1000120_pt1 | contig 50253 bp, 42 predicted proteins | sample Shrwel_input2_RT_FD_187535 | JGI IMG/M metagenome (GOLD analysis project Ga0209300, IMG submission 187535) | Subsurface microbial communities from deep shales in Ohio, USA - Utica-3 well 1 S input2 RT (SPAdes) (version 2) ... | reverse complement strand
CGTCCCCTAGGGGGTTCGAACCCCTGTTGCCGCCGTGAAAGGGCGGAGTCCTAGGCCACTAGACGAAGGGGACGCAACGTTTTCAAAAGCTTGCCTCGTCGAGGTGGCGCGTATATTAAGTAAGAGGCCTAAGGCTGTCAACGCTTTTTTCAAAAAAGTTATTTCCCCACACTTTCTGTCAGTGCCTGTTTCAGTTCCGGGTACTGAAATCTGAACCCTTCCTGTTGTAGTCGCTCCGGTACGGCCTTCTGGCCGGTCAGCAGTAAACGCGACATCTCGCCCAGAGCAACTTTCAGTGCCGGAGCCGGCATCGGAATAACGGCCGGTCGGCGCAGTACGCTGGCCAGGGTTCTGGTAAATTCCCGATTGGTGGCCGGGTTGGGGCTGACCATATTGTAGGCGCCATGTGCCGTCTTTGTTTCCAGCATCCATATCAGGCCGTTTACCACATCGGTTCGATGCACCCAGGGCATGTATTGTTCGCCGGAACCCAGGGGGCCTCCGACGCCGAGCTTGAATGGCGGCAACATTTGTTTCAGAAAGCCACCATTCTGGCCTGCAACCACGCCGGTTCGCGAAAGGCAGACCCGAACGCCGTGCTTTTCCAGAGCAAGCGCTTCTTGCTCCCAATCGCGACAGAGCCTGTGGGTGAACTCGTCATTGGGGCTGGTGTTTTCCGTGACCAGGTGGCTGCCCTGATCCCCGTAATATCCCACAGCAGAGCCGGAGACCATCACGGCAGGTTGCGCCTGCCAGCTTTCTGCGACTTTCACGAGTTCCCGGGTGAGGCCAATACGGCTGTTTCTTAGAGCATCTTTGCGGTCTTCGCTCCAGCGTTTTTCGGCAATGCCTTCGCCCGCCAGGTTAATGATGGCGTCAAAGCCGGAATGCCCTTCCAGATGTTTCAGGCTGTCAGTGGCCTCCACAGGCCCACAAAGGGAGCGAACGATATCCGGTGATTGGCGGCTCAGCACTGTGAGAGAATAATCTCTGGCGAGAAGCTGCCTGCATAATTCTTTGCCAATAAAACCGGTGCCACCTGTAATCAGAATGCGTTGTTCCATGGTTCGCTCCTTGTGTTGGCTGAGCATGGCTCAATTCGTGGCGGTGTCCAGTTCTTCCTTAACGACGTCCCGGATGGCCTCGCCCAGTTTCGGGTTCATTCCGATTGGGTCGGCAAGGCGGATGTTCACGTGGTGTTTTGTTTCAAGGTCTTCAATCATCTCCGGAACGTCTTTACGCAGATGTCGTCCTGCGGCCAGAAACAGAGGCACGATTGTGAACTTTTCCACGCCTTGTTGTTTGCTATCGGTAATAACCGTGTCTAATGAAGGTTCTGCAAGTTCCATATAAGCAATAGCAGAATTCTCCACTGAGTGCAGGGTGGGCTCGGCAAGGCGCTCAAAGGTTTCGCACCAGCGTTTGTCGCTGCTGCCATGGGCCAGCAAAATTACCTGATGTGCCTGGGGCATAATGTCTCCTAAGGTGTCTAATGAATAACCTGATTCTCTGTATTGACTCAACCTTGTACGATGGCTTCAGGCAAAATGTATCAGGGAGTTATTAAATGTTCGATTGGAAAGAGCTTCTGGATTTCTGGTTTGGTTCACTGGATGAGCATGGGCTGCCTGATTCTTTCCACCGGAATCGCTGGTTTCGTGCTGACCGCGGCTTTGATCAGGAGCTGCGGCGGCGTTTCATGTCATTGGTGTTGTTTGCCTCTGAGCAGGGCCTGGACCATTGGCGTGACCAGCCCGGGGGTGCTCTTGCAGAAATTATTCTGCTCGATCAGTTCTCGCGTAATATCTATCGTGGGGCTGCGATGGCCTATGAGAATGATCCTCTCGCCCGAAAACTGTGTGCCCGGGCGATGGAGCGAGGGCAGGACCAGGCATTGCCGGATGTACAGAGGGCTTTTCTCTATATGCCTCTCCAGCATTCCGAAGGAATGAACGATCAGGACCTCTCTGTGGAATGCTATCAGCAGCTCGCGGCATCCTGTGATGGGTTGTTGGGGGATTTTCTGGAGAGCTTTGTGCAATCGGCCCGGGATCATCGGGAGATTATCGAACATTTTGGCCGGTTCCCGCATCGGAATCGTGCTTTGGGTCGCCAATCCACCCCCGAAGAAGAGGACTACCTGAAAGGGGCTTCCTCGTATGGTCAATAGCCAACGGCAAACACGTTAGTATTTTCTCGGCTTTGAGCAGAAATAATTTCGCAAAAAAGTTATTGACGCCCGGCCGGTTATCAGTAGAATACGCACCCGTCGAGAGGCAACGCCCTCAGACAACCTAGCGGGAATAGCTCAGTGGTAGAGCATCGCCTTGCCAAGGCGAGGGTCGCGAGTTCGAATCTCGTTTCCCGCTCCAGATTCTCGAAGAAACCCGGCCCTGTGTCGGGTTTTTTTGTTTATACTCCACCGATCTCCCATTTCCCGGCAGGAGTCCTGTTTAAAGTGCCTTTGCTCACCCTGGACAAAATTTCGCTTGCCTATGGCATGCATCCCCTATTGAACGAAGCCTCACTGGTGATTGATCCCGGCGAGCGCGTTTGCCTGCTTGGTCGAAATGGTGAAGGGAAATCGACACTACTGAAGATTGTCAGTGGTGAAGTGACACCGGACGGCGGAATTGTCCGGCTCGAAGAGGGCTCGGTTCTGGCCGTGTTGCCCCAGACTCTGCCTTCAGACGACACTCGGACGGCTTACGATGTTGTCTCCTCTGCTTTTCCGGAAACCGGTGAGTTGCTGATCAGGTTCCACCACCTCTCACAACAGGCCGATGAAGCCAGTCTCGATGAGATGATGAAAGTCCAGGAGCGACTGGAAGCACTGGACGGTTGGCGGCTTGATCAGAAAGTGACAACGATCCTTGCGCAATACGGGGTGGATCCGGACCAGACGCTCAATACTCTGTCCGGGGGCTGGCAACGCCGGGTTCTGCTGGCCAAAGCCCTGGTGGCAGAGCCGGATATCCTGATGCTGGATGAACCTACCAACCATCTGGATGTGCCAGCTATTGCCTGGCTGGAAGAAGCGCTGGCCCAATTCCGCGGTGCCATGCTGTTTGTCAGTCACGACCGTGCGTTTATCCGGCGAATGGCCACTCGTGTTGTCGAGCTTGACCGAGGTCAGTTAGTCAGTTTCGCAGCCAGTTATGATAAGTACCTGGAACTGAAGGAAAAGGCGCTGGAAGAGGAAGACAGGCAGAACGCGCTGTTTGATAAAAGGCTCAAACAGGAAGAAGCCTGGATTCGCCAGGGCATCAAAGCCCGCAGAACGCGGAACATGGGCAGGGTGCGTGCTCTTAAATCCATGCGCGAAGAGCATCGCCAACGCCGGGTTCGCGGGGGTACTGCCAATTTCGCCGTAGAAGAAGCCGCGAAATCCGGCAAGCTTGTCGCTGAAGCCCGCGATGCCGGATTCGCCTACCCGGATGGTCATCGTGTTATCCGGGATATGAATCTGACCGTTTTGCGTGGTGACAAAATCGGCCTGGTGGGCGAGAACGGTACCGGTAAAACAACGCTGGTGCGTCTGTTGCTGGGTGAGCTTGAGCCAACAGAAGGCCAGATCCGGTTGGGTACCAATCTGCAGGTGGCTTATTTTGACCAGTTGCGTGGTGAGCTTGATCTGGAGCGCAATGCCCTGGATAACCTGGCCGAGGGTCGTGAGTTCATCGACATAAACGGCCAGAGCAAGCATGTACTGGGTTATTTACAGGAGTTTTTGTTCACGCCAGAGCGTGCCCGCTCACCGGTCAGTGTTTTCTCTGGCGGCGAACGTGCCCGGTTGCTGTTGGCCAAACTGTTCAGCAAGCCGGCCAACATTCTTGTTCTGGACGAACCCACCAATGATCTGGACGTGGAGACTCTGGAGCTGCTGGAAGAGCAGTTAGCTGAGTTCAAGGGCACCGTTATTATCATCAGTCACGACCGCGAATTTCTGGATAACGTGGTGACCGATGTTATTTTCCTGAATGGCTCCGGCGATGTTCGGGAATACGTGGGTGGCTATACCGACTGGCGCAGGCAGGGTGGCCGTTTCCCCTCGGAAACATCCGGACTGAAAGTCGACAAGCAGGACAAAGGCGACAAAGCCGGCGGCATTGCCGGAAAGAGTGGGCCGGCTCCGGGAAAGAACGAAAAGACTCCCGGCAAGAAGCCGGTGAAATTGAGCTATAAGCTCAAGCGCGAACTGGAAGAATTACCCGTCCGTATAGAATCGCTGGAGCAGGAGATTGCTGACCTTAACGAGGTTGTTTCCGTGCCCGATTTTTATGCAGGTTCTCCGGAAGAGGTATCCGCCACGCTGGATAAACTGGCAGGGGTGGAAGCTGACCTTGAGCGGGTTATGGAGCGATGGATGGAGCTGGAGGAGCAGGCAGATCAATGAACATTAAATACCATTTCAGATTTCAGGACGGGCGGGAAACCGAGTTCAGGGTAACCGGGGAGCCCGCCAGGCTGCCTGCCCAACAGACGGTGCCCGAGTGGGTGAGGCTGGAGCATTGCCAGTGCTCGAATTGCCCCCTGAAAGCCAGCGACCTGGAGCATTGTCCGGCTGCAGCTGCGATGTTGCCGGTGGTCAGGGAGTTTCAGGCGGAAGATGCTTACCAGAAGGTTGAAGTCACGGTGACCGATGAGCGTCGTTCCTACTTCAAAAGCACCACGCTGGAAGAGGCCCTCCGTTCACTGCTGGGGCTGAAAATGGCTACCAGTGGTTGTCCGGTATTGGCGGAGCTCAAACCCATGGCCCTGCATCACCTGCCTTTTGCCAACAGTGATGAATTTGTCATGCGTAGTGTGGGTGATTACCTGCTGGAACAGTTATTCGCCAAACGGAATCTGGATGAGCCGGACTGGGAACTGAGCGGTCTGGTTGAGCGCAACAAGCGGTTGCAGCTGGTAAACCAGGCGTTGTGGCAGCGGATTCACGCCGAGTGTCGGGGAGACAGCAATCTGAAAGTGTTACTGAGTTTCTTTTCTATGGCGGCGAGTGTCAGCGTGTCGCTGGAAAGCCAGCTCAGAAAGCTGCAGGCCCGAATGAAAGGGGAGGTGGCGTAAACTCGCTGAATTTGAGGCCGGCAGGGATTGCCGGCCCGAGGTGCTCAGTGAATTCTGATGGCCAGAACGTCGCATTCCGTGCCGTGCAGCACGCCGTTGGCGGTAGAGCCCAGCAGTAGCTGAAAGCCTTTGCGGCCATGGCTGCCAACAATGACGAGATCCACTTCGTGTTCCTTCACCAGCCGGTGAACTTCTGATTCCGGTCGGCCAACGGTGACCACCTGATTGCCGGTCGAGATGCCGTATTCCTCACCATACTTGGCCAGCTGTTCGCGGGCCGCCTTGTCCAACTGGTCCTGTAGCTCGCTCAGATCCATCGGAATATCTCCGCCGTAGGCATATCCGACGGGCTCTACCACGTGCACAAGAATCAACTCGGCATCCTGAATATCGGCCAGGGCTTTCGCCTTTTTCAGAACCTGGGGCGCCTCTTCGGTCAGGTCGATGGCAACCAGCATTTTTGTATAGGTGGACATGAAGTCTTGCTCCTTTGTGCTTCGGGAATATTCCTAGGATAGTACCCGGAAGGTACCGGTAAAAGCATTTATTCATTCTGACGGGCATCAACACCAAAGAAAAGTCCCTGTTGTCCCCCTTTGACTGGTAACGTTCCGGCACTATGCTTCAAAGGAAGCCTCACCTGCGCCGGTATTTTCTTTTGTTTCTGGCAGAAACGAATTGACAAACGTCCGTTTTTTTCTCATCGTGTGGCTTCACGATTCAAACGACTGTATGAATTTTGAATCGGATGATCGGACAGTGACCGAAATCTCGCTGTCCGGCAGCCACCGGGAACAACCTATGGCGGCTGCCGGCAGTTCCAAACACAGACTGGAGATCAGTTGATGATTTACGAAGGTAAAGCCATCACAGTTAAAGAGATCGAAGGCGGGATCGCTCAGTTGGACTTTGACCTGCAAGGCGAGTCAGTCAACAAGTTCAACCGTCTTACTCTCGAAGAGCTGCGCGCGGCAACCGACGCCGTCAAGGCCCGGAAAAATCTGAAGGGTATGGTGGTAACCAGCTCCAAGGACAGCTTTATTGTCGGTGCGGATATTACCGAATTTACCGAGCTGTTTGCCGGGCCGGAAGAAGACGTTGTTGCCAATTCTCTCAAGGCCAATGAGATATTCAGCGGCATTGAAGACCTGCCATTTCCGACCGTAACAGCCATTAACGGAATCGCTCTGGGCGGCGGGTTTGAGATGTCTCTGGCAACCGACTACCGCGTTATGGCGCCCAAGGCCAAGGTGGGTCTGCCGGAAGTAAAGCTGGGCATCTTCCCCGGTTTCGGCGGTACCGTTCGCCTGTCTCGCCTGGTGGGTGTGGACAACGCCGTTGAATGGATTGCCGGCGGTACCGAGAACCGCGCCGATGTCGCCCTTAAAACAGGCGCCGTCGACTCAGTGGTAGAAGTCGACAAGCTGGTAGAAGCGGCGATTGCCATCATCGACCAGTGCAACGAAGGCAAGCTGGATTATCAGGCTCGTCGGGAAGAGAAGAAAGGCAAAATCAAGCTCAACGCCATGGAGAGCATGATGGCGTTCGAGATTTCCAAGGCGTTCGTGGCCGGCAAGGCTGGCAAGAACTATCCGGCGCCGGTGGAAGCGATCAAGACCATGCAGAAGCATGCCGGCATGACTCGCGACAAAGCGATCGAGGTGGAAGCCAAAGGCTTCGCCAAAATGGCCAAAACCAACGTCGCAGCCTGTCTGGTTGGCCTGTTTCTCAACGACCAGGCGCTGAAGAAAAAAGCGGGTGCCTGGGGTAAAGAAGCCTCTGATGTGAATCTGGCGGCGGTGCTGGGTGCCGGCATCATGGGCGGTGGTGTTGCCTATCAGTCGGCGCTGAAGGGCACTCCGATCCTGATGAAAGACATCAACCAGGACGGTATTGCACTGGGGCTGAAAGAGGCCAAGAAGCTGCTGAGCAAACGGGTTGATCAGGGCAAGATGGACGCCGGCAAGATGGCCGACGTGCTCAACAGCATCACGCCAACCCTTAACTACGGTGATTTCAAGAACGTAGACCTGGTTGTTGAAGCGGTTGTTGAAAACCCGAAAGTGAAAGACGCCGTTCTTCGTGAAACCGAGGATGCGGTTCGTGAAGACGCTATCCTTACATCCAACACGTCAACCATTTCCATCAACACGCTGGCAGCGAATCTCAAGCGTCCGGAAAACTTCTGCGGCATGCACTTCTTCAATCCGGTGCACATGATGCCGCTGGTTGAAGTAATTCGTGGCGAGAAAACCTCTGATCGCGCCATTGCCACCACCGTGGCTTATGCCAAGGCCATGGGCAAGACCCCGATTGTGGTCAATGACTGCCCTGGCTTCCTGGTAAACCGTGTGCTGTTCCCATACTTCGGCGGCTTTATTGGTCTGGTGCGCGATGGCGCCGATTTCCAGAAAGTCGACAAGGTGATGGAAAAGTTCGGCTGGCCCATGGGTCCGGCCTACCTGCTGGATGTCGTCGGCATGGATACCGGTAAACACGCTGGTGAAGTCATGGCCGAAGGCTTCCCGGACCGTATGAAGCATGAAGGCACCACAGCCATTGACGTGATGTTCGATAACAACCGTTATGGCCAGAAAAACGATGTTGGCTTCTACAAGTACGAGTTGGACAAAAAAGGCAAGCAGAAGAAGGTGGTGGACGAAGAAACCTACAAACTGCTTGAGCCGGTTGTTCAGGGCAGCAAAGAGTTTGACGAAGACGACATTATCGCCCGCATGATGATTCCGCTGTGCATGGAGACGGTACGTTGCCTGGAAGATGGCATCGTGGAAGACCCGGCCGACGCGGATATGGGCCTGATCTACGGCATTGGCTTCCCGCCGTTCCGTGGTGGCGCCCTGCGTTACATCGACGATATGGGTGTTGATAAGTTCGTCGAACTGGCAGACAAGTATGCAGACCTCGGTGCTTTGTATCACCCGACCGACAAGCTGCGTGATATGGCCAAGAATGGCGAAAAATTCTTTGGTTAACCCTGAACGAGATTTCCGAACGGAGAAAGATCTATGAGCCTTAATCCGAGAGACGTTGTCGTCGTCGATTGCGTGCGGACTCCGATGGGTCGTGCCAAGAACGGTTGTTTCCGCAACGTGCGTGCGGAAACCCTGTCGGCAACGCTGATCGAAGCCTTATTCGAGCGTAATCCGCAGCTCGACCCGAAAGAAGTGGAAGATGTTATCTGGGGTTGTGTCAACCAGACCAAGGAGCAGGGTTTCAATGTGGCACGGCAGATCTCTGTGCTGACCCGCATTCCCCACGAATCTGCTGCCCAGACCGTAAACCGTTTGTGCGGTTCTGCCATGTCGGCTATCCATACCGCCGCTCAGGCAATCGAGACCGGAAATGGCGATGTCTTCGTGGTTGGTGGTGTGGAGCATATGGGCCACGTGCCCATGACCGAGGGGTTCGATCACAACCCGGCGGCTTCCAAGTACACTGCCAAAGCCTCCAACATGATGGGCCTGACCGCGGAAATGCTGGCGAAAATGCATAGCATTACCCGTGAGCAGCAGGACGAATTCGGCGCACGGTCGCATCGCCTGGCTCACGAAGCCACGGTTGAAGGTCGCTTCAAGGATGAAATCGTGCCCATTCAGGGTCACGACGAGAATGGCTATGTGAAACTGATTGAAAACGACGAAACCATTCGCCCGGATACCACGGTTGAGTCCCTGGCTCAGTTGCCCCCGGCGTTCGATCCCAAGAATGGTACGGTTACCGCCGGCACATCTTCGCAGCTCACCGACGGGGCTTCTGCTCTGGTGTTGATGTCAGCGGAGCGTGCAGAGGCATTGGGGCTGACTCCGATGGCCAGAATCCGCAGCATGGCCGTTGCCGGCTGTGATCCTGCCATCATGGGTTATGGTCCGGTTCCGGCCACCAAGAAAGCGCTGAAGCGTGCTGGTCTGAAAATCGAAGACATCGATTTCTGGGAACTGAACGAGGCCTTTGCAGGCCAGTCGTTGCCGGTACTGAAAGACCTCAAGCTTAGTGGCGTGATGGACGAGAAGGTAAACCTGAATGGCGGCGCGATTGCCCTGGGCCACGCGCTTGGTTGTTCCGGCGCCCGCATCTCGACCACGTTGCTGCACATAATGCAGGCGCGTGGCGGTAAGCTGGGTGTCTCCACCATGTGTATTGGCATGGGGCAGGGTATTGCCACTGTGTGGGAGCGTTTGTGATCAGCTGACAGATCAGCAACGCTCACTGAAAAGGCCCGGCAAATTGCCGGGCCTTTTTGGTATAGGGGTGGTGCGATTCTTCAAAAAAAGCACAACAGAAGCCGAAGAATGGGTTGTCTTGCAAATGCTGACCCTGTAAAACAGTGAAGCTACAAACAATGGCAGCCTTATGTTTTCCAGTTGCCTGATTTTTATGCGAGTTTACGGTTTGTCCAATTGTTAACCGATTGATCGCCAAGGATACAGATTTCCGTTATGGGTAAAAGTCTCGTTATTGTCGAGTCGCCAGCGAAGGCGAAGACCATCAACAAGTACCTGGGCTCGGACTATATTGTGAAGTCCAGTGTTGGCCATATCCGCGACCTTCCGGTCAGTGGCAGTGGTTCAAAGTCAGATCCGAAGGAGCGGGCCAGGCAGGCTGCGATCACGCGGAAACTGAATCCTGAGGAAAAGGCCGAGCACAAAAAGCGCAAGGCCCGCGAGCAACTGGTTACCCGTATGGGGGTTGACCCGGACCACAACTGGGATGCCCGGTACGAGATTCTTCCGGGCAAGGAAAAAGTGGTCAGTGAACTCAAGCGCCTGGCCAAATCTGCTGACCATATCTATCTGGCAACGGATTTGGACCGCGAAGGTGAGGCCATCGCCTGGCATTTGCAGGAAACCATCGGTGGTGAGCCAGACAAATATCGCCGGGTTGTGTTCAACGAGATTACCAAGCGGGCGATACAGGATGCCTTTAAGGATCCGGGCCAGCTTGATGGCAATCGTGTAAATGCCCAGCAGGCAAGGCGTTTTCTGGACCGGGTTGTGGGCTACATGGTTTCGCCACTGCTATGGGCGAAGATTGCCCGGGGCCTCTCGGCCGGCCGGGTACAGTCGGTCGCCGTACGTCTGATCGTTGAGCGCGAGCGGGAAATCCGCAAGTTTATACCGGAAGAGTACTGGCAGTTGCATGCTGATCTGGCAAGCGGGAAAGCCAGTGAGCCGGTCAATTTCGAGGTTACCCGTTATCAGGGCAAGGCCTATCGCCCGACCAACGAAAGCGATAGCAATGAACACGTTGCCCGTCTGAAGCAGGGTGAGTTCCAGGTTGCCAAACGTGAAGACAAGCCAACGCGTTCGCGCCCTTCGGCACCGTTTATTACCTCGACGCTGCAGCAGGCTGCGAGTAATCGCATGGGCTTCAGTGTCAAAAAGACCATGATGCTGGCCCAGCGCCTCTATGAAGCCGGTTTCATCACTTACATGCGTACTGACTCCACGAATCTGAGTCAGGACGCGATTGCCGGCTGCCGGGAATTCGTCGAAAAGCAGTTTGGCAAGCAATATCTTCCGGAACAGCCACGGGTTTACGGCAGCCGGGAAGGGGCTCAGGAAGCCCACGAAGCAATTCGCCCGACTGACGTTGGCCGCAGGCCGACTGATATCAAAGGCCTCGAGAAGGACGCGGAGAAGCTCTATGAGTTGATCTGGCGTCAGTTTATCGCCTGCCAGATGGCAGATGCGGAATTTCTCAGTACCTCCATCATGGTTGCCAACGGGGACTACGAGCTGCGTACCCGTGGCCGCATTATCAAGTTTGAAGGTTTTCTCAAGGCTGCGCCTCAATCTTCCAAGAAAGACGAAGATATTGCGCTGCCGGACATTCAGGTGGGTGAGGCCCTCGATCTCAACAAGCTGGACCCGACCCAGCACTTTACCAAGCCATCGCCCCGGTACACGGAAGCAAGCCTGGTTAAAGAGCTGGAAAAGCAGGGCATTGGCCGGCCATCCACCTATGCGTCCATCATTTCGACCATTCAGGATCGCGGTTACGTGCGGCTTCAGAACCGTCGTTTCTACGCCGAGAAAATGGGCGAAATTGTCACCGAACGGCTGGCAGAATCTTTCCCGAACCTGATGGATTACGATTTTACTGCGCATCTGGAAGGTGAGCTGGACGAAATTGCCGAAGGTGAAGTGGACTGGAAAAAGGTTCTTAACGATTTTTACGCCAGATTCCGCAATCAGCTTGAAGACGCTGAAAAAACCGACGGTGGCATGCGCGCAAACATGCCCACGGAGACAGACATTCCGTGTCCTTCCTGTGGTCGTAATATGCAGATCCGCGTGGCCAGCACCGGGGTATTCCTGGGCTGTTCCGGCTATTCACTGCCGCCAAAAGAGCGCTGCAAAACCACCATCAACCTGATACCGGGTGACGAGGTGGTCAGTGCCGATGAGGACGTAGAAGGCGAAGGCGAAACCCGCCTGTTGCGCAAGAAGCGCCGCTGCCCGAAATGCAGCACGGCCATGGACAGCTACCTGATCGACGAAAAGCGCAAGTTGCATGTATGTGGTAACCATCCGGACTGCTCCGGCTATGAAGTGGAAGAGGGCACTTTCCGAATCAAGGGTTACGATGGCCCGACACTTGAGTGTGATAAGTGCGGCTCGGAGATGCAGCTGAAGACCGGCCGTTTTGGTAAATACTTCGGCTGCACCAACGATGAATGCAAGAACACCCGCAAGCTGCTGAAAAACGGCGAGCCTGCGCCGCCGAAGATGGACCCGGTGCCAATGCCGGAGCTGCAGTGCCAGAAAGTCGACGATACCTACGTATTGCGTGATGGTGCTTCGGGCCTGTTCCTGGCAGCCAGCAAATTTCCGAAAAATCGCGAAACGCGGCCGCCTCTGGTGATGGAGATTAAGCCACACCGCAAGGAAATCGACCCGAAGCATGATTACCTGATGGATGCCCCGGAAAAAGACCCGGAAGGCAACCCGACCGTGATCCGCTACAGCCGCAAGTTCAAGCAGCAGTACGTGATGTCAGAAAAAGAGGGCAAAGCGACTGGTTGGTCGGCGTGGTATGAGAATGGGCGCTGGGTTCCTAAAGACAAGAAAAAGTAATTTTTGGCCACGGAATCCACGGAAGGACACGGAAAAAAGATAAAGACAAAGACGATTTGCCACGAAACCCACTAAAGAACACGAACAAAGATTAACCGCATAAAAGAAAGGATTTCCTGTCTTTTACTTTCGTGTTCTTTCGTGGATTTAGTGGCTAAAAAAATCTTTTCATCTTTTCTTTCCGTGTTCTTCCGTGGATTCCGTGGCGAAAATCAGTCTTTGCGAAGCCTTTGAATAAGGGCAGACGTATCCCAGCGGTTGCCGCCCATATCCTGCACATCCCCGTAAAACTGGTCCACCAGCGCGGTCACCGGCAGTTTTGAGCCGTTCTTGCGCGCTTCCTCCAGGCAGATCCCCAGATCCTTGCGCATCCAGTCCACTGCAAAGCCGTGGTCAAACTCGCCCTCAATCATGGTTCCCGAGCGGTTTTCCATTTGCCAGGACTGGGCAGCACCTTTGGAAATGACGTCTACGACCTTTCTGACATCAAGGTCGGCCTGTTCGGCGAAATGCAGGGCTTCTGACAGCGCCTGCACCAGTCCGGCGACGGCAATCTGGTTGACCATCTTGGTTTTCTGACCACTACCGGCAGGGCCCATCAGGTTGAGTGCCTTGGCGTAACACTCCAGAACCGGGCGGGCTTTCTCGAAGGTTGCCTGCTCGCCGCCGCACATGATGGTCAACTGGCCATTCTCGGCGCCTTGCTGGCCACCGGAGACCGGAGCATCAATAAAAGCCTGGCCACGTGCCTGAGCAGCCTCTGACAGCCTCTCAGCTATGCCGCCCGAAGCCGTTGTGTGGTCAACCAGTGTGGCAGTAGCCGGAGCGTTTGCGATAATGCCGTCGTCGGCAAGATAAATTGCCTCAAGATCCGGGTCGGCGCCCACGCACGTCAGTACAAATTCAGCATCTTTGACTGCCTCGACAATGGTGTTGCCGGCTTTGCCTCCGAACTCGAGTGCCCATTGTTCAGCTTTCGAGGAGGTGCGGTTCCAGACCGTCACATTATGGCCGGCTTTTGCCAGATGGCCTGCCATCGGGTAGCCCATAACGCCGAGACCAATAAAGGTAATTTGCGCCATGTTTTGATCCCTCTCTGTCTGTGGTGTTCAGTTTTTATTTGATCATACGAAAAAAGCCGCTGAAATCAGCGGCTTTTTTCTGGATAACCGAAAAGTAAAATTACTTTTGCGGATAATCGCGCTGGGTGTGCCCAGTATACAGCTGACGCGGACGGCCAATGCGATTGGCGCCGGCGTTCATTTCGTTCCAGTGGGAGAACCAGCCAATGGTACGTGACAGCGCAAAGATCACCGTGAACATGGACGTCGGAATACCGATCGCCTTCAGGATGATGCCTGAGTAGAAGTCTACGTTCGGATAGAGCTTGCGCTCAACGAAGTAGTCATCTTCCAGTGCGATCTTTTCAAGACGCTGTGCAATGCGCAGCTGGGGATCGTCCTCCATGCCGAGCTCTTTCAGAACTTCGTGTGCGGTTTCACGCATTACTTTGGCACGTGGGTCGAAGTTCTTGTAGACGCGGTGACCAAAGCCCATCAGTCGGAAAGGATCGTTCTTGTCCTTGGCCTTCTCGATGAATTCTTCAATCTTGGACTCGTCACCGATCTCGGCCAGCATGTCCAGAACCGCTTCGTTTGCACCGCCGTGAGCCGGGCCCCAAAGTGCAGCGATACCAGAAGCCATACAGGCGTACGGGTTGGCGCCGGTAGAGCCTGCCAGGCGCACGGTCGAGGTAGAGGCGTTCTGCTCGTGATCAGCGTGCAGGATAAAGATCTTGTCCATGGCCTTGGCCAGGATCGGGTTCGGCTTGTACTCCTCGCAGGGAACGCCAAACATCATGTACAGGAAGTTTTCCGCGTAGGACAAATCATTACGCGGGTACATGAACGGCTGGCCGATGGAATATTTGTAACACCATGCAGCAATGGTGGGCATTTTGGCGATCAGGCGATGGCCGGTGATTTCGCGCTGCTTCGGGTTGGTGATGTCCATCTGGTCATGATAGAAGGCGGACAGGGCACCAACCACGCCACACATAATGGCCATCGGGTGCGCATCACGACGGAAACCGTTGAAGAAGTTGCGCATCTGATCGTGCAGCATGCTGTGGTTTTTGATGGTGCTCTTGTACTGGTCTAATTGTTCGTCATTCGGCAGTTCGCCGTTCAGCAGCAGGTAGCAGACTTCCAGGAAATCGGAGTTTTCTGCCAGCTGGTTGATCGGATAACCGCGGTGCAGCAATACACCCTCGTTACCGTCAATGTAGGTAATGGCAGACTCGCAGGCTGCTGTGGAAACGAACCCGGGGTCGTAAGTGAAAACGCCTTCCTGTACCAGGCTGCGAACGTCTATAACGTCAGGGCCGATGGTGCCAGAATAAACCGGTAGCTCAATGGACTTATCACCCACCGAGAGCGTGGCTTTCCTGTCGGTCATGGTGCTCTCCTGTTGATTAGCTGAAGCAGCTTTTCTGCATTTATTGATGCGCCAGAAAGCGCGTATTTTCGCAATTCCGGAGGCAAAATATAGGGCTTCATCTTTTTTTGTCAATGGAAGCGCCAGAAAATCTGCAAATTTTACTATATGTGTAAATCAGTGATATCCCCGATTATAGGGTTTCTGACCTATAAAAAGGTTTGTCAATACTCCTAAAATAGGGTTCTGAGGGCCCGTTGGAAGGAGTCCAGGGTATTTTACGCGTTTGTAATCCTAAGGGGTACTCCTTATAATCCTGAGCCCGGAATAGGGGATAAACCTTTACGCAGAAGTGAAAACAACGATCTGTGAAAAGGTGATCCGCCCTCCTGAACCGATCGGTTATCGGTAGCGTATCGATTTACCGACCCAAACATACCAACCATCCGCCGCCATTTCGGTCCCGCGGAACCAAAAGAGAGTGTGAGAGCGCTGTGAATAGCAAACGACCAGTAAATCTCGATCTCGGCGAGTTCCATTTCCCGCTGCCAGCCATTACGTCGATTCTGCATCGTGTCAGTGGCATCATCATCTTTGTTGGTGTTGCCTTTCTGTTATACGGTCTGGATCTCTCCCTGTCCGGAGAAGATGGCTTTAACCGGGTAAGTGAACTGCTGGACAGCTTCCTTGCCAAGCTGATCACCTGGGGCATTTTGTCTGCTCTGCTTTATCACCTGGTTGCAGGTATCAAGCACCTGCTCATGGATATGGGCATCGGTGAAGAACTGCAGAGTGGCCGTACCGCCGCCAAAATCACAGTTGTGGTTTCCGTCATTCTCATCATTCTGGCAGGAGTCTGGGTATGGTAAACAGCGTAACGAACCTCGGCCGCAGTGGTGTATTTGACTGGCTAATCCAGCGAGTCACCGCCTACGTACTGGCTGTGTACACCATTTTTATTCTGGGCTTCATGATTGTCAGCGATGTCAGTTTTGAGACCTGGAGTGCACTGTTTGATCAGACCTGGTTCCGGATCTTCAGCCTGTTGGCATTGCTCTCGCTGGGAGCACACGCATGGGTTGGTCTCTGGACAGTAACCACCGACTATATCAAGCCAATGGCGCCGCGTTTTCTGGTGCAGGCCGGGTGTGGTCTGGTTATGTTCGTGTACCTGATCTGGGGCATTCAGATTCTTTGGGGGCTTTAATAGATGGCTAACATCAAAACCATGTCTTACGACGCGATTGTTATCGGCGGCGGCGGTGCCGGCATGCGAGCCGCGCTGCAGCTGACCGAATCCGGCGTCAATACTGCATGTATCACAAAAGTGTTTCCGACCCGGTCGCACACTGTATCTGCCCAGGGCGGCATCACTTGCGCGATCGCAAGCGCCGATCCCAATGATGACTGGCGCTGGCACATGTATGACACCGTCAAGGGCTCCGATTATATCGGTGACCAGGACGCGATCGAATACATGTGTTCTGTAGGCCCCCAGGCTGTTTTCGAGCTGGAGCATATGGGTCTGCCATTCTCCCGTACCGAGCAGGGCCGCATTTACCAGCGCCCATTCGGTGGTCAGTCCAAGGGTCCGGATGATCCCACCCAGGCAGCTCGTACCTGTGCTGCGGCCGACCGTACCGGTCACGCACTGTTGCACACGCTGTATCAGGCGAACCTCAAGGGCGGTACTTCCTTCCTTAATGAGTGGTACGCGGTAGATCTGGTCAAGAATGCCAAGGGTGATGTCGTTGGTGTTGTTGCTATCGAGATTGAAACCGGCGATGTCTGCTACATCAAGTCCAAGGCCACAGTTCTGGCGACTGGTGGTGCTGGCCGTATCTATTCTTCCACTACCAACGCCCTGATCAATACCGGCGACGGTGTCGGTATGGCTCTGCGTGCCGGTTTCCCGGTTCAGGATATGGAAATGTGGCAGTTCCACCCGACTGGTATCCACGGTGCCGGTACACTGGTGACCGAAGGTTGTCGGGGTGAGGGCGGTTATCTGATCAACGCCGAAGGCGAGCGTTTCATGGAGCGTTATGCTCCGAACGCAAAAGATCTGGCCGGCCGCGATGTTGTTGCCCGTTCCATGGTTATCGAGATTCTGGAAGGTCGCGGTTGTGGCCCTGAAAAGGATCACGTTCTGCTGAAGCTGGATCACCTGGGTGAAGAAACCCTGAACCTGCGTCTGCCGGGTATCTGTGAGCTGTCACGTACTTTTGCGCACGTGGATCCGGTAAAAGAGCCGATCCCGGTTGTTCCGACCTGCCACTACATGATGGGCGGTATTCCGACCAACGTTGGCGGTCAGGCGCTGACCCAGGACGAGAACGGCAACGACCAGCCGATTCCGGGCTTGTTTGCCTGTGGCGAAGCGGCCTGTGTATCGGTTCACGGTGCCAACCGTCTCGGTGGTAACTCTCTGCTCGACCTGGTTGTATTTGGTCGTGCTGCTGGCCTGCACATCGAAGAGCAGCTGCGAGGCGGTTTCGAAGTGGACGGTGCCAGCGAAGAAGACATCAAGAACGCCATGGCCCGCCTGGATCGCCTGAACGGTGCATCGGAAGGTGAGAGCGTTGCAGAAGTTCGTAAAGACCTTCAGGCTTGCATGCAGCTGTACTTCGGCGTGTTCCGTGACGGCAAGAGCATGGAAGAGGGGCTGAAGAAGCTGGAAGCGATTGGCGAGCGTGTGCGTAACACCAAGCTGGCTGACACCAGTAACGCCTTTAACACTGCCCGGATTGAAGCGCTGGAGCTCGACAATCTGTACGAAGTGGCGCTGGCGACAGCAATTTCTGCGGCCGAGCGTAAAGAGAGCCGTGGTGCGCACGCCCGTAACGATTTCACCGAGCGTGACGACGAGAACTGGCTGAAGCACTCTATGTACTTCCCGCTGGAAAAGCGTGTTGGCAAGCGTGATGTGAACTTCGCGCCGAAGACGGTTCCGATGTTCGAGCCGAAAATCCGGACTTACTAAGGGGGATATTCAAGATGTTGGTAAGCCTTTATCGCTACAACCCGGAAACCGATAATGCCCCTTACATGCAGGACGTAGAGGTAGAGATTCCGGAAGGCAAGGACCTGATGGTTCTGGATGTGCTGAACCTGATCAAGGAAGGGGACCCTTCCATGGCCTACCGTCGCTCCTGCCGTGAAGGTGTTTGTGGCTCCGATGGCATGAACATGAACGGCAAGAATGGCCTGGCCTGTATCACTCCGGTTTCTGATGTGGTCAAGAACAACAAGATTGTTCTGCGCCCGCTGCCGGGTCTGCCGGTAATCCGTGACCTGGTTGTCGATATGAATCTGTTCTATCGTCAATACGAGAAGGTTACGCCGTATCTGATCAACGATACGCCGGCGCCAGGAATCGAGCGCCTGCAAACTCCGGAAGACCGTGAAAAGCTGGACGGCCTGTACGAGTGTATTCTGTGTGCCTGCTGCTCCACTTCATGTCCGTCTTTCTGGTGGAACCCGGACAAGTTCATTGGTCCGGCTGGTCTGCTCCAGGCCTACCGGTTCCTGGCTGACAGCCGGGATACCGCTCAGGCTGAACGCCTGGCCAACCTGGATGACCCGTTCAGCGTATTCCGCTGCCGTGGTATCATGAACTGTGTCAGTGTTTGTCCGAAGGGTCTGAATCCGACCCGTGCAATTGGTCATATCCGTAACTTGTTGTTGCAACGGGCAACCTGATCGGAGAAGCTCGAGAAAATGCCATACTGGTAACTTGAGCCAGTAGGCAGCCCCTTGAAGGCCTCGCTTTATGCGGGGCCTTCAACCAATGGCTTATAGGCAATGGTATGATGGGGGTGCAGAATCGTTGCCGCTGTTTGGAGGCTTGACCGGCCGCCGGGCAGTGTCGCTGATACATAATCACAGGGGACGGATCACTTCCTGGTCAGGAACGGTGGCCGATGTCATGCTGTAATAACCCGTATTGACTCAGACCCGCCGCCGGCCGACTATGCCGATTCCCCCGCACCAGCCCAAGGTGAGCTATTCAAAATGCACGAAAGCATCATGGAGCAGTTATGGCAGACCTCCCACCTCCAGGGTGGAAATCTGGCCTACGTTGAACAGCTTTTTGAAACCTACCTGACAGACCCGAACGCTATTCCCGAAGAGTGGCGCAGCTATTTCGATCAGTTGCCCAGTGTAGATGGCAATGGCGGTCCCGATGTCGCCCACTCCGTTATTCGTGAACAGTTTGGTTATATCTCCCGCCACCAGCGTTCTCTCGGCGGTAGTGCTCCGGCCAACGCCACATCGGCGTCGGAAAAGAAACAGATCCGCGTGCTCCAGCTGATCAATGCGTTTCGTTTTCGTGGCCATCAGGAATCCAGACTGGATCCGCTGGGTGTCTGGCAGCGCCAGCGTGTTGAAGACCTTGACCCGAGCTTCCATGAGCTGGGCTCTTCCGACATGGACCTGGAATTCCAGACCGGTTCGCTGAACTTCGGTTCCGAGACCATGAAACTGGCCGATATCGTCAGCGGCCTGCGTCAAACCTATTGCGGAAGTATCGGCGCTGAATACATGCACGTGGTCGATACCCGCATCAAGCGGTGGTTCCAGCAGCGCATGGAACCGGTTCGCTCGCGTCCGGAATACGAAGCTTCTACCCGTAAGCATATCCTTGAGCGCCTTATCGCAGCTGAAGGTCTCGAGAAATATCTGGGCTCCCGGTACCCGGGCGTCAAGCGTTTTGGCCTTGAAGGCGGCGAGAGCCTGATTCCCTGCCTGGATGAGCTTATCCAGCGTGCCGGCTCCTATGGCGCGAAAGAGATCGTTGTCGGTATGGCCCACCGTGGCCGCCTGAACGTTCTGGTCAATACCCTCGGTAAAAACCCGAGAGAACTCTTCGACGAGTTCGAAGGCAAAAAACTCGCGGATTTCGGCTCCGGTGACGTCAAGTATCACCAGGGCTTCTCTTCGAACGTCATGACCCCGGGTGGTGAAGTGCACCTGGCTATGGCGTTCAACCCTTCCCACCTGGAAATTGTATCGCCAGTGGTAGAGGGCTCGGTACGTGCTCGCCAGGATCGTCGTGGTGACAATGTAGGCAATCAGGTAGTGCCGATTGTCATGCACGGTGATGCGGCCTTTGCCGGCCAGGGCGTGGTCATGGAAACCTTCCAGGGCTCCCAGACCCGTGGTTATGGCATCGGCGGTACCATTCACATCGTTATCAACAACCAGGTCGGCTTTACCACCCACAAACAGGAAGACGCTCGTTCCACCGAGTACTGTACTGATGTGGCCAAGATGGTTCAGGCTCCGATTCTGCACGTTAATGCTGACGATCCCGAAGCTGTCATGTTCGTTACCCGCATGGCGATGGACTACCGCAACGAGTTCAAGCGTGATGTGGTGATCGACCTGGTTTGCTACCGTCGTCGCGGTCACAACGAAGCCGACGAGCCTGCAGCAACCCAGCCGGTGATGTACGACAAAATCCGTAAGCTGAAGACCACTCGGGTTCAGTACGCAGACGACCTGATTGCCGCCGGTGTTATCACCGAGCAAGAGTCCAAGCAGATGGAAAGCGAGTACCGCGATGCTCTGGATAACGGCGAGCATGTGGTCAAATCTCTGGTCAAAGAGCCGAACACCGATCTGTATGTCGACTGGACCCCTTACCTGGGCCATGAGTGGACAGCCAAGTGCAAGACCAGTGTTCCGATCAAGACCATCCAGGAACTGGGCAAAAAACTGACCCGGCTCCCTGAAGGCTTCAGTATCCAGCGTCAGGTCTCCAAGATCGTCAAGGATCGGGAGAAGATGACCGCCGGCGCCCTGGCCCTGAACTGGGGTTATGGTGAAATGATGGCCTATGCGACCCTGCTTGACGAAGGGCACCCGATCCGGATTACCGGTCAGGACGTTGGCCGCGGCACTTTCTCTCACCGTCACGCGGTTCTGCACAATCAGAAAGACGGTTCTACCTACACCTCTCTGAAAGAAATCGCAGAAGATCAGCCGAGGTTCGACATTTACGATTCGTATCTGTCGGAGGAAGCCGTTGTCGCCTACGAGTATGGTTACGCGGGTACGTCGCCGCACGGCCTGGTGGTATGGGAAGCCCAGTTCGGTGATTTCGCCAATGGTGCTCAGGTGGTCATCGACCAGTTCCTGACCAGTGGTGAGCATAAGTGGGGCCGTTTGTGTGGTCTGACCATGCTCTTGCCGCATGGCTATGAAGGGCAGGGGCCAGAGCACAGTTCCGCGCGCCTGGAACGCTATCTGCAGCTGTGTGCCGAGCACAATATTCAGGTGTGCGTACCGACAACGCCGTCTCAGGTGTTCCACATGCTGCGCCGGCAGGCCAAGCGCCCGCTGCGTAAGCCTCTGATTGCGATCACTCCGAAGAGTCTGCTGCGTCACAAGGAAGCGGTTTCTGATCTGGACGATCTGACCACCGGCACCTTCAAGACAGTGCTGCGGGAAAAAGAACTGTCAGATCCGAAGAAAGTGACCCGCCTGATCATGTGCAGCGGCAAGGTGTACTATGATCTTCTGGAGAAGAAAAAGTCCGATGAGCGTGACGATGTCGCCATTGTCCGCATTGAACAGTTGTATCCGTTCCCTGAGGACGACCTGGACGAGATTCTGGCTGAATATCCGAAGCTGAAGCATGCGGTCTGGTGTCAGGAAGAGCCGATGAACCAGGGTGCCTGGTACTGCAGCCAGCATCATATGCACCATTCGCTGAACCGCCTGGATCCGAAGCTACAACTTCAATATGCGGGTCGTAAGGCCTCCGCTGCACCTGCCTGTGGCCACATGTCTGTCCATATCGAAGAGCAGAAGCAGTTGGTTAACGACGCGTTTGAAATCTGACGAGCTACCGAACTAAGGATTTGTAATGTCAATTGAGATTAAAGCCCCCGTATTCCCTGAGTCGGTTGCCGAAGGCACCGTCGCTACCTGGCACAAGCAGCCGGGCGAAGCCTGTGAGCGTGATGAACTGATCGTCGACATCGAAACCGACAAGGTTGTACTCGAAGTCGTTGCGCCCGCTGACGGTGTGATCGAAGAAATTATCAAGAACGAAGACGACGTCGTTGAAAGCGGCGAAGTGATCGGCAAGTTCAAAGAAGGCGCGGCTGGTGAATCCAAGCCTGCCGAGAGCAAGTCTGAAGAGAAAACTGAGGAAAAGGCCGAAGAGCCGAAGGAAGAGGCGTCTGAAGCCTCTTCTGGTGATGCCATTCTGAGCCCGGCTGCCCGCAAGCTTGCTGAAGAGAACGACGTTGATCCGAACGCCGTAAAAGGTACCGGCAAAGATGGCCGGGTGACCAAAGAAGACGTTCAGAATCACGTGGATAACAAGAAGTCTTCTGGTGGCGCAGCTGCGTCCAAGCCGGCTGATATGCCACAGGTCAACGTTGCCCAGGGTGAACGCCCGGAGAAGCGTGTTCCCATGACTCGTCTGCGTGCCAGCATCGCCAAGCGTCTGGTCGATGCTCAGCAGACAGCGGCCATGCTGACCACCTTCAACGAAGTCAACATGAAGCCGATCATGGAGCTGCGCAGCCAGTACAAGGACAGCTTCCTGAAGCGTCATGACGTCAAGCTTGGCTTTATGTCGTTCTTCGCCAAGGCGGCGACCGAAGCGCTCAAACGCTTCCCGGCCGTTAACGCGTCCATCGACGGTAACGACATGGTTTACCATGGCTATCAGGATATCGGCGTTGCCGTGTCCACCGATCGTGGTCTCGTGGTACCGGTTCTCCGTGATGTAGATGCCATGGGTCTGGCGGATATCGAAAAGACCATTGTTGATTACGGCACCAAAGCGAAAGCCGGTAAGCTGGGCATCGAAGACATGACTGGTGGCACCTTCACCATCACCAACGGTGGTATTTTCGGTTCCCTGATTTCTACGCCGATTCTGAATCCGCCGCAGACCGCCATTCTGGGTATGCACAAGATTCAGGAGCGCCCGATGGCCGTCAATGGTCAGGTTGAAGTTCTGCCGATGATGTACCTGGCACTGTCATACGATCACCGTATGATCGATGGTAAAGAAGCAGTGCAGTTCCTGGTTGCCATCAAGGAAATGCTCGAGGACCCGGCGCGTATCCTGCTGGACGTATAAGCCGACATTCAACGAATCAGAGAACAGGATAGATTATGTCTGACAAGTACGATGTTATTGTCATCGGTGCCGGTCCCGGCGGTTATGTGGCGGCGATCAAAGCTTCCCAGCTGGGTCTGAAAACGGCCTGTGTTGAATCCTGGACCGGTGAAGACGGAAAAAGCCAGGTGCTGGGTGGTACCTGCCTGAACGTAGGTTGTATCCCGTCCAAGGCGTTGCTGGAAGTGACTCACAAGTTCGAGGAAACCAGCCACGACTATGAGTCCATGGGTATCATGGCCAAAGACGTTGAAATCAACGTTGCCAAGATGCAGGAGCGCAAAGCCGGTATCGTCAAGCAGTTGACCGGTGGTATTGCCGGACTGTTCAAGGCCAATGGCGTTACCTCTATCCACGGACATGGCAAACTGCTTGCCGGCCGCAAGGTTGAAGTGACCGATAAAGACGGCAACACCAAAACCTACGAAGCCGACAACGTGATTATCGCGACCGGCTCCAAGCCGATCGAGATCCCGCCTGCGCCGTTTGATGGCGAGCATATCGTCGATTCCGAGGGCGCGCTGGAATTTGAAGAAGTACCGAAGCGCCTGGGCGTTATCGGTGCCGGCGTCATCGGTCTGGAGCTGGGTAGTGTCTGGGCCCGTCTGGGTTCCGAAGTGACTGTGATCGAAGCGCAGGACACCTTCCTGCCAGTGGTAGACCAGCAGGTCGCCAAGGACGCCAAGAAACAGTTCGAGAAGCAGGGCCTGAACATTGTTCTGGGCGCCCGCATGACTGGCGCTGAAGTCAAGCGCAAGCTGGTCAATGTCAGCTATGAAGACTCCAAAGGCAAGCAGGAAGCCAAGTTTGACAAGCTGATTGTTGCCGTTGGTCGTCGTCCTTACACAGACGGCGCGCTGGCAGAAGATTCCGGCGTCAAGATGGATGAGCGCGGCTTCATCTTTGTTGATGACAATTGTAAAACCGAAGCACCAGGCGTCTGGGCGATTGGCGACGTGGTTCGCGGACCGATGCTGGCCCACAAGGCTTCCGAAGAAGGTGTTATGGTTGCCGAGCGGATTGCCGGGCACAAGCCTCAGGTCAACTACGACTGCATTCCGAACGTAATCTACACCTCGCCGGAAGTGGCCTGGGTAGGCAAGACCGAGGAAGAGCTGAAGGCAGAAGGTGAAGAGTACAACGTAGGCACCTTCCCGTTCGCGGCGAATGGCCGTGCCATGGCTGCGAATGGCACAGCCGGTCTGGTCAAGATCATTGCTGATGCCAAGACGGATCGTATTCTTGGTTTCCATGTGGTCGGACCACAGGCATCTGAAATTGTTGCTCAGGGTGTTATCGCAATGGAATTTGGTTCCAGCGCAGAAGATCTGGCCTTGACCTGCTTCGCGCATCCGACGTTGTCAGAGTCGGTTCATGAGGCCGCCCTGGCGGTCGGCGGTGGGGCGATTCACATCGCCAACCGGCGCAAGAAAAAGTAAAAAGCAGTACACAACGGGGCGCTTCAAGCGCCCCGTTTTCGTTTAAGGGCCAGAAATTGAACATGCTTCTTGAGCTTCCGCGTTTTGGCCTCTAAATTGTCAGTTCCAGACAGGACTTTCCTCTTAGTAACAATAGACGGGACAAGACTATGAATTTGCATGAATACCAGGGCAAACATCTGTTTGCCAAATACGGCTTGCCGGTATCTCAGGGCGTTGCCTGTGATACCCCGAAAGAAGCCGTGGAAGCGGTTGCCGAGATTGGCGGCGATAGCTGGGTGGTGAAAGCCCAGGTGCATGCCGGCGGCCGCGGTAAAGCCGGTGGTGTGAAACTGGTGAAAAGCAAAGAGGAAATCCGCGAGTTTGCCGAGTACTGGCTCGGTCGGAATCTGGTGACCTACCAGACCGACGAAAACGGTCAGCCAGTCAGCAAGATTCTGGTGGAAGCGGTCAGTGATATTGACCAGGAGCTTTACCTGGGTGCTGTGGTGGATCGCGGTACACGCCGTATCGTGTTCATGGCCTCCACCGAAGGCGGCGTGGAAATCGAGAAAGTTGCCGAGGAAACCCCGGAAAAAATTCTCAAGGCGGAAATCGATCCGCTGGTAGGGGCCCAGCCGTACCAGGGTCGGGAGCTGGCATTCAAGCTTGGCCTGGAAGGTAAGCAGATTGGTCAGTTCGCGAAGATTTTCGTGAGCCTTGCAAAGCTCTTTGAGGAGTGCGATCTGGCACTGGTAGAGATCAACCCTCTGGTTATCACCAAGCAGGGCGATCTGCATTGCCTGGACGCCAAAGTGGGCGTTGACGGCAACGCGCTGTACCGTCAGAAAAAAATCCACGAAATGCACGACCCGTCCCAGGAAGATTCGCGCGAAGCCGAAGCGGCCAAGTGGGAACTCAATTATGTCGCCCTCGATGGCAATATCGGTTGCATGGTTAACGGCGCCGGCCTGGCTATGGGCACCATGGACATTATCAAGGTGTCTGGTGGTCAGCCTGCCAATTTCCTGGACGTAGGCGGCGGCGCGACCAAAGAGCGCGTATCCGAAGCATTCAAAATCATCCTGTCTGATGACAACGTGAAGGCCGTTCTGGTCAACATCTTCGGCGGTATTGTTCGCTGCGACATGATTGCCGAGGGCATTATTGGTGCCGTCAAGGAAGTGGGTGTGAAGGTGCCTGTGGTTGTCCGTCTTGAAGGCAACAATGCAAAATTGGGCACGAAGGTTCTGGCCGAAAGTGGCCTCAATATCATCGCTGCCACCAGTCTGTCGGATGCCGCACAGCAAGTTGTTGAAGCCGCAGGGGGTAAATAATGAGTATCCTGATTAACAAAGACACAAAAGTAATCTGCCAGGGCTTTACCGGCGCGCAGGGTACCTTCCACTCCGAGCAGGCCATTGATTACGGTACTCAGATGGTGGGTGGCGTCAGCCCTGGAAAGGGGGGCACCGAACATCTGGGACTACCGGTGTTCAACACGGTGAGAGAGGCGGTTGAGCAAACCGGTGCGGAAGCCACGGTTATCTACGTTCCGGCTCCGTTCTGTAAGGATGCCATTATTGAAGCGGCGGACGCGGGCATTGAGCTGATCATTTGTATCACGGAAGGCATTCCGACCCTCGACATGCTGTATGCCAAAGAATACGTTGATGGCAAGGGCGTGCGCATGATCGGCCCGAACTGCCCGGGCGTGATCACGCCGGATGAGTGCAAGATCGGCATCATGCCGGGTCACATTCACAAGAAAGGCAAGGTCGGCATTGTATCCCGCTCCGGCACCCTGACGTACGAAGCGGTCAAACAGACCACGGACTTCGGCTATGGGCAGTCTACCTGTGTCGGTATTGGTGGTGATCCGATTCCCGGCTCCAACTTTATCGACATCCTGACTCTGCTGCAGGAAGATCCGGAGACTGAAGCCATCGTCATGATCGGTGAAATCGGCGGCACTGCGGAAGAAGAGGCCGCGGCGTTCATCAAGGACAACGTGACCAAGCCAGTGGTTTCCTACATTGCCGGCGTTACGGCGCCTCCGGGTAAGCGTATGGGCCATGCCGGCGCCATCATTTCCGGTGGTAAGGGCACGGCAGACGAGAAGTTTGCCGCTCTCGAAGATGCCGGTGTGAAAACCGTTCGCAGCCTGGCTGAAATCGGGCAGGCTCTGAAGCAGGTGACGGGCTGGTAAAGCGTTCAGAAATGTCACAAAACCCCCGGATTCTTCTCGGATCCGGGGGTTTTGCGCTTCAGGCGGCGTGTTTTCCTGTCAGCCGCTTAACGCAGCCCGGCGTTAAGACTATAATGTCCGGTCAGCCTGCCGGATCATTGCCTTTAGTGCGGCCGTTCAGGTTACCGATAAACACAAAGAAGGAGTTCGTGCTTTGAGTTCTGTAGATTCCCAGCAACGGGTTTTGTCCGGCATGCGTCCGACCGGCAAGCTTCACCTCGGCCACTATCACGGGGTGCTGAAGAACTGGGTGAAACTCCAGCACGAGTATGAGTGCTTCTTCTTCATCGCAGACTGGCATGCGCTGACCACACAGTATGATGACCCTTCCGGCATTGAACAGAGTGTCTGGGACATGGTGATTGACTGGTTGGCCGCGGGTGTAAACCCCGGCTCCGCGACCATGTTTATCCAGTCCCAGGTGCCCGAGCATGCGGAACTGCATCTGCTGTTATCGATGATTACCCCTCTGGGCTGGCTCGAGCGTATTCCGACGTATAAAGACCAGCAGGAAAAACTCCGTGAAAAAGATCTGGCCACTTATGGCTTTCTGGGGTATCCGTTGCTGCAAACCGCAGACATCCTGACTTACCGGGCCGGTAAGGTGCCGGTTGGCGCTGACCAGGTGTCGCACGTGGAAATTACCCGCGAAATTGCACGCCGCTTCAACCACATCTATGGTCGTGAAACCGGTTTTGAAGAGCAGGCCGAGGCTGCCATCGTGAAGATGGGCAAGAAGAACGCAAAACTGTACCGCAACCTGAAAAAGCGGTATCAGGAAGAGGGCAACTCCGAAGCGCTGGAAACCGCCCGTGCCTTGCTCAAGGAACAGCAGAATATATCCCTGGGCGACCGTGAGCGCCTGTACGGGTACATTGAAGGCGGCGGCAAGGTGATTTTGCCGGAACCCCAGCCGTTGTTGACACCGGAATCGAAAATGCCGGGGCTGGACGGGCAGAAGATGTCCAAGTCCTACAATAATTACATCGGCCTGCGTGAAGAGCCGGACAGTGTTGCCAACAAGATCCGGACCATGCAGACCGACCCTCAGCGTGTGCGCAGGACTGACCCGGGCGAGCCGGAAAAATGTCCGGTATGGGGTATGCACCAGGTCTATTCCGATGACAGCACCTGCGATTGGGTTCAGAACGGTTGCCGCAGTGCCGGTATTGGTTGTCTGGACTGCAAGAAACCGCTGATCGACGCCATCATCGAAGAGCAAAAGCCGCTGCATGAGCGTGCCCGGGACTACGAAGAAAACCCTGACCTGGTTCGCTCCATTCTGCAAGAGGGTCGGGAGCAGGCGAGTGATGCTGCTCGTGACACCCTTGAGGAAGTACGCACAGCCATGGGGCTGAGCTACCGCTGAAACGGTAGATCCACGCCCGACAACCGGGAGAGGGCATGACCGACGACACCACGGAAGTAACAGCCGGGGATCCGGAAAGCCAGGAGCAATCGGAGCCATTGGCGCTGGTGTCCGGCAAGCCGGTGGTCGATCTGCCCAAAGATCTTTATATTCCGCCGGACGCCCTGGCGGTATTCCTGGAGGCTTTTGAAGGGCCTCTGGATCTTTTGCTCTATCTTATCCGCCGCCAGAACATGAACATTCTGGATATTGATGTCAGCGAAATTACCCGGCAATACATGGACTACATCAGTGCTGTCGAGGCGATGCGCTTTGAGTTGGCGGCGGAATATCTGGTGATGGCAGCGACTCTGGCGGAAATAAAATCCCGGATGCTTTTGCCCCGCCAGGAAACCGACGACGAAGAAGAGGTGGACCCCAGAGCGGAACTGATCCGACGATTGCAGCAATATGAGCGCTTCAAGCAGGCGGCGGAGGATATTGATCAGCTGCCACGGGTGGAACGCGATACGTTTGTCGGCACGGCAGCCTTACCAAAACTGCCGTCCTCTCAGCCACATCCCGATGTGGACATGAGAGAACTGCTGCTGGCACTGCAGGGAGTGCTGCACCGGGCAGATTTGTTCACCAGTCACCATGTGGAAAAAGAGCGGTTGTCCACCCGGGAGCGAATGTCGCACATTCTGTCGGTACTGCAGGACGACCGGTTCGTTACCTTTGAGAGCCTTTTCACGCCGGAAGAAGGGCGTCTGGGGGTGGTGGTCAGTTTTCTGGCGACACTCGAACTGATTAAAGAGCAACTGATCGAAATTGTGCAGTCCGAAGTGCTCGGGCCCATACACGTTCGGGCAAGGGCCGTCAGTTGATGAGCAGGACCAGACTATGAACGAAGAACATCTGGCCAGAATCCAGGCCATCGTCGAAGCCGCCATGCTGGCAGCGGGCAAGCCTTTGTCGATTGAACAACTGCGGGGGCTGTTTACCGAAGATGAACGTCCGGCTCGTCAGGTGATGGAGCATGCACTTTCAATGCTGGAAAAATCCTGTGATGGTCGCGGCTTTGAGTTGAAGAAGGTGGCCAGCGGTTACCGGTTGCAGGTGCGCCAGGAGTTTGCGCCCTGGGTGCGTCGGTTGTTTGAGGAAAAGCCTCAACGATATTCCCGGGCATTGCTGGAAACACTGGCGTTGATCGCCTATCGGCAGCCCATCACCCGGGGGGAGATTGAGGAAATACGTGGTGTTACGGTAAGCAGCAATATCATTCGTACGCTTGCTGAGCGAGAGTGGGTGCGCGTGGTTGGCCATCGGGACGTTCCCGGCCGGCCCGCCATGTACGCGACCACCCGGCAATTTCTTGATTATTTCAACCTGACCGGCCTTGATCAGCTCCCGCCTTTGTCAGAAATACGGGATCTGGAAGAGATCGGCCGGGAAATGGAAAAAAACATGCAGGGGGAGATCGAGTTTGATTCCTCCGACAAGACACTTCATTGATGCCGTATGGCATTGATTTTCAACAAGGATTCAGATCATGACGGCATCCGGCCCCGGAAAAAAAGCCTCCGGAAAAAGCGCCAAACACGGAGATAATACCGTCTCTTCAGGCCCGGAGCGCATTCAGAAACTGCTGGCACGAACAGGCGTGGGTTCGCGTCGGGAAATTGAAAGCTGGATGGTGGCCGGACGGCTACTGGTGAATGGCCAGATCCCTGAGCCCGGCCAGAAGGCCACATCCGCGGATAAATTTGAGCTGGATGGCAAAGTGCTGGATATCAGCTCAGCCGATGAAGTGGTCCGCCGAGTGCTGATTTATAACAAGCCGGAAGGAGAGGTCACCAGCCGGAAGGATCCCGAAGGGCGCCCGACCGTATTTGATCGGCTGCCCCGTCTTAAAGACCAGCGCTGGATTGCCATTGGCCGGCTGGATATCAACACCACGGGGCTGGTGATGTTCACCACTGACGGTGAATTGGCAAACCGCCTGATGCACCCGTCGAATGAGATAGATCGTGAGTACGCTGTGCGAATTTTTGGCGAAGTAGACGACGCCATGATTCAGCGTTTGCTCGAAGGCGTGTTGCTTGAAGACGGGCAGGCCAACTTCTCTGATATCAGCCCCGCGGGTAGTAAGGGAATGAACCAGTGGTTTCACGTCACCCTGCTTGAAGGGCGCAACCGTGAAGTCCGGCGTCTTTGGGAATCCCAGGGCGTGAGGGTCAGTCGTCTGAAGCGCGTGCGTTACGGGCCGGTTTTCCTGCCCAGCCGGTTGACTCTGGGTAAGTGGGAAGAGCTGGATCAAAAAGCGGTTGATACGATCAGCCGCTCAGTGGGCCTGGAGCCGGTCGCTATTCCTCAGAAAACTCCCGGGGAGCAGGCAATTCATGATCGTCAACGCCGGAAAAGCCCCGGCAAATCATCGAAAAAAAGCGGTAGAGCGGGCTGGCAGGTCAGCGATACCAGGCCGGCTCGCAAGAGCGGGCCCTCCGGAGAGAGAAAGCCAGGCGATGGTGGAAAACCGGCCAGAGGCCGGCGTTAAGCCGGGCTTTCGCCTTATGTAATAGTGGCGAAAACGCGGGTGCAGTTTCTGCCGTGATCTTTGGCACGGTAGAGCGCTTCATCCGCTCTGGCCAGCCAATGGCCGAAATCTTCACCATTCAGGTATCTGGCGACGCCGCAGCTGGCGCTGACGGATACCAGTTCATCTTCCGTGTCCACCCGCATTCCTTCAATGGCCAGACGAATACGGTCAGCGACATCCCTGGCTGCCTGTTCATCGGTATGTGGCAGTAAAACCGCGAACTCTTCGCCACCAAACCGGTACACCGTATCAGAGGTGCGAAGAGACCGTTCAATCTGTTCAGCCGCCCGCGCCAGAATGTGATCACCCACCATGTGGCCATGGGTGTCGTTGACACGCTTGAAGTGATCCAGATCACACAGGATCAGGCTCCAGGGAGCACCGTGGCGGCCCGCCAGGGCACTGGCTCGCATCAGGTCCTCATCCATGGCCCGTTTGTTGCCGATGCCGGTCAGAGAATCCGTCAGCGCCGTTTGTTCGATGGCAATAAACCGGCACGCATTACGCAGCGGGCATATCACAGCTGATATCAGCATCTCGAAACCCGCGAGTTCCTCTTCGGTAAATTTCTGCCGGCGATGGAAGGAAAGCGTGCCGTAATAGTTACCTTCGATGGATAACCGGTATTCACAACGGTGAGGACCACCCACGCCCGTGGCAAACACAAAGTCCTGACGGGCAATCCGGTGCCGGTAGTTCATGGCATCGAAAGGAATGGTTTCAGCGACTTCTTCGGCAATCATCCCCAGTTGGGTTTCCAGACACAGGGTTGTCGACAGTCGCCGGGACAGACGGGTAAGCATGTCCGGGGCGCTGCTCCACTCCTGAAACGATTGTTTCAGGGCCGCCAGTCGGGCCAGGCGTGACGTTGAGGGCTGAATTGAGGTCAGATTTTTCACAACGGCTCACTCTGTTGCGTGATGTAAGTTTATGTCTTTTGTGTAAGCAGAATGGGTGCCAGTTTTATAAATCGCATAAATAACAGAATCTTATGGCTGTTAATTTGAGCCTTTTCACCGCCAAAAGCCGGTATGACCACAAAAACGTCATTTTCCCGGCAGACCATTGCCGTTGAGGTTTCCGCTATCGTAAATGTTGCCAACGGGGGTGGGGTGGGGCCGCGCCTGTGATAAACTCCGCCGTTTGAACAGGCTCCTTCAGTAAAGGTGGGTATAGGGATGATGACATCGGAGGAAAGCATCTGACATGCGGCTCAAGTCCATCAAGTTGGCCGGTTTCAAATCCTTTGTTGACCCCACTACCGTGCCTTTTCCCTCCAATATGACCGCCGTTGTGGGTCCGAACGGCTGTGGCAAGTCAAATATTATCGATGCTGTGCGCTGGGTGATGGGTGAAAGCTCTGCCAAGTATCTTCGCGGCGAATCCATGTCGGATGTCATCTTCAACGGCTCTACCGCCCGCAAGCCTGTTGGCCAGGCCTCTATTGAACTGGTGTTTGACAACAGTGACGGGTCGGCGCCCGGAGAGTTTGTTAACTTCAACGAAATTTCGGTCAAACGCCGGGTATCCAGGGAAGGGCAGTCGGAATATTTCATGAATGGCGCCAAATGCCGGCGTCGGGATATCACCGATCTGTTTCTGGGTACCGGGCTGGGCCCTCGCAGCTACGCGATCATCGAACAGGGCATGATTTCCCGCCTGATCGAAGCGAAGCCGGAAGAGCTGCGGGTTTATATTGAGGAAGCAGCTGGTATATCGAAGTACAAGGAGCGCCGGCGTGAAACCGAAAACCGTATTCGGCGCACCCGGGAAAACCTTGAGCGCCTGACTGATCTCCGCGAAGAACTGGAGCGCCAGCTGCAGCACCTTGAAAAGCAAGCGGCGGCAGCGGAAAAGTACAAGTCCCTGAAACACGATGAACGCCAGAAAAAAGCGGAATTGACAGTGCTGCGCTGGCAGGCCCTGGACAACGATCTTCACGACTGGCGCGGGAAAATCCGCAATACCGAACTCGAACTGGAAAAAGTGCTGACAGAACGTCTCAGCCTTGAAACCACTCTGGAATCCCTGCGGGACGATCACCAGCAGCGCACCGAACACTTCAATCGCGCCCAGGCCCGCTATTACGAAGCCGGTGCTGATATTGCCCGTATTGAACAAAGCATTGAACATCAGCGGGAGCGTAGCCGGCAGACGGCCGCTGAACTTGATCAGGGCATGGCCAACCAGCGGGAACTGCAACAGGAACTGGAGCAGGACGAAGAAAAACTGGCGACGATCGAAGAAGAGCTGGCGATGATCGAGCCTGAACAGGAGGCCCTGACCGTCCGTTCCGAAGAATCCGGTGAGCAACTGCAGCAGGCCGAAGAAGCCATGGCTGACTGGCAGCAGCGCTGGGAAGATTTCAGTGGCCGCTCGTCTGATTCGCGCCGTCAGGCAGAACTGGCCCAGTCCCGGATTCGCTCACTGGAACAGGCCATTGAGCAACTGAAAGCTCGTGGCCAGAAACTGCGCGATGAACGGGAGCACCTCAGCCAGCAGGTGGACCGCACAGAGCTCGACGACCTCCTTGAACAGCAGGAAACGCTGGAGCTTCAGCGGGAAGAGATCAACGAACGTATTGGCAGCCTGCAGGAAAGTGTTTACAACGCCCGTCAGGCCTCGCGGGAAACCGATCAACAGGTCTCCGACCATCGCCAACGGGTTCAGACCTTGCGGGCGTCGCTGGATTCGCAAGCCGCTTTGCTGGACGAACAGATGGGCGGCCAGGACGATGGATTACAGCGCTGGCTTGACCAGCAAGGCCTGGCAGAGGCTCCCCGTGTGGCCGCCGCCCTGACCATCGAGGACGGCTGGGAGTTCGCCGTAGAACAGGTACTTGGCCGCTTCACACAGGGTGTGGTGTCGCCGGGCTTTGGCCAGTTGGCTGGGGTATTGGGCGAGGCTCCGAAAGGGCTGGCCATGGTATGCGGTGATCAGCACAGCGCCATTGATGGCGGAGGCGGCCTGGCGGCAAAAGTCTCTGGAATACCGGCCGTATACAGCCTGCTGGCAAGCATTGACGTGGCCGAATCAGTGGCGGACGCCATGGCCGGGCGTGACAGCCTTGAACAGGGCGCAAGTATCATCACCCGTAACGGTGTCTGGATCGGGCGGGACTGGATGCTGATGCCGGATTCAGAAGCCGGCCAGATTGGTGTCATTGAGCGTCAGAAAAAAGTCACAGAGCTGGAAGCCGCCCTGGCTGAGGCTGAAGCCGCACTCGAGCAGGCCCAGCAACAGCTTGACCAGCATCGTGAACAGGAAGAAAAAGCCGAAGCGGTTCGAGACGAAACGCACAGTCAGCAGCAGGATGTCGAGCGGCAGCTCAGTGCACTGACATCACGAGTGAGTGGACTGAAAGCCCGGGCTGAGCAGATTGATGCCCGTCTTGCCAGAATTCATGACGACATTGATGATGTAAGCGCCGAACTGGAAGAGCAACAGGAAAACCTGGAGCTTACCCGGGAAGAGTGGAATCTCGCCCTGGCTTCGAGTGAAGACAACGACGAAGAAAAGGAGCGCCTGCTTGAACAGCGCGACAGCCTGCGGGAAAACCTCGACCGGCTGCGCCAGGATGCCCGCCATGACAGGGACCATGCCCACCAGCTGCAATTGCAACTGCAGACCCTGCAAAGCCAGCGTGATGGTCTGAGGCAGACGATAGAGCGAATGCAGTTGCAGAAAGAGCGCCTGGATGAACGCCTGGACGTGCTGCGCGAGGCCCGGGAAAGCGCCGAGGAGCCGGTCGAAGACTTGCAGATGCAGCTTGAAGAATTGCTGGATCGGCGATTGACGGAAGAAGAAAAGTTGAGTTCAGCCAGGGATGCGCTGGAAGATATCGACCGGGAAGTGCGCGAGCGCGAGCAGGGTCGGCACCGCGCTGATCACGAAAGCCAGGAAATCCGGGCGAAACTCGAGACCCTGAAAATGGAGTCTCAGGCGCTGGAGATCCGTTCTGGTAACCAGCTTGAGCATCTGGGTGAGCTGGATGTCAAATTACAGGAAATACTGGCCCAGTTACCGGAAGATGCTGATGAAAAGGCCTGGGCTGCGGAGTTGGAAAAAATTGGTAACCGGATTCAGCGTCTGGGCGCCATAAATCTGGCAGCGATTGAAGAATACCAGGTGCAGGGCGAGCGCAAGCGTTACCTGGACGAGCAGAACGATGACCTGCTGGAAGCGCTGGAGACCCTGGACAACGCCATGCGCAGAATTGACCGGGAAACCCGGCAGCGATTCAAAGAGACGTTCGACAAGGTGAATGGTGGCCTGCAGGCGCTTTTCCCGAAAGTCTTTGGCGGTGGTAATGCCAGCCTGGAGCTGACGGGTGAAGATCTGCTGGAAACCGGCGTGGCGATCATGGCGCGGCCGCCCGGCAAGAAAAACAGCACCATTCACCTGCTGTCCGGGGGCGAGAAAGCCCTGACCGCCATTGCCCTGGTGTTTTCGATCTTCCAGCTGAATCCGGCGCCTTTCTGCATGCTCGACGAAGTGGACGCACCGCTGGACGATGCCAACGTCAGCCGTTACGCCAACATGGTCAAGGAAATGTCGAAACACGTGCAATTCATCTACATCACCCACAACAAGATTGCCATGGAAAATGCCGATCAACTGATGGGCGTTACCATGCACGAGCCGGGCTGCTCCCGGTTGGTGTCCGTGGATGTAGACGAAGCAGCAGCCCTGGCCGAGGCTTAACGGCCTCGGAGTTGCTCAGAAGTGCCTGAATGATTGATTGAACGGGTATCAAGCATGACAATACCGCCATCTCTGCCCGGTGCACGTTGTATTAGAATAGGGCTTTTCATAAAGTATTCACGTTCCGAATTGCAAACAGGACAGTCGCATTATGTCGCTTAGGGAATGGTTAATTGCCATCGGTGCCCTGATTATTATTGGTGTTGTTATTGATGGCCTACGGCGTATGCACCGGGCCCGCAAAGAGTCCATGGCTATCTCTTCCAGTATGGGAGCGGATGATCTTGACGAATCTCCGCTGGATGACAGCTTCAATCCGGAGTTGCCAAACGGTGGTGCCCGCCCGGTGTCGGCCAGTTCAGGCAGGAAATCCGGTGAAGAAAAGCGTGAAACTCCGAAATCACGCCCTGACACGGCCACAGCTACTGAAAACCTGAGCAGTTCTGACGATGAAGTCACGCCAGAAAGCGGCTGGAGTGCGACGGATGACAGCGATACGGATGGCATTGTTGGCCAGCCCCGTGCGGTAAGGCCCGGCGCCCGGAAGCCCGGACCGGAAGCAGAGCCCCGACGCAATGCTCCCCCGGAACTTAAGCCCGAGCCCGGGCCCGAGCGAAAAACACGTGCCCAGAAGAAAGCTGCCAGAAAACAGGACGCTGAGCAGCCACATCCGGCCCCGGAACCACCGGTGGTCACCACCGAAGTCGAGCAGGACACGGCCAGACGTGCCGCCCCAAAAGCGGAGAAAAGCCAGCCACCGGCCGGAGCCAACCGTCCGGAAGCGAAAGAAGTGGTGGTGATAAACGTACTGGCCCGCAGCGGCGAACAGTTCCAGGGCCCGGCTCTGAAAAATCTTTTCGAAGCTTGTGGCCTGGAATACGGTGACCTGGACATCTATCACCGCCATGAAGGTGTCGACACCACGACACCGGTGCAGTTCAGCGTTGCCAGTGCGGTTGAACCGGGCACCTTCCGGCCAGACGAAATTCCGACGCTGAGCACCCCGGGAATCAGTTTTTTTATGAGCCTTCCCGGGCCGTCAAACCCCATGCAGGCGTTTGACTTCATGCTGGAAACCGCACAATGCGTGGTACGCAACATGGGAGGCGAGATGAAAGACGAACGCCGCAGCGTTATGACTCCCCAGACTATTGAACACTGCCGGCAACGTATTCGTGAATTTGATCGCAAACAACGTTTCCCGCGAACCTGACCGACAGCCTCAGCCCGGAACCCCGACCTGATGACCAAGGCCTCTGCAGATACCCGGCAGCGCGTGGCAAAGCTGCGCGCCGACCTCGAAGATCATAATTACTACTACTACGTTCTGGACGAGCCCCATATTCCGGACGCCGAGTACGACCGCCTGTTTCGTGAACTTCAGGATCTGGAAGCTGAGCATCCGGAACTGGCCACCGAAGACTCGCCAACACGCCGCGTTGGAAGCCGCGCTGACACCAGTTTTGCCGAGGTGACTCACCGGGTGCCCATGCTCTCGCTGGATAACGCCTTCAGCGCCGAAGAGCTTGAGGATTTCGATCGCCGGGTGCGGGATCGACTGGCCACAGATGAGCTGGTCGAATACGTGTGTGAGCCGAAGCTCGATGGCCTGGCTGTCAGCCTGCATTATGAGCAGGGCAGGCTGGTTCGTGCGGCTACCCGGGGTGACGGCTATACCGGCGAAGACATTACCGCCAACATCCGCACCATACCTTCGATTCCTTTAAAGCTTCGTGGCAGCGGTTTCCCGGATCTGGTGGAAGTCCGGGGAGAGGTTTATATGCCCCGTTCCGGATTTGAAAAGCTGAACCAGAGACTGGCAGAGAAGGGCGAGAAAACCTTTGTAAACCCCCGAAATGCCGCCGCTGGCAGCCTGCGTCAGAAAAAGTCCACCGTTACCGCCAGGCGCCCGCTGGAGTTCTGTGCCTACAGCCTGGCAGTTATCGATGAAACGGTATTGCCAGAGACGCACTGGGAGAGCCTGCAACTGGTTCGTCAGTGGGGCTTTCGGCTGAATCCGGAAATGCGCACGGCCGAAGGCGTAGAAGCCTGTCAGGAGGCCTACGAGGCGCTGATGGCCAAACGGGACAACCTGCCTTATGAGATTGATGGCATTGTTTTCAAGGTTAACCGGCTGGACCTTCAGCAACGGCTCGGCTTTGTCTCCCGGGCGCCACGCTGGGCGATCGCACAGAAGTTTCCGGCGCAGGAAGAATTGACCGTTATCGAAGACGTTGAGTTCCAGGTAGGCCGCACCGGCGCCGTGACTCCGGTGGCTCGTCTGAAGCCGGTATTTGTTGGCGGTGTGACGGTCAGCAATGCCACGCTGCACAACATGGATGAGATCCGTCGTCTGGATGCTCATATTGGCGATACCGTTTTTATTCGCCGGGCAGGTGACGTTATCCCGAAGGTTGTGAAGGTGGTGGCGGACAAACGCCCTGCCAATGCCCGGGAGGTGGTCATGCCTGAGCACTGTCCCGTTTGTGATTCCGACATCGTTCAAATTGAAGGCGAAGTGGTGGCGCGTTGTTCCGGGGGATTGTACTGCCCGGCCCAGCGCAAGGAAGCCATTCGTCATTATGCCTCGCGCAAGGCCATGGATATCGAAGGGCTGGGCGACAAACTCATTGATGTGTTGGTGGAAGAGGGCATGGTGAATACCGTGGCTGACATCTACCGTTTGAGCAGATTCCAGTTATCCACCCTTGAGCGCATGGGTGAGAAATCGGCGGCGAACCTGGTTGCGGCGATTGATCGGTCGCGAAATCCGGTGCTCTGGCGTTTTCTGTACGCCCTGGGAATCCGCGAAGTCGGTGAGGCCACGGCCAAAGCTCTGGCGTCTTCTTTCGGAACTCTGGAAGCCATTTCCGAAGCCACTGAAGAACAGCTTCAGGAAGTGCCGGATGTCGGCCCCATTGTCGCTGGTCATATCCGCAGCTTTTTTGAACAGCCCCACAACCAGGAAACGTTGCAGGCCCTGAAAGACGCGGGTGTTACCTGGCAGGAAGAAACAGTGATTGTGAAAGAGGCACTACCTCTGGCGGGTGAAACCTGGGTACTGACCGGCACACTCTCGACCATGACCCGGGATCACGCGAAAGCAAAGCTGGAAGCACTGGGTGCAAAAGTGGCTGGTAGTGTTTCGAAAAAGACAGCCTGCGTGGTGGCCGGGGAAGCGGCTGGTTCCAAGCTTGAGAAGGCTGAAAAGCTGGGCGTGCCGGTGCTGGATGAAGACGGTTTTCAATCAATGCTGGAAGAGCGCGGTGTCGCCGACTGATTCCGGCGCTTCAAACCTCGCCCTGGTGCTTGCGGGCACTGGCGTACAGCTTGAGGTAATCGGTGCTGGTAACAATGCCCTCGGGTTTGCCTTTTGCATCCACCACCAGGGCAGCGTTCAGGTTGTGGGCGAGCATCAGGCGTGCGAGCTGGTGGGCATCGGTTTCAGGCGAGGCGGTCAGAAATGCCGGCAACTCGATGTTGGTGAGGCTCTTATGGATGGCTTCAGAGGTATGCTCATGCAGCCAGCCTAAAAGCCAGCGCAAATCAATCAGGCCAGCCACATTGTCCTCAGCCAGAACGACAAGATGATGAACCCCGTTTGTTTCCATGACGTCCATGGCTTCGGCAACCGAAGCCATGGCTGAAGCGGAATATATTGCTGGCGAGCAGATTTCCGAGACCGGCAGGTAAACCCGTTCCTCCGGGATTTCACCGCCGGCTGCTGCGCCATATTCCTGCAACGCTTTTTGCTGACGGTTACCGCCACTGTGGGCGGCTTGCTGAAACTCGGAATCCGTCGCTTCACTGTGGCTGGGAGAAATGGCGCCGGATTCCGTCAGCTCGGTCACATTCTCAACCTGACGACTTCGAAAAGCCGCCGGAAGGCGGGTGCCCTGTGGTCGCCCCGGTTCACTGACATGAATTGACATCCTGACCCCCTTGTTTATATGACCATGGTGGTCCCGTACCCCTTGGTCTTATCCTTGTTGTTATCGGCCATCTTTCCGGTTTCTTCATACCTTAGTTGATGACCGTATGGCAAGTTATGCCCGGTACAGGCGTCCGGTTGCCACACGTTTGGCAAGAAAGTCGGGCAGGGTGCGGGGTTGATCAGTCAAACAATCGGCCAGGTATTCGGCCAGCAGTGGCGCCCAGGCCAGGCCTTTGCTGCCCAGGCCAGTGAACATAAACAGGTTTTCCGCAGCCGGCCCTCCCGGTGAATTCTGCAGTGGTCCGGCAACCGGCTGGTAATCGTGGGTGGTACACCGGAATGCAACCCTGCCAGCGAGCTGTTCCGGGGCAATCTGATCGTGCTGATCGGGTTTATGAACCGAGGGCAATAGCTGCAGCAGCTCGTCAAGGTTGTCCCGATGGCTTTGCGGTGTTTCCTCGGGATTGTTATCTCTCAGGTCAAACGTGGCGCCAGTGACTGCCTCGCCACCCATGGCCGGGCTAAGGTATTTGGTGCCACAGATCACGGTTCGGGGCAGATTGAAGGCATCTTCCGGCAGACACGATATCTGCCCCCGGATAGGTTTCAGGCGCAGCTCTCCGGTGGCTGGTAACACGCTGGCGGATTGATGACCGGCGGCGATGACCAGTTTGCCGGCTTGCAAGCATTTGCCATCTTCGTTGAGTAACTGCCAGTGGTCGCCGGTATTCCGGATGCGGGCAACCCGGAATCCGAAGTGCTGTTCAATCAACGGGTGATCAGCCAGGGCTCTGCAGGCCCTCGCGGGCTCCAGCCAGCCTGATCCGGGGAACCAGAGCCCGCTGTGCTCCACGGGCAATCCCGCCAGTTCAGAGGCCTGCAGAGAGCTGACGGGCGTGAACAGATCCTCAGGGTAGTGGTTGCGCGCAAGAAAACGGCGTTGCCGGTCTGCTTCCTGGTGGGTGCCGGCAATCTGCAGCAGTCCGGTCGGATGCCAGAAGTCGTTGCGCCAGGGATGATAAAAACGCTGACTGAAACACAGGGCGGAGGCCGCCAGTTCTGTCTGTGCGTTATATTCAACGCCAAGCTTTACGTAAAGTGCGCCCTGGGGGTTACCGGAAGCGCCGTTGCCTGGTTGTTCGGCCTGATCTATCAGCAGTACCGGCCAGCCCCGCCCGGCAAGGTTTCTGGCCAGCAAAGTGCCGGCAATACCGGCCCCGAGAATGGCAATCGGCAGCTTCTGTTCCCCTTTATTCGCTGCGTTTTCAGGCGGGAGCGCCGCGGTCAGCATGTCCCGCTTGTCTCCGAATCCGGGTGCCTTCTGCACAAGAAAACCAGTTGTGCTCAATGCCCTCTGAACCCGGCTGACTGAAGTGAAAGTGGCCAGGGTAGTGCCGGGCTTGCTGTGTTGGTAAACCTGAGTGATGACGTCATCGAGCCACATGTCAGGATTCAGCGCGGGTGAGAAGCCATCCAGAAACCAGGCGTCGGCCCTGAACTCCAGATCCCGCCAGGCGTCAAGCACATCACCAAAATACAGTGTCAGGCGAACCCGGCCACCGGCCAGAACCAGCCTGTGAGTACCCCGGATCAGGGGAGGGTATTGAGCAATCAACTCGTTCGCCAGTGGGGACAGTTCCGGCCAGAGCGCCAGTGCTTTTTTCAGGTCGGTTCGGGTCAGGGGGAAACGTTCGGCAGAGACAAAGTGCAGGATGCCATGGTCATCATTCGGGCGTTCAGACAGCCATTCAGCCCAGGCAGCCAGCATGTTCAGACCAGTACCAAAACCGGCTTCGGCAATCACAAAGTGTTGTCCGCGACCGAGGGTCTGGAAGCGTTCGGTCAGCCGGTTCTGTTTCAGGAACACGTAGCGAGTTTCTGCCAGACCGTTATACCGGTTGAAGTAGACATCACCAAACCGGGAGGACTCCGGCACGCCGTCGCGCCAGGTAATGTCCGCCGGCTCGGTGGCTGGCGGTTTCACAGGTGCCTGCATAGCGTCAGTCTTCGGCATCCAGACGGGTGATTTCTTTGATCACAATTGGGGAGGAGGGTACGTCAGCCATGCCCTGAACCCGACGGGTATCCACCCCGGCAATCCGGTCGATAACACCCATGCCTTCGGTGACCTTGCCGAACACGGTGTAGCCCGGGCCGCGCACGCCAGCATTCAGAAAGTCGTTGTCGGAAACGTTGACGAAAAACTGGGAAGTGGCGGAATCAGGGTTTTGAGTGCGGGCCATGGCAATGGTGCCGCGCAGGTTCGGCAGGGTTTCGCTGGCTTCATTGGCAACAGGCGCATCCGTTGGCTTGCGGGACATGTCTTCGGTAAAGCCGCCGCCCTGGATCATGAAGCCGGAAATGACACGATGGAAAATGGTGTTCTCATAGAAATCTTTGTCGACATAAGCCAGGAAGTTGTCAACGGTCTCAGGGGCGACATCCGGGCGCAGCTGCAATACGAAGGCGCCCTCGGAGGTGAGCACCCGAACTTTAGGGAGTTCGCTGTTGCTGGCAGTTGCCGGACTGGCCGCTAACATGGATAACAGGGCAGCAAAGACGAAAGACATAGGGGAAAAGGACTTCAGGAAGTTTTTCATTGTCGGGAGCTCGCTTTTTAAACAAAACAGGGCAGGAATCTTAGCAGATCCCTGCCCTGTAGAGGGAGGACGGTTAAAGCAGTTTTGTCAGGCGCTGGCAAGCATGGTGCTGCTGGAAACGCCTGTCTGCTGGCCCTTGGCGCCATAAAGCTTTTGCTGGGCCGAAGAGCCGCGGAGAATGTCCGTCAGTCTGCCCAGGCGCTTTTGCAAATGCCCTACCACGCGGCCGTTGTTCTCGTTTACGGACTGACAGAAACGAAGTTTGCTGTCGGCCGCAGTCCACAGTTCGTAGAGTTCATCGAGACCAGAGGTGCGTATGAAACGCGAAGGAGCCCCGGCATCCGGCTTGTAGCCAATGTTGACCAGTAACCGGATTTTCTGTTTTGCCCGGTCCCGGATACCTTCCAGAATGGTGTTTTTCTGTTCGGTGATCTTCTCCAGCGAGGCGACGTCAGCAGAGCGAAGGACTTCCTTTTCCTGCGCCAGGATGTCTGCCAGAGAATCAAGTTCACGGACGTCTTCTGAAAGAAGGCTCTTCAATTCGTTTATAGCGGCCATAATCTACTCACCCGAAAATGCTTTTATCCATATCAAGCATTTTCTGGGCCAGTTTCTCCGCATCGACTTTATAGCTGCCATCTTCCAGAGCTGAACGGATCTGGGAAATACGGTCGTCGTCCATTTCCGGGTACTCACCCAGTTTCTGTTCCAGCTGGTTCAGGTTTTTGGCCTGACTGCTGAGATTGACGTTCTCACCGCGCGCGGCGGGGTTTTGAGCCTTGCTTTGCTCGCCTGCCGGAGCTTGAGTGTTCTGGTTTGACGATTTGTCGGCCGTTGTTCTGGGGGTGTTGACCTGGCCCGGGCCAATTCCATTCAAGTCAACTGACATAAGGTTACCTGCTTGCCTCTGGCCACAATATAGGTGTGGCGGTTTCTGGTATATGCCTGTTTATCGGCAACCGGCTGCCTTACTTTAGTACAAACCGGAAAAAAATTGCCGCCGATGCAGTGGGCATCTCTTACATCGGTATTTCCACGCGGCCGTCTGCAACGACCGTGCCCTTTATTGTTCTGGAAGAGCTGAGATTTTCCACCAGCACTTGCTCGCCAATTGCCGCATCTGCCAGCGCCTTGCCGCGCGAGCTGATTGAAAAGGTTCGTGCTTTTGCCTCAATAATAACATGATCGCCGCGCTCGACTGCGTTTGGCGCCTCAAGCAAATCAGGCGTAATCACCGTGCCTGTGCTCACCGGCCGGCGCATCATCATGCCTGCGATGTTCTCTGGCTTGGTGAGGGCGCCTTTGCGGCTGGCATTCAGTTGCACACTCTGGGTACTGACCAGTTTCTCCGTCAGGCGCTCGCCCCGCGCAAGCGGTCTTGCCGCCACCAGCGCGGGGCCATGAATCTCCAGAGAAGTGCCTACGTACATTCGCCATGGCCGCTCACCACTACAGGACACCTGAACAGAGGGGCGGTTTGTTTGCAGTGGATCGCCGGTAAAGCTGGTTTCCAGTGGTTGGTCGCATTCCGCCAGGGATACTCTGCTGTCGATGTGACCTACCTCGAAAATTATTTCGTAGCCCTGTTCAGATTGATCTTTCGCCCACTGCTCAACAAATCCCCGGGTGGCCTGAAGGATCTGATCGGCGCTGGTCGCTCCGGAAACCGGGGCGGCAAAACTGGCCAGCAGCGCGACTATAGCCAAAAAGATGGTTCGCATCAGCACAAGATTGTCCTATCCTTCACACAGCTGTGGATTGATGAAAAATGGCTTAAGGTATTGGCGAAGACAGCCGTTAAAACCTGTATGGTATCGGGGCGTCAATGTTTTGGCCCGGTAATCGGCAAAAAGCCGCTATTCGTAATAGAACTGCAAATTCAATGCCGATTTCGGCACGCCAGGAGTGAGATGACATGGCAGGGGTATTGGACAGTGTGAATCAGCGAACTCAGATGGTCGGCCAGAACCGGCTGGAGTTGCTGATGTTCCGTCTGCGTGGTCAACAGGTTTACGGCATCAACGTGTTCAAGGTGAGAGAGGTCTTGCCTTGTCCCCGATTGTCATCCCTTCCTAATAGTGGGCGTGTGGTGAGGGGTGTCTCTCACGTTCGCGGCGAGACTATTCCCATTATTGACCTGAGTATGGCCATTGGCCTGCTGCCGATTCCGCAGGAAAATCTGGCGACCAGCTTCGTGATCATCACCGAATATAACCGGAAGACTCAGGGTTTTCTGGTGTCGGGTGTTGAGCGCATCATGAACATGAACTGGGAGGACATCGTGCCGCCGCCCAAAGGCGCTGGTAAAGATGTATACTTGACGGCGGTAACCCGGATTGAAGAGAAGCTGGTAGAAATCATTGATGTAGAGAAGGTTCTTTCAGAGGTTTCTCCACTTGGTGAAGATTTAAACGAAGAACTGCTTACCCGTGGCTCAGAGAGGGAGCAGAGTTCTCTGCCAGTTCTGGTGGTAGATGATTCCAGTGTGGCGCGCAAACAGATTGAGCGATGCCTTAACGCGATCGGCATGGAAGTCATCATCAAAAACGATGGCAGGCAGGCGCTGGAGTATCTGGAAGAGCTCACACAGGATGGCTCCAAAGCCGAAGATCATCTGGCAATGATGATTTCCGATGTGGAAATGCCGGAAATGGATGGCTACACCCTGGTGACCCGGGTTCGGGAAAACCCCTCGCTTCGGGATCTGTACGTAATGCTGCACACATCCTTGAGTGGCGTATTCAACCAGGCCATGGTGAAGAAAGTGGGTGCCAATGATTTTATGGCAAAATTCAGCGCAGACGAGCTGGCCGAACGTGTCATGGAAATTCTTGATCAGGCATAAAGTCGGTCTTGCGGATTCACTTCCAGAACAGAGATTCAATGAAAGCGGAAATAACGCCTCAGGAATACGAAGCCTTCAAGAAATTCCTGCAGGATGCCTGTGGCATTTTGCTGGGAGATAACAAGCAGTACCTGGTTAAAAGCCGTCTGCGCCGGATTCTTGAAGATAATAGCCTGAACTCGCTGGGCGAGTTGTTGGAGCGGATGAAACGACCGGGCCGAAGTAACCTCAAGGAGGTGGTGATCGACGCGATGACCACCAACGAGACCCTCTGGTTCCGCGACAATCATCCGTTCCGCATTTTGCAGGAAAAGTTGCTGCCGGAGTTTGCCGAGCGTAAATCGTTTCAGCCTTTGCGAATCTGGTCGGCTGCATGCTCTACGGGGCAGGAACCCTATTCGACGGCCATGGTGATCGAGGAGTTCCGCCGTTCCCGTCCGGGCAAGCTCCGGGATGTGAAAATCGTTGCCACAGACATCTCCAAAAGCGTGCTGGATGTGGCGCGTCGTGGTGAATATGAAATGATTGCCATCGGCCGGGGGCTGTCTCCCGAGCGCCAGAAGCAGTTTTTTACCTCTTCACAGAACGGTGGCTGGCAGATCAAGCCACAAATCAAGGCGATGGTGGAGTTCAAGGAGATGAACCTGCTGGACCGCTACACATTGGGCAAGTTCGACATCATCATGTGTCGCAACGTGCTGATCTACTTCTCTGCGGAACTGAAAAAAGACATTCTTACCCGCCTGCATGCCGCTCTTAACCCGGGCGGATACCTGATTCTGGGTGCTTCCGAATCACTCAACGGGTTGTCGGATCTGTATGAAATGGTGCAGTGTCATCCCGGAATTATCTACAGGAAAAAGTAATCGTAGCGCTATTTGATCAGAGCCTGAACCTCCCGGAAGCGGGGGTGGCGGCAGTGAACCAGCCATTCGAATGCCACCATCTCCATGGTTACGATGCGAGCACCGCTCTGGCGTAAACGATCCAGGGCAATGTCACGGTCATACTCTCTGCGTGAGCCGGTGGCATCTGCCACCACCCAGACTTTGTAGCCGGCATCCAGCAGGCTCAGGGCTGTTTGCAGCATACATACATGGGCTTCGCAGCCTCCGACGACAATGTGCTGACGAGCTTCAGGAAGCGCCTCAATCAATCCGTCCGGGCAGGCATCAAAACAATCCTTGGCAATGGTGTTCTGGCAAAGATCACGTACGGGGCGGAGGTTGTGACCCAGTTTGTCAGGCAGTTGCTCAGTGCCTATAACGGGCACGTCGAGCAGGCCGGCGATTGTTGCCAGCAAGAAGCACCGGTCAATAATACTTCCACCGTGAGTAATGGCGGGCATGAGCTTTTCCTGAACATCTATCAGGAGCAGGGTGGACTGTGCGGCTTTCATCAGCATTTTTGTTCTCCTTTTTGCTGAAGCTCTGAACAAAGGATAGTCAAGTTGTGCAATCGGTAACCGGGTATTAGCAGTTTCCGGAAAAAATTCCGGGAATCTCTGCCAGGGAGTTGCCAAGCACGGAGAAAACCAGTAAAGTTTGCGACCTCAAATCGGCAGCGACCTGCTGATTTGAAACAGGTTATTGGAGAGGTGGCCGAGTGGCTGAAGGCGCACGCCTGGAAAGTGTGTATACGTTAACCCGTATCGAGGGTTCGAATCCCTCCCTCTCCGCCAATACAAAACCCCAGTACTGCTAAGTGCTGGGGTTTTTTGTTGGCCGAGGGCTTTCTTATCAAGCGTTTTGGTTTACACACTAAACCGACTGACCTGACTCTGCAGCTCTTTCGCCAACGCCTTCAACTGATCCCCACTGCTCGCCACGGTATTCGCCGCCGTTACTGTGCTTTCAGAGGCCCGCAGACTGCAGCACGAAGACCCCCACAGTGACTGTCACGCTCGCCAGCAGGGTGGTCAGTGCAATAACGTTGGCCGCCAGTCGGTCGTTTCCGCCCAGTGCTTTGACCATCACGAAACTCGCGGCTGCGGTCGGGCTGGCAAAGAACAGGAACATCAGGCCCAGTTCGCGTCCTTCAAAGCCGGCCAGCCAGGCTGCAAACGTACAGATAACGGGCAACGCGACCATCTTCCACATGGAGGCTCCCAGGGCGGCTGTGCTGTCGCTGCGAATGCTTTTAAGGGATATGGTGGCGCCGATGCAGAGCAGCGCTAATGGCAGGGTCAGTGAGGCAAAGTAATTGCCGCTGGTCATTATCCAGCCGGGCAGGGAGATATCCAGCGCGGCAAACGGAATGGCGAATATCACGGCAAGGATTAACGGGTTCCGGGCAAGATCCCGAACGGTTTCGGTGAAGTTCATGGTTTTCCCGGGGTGATACGCCAGCAGCACAATCACCGATAACGTGTTGTAGCTGACGATCACCAGCCCTAACAGCAGGCCGCCGGCGGAAAGCCCGTAGTCGCCATAAAGATTGGCTGCCAGCGCCAGGCCGACAATGCCGCAGTTACCCCGAAAAGCCCCTTGCACGTAGACACCCCGGTCTTCCTGTTTGATTCGCCGGGCAGCCCAGACCCAGACCAGTCCGAAGCTTGCCAGCGTCGCCACCAGGTAAAAGCCCAACAGCGCAGGGTTAAACGTAGCGTCAAGATCGGCGCGGATAATACTCAGAAATATCAGGGTCGGGAGGGTGGCCTTGAAAACCAGGGCCGATGCCGTACTGACAAAGGCCTGGTCGATCCAGCCCACCCGACGCAGACCAATACCCAGAAACACCATCACGAAAACCGGCAGGGTGGTTTCCAGTGTACGCAGGAAGGTTTCCAGCAGGGTGGTCAAGACGCGGTCCTGAAGCTGTCGAATTCACCGGTGGCGGGTTCTATTTCGGCCTCGATGTCATCTACCACCGCCTGAGGAGAACCATCCCGGGCCCATTGCTTCAGGGCTTCTAGCTGGCTTTCTTCACCCTCGGCAATAATCTCGACCCGTCCGTCGGTGAGGTTTCTGACAATGCCGGTGAGCCCGAGCGCCCGGGCTTTCTGCTCGGAATAAGCCCGAAACGATACACCCTGCACTTTTCCGCTAATCAGCAGATGTTCGCGTTTAATGGCCATAATCACCTGTTATTGCTGGTCCGTTTTGATGCAATACCATGAAAAAGGCCTCCGAAAAGGAGGCCTGTGTTCCTGATTATAACCTGAATTGCTTATTCAGGGTTTGCTTCAAAGTTTCTGGGAACGCCAACGTTAAAGGGTTTAAGGAACGGTTTCCCGCCGGTATTCTCGTGGTCACCGAGCAGTTCACCATTATCTGCGCTGTTTTTGCCATACATGGAGTGTCGATGGAAGTTGTCGAACCGTTCGGCTGTTTCTTTTACGTCACCGGTGAAGCGCGGATCTTGTGGGCGCTCCTGATTATCCATGTAATAAGCAATATCCCAGGCTTGCTGATCCGTCAGCGAGCGTGGCTGGCCCAGCGGCATGTTGTTCTTGATAAAGCCGGCTGCCGTGAGAACACGAACCATGCCTGCGCCCCAGTTGTTGGACATGTCGCCCCACAGGGCCGGATAGACCGTCTGGTCATCGACCCGCAGGCCGGAACCATCTTCCGCGTGGCACACAGAACATTCCTGCTGATAGAGCTTTGCACCGTTGGCATAGCTGAGCTCTTCGGGACGTTCCGGTGCCGGGAACCCGCGGCCGTAGATGCCTTGTTTTGGATACATCTCCACGCCGCTGGCCAGCCACTGGTGATAGGCAGCCAATGCCAGCATGTCATCGCTGCCGTACTCCGGCGGTGTGCCGTTCATGGAGTAGGCGAAGCATCCGGCAATACGTTCTTCCAGGCTGTTTACATGGTCGTTTTTACCCCGGTAGTTGGGGAGGGTGACGGCCGCCGGCCAGATAGGGGCGCTGAAAGGCATGCGGCCCTCGCCCAGGTGACAGCTGGAGCAGTTCATGTTGTTGAACACGTTCTCCCCGCGTAACTGCTGGGTATTGGTGAACAGGTCATAGCCCCGGCGGATGGTCTGTTTGAGTTTGGGATGAATATCCGCTGTTTCCAGGTCTTCCATTGTCGGCGGAATGTGCACCAACTGGTCTTCTTCAGGTGCCGGGAAGCCGAGTTCTGTCAACGTGTCGATGTACTTCCGGATTTCGGCATCGCTGGCATAATCACTGGCTGCCGCAGAGGCCGTAAACATCACCGTGGCAGACACAGCGGCATACATAAGTTTGCGAATCATAATCTGGAGCTCCCTTTATTCAGCCACCGGGCTCTGGTTGGCCAGCCATACGGCAACCGCGTGAATGTCCTCGTCGCTCATGCGCTCGGCGATGGTGCCCATCAGGTTTTGCGGATCATTACTGCGGGTGCCTTCTTTCCAGGCATTGAGCTGTGCTTTGATGTATCCAGCGTGTTGACCGGCAATTCCGGGAAATACCGCGCCTGCACCCTGATTGTCAGGGCCGTGGCAGCTCTTACAAGAAACGATGTATTGCGACCAGTCACCCCGCTCGGCAATCTGCTGACCGCGTTTAAGCATATCTTCAGACGCATTACCTCCTCCCTGGCCTGCAGTTGGCTCCATTTGTGCGTAATAAGCGGCAACATCAATAATTTGCTGGTCACTCAGCATATTGGCAAAAGGCATCATGGATGCATTCTGACGATTGCCCTTCTTGAAGTCATGAAGCTGTTTGGCGATGTATTCGGCATTCAGCCCTGCCAGGCGAGGCCAGGATTCACCACCTTCCACATGTCTGCCGCTACCATCGGCCTGATGGCAGGCGGTGCACACAGCGGCGGCAGAGGCGCCTTTCTCCGGGTCTCCCTCCGGTTCTGACAGGGCAAAGCTGGCATAAGCAGCCAAGCCGATGGCGGCAAGCGTTATTGGTGTCTTTTTCACAAGCTGTCCCTCTCTCAGTCTGCACCAGTTTGTGTTCGGTTATATGTTTATAGCTTGGTGCATAAACCGCATTCTCGCCTTATTACAATCCAGTAATCAAGGAAGCCACCCTGTTTGCTGAAAAGTCATATAGCCGGCAGTGCCGATGGCAATGGAAAGCAGGGCATTGCGTCGCCACAAATGCACCACGATCACCAGAATGCCGGGAATGAGAGCATCCAGCCCGGGGAAGGCGGCACTCCAGGTCGCGGAGCGTTGCAGAAATACCGTTGCCAGTAATGCCATAACCGCAGCGGGCAGGAACCGACCCAGGTGGCGGATGAGCGGATGTTCGGTGTGCCTGTCGAAAAACACAAAAGGCACCACCCGTGTGGCAAACGTGGCCAGCGCAGACACAGCAATAAAAGCGGCCAGATAATAGCTTTCATTCATGGCCCGAACCCTCGGCAGTGGCAGTGCGATGCTTCCGGTAATGCCCCAGCAGCACCGCCGTGACAATGGCAATACCGGCAATCAGCTGATGGGCGGGTGGCACCAGTAACATCGCTATTCCCGCCGCCAGCGCTCCGCTCCAGATCGGGAAGGCATTGCCCAGCGCTTTGAATTGTTCAATGGTCAGAACAATAAACAACGCCACCAGCGCAAACTCGATGCCGGTACTGTTGAAAGCCACCAGCTCACCCAGTAAGGCGCCGAGTGTGCAGCCAAGCACCCAATAGGCCTGATTGAAAGCGGTAATCCGGAAATCCAGTTGTTGTTCGTGAGGCCTGTCTGCGGTTCTTGGCCGGCTGGTCAGCAAAGAGTAGGTTTCATCCGTCAGGCCGAAGATCAGATAGGCTTTGCGCCACCCGGCCCCGCGGAATTGCCCTAACAGCGATAGCCCGTAGAACAAATGCCTGGCGTTGAGTACAAACATGGCCACGGCTACCTCCACCAGCCCGG